>Ga0209189_1000049_pt1 | contig 108123 bp, 100 predicted proteins | sample C_130820_EF_Meta_FD_187308 | JGI IMG/M metagenome (GOLD analysis project Ga0209189, IMG submission 187308) | Freshwater microbial communities from Lake Croche, Canada to study carbon cycling - C_130820_EF_MetaG (SPAdes) (version 3) | ecosystem: Environmental > Aquatic > Freshwater > Lake... | reverse complement strand
ATAATAAAGATAATTTAATGCATAATCACAGGGTAAACTGAAAAATATAGAATTAGATAATGCATTCAAATAGACAAATTCATTATTCATTTTTTTACAAATACCAATACAATATTGACCGTTCTGTTTTTCACTCTCCGCAAATTCTTGATCTAAATGATAAATATGATCATAATTTTCTTCTGTTGAATCATCGGTATCATAATCATAATTTTCTTCTGTTGAAACATATCTATCATCATCAGTAAGATAATAAAAATCGTGTACATTGTATCGACTCATTTTGTATAAATATAATTATTGGAGACTATTTGTTTTGATTCTCTTTCATCATAAACTTAATCAATTTTACATAATTTTTTGTATAATGGAATTATATTCATCTATATATATAAATGTCAGATATCGCAAGTAATAAAATAAACAATAATTCGATAACAGGTCTTCCAAAAGATGATGATAATAAAATACCGAATACGCTTATTACACCTGTTATAAAACCTCTCATAAATGATAAAGATAATACAACAAAAACAGTAAAACCCGCAGATTTAGCAGCTTTAAAATTTACGTTTATGGCTACTTATATTATTTTATTGACAACTGCGACAATCACAATTATTGAAGCATTGAGAACCAATACTCCATACGTAAGACATATTCTTAATTTAGAAACAGCGATATCAGTTATTGCCGGATATTTTTATTCAGTTTTTGTCGCAAAATTTGATAAATTTGAAGAGAACCATATTGCCATTGATTGGGAAGAAGTCATAAAAACACGTTATGTAGATTGGTCTATTACCACACCTCTTATGTTAATTACTTTATGTCTTGTTTTAGGGGAAAACACAGCACCACGTCGTGTCATTCATTTTGCTACAATTTTTGTTATTATTTTGTTGAATTATTTGATGTTACTTGTTGGATATTTAGGTGAAATTAAAATGATGGAAAAATGGGGTGCTTGTTTATTCGGTTTTATTCCTTTCATTGCAATGTTTTATATAATCTTTGTTCGATTTGTCGGTTTTGGTGCTCGATTAAGCAGTTATGGATTGTTTGGATTTTACTTCGTCGTTTGGAGTTTATATGGTGTTGTCTATATGTTCAACGAAGAAGCGAAAAATATTGCAATGAATATTTTGGATCTCATTGCCAAATGTTTTATCGGCCTTGGATTATGGGCATATTATACAAAAATTATAGTTGCATAATAATATTTGAACTTGCTAAACATAAGGGTGATTGTATTTGAATGTTATTAGATATAACATTCAAATCATTGAAATTATTTTTACCAAAAATATTATAGTTTAATATTTTTTTTTGGTTATCCGCCTTTTTTTGGTTATCCGCCTTTTTTTTGAACCACCTTTTTTTCCTAGCTTCATTGTTTTCGGGTTGTCTATTCCTCTATTTTCAGTTATTTTTTGTCTCCTTGTCTGATTTTGTCTTTCTAATACTTTTTTTATTCTCATCCTACTTCTCTCTTTTGCTTTATCTCCATAAGGAGTTTCAATATGATCATCTCTAATTTCAAATGTATGTTCGTATGGTCTACAAGCATATGATAAAATAGATGTGACATAGTTTGAAGATTGAATACAATTTAATATTTGATTTCTTAGTTCATTATATTTTTCATCTGTCAAAAAATCTTCTCTATGAGATATTTTCATAGATTCGCTTTCTAAAACATCATCACTCAATATTTCAGTTGATGTATCAACACCTTCCAGATCCACATCATTTAACATTTTTGATATATTTTCTAATATATTTTCAAATAATATATCACGAATATTATTTTTTTTTTCACTTAGCTTATGTATTAAAAAAAGTAGTATAGTCATTCCTTCTAAGTCGAATTGATGTATTTTTATATCAACTAAATACTGTGATAATGATAATGATTCAGTAATACTAAATTTATTTATATATAATATTAAATTTTCAATAAATAGATTTAGTATTACTGAATCACCAAAATTTTGAAAAAATACAAATTGTTTATCTTCAAATCTATTTTTCAAAAAAATATATTGAGCTAAAATTTTAACATCATCTAATTCCATATGAAATCTATCAACCCAATCACTTAATACTGTACAATCGGTTGGGTGAAATATATTATCTTCAACCACCAAATTTACATCTTCGTGAAAAGTTAATCCTTTATCAAAACCTGGATTTATTGATTCTGTATTTCTTACTAAAAAACAACCACCAAATGTGTCGTGTGGTTTTCCTATTAAAGTTCCAGGGTTTTCCAAATAATCTCTTGTATCTATAGTAGGAACGGTTATAATTTGATTATGTCCTTCAAACAATGTAAAATCATTCGTTAATAAAGCAGCATTGAATATTTTTATGAATTCTGCTTTTTCTTCTTCTCCCAAATTTAATTTTGATAAAGCACGTTGACGACAATTAAAATCTCTTAGCATTATTTTAGATCGATTAGTTTCATAGTTTTTTTCATTTAAAATATCAAATGATTCATTTGGGTTTTCATGGAAAAATTTGAATGAATTAACCGCTTTATCATATCTACTATTAAAACCAGTGCCTGGAACTGATTGTGAATTTATCCCACAAGTTACAACAGATCTAAAATTTAATTCAAATCTTTTATCCATAAATTTTTTTTCTGTCTTACTACCGTGTGCCAATATTACTAAACCAACTCCACATATTTTTGTTCCCTTTATATACATTGCACTATTTCCAACTGAAACTGTCTTTGCAAATCCATTCATTTTTGTTATATTATAAGAAAATATTAATAATTAATAATTTAATTTGTATTATAATATTTTCAAACAGTAGTATAGATAATAAAAAATAAAGAAAACAATATAATTTTCAAACAAAAAAACTATTTAAACCTATCTTCATATTGATATCTAGATGTCATCCAATATTTTCTTATATTTTATTCAAAAAACTATAAACCAAACTGGACAAATATATGAAACGGAAAATATATATTCTTATTGGGAAAATATATTTTTACACCAATTCTCATTCAATGTGCCCCAAAAAGGGGCAGAAATGAATGGATTGGAACAGTTACTTTGCGCATCTTCGATGCGAAAAGGTGTAAAAGAAATACAAGACCAAAACTCCAGGTTTTTAACCAAGATTTTATTTTATAATTATTTTAATTTTGTAAAAACAAAATTACGTTTCAGAAATAGTATGCTCAGAAAACATATTATTTTGAAGTTTCGTTTCCTAAAAGAAACGCTGGACAATATTTTTCTAAATAACGAAATCCGCGATGAATTTTTAGAGATATTTTGTCGGGTGCAAAAACTAAATCACGCATTTAACAGATTAGCTTATTTATATAAATTAAAAAAAGCAGCTTTCCAAGTCCGTGAAGATATTTTTTTGAATCCAATTTTAGAGAACCATAAAAATACAATGACTATTTTTCAAAATAATAAAAAATATTTATTTGTCGCAAGTGATTTAATCAATATTGTAAATACTGCTATAGGTCATTGTGTTTATTTCATTGCTTCTCCGCTTATCGTAAAAAATCCATATAATAATATGCCTTTTGATAGATCGATTCTTTATAATATTTATTTTTTTATCAAATCTCGCGATTTCAAAATTCCTATTCTTTTACATTTCTATTTTTTATCCAATTTTGTTTTAAACGAATATACAAAGAAAAATGAAAGTATCATTCTAGAAGAATATTTGAAAAAATTTGTTAGAAACAGTTCAGTGGATATTCTACATACTCATATTTTGAAAATGATTGAACAATTCAATGATGAAAATCAAAAAAAAATATTAATCCATAAAGAATTTCCAAAAGATGTATTAGTAGATAAAATGCGTCATTATCTTTACTGTTATCTTTTATATTTATACGATTCGCATAATTTTAACAAATCAAATTATTATTATTTATTATGGGATGAAAAAATGAAACAATTACAGAGAACCAATCCTGAATTTGGACGTAAAATTTTTCATATGAAACAGAAAAGTAATTTTAAATTTGGCGAAAAATTTGAATCATATTCATTTAATGATAAATGTATCAATTTTTATTATAATTTCTACAGATGAATATTTTCGCGATTTTCACAATTTTCATAAAATTGATTCCGTATTATACCCAATGGATTTATATAATAATTATTATAACAACAATTATTATACAGAATGGTAAAGAATACAACTGGTGGTAAAGGCTCTAAATCTATGGCACGTAAATTAACGTCCAATGTTTCTCAAGCGCGCACAGCGTTCCGAGAATCAACTTGTGAATTTGAATTATATGCAATCGTAACGAAAATGCTCGGAGGTGGTATGTGTTATGTCCAAACAAACGATCACGAACAGCTATTATGTCATATTCGCAGTAAATTTTCGGGTCGTTCGAAACGTAGTAATATGGTTTCAATCGGCTCCTATATTCTCGTCGGTTTGAGAGAATGGGAATCTACTGTGAAAAACTGCGATCTTTTAGAAATTTATGATCCTCTATATATTCCAAATATGGCGTTATTTCCAAGACCCGCTGCCGCCGCAGGCGGTGGCGGCTCAAGATATGACGACGGCGATGGTATTGGTTATGAATTCAAAGATGAATTTGACGACGGTATTGATTTTGATATTTCAAACATATAAACTCTGACTTGTTGTAATATATTTCAAAATCATACTTTCAATTTTACCTAATGTATGTAGCAAACTTATATTATTTTCATAAATATTCATCAATTCTTTTGTAATAACCACGATTTTCAATAAAGCTTTAGTAAAATCCCCGATTGAAATTGATTTTTCTTGTAATTTTAATTGTATAAATAATTTACATTTTTCTTCTGTATCGCAATCGCACCATTCCATTGTTTCATCTATTATATCATATATTAATGCATCCTGATATTGTATTCCTGTATTTATATTTTTTTCCGTTTCTTCGCATTCATAATCGTTATATAAATCGCGCATTTCTTCTATCCTTTCTTTCAAAAATGTATCTTCTGTATAAGGAACCGATAATCTCTGATCACTTGGACACTTAATATCTGTAAAACACGATAAAAGCCCGACAATTTGTTTTGCAGAGAATTTTTCAAAATTCGCCCATTTTATGTTGGCCAATTTTACGAGAACCAGCGGATGAATTTCAGCAATATTTGCTGCTAATGTTCCCATATCAGTTAATGAATAAGTATTTGAATCCATTTTGGTAATAAAACCATATTTATAAAGAATCGCACAAACTCCCTCAATTTCTTTTTCAATGAATTTTTCTAAATATTCCAATTGCGAATTTTTTTGCGTGAATTCTTTTTCCATTTCTAATAATTCTTTGGTTGAAATAATATCGTTTTTGATATATTTGAAATCTTCTTCTAATTTAGTAATTTCCCTTTCTATTTCCTTCCTTTTTTTATTTACGGCGAATTTTCGTTTTTCTTCCAAATCAATATATTTAGAACAAATTTCTTTAGGCGTTTTTACAAATTTTAGAAATTCCTCTTTTTGATTGATTCGTTTTTCTTGTTCGGCGATTTCTTGATTCTTTAGGCGAATTGATTCTGCTAATTCTTCAAATATCATACTTTTTGAAACAAAATCTACGAATGTATTTACATCAGTGTTTCCTTTGGTTTTTATTAAATTGAAAATAGTTGAATAAGATACGTGAAATTTAGAAACCAGTTTTTGCGGTCTTCCTGATAATAGTTGTTTATATTCATTCATTGACGGTATTGTAAAAAGATTATTCAAATGAACTACGTGTCCAATGGTATCAATACCACGACGCCCTGCGCGCCCTGCCATTTGCGTATATTCGTGAGAATGTAAAAATCGTTCACTCGTGCCATCAAATTTTGTAATTCCTGTGAAAACCGCGGTTTTAATGGGACAATCAAGACCAATAGCAAAAGATTCTGTGGCGAATAACAGTTTAATATATTTTTTTGAAATCATTAATTCGACGATTTCTCTCAAAATAGGAATCATTCCAGAATGATGAATTCCGATACCTTTTTCCAGTAGATTGACTAAATCATTATATTCGGGTAATTCCATATATTCGTGGAAATTAGGTAGTTTTCTTATAATTTGTTCACATTCGCGTCTGACTATATATGGGACTTTACTATCATCTTCTAGGAGAGGAACAGTGATTTCTTTAGCACATAATTCTACGTTTTTCCTGGAAAATACAAATGCAATGGCTGGTAGCATTTCTCTATCACGTAAAAAAAGTGCTAAATTGTTGAGAACCATTTTTCTTTTTAGGAAAATCTGTTTTTGATCAAATAATTTGAGGGTTTTTGATACTTCTGTGTATTCTGTATCTTGAAAGACGCCCTTATCAGATTGAATCATAATCAGTTTGTTTGTTGAATCGCGAATCTGTTTCTCGAGAACCTTATCCTTTATTTTCTTAAAAATAGATTCATTTGTTGTTAAAAAAGAATAATGTGTCAATGGAACAACTCGGTGATTGGTGGAACAAAGACAAACTTGTTTTCTTGATGTCGAACCTTTTTCTTCTAAACCCTTTTCTGTCGGGTTCTCTGAACCCTTTTCTGTCGGGTTCTCTGAACCCTTTTCTGTCGGGTTCTCTGAACCCTTTTCTGTCGGGTTCTCTGAACCCTTTTCTGTCGGGTTCTCTGAACCCTTTTCACACCATTTAGCAAAAGATTCAGGAGAATCAATAGTTGCAGATAACATTATCATTTGAATATGCTGTGGTAGCATCAATATTGTTTGTTCCCACGTTTGGCCACGATGTAAATCATTAATATAATGCACTTCATCAAATACCACGCATCCCAATTCATTCTCAATATCTATTTGAAAATCGAGATTTTTTTTCGGGTTCTCTTCTATTTCATTTTTATTCACATTTTCTCGGTTGCTTGCGCTTATAAATAAATAATTCATCAATATCTCCGTCGTCATTATCAATACATCCGCCGTAGGATTAGTTTTAATATCCCCTGTCATTAATCCAAATGAAATATGCGGATATCTTTGTGTGAATTCATAAAATTTCTGGTTTGAAAGAGCTTTTATTGGAGAAGTATAAATTATTTTTTTCCCTTTTTCTTGAAAATAATTTATAGCAAATTCAGCAGGTAATGTTTTACCACTTCCTGTATGTGCCGTAATTAAAATATGATTTCCATCTACAATACCTTGAATTGCGTGCTTCTGGAAATCCGATAATGGGAAAGAATATTTAGCAAAATATTCTTCATAATCAGAATCTAAAGGATATGTTTTCGAACAAATGAGAACCATCGCGTCAACAATAGTATTATTATTAATGTCAATGATATTAATAATAATATAAAAATACGTTTATATCAATATCAATATTATTATAACCAGCGATAAAATGAAACTTATCATTTTTGTTCACACTTGTAAACAATATGAAGAATCACGTGCAAAATTAATTGAAAATACTTGGGGGAAAAGTGAAAATGTTGTTTTTATTACAGATAATCCTGATTGCTCATTACAAAAATATATTTATATTGGCGAATATAGGAAAGGTCCAACCTATCATCCTGAAAATGTATATAAAATGTTTTGTTTATTTCTTGAAAAATATGGAGATTACGATTGGTTTATGTTTATTGACGATGACAGTTATTTATACATAAATAAATTACAAAATTATTTATCCTTTTTCGATAAAAATGATTGTTATATGATCGGCGAATTTTTAAATTGGGTTGCAGCTAGATCGGAACCTGATTTTACTTGTGATTATAATAGATGGGCAAGTGGAGGTCCAGGAATAGTTTTTACAAAAAAATGTATTGAAACATATTTGAATTTAATGAATACTATTAGAGTACCACCAATAAACCACGATGTTTATTTACATTTATTGTATCAACATTCAGATAAAAGAATAAAGAGAGTAGATTGTCCTGGGTTTCATCAATATAATGCAAAAACACTTTTACAAAAATACTCAAAAAATGACAATAATTTAATTTCGGTGCATTTGGAACGCAATATGGAATTATTATCAGAATATCATATTGAAGAATAAATTTTTCTAATATTTTTTACTAGATTTATTTTTTCCTTTACAAATTCTACATTTATTTTCTTCTTATATTTTTCTGGGTTCTCAATAATTGTTTTTAAAATGTTTATATCTTCAGATAAATCAGATGATAGATGTATTACCATTTCAGGAAAATATGTATCAATATTATTACATCCTAAATAAATAGGTATTGTTCCAGATAAAAGAGGATTCGTAATTTTTTCCGAAAAATAATGATTTGTCTTAAGGTTCTCTATACAAATATGAAAATGATAGGATTCATATGGTTCTAATTCCTGAAATTCACCTTTTATACGTTGGTCTCCTGAATAATATTTACAACCACGACCATAAATATCTATAGGCAGATTGGTTCTCAATATTTGTTGCACTAATTTATGACGATATTTATGTCCATCGGTTTGTTGTTTTTCACTAAATGTAATAGAAATGAGTTTGGTTTTTGTCGGAATATAATTCAAAGGTGGCATATGCCACATATATCCATAATGTTCAACAAATGGTTCTGGTAATTGATATTTATTTCCAATGAAATATTTTCCAATATTTTTTTTAGCATATTCAATGAATTGATTTGATAAACCAAGAAAAAATGGCGGTTCAAAAGCAAGACCAATTACATTTTTTTTTGGAACATTTGATTTTATCTCTGGCATAGCTGTATTCATAATGATTACGTGTGTATAATCATCTTCGGTTGTTATATAAATATCTTTATCTGAACCATAATTGGCGATGAGATGCGTTTGGCACAGTCTTTCATAAACCGATTTACAATTCTGAGAATCGCAAAAACTGGAAAATATACGTATTTTTATTGTCATTTTTTCAGTAATAATAATAAAATATTATTTGTAATTGTTTATATATTTTATGAATATAACAACTTTAATTTGTTTAATTGATTTTGTTGATTATTCGAAGAATTAAACGCTGATGATCGATGTATACGATGTTTTACTAGAATTTCTTCTACATTATAAAATTTATGGTTTTGCTTTCTTAAACGTAACCATAATTCATAATCTTCTATACAATTAAATTCATCAATATTCCAAAAACATAATGATTTTCTTATTAAAGAACTACTATTTATTATAGGATTCACATATAAAAAATCAAGATTTGATATATCTCCTGTTGGAATATTTGGCGCAATTCCATTAAATCGTGAATCCCAAAAATAAATACATTTTGTTCCAATGACATCATAATTAGGTAAATATGGTGCCTGTTTTTCTAATTTGTCAGCAATCCAGATATCATCTACATCAAGAATAGCCACATAATTATACTGACAATATTCTATCATTTTATTCAACGCCACAGATTTTCCTTTCAAAGTATAAAAATCGAATACACGAATCTTTACCGATTTTTCTTGATACTTTTTAGCAATTTGATAAACATCCGAATTTTCAGGATGTCCATTCACACCAATCAGTAATTCCCATTCTTCAAAAGATTGTTGGAGAACCGATGACACAGATTCTTCAATAAACTCGATTCCATTATAAATAGGCATTAGAATACTAATCATCTTTTGATATTTTTACTATGACTAAAAACGTTTATATTAGTTTATAGTTTATGATAAAAAACGCTGAAATAAAAACCAATTATCATATTTTTCTGAATTTTCACGACATAAATGAAACTTGGACAAATTAGAAAAAATACAATCAATTAAAATAATTTGATCATCTTTTACCAATCTTTCATTTTCAAAATAGAGAACCAAACGTTGATCATATATTCTTTTCCAAAAATCAATGTTCTCCTTAAATAGAATAAAAAATCCACCAGCTACAGATGTTTGATTCGGCGGTATCTCTGTTTCTGTAATTCCATTAGGATGTCGTTTATTAATAATAGTCATCAAATAATTAGTCTCATTTGTATTATTATTGACATAAGCATAATAAATTTTATTTTTATCTAATTCCTCAATTTTCTGTGAATTTGGCCACATTTTCAATTCATTCGTTCTCATATCATTTGTTCTATTTCGAAAATAACCAATATCACACCAGCCATAATAATCTGTATCAAAATAATTTTGTTCTATTGTTTCTTTTACAAAATGAATTTTTTCTGACCATAACATATTAACTTTCCAATCAATACGATCTTTTAGAAGAAAATTCTTCTCGTGATTTTTTATCCAATTTTCTTTATATTTATAATTATAAAACTGTGTGAATGGTTTTATCACTATTTTTATTTTAGGGTTCTCCTCATATCTTTTTAAAAATGCAATACTAGTTTCATCTGTATAAACAACTAAATAATAATTATTTACATTTGATAACATATTTTCAATCCAATGACTGTAAATTGTTTGATCAAATTTTGCTTTAAAAATATACCAACAAGATGAAAAAGTAATATTTATTTTACTCATTTTTGGTATTGATAAATAAAACAACCAAATTATTTTTATATTTTTATTATATATAATATTATATCTAACCAAATTTAGTAAAAAATGAACATTAATGATAATACTTTTATTTATGGTGTTCCGAAAGGAATTTCTTATGGACAAAATGAAAGAGTCGATGAATTAAATGAACGTATATACGAACGAAATAAACCAGATAGTATGTTGGAACCGAATTTTGATCCACGTCCCGTTCCTACAAAATATGCCCTTTTTCCTATTGTTGATTGTCGTGCTGAGGTAAATGAACGTATAATAAAAATGCCGAATTATATGCAACAATATAATTTTAATCCGGGAACATCTGCACCTGTTTCTGGATATCTAGCAAATATTAATTGTGAAAGTAATCTCAGAAACCAATATTTTGCTTTACAACGCGGGGCTGGACAAGATGTTTATATTCCTAGAGCTTCAAGTGATCTATATAATTCTGCTTCAAATACAGCATTTGCAAATCCTTCACGACCAAGAGAAGAACAGCCTTATCCTAGATTATTTGAAAAGGTGCAATATAAAAATGAAAATCTTCCATTCATTGTTTCAACACCTATTGGACAAGACAGATTTTATAATCATACGAGAACCCAATTAAGAAATACTATTGATATTGTAAATTAAATTTTTGGTTATGTAAAATTGATATTTTAGTGGGCATATATATTTTGTTTTTCAAATAACCGAGAAAAACAAAATGTCAAATTCCGCGCAAAGATCTGTAAGATTTTATAATAATACACATTTACCAGTTGTTATAGATACTTGGGTAAGTTGGACGAATCACTTAATATCAACTGAAATAGGAGAAATGGAAGAAAGAGTGATTGAGAGTTCAGTGGATGAATGGCATATTCATTGTATGTTTCCTAACTATCATAAAGAAAAAAGACAGATATGGAAGGATAATAAGTTGGACTATATAACTAATATAGGCAAATTTAGATGTTCTCCTTGTGCAAGTGGAAATTATTCGTGGTTAGATTATGATATTTTTATTTGCGAATATAGTTATAATAGTCAGGATGAAATAAAAAATAGCATTACATTTTCACTTGCCGAACAAAGTGGTATTCATCCATTGAAATAAATAAATACCAATAAAAATATATGCATAAAATATATGTTTCAAAAATTATATTCCTTTTTTATATCAAAAAATCCAAATAAACGATGGCTAAGATTTTTAATCGTATTCGCTTTGATATTATTAATAGTTTTAGTTTATAAACGAATTGTTCAAAAAGCATCTATATTCAGCGAAGGGTTCTCACAGGATACACCTTTTGTAATGAAACGAGACGGAGAAGTATTTGATATTTTTTATTCTCAAGTGTATGACCAAATAATGGAACCACAAAAATCTGGTAATTTCATATTAAAAAACATAATTCGTCTTACAAAACCTTCTTCAAATAATAGTCTATTTTTAGATGCAGGTTGCGGAACAGGATATTTAGCAAATAGATTAAAAGAATATGGTTATCAATCAGTAGGAGTCGATAAATCAAAACCGATGCTTGAATTTGCTAAAAGTAAATACTCAGATATAAATCTCATTAAAGGGAATTTAGAAGATCCAATGACATTTGATAAAGCTAGGTTTACACATATTTTATGTAGCCATTTTACAATATATCATATAAAGGACAAAGTTGGTTTTTTACGCAATTGTTTTCACTGGCTTGTTCCCGGAGGTTTTATAGTTCTTCATTTGGTTGATAAACAGAACTTCGATCCAGTTTTATCAGTTGGAAAACCGACTATTATGAAATCTACGGATTCACCACAAAATTATTCGGATTCAAGAATAACAGATACTGCAGTGGATTTCATTGATTTTAAGTATAAATCGAAATATCAATTCAATAGAGGAGAACCAGAAGTTATATTTACTGAAAAGTTTACAGATGCAACTACATCAAATGTTCGAGAAAATGAGCAGACATATTATATGAATGATATTACAGATATAATAAAAGATGCTCAATATAGCGGTTTTGTAGAATATGATAAAGTCGATATGCGCGAATTAAATGGCGATCAAAATCAATTTATTTATATTTTCCAGAAACCTTTCTAGATTTCTTCATTTTGATGGTTCAACATCTTCTCCTAAAATCAATTGTTTTTCGTGAACACAGTAATTTATGGAATAATTCTTCAAAGTATTCAATTCTGACGGAACAATAATTGATATATTTGACTGTTTTTTCACACCTTTTGAAAATTGGTTAACATCATTACAATCATAAGTATTCAATGATTTTAACAACGTGTTATCGAATGCAAATTTTCTGGACGTATCAGAACAAGTCATAAGACAATTTTTCAATTCACTAAATAAATGATTACATAATTTCTCTTTTTCACTAGTCGTAAAAGTTTCATAATCCGTTTCCATAGTTCGCAATAAAATATATAAAGTATACATCACGTTTTTATATATTTTTTTAACGTATATATTTTCCTGTTCTCGCAAAAGAATCCAAAACATAAATTATAAAAACACCAAAGAAGGTGTATAAAATGAACTCCTCTGTAATATTATTTGTCTTTTCGCTTTGCTGTTCTTCTAAAAGATGAATCATATAGTTTATTTTTTCCAATAATTTATTATCTGTATCAGTGTGAATACCTATATTACTATAATATGGTTTGGTTGTTATATTAGATGGTTGCTGTTGATAGACATTTCTATAATTACTGAGATTTACTAAATTGGAATCATTGGAGGAAAAATTTTGAGAGGGCAAGTTTTGAGAGGAAAAGTTTTGAGAGGGCAAATTTTGGGAGGAAAAATTCGGTTTTTCATATCCCATACTTTGTTGTCCAGGTAATCGCATTGGTGGTGCATCAAAACGATTTTTATTGGATGGTTCTTCTCTTATATTTGTCATTTCTGGATTTTGTATGGGTGTAAAATTAGATAATTTATTCCCGTCATTATCAACATTAATTGACGTCATTTTATTTATTAATTCACTAACACGGTTTGATTTGATTTCATTCGATTTATTCAAATCATCAATAGTAGCTGGCGTTGTATTACCATATCTATTTAAATTTTCTTCAACATCATTATAAGAAGCTATTTTTTCGGGTTTTTTCATTGTTGATATTCTTTTTTTATTGGTATCGTCATTTTGCCATAATGAGGCTCCTGTTAATAATGACATAAAATATTTTATATACTTATATCCTAAAAAAATAATTTATATAAACACAGATGATAATATTTTTCTAAACCCTCAGAAAAATATAAGTTCTCTATAAATATTTCCTAGTATGATATATATAGATGAAATTTGGTAATAAACATTCATTTGAATATATGATAATAGAATTTTCACTTATAATTATATTATGTTTATTCGTATTTTTTACTGATCAAACATTATCATTTAGTAGAAATATTTTAGGGAAATTCTTGACTGTATCTCTTCTTATTTTTTATACATCTGTAAATGTTATTTATGGATTAATTTTTTGTATCCTAGTGATTATTTATTACAAAACCGATTTTGTAGAACAATTACTAAATATGAATGATGGAGAACAAAATAATCAACGTATTTATATAGAAAAAAAGGAATTATTACAACCAACCACAAAACAAAAACCACCAGTAGAATTATCACCAGTAGAATTATCAATTTCACAGGATAAAATCACTGTAGAAGAAGACATTATGAAACCGAAAAACTCGAATGATTCGTTCCTAGATTCTTGGACAAAAATATGGGAATCCATTAATCTGTATCCAGTGACACCTTCAATTGGAATTTATTCAGAACCTTTTAGCTTTTTACAATAATAAATATAGTCCAACATAATAATCAATAGATTTATTTTTTTATCATAAAATCATATATATGGTAAAAAAAACGAAAACAGATAAGATAAACAAATCAGAGAATAAACCAATAAATGGATTCTCCGGAATTTTCCAATATTTACAAGATAGGGCAAATGTTTTAAATAATAGTAAATTATTTGCTGGAGTTATGATTATCATATTGAATATTGCCTCAAAATTCGTCACCATTAAATTAAGTAAATCAATGGAGGCCTATTTGAAATTTACATTTAGTCGTAATTTATTAGTATATGCGATTGCTTGGATGGGAACCCGTGATATTTTCGTTGCGCTAATTATCACACTCGTATTTATTATTTGTATGGATTATTTATTTAATGAAGAAAGTGCATTTTGTTGTTTAAGCGAAAATTTCAAAGATTACCATATTTCTTTAATAGAAAATGATAAAGTTACACCAGACGAAGTAAATAAGGCAAAACAAGTTTTAGAAAGATTTGAAAATCAAACAAAACAAGAAGGACTCTCCAATAAAACACAAGTTAACCAACAGGCATTTCAGCCATATATGAACACGTAAAATTATAATCTAATTATATTATAACATAAATAGATTATAATGCAACAAACAAATGTTTTTCAGTATATTGATATTAAACCAATTATTTTGAATATAGAATCAAATTCTCCTAAAATGAAACAGTTTCAATTTCAAAAGGGGAATCTTTCAATAGTAAAAGATACACAAAATATTCCTATCTCTGGTGGATCACAAAATCCACACTTTACAAGAGATATTGAATATCCATTTGATATTCTTAGTAAATTAGATTATTCAGAACAATTGGCGTTTTTCTTTGATTTGAGTAAATTCAAAGAAATCCTTTTCAAGAGTCCACAATTTCAAAATATCGTGAAACAAAAAAAGGAAATAGAGGATTTGAAACAAAAGATTGATTATGATAAAACCATCACGTTAAAAAATTTAAAATTATCAGAAGAACGTCTTAAACAAATAAAAAAAGAACAAACAAAACTTTTTGACCAAATTTCCTTAATCAATGAATATATTGATGAATGGAAAGAAGAGGAAAATATATCTATTCCAAAACAAATGAATAATGATATAAATAAAGAAATAAACAATATTTTTAATATTGATGAAAATACATTGAAGGAATACAATAAATCATATGTTAATTATTATGGTAAAGCTATTAAAGATTTTGAAGATTTTGCAAAAAAACCATTTACAAATATAAAATTTTTAATTGAAAAAATAAAATTATTGAATGAAGAAATAAAAATTCTAGAGAACAAATTAAAAATCAATCCAATTAATACCCAAAGTCAAAATATTCAAATAAATATAAATAAATTGAAAAATTTGATAAATCAACTTGAAGGAAAAGGAAAAACAAACGAGCAAAAAAACATAAAAACAATGTTTTTGATTTTGTTTCCAACATCATTTCCAGTAAATGGAAATATACAATTTTCATTTGATTCTTATATTAAAAAAACTCCTATACAAGTTGATTATAGTAAGTATGAAGGATATTATTCATATTTATCAGTTGGTTCTAAATATACAATTTTAAGAACTACTTGGATGAATGATTTTTTTAATAATCCAGATTTCAAAGATTTTGTTTTGGTTTTGAAAAATTATATAAAATGGGTTGAGAAACATAAAAAAGATAATGAGATAAAAGATAACATATATAATTTATTGAAAAAAATAGAAAAAACAAATATATTTGAAAACCTACCAAAAATAATAGATTCTATTGAAAACGAAATGAATGATTTAAAAAAGTATGATTTAAAAATAAAATTATCTACCGTATCATCAATTTTAAATGATTTAAAAAAATTATTGAAAGAAAATGATTCTTTATATAAATTATATTCTTCATCTTTGAATGAAAATTTTGATAAAATTAGAAAATTTTATAATAATGTCTATGAAAAATTGATATCTCTCAACAATATAATAAATAGAATTCCTGGTTTTTATGATTTTGATTCTAAAGATATAGATAAATGTTTGAAAGAAATAAAAAATATCAATAAATATATTGAAAAAGTTAGATTATTACAAGGGATAAATAAATATTTGATTAATTTATACAAATTAACTGATAAAAATAATCAAACGAAAAAAAAATTAAATAATGATGAAGAAGATGATGAAGAAGAAAATGAATACCAAAAAGAAGAAGAGGATGAAAGACGATATGTTTATTCTATACAGGAAGAAATAAGAAAAAAATACAAAAATAATAGTTTTTTCAATAAGCTTATTGAAAAATTAAAAAAATTTTTAAAAGAGAACGAAAGTCTTAGTAATAAAAAATTGCAAAACGAAATTAAGGAACAATTAGAAAATTTATCAGCTTTAACACCCTTTTTTGAAAAAATTGATAAATTAAATCTTTTATCTGGAGATTATGATTATTTATATACAGGAATATCTAAAAATACAGATAAATATTTCGATGAAGATGTTGAAGAAGATGATGATAAACAAAAAAGTAAAAAACAACAAAAAGAAGAAGAAATTGATTCTTATAGTATTTATTTGTTTATGGATTTACTAGAAGGACAAATGAATAGCAAAAATAAAAAAGAAATTGAATGTGAATATCGTAATGAATCTCTTGGAAACACATTTTTGAATCTTACAAGCAATATTTTCAAAAACAAATATTTGATGGAAAATTATACTTATCCTTTTTTATCATTGGGTAATTTGCAACAAGAAAAAAAAAGGAAATTAAATACTTTACAGAAAACGCAAAAAGCAAATAAGAAAGAATCTAAAAAGCAAATTACTCGAAAACAACGACCGCCAATTTTACAACAATAGTTTTATTCAGTATTTTTTATTCAGTATTTTTTATTCAATATTTTTTATTCAATATTTTTAGGTAAATTTGGCAATACTATTTTCAAATTTACCTACTTCATCACCAACGTCACCATTTTCATCTATATCATAAATAGCACCATTTTTTTCATTAGTGGTAAAATATGATTTTCCTTTAATTGTTATTTCATATACTTCCTCCTCTTCTTCTTCTTCAGCAGCTTCTTCTTCAACAACAACTTCTTCTTCAGCAGCTTCTTCTTCAGTAGCTTCTTCTTCAGTAGCTTCTTCTTCAGCAGCTTCTTCTTCAACAACAACTTCTTCTTCCTCCTCTTCAGCAGCTTCTTCTTCAACAACAACTTCTTCTTCCTCCTCTTCAGCAGCTTCTTCTTCAGTAGCTTCTTCTTCAACTTCCTCAACTTCCTCAACTTGGTTTTTAGCTTCTTCAGCAACTTCTTCTGTAGTAGCTTCTTCCTCCTCTGTAGTAGCTTCTTCTTTAGCAGCACCTTCTTCAACTTTTATCGGCTTTTCAGAAATTTCTTCAAAAGATTCAATCGCATTATCATCATCAGACAATTCATAAATAATATTTGATTTTTCTTTTTTAACATAAATAACTTCATTATCTTCTGTCTTTTCTTGTCTCAACTTTCTCTTTTTATTCTTCTTTTTTTGAGACATTTTTATCATCATATCTCTCAATTCACTTACAACATTTGTTAAAACCTGATTCTTCATATTCATTTCATCGACCAGATTTGATAAATATTGATTCTCCTCTTTTAATTTTTCATTCTTTTTCATAATCTTCTTTACAATAGAAAGATTTTGCAGATCTTCATAGTTCAATCTATATTTTTCAAATTTCTTTTCAAAATTCTTCGAATAAACATTAACTGTTTTAGAAAATGAATTTGTCATTCTGAATAATAATCAATTAGCAATAATATTGTAATTTATATTATTATTTTTTTAAATCAATTTTATGTAATACTATAACTAAAAAGTGATTCTTTTCCAAGAATCTGGATACATATCTTTTGTATCATTATATGATAAAGTTGGTCCAAACCAAATACTAGGATAACATACCTTTTTATTAGGATTCGAGTTAAAATATGCACCCCACCAACTAAATGAACTATTTGCAATTATATTATCGTGACAGCAACTCATAATTAACATTTGTTTCCAATCTGGTACGGAATCATCAACCTTAACGAATTCAATCATCTGAAATTTTTTTTGAAGAAGTTCAATATTTTGCAAAACAGTTTGATTATCTTCCTTTTCACAAAAGTAGAGAACTCGAGTATTTTCACCAGTTTGAATATTTTGTACACCTTTTCGCATCGAAGATGCGGAAAGTAACTGTTCCAATCCATTCATTTCTGCCCCTTCTTGGGGCACATTAAATGAGAATTGGTGTAAAGCCTTTTCATAGTATTCATATGGTAGTAAATTATGACAATCCGGTTTTGTTTTATAATCACCCAACCGAAAATGCATACTTATTACGTGTGTTTTTCCATCAAATAAATACAAATACTCTTCTCTTATTTGAGATTGTTTTTCTTTTAATTGAATCATAGAACAAATTCTATCATATTCATTTTCAAAATATTTATAACTCTGAAAATATCCATATAATTTGAAAGATTCTTGCAAATGAGGTATATCTGTAAATTGAAACCCAGATTCTCTGTAAGTTGGTAAATTATCTATCCTAATATCTTTATAAATTGGATTATTAGTTGTAAATATATCCAATCTATCTAAAAAAGAATTCCAATATGTTATTCTTTCATTCAAATTCTTGGAATATTTGAATATAAAAGGCTTTTTTTTACGAATTCCATAAGCAACAGTTGCAAATATTTGAAATAATTGATTTCCTAATCCACCCATTAAATCACACGATATCATCTGATGTATATATTATTTCTTTATGTATATATTTTTATCTACTTTTTATATATTTTTTTGAAATATATAAAAAATGGCTTATGTAAGCCCGAATTTATCTCTTATAATACTTGTTTTCGTCGGTCCCTGCTGTTTTTCACTTTGCCTTTTCACTTTATATACTCCAGTTGAACTAGAATTTCCTGTTACAGATGTTGTTTTTACAGATCCATAAATATTCAACATCATACTTTCATTATCTTCGTGTAATTCAGGTAAAATTCTAGTCATTGGTTTATCAATAACTAATAACATATGTTCTGTTTTCAAAAGTTTTCTATATTCTTGTATAGTCATATTTCCATAAAATTTATCCAACAAATAATAAGGATTAGGAGCTGGTTTAATACTCTTTTTGAAATTATATACCTTACTATAAATCTGATTCAATAAATGATATCTTTCAAATTTTTGTGAGTCGTCTATATTTTCTTTCATCAAATAAGCTACTGCACATTCTGGTCTACAAAATGAACCATAACCATAAATTTTTTCATCAGCTTCATATTTAGGTATATAACAAGATTGATTATCATATTCGTATGTACACCAAAAACAAGCAGATTTTTTATCGTGTAATGAATTTTTGAAAAGATTTATTTTCAAATTTTTCAATTTCAAATTCATATCTTTAATATTTATTTCATCATCTTTTTCATCTTTATTAAGTTTTTCAGACATTTCTGAAAGGGGTTCTCCATCCTTCATTAAAATATTTTTTTTTGAATTATTTTCTTCTATTTCATTAATTTTTATTTTTGTATTACATAATTTACAAATAATATTGGGTTCTGTATATGCATATTGACTGTGATTGTTTTCATTTATAAAATTGTTTTGTATAATTGGTGTATCACCATTTTTATACATAAAAAAAGTATTAGATTCATTATATGTCATTATTTCAGGAGGAATTGTTGGATCATAATCAAGAGGGTTTGATAACAATTTCTTTTTTTCGTTATTATAATTATCTAAATCATTCAATGAACATTTCAAATGTAAAATTACATTTGATGATGTAGACAATTTTGATAAAGGTTCTATTTGTTTTACAACTATTTTGCCTCCTTTAGGCTTTCTTCCACGTTTTTTCAAAGTATTATCATTACAAGGTGAATCTTTTATATTTTCTTCAATAACAATCTGTATATTTTCTTGAGTCAAATTTTTCGTTTCTTTCTTATGACGTCCTCTTTTTTTCTTTTCTGAATAATCCATTTTTATACATAATTTGAAAAAAACTTTATATTCTTTATAAAAACAATAATTCCTAAATATATTCAAGAATAACAATTACGACAAACAGAAATATATGAATCACTTGACCCAATCAATATTTGATTTTTTACATTTATCAAACGATGGGAAAATATTGCAGGTTCTCCACAATGACATTTTGCCGTCAATTTTGTTATTTTATCACAATGAGGTATCAAATCCAATATTTTTCCAAATTTTTTTCTTTGGAAATCTCCATCAAGACCACAAACATAAACCCGTTTGTTTTTGTTTTCTACCATATCCAAGACACAATCTACTAAATCATCGAAAAATTGTCCTTCATTGATCAAAATAATTTCTGCAGGATGATCAGAATTTAATTTCCATATTTCTGAAATATTATGCAGAGAAATGCAAGGAATTTTCTTTTTATCGTGGGTCAAAGCGAAGCTACCGTTGGTCAAAGCGAAGCTACCGGAAGCGAAGCTTTCTTCTGATGTAGGTGTAGCATCATTATAACGTGTATCGTCAGCATAATTTATAACCAATACAGAATTTGTATCTTTATACTTTTCGTAAATATCTAATAATCTAGTAGTTTTCCCTGAAAACATTGGACCAACAATTAATTCTAAATATCCAGACATTTTATTCTTTATTTTCTGAAATATAAAAAGTTTTTTATAATTATCAATTTTACGTAAATAGACATAAAAATTTCTCATATTCATTATTATCAAAAAATAACAAATAATATGACTACAACATCAAATAGTTCAGTTCCTTGGATTGAACTCTATCGGCCCAATAAAATGCAAGATATTGTTTTAAATCCAATCAACCGTAAATTATTTCAAAATATTCTTGATAAAAATTATTTTCCTAATCTTCTTTTCTATGGTCCTCCAGGCACAGGTAAAACTACTACCATTATTAATCTTATAAATGACTATCAAGCACGTTATAATGGTGGTAAAAGCACAGTTATCCATTTAAATGCCTCTGATGAAAGAGGAATTGATATTATTAGAAATCAAATAAATCAATTTGTCCGTTCTAAAAATATGTTTGAGAATGGATTCAAATTTGTTATTTTAGATGAAGTCGATTATATGACAAAAAATGCTCAACAAGCACTTAAATATTTATTACAAATTTCTGGGCAAAATATTCGTTATTGTTTGATTTGTAATTATATTAGTAAAATAGATGATTCTCTTCAAAATGAATTTATATGTATTCGTTTCAACCAACTTCCTAAAAATGAAATTCTTGCATTTATAAAAACAATTGCTAAAAATGAAAATATACAAATTACAGAAGATATAATAAATATTATTCAATCAAACTTCAAATCAGATATTAGAAGTATGATAAACTTTTTACAATTAAACCAGAATCTCATTGTTTGGAAAGACAATATAATCAATAATTCTTGCTGGATAAAGATACACGAATTATTGAATCAACCAAATGAAAAAATAGAAAATTTAATAAAATATATTTACGATATTAGTATAAAATACAATATGGATAAAAATAATATTATTCAACTCTATTTGAATTACGTTATTCGCAATCCTTCAAATAATAAATTGATTACACCGAAATTTATGGATATTATTGAAAAAATAATTCATAATGATACAAAAATAGATCATACAATTGATTATTTTTGTCATAATATAAAAAAATATTATGCATCATTTTCAAATAATTGTCCATCAAAATAATGTTCAAATCTTTTTTCTAAATTATTTAAAAATATTGAGAAAGGAGATTTTGCTAAAGTATTTGGATCCATATTTCCTTTTGAAGAACAAATCAAATCTGTTTTTATTAGAAAATCGTTTTTTTCATTTTCCACGTTTTTTTCCTTTTTTTCTATTTTATCTCTTTTTTTTTGATAAACTGGAAAATTATAATTTTCATTTTTTTCTCGATTCAATAATAAGGACAAATTTGATTCATAAGTTACTTTATACATAATTTTATACAATATATTACATAAAATTGATTTAAAAAAAAAATAATGCATATTAATTTAATACTAAATAAATAGTAATTTCAAGTATGAATGCTATAGATAATGAATGGAATCAATATTTATTTTCACAAGGATTACAAACCTATGAACGGGAGAATATAAAAACAAAAATTGAAAATATATCCCAATTAATAGATATTTCTCCTCCAAAAATTGCTGATAACGATATTTTACCTAAATGTAATGAACTTGTTATATCAACCAAAACAAAAGTCTTATTCTTAAATACAGAAGTTGATATTCATAAAATATTTTGGGAGATTCCAATTATAGAATATGGAAATCCAACTACGGGTGTATTGAAAAAACAAATCAAAGTTGTTTCTAAAACAGAAGAAGAATATCAAGAATACAGAAAAAAAACAGAAAATATCCCTTATTTCAAAGAACATATTATAAAAAAAATTACAAATCCTGTAACAACTCCAGCGATTCCGGCATTATCATCAGAAAAAGAAGAATCTAGATTTCGCATATCAAGAAGAATTCGATTTAAAGATGAACGGAAAATAACAATTGGTATTTCTAAAAAAGATATAATGAATTGTCGTGTCAAAGCAAAAAATGCATTCTATAATTGTTTTGCTTTAGTGATACGATTTTTACATAATGATAATTTCAAAGAAATACACGTGAAAGTTTTCAATACAGGAAAATTAGAAATACCCGGAATTTTAAACAAAGAATTATTTGATATAATACGCGAATTAATATTAAAAACTTTACAACCACATATTTCTATTAAATTAGAATTCTTAGAAAACAAAAAAACGGAAAATGTTCTCATCAATTCTAATTTCAATTGTGGATATTACATAAATCGCGAGAAATTATATCATATTTTACGCAGTGATAAATACGGTATTGAAACATCATACGATCCTTGTAGTTATCCCGGTGTAAAATGCAAATTTTATTTCAATAATAAATTGGGATTTTCTGATTCACAAAATGGAAAAATCATTTTAGAAGATCGAACAATGAAAATGAATGATCTTACAAAAAGCAAAAAATATACAGAGATTAGTTTTATGATATTTCGAACAGGAAGTGTATTGATTGTTGGTAATTGTTGCGAGGATATTTTGAATTATGTATTTGAATTTGTAAAAAATATTCTCAAAGTCGAATATTTAGAAATTTATGCTATTAATGAAGGGCCCGTTATAAAAACAAAGAAAAGTAAATTAAGGAAAAAGATAATAAATGTTTCTTGAATTATACTGACAACTATAAAGTAAATAAACTTTTGACAAATTTAGTCATATTAATTTCTTCTAAATTAGAATTCAAATAAAATTTAGACATAAAAATTGTTTCTAAATCGGATTTATTTAGAATCCTTTTTTGTTTTATCAATTTTGAAACCGTTTTATAAAATTCACCAAGAAATTCATAATAATTTTCATAATTCATTTTTCTTTTTTCAATAATTATTTCTAAATAATCAAACAAATAAAAATAAGTATTCTCAATGGATAAATAATTTAGCAAAAATATTTTGGTAATTTCTATTCTATTTTCTAAATGAAAATCGTGGTTCTCCCAATTTAGCAAAATGTTTATTCTTTTTTCATAATTTTTATATTCTGAGAAATCCGAATTTCTAACTACTTCGCCATTTGTTGTTTCTACTATTGAAATATTATTCAATGTTTTATTATAAATAAATTTTATTGCATCAATATTATTCAGATTATGGAGAATATTTGAATTTTTTATTTGTTCAATATATTCTAAATAATAGAAATATCCTTTTTGAGAATTTAGGAATGCCTTTTCAATATCATTTGTATTTAATAAGATTATTTTGAATATATACAAAATCGAATTCAATCCTATATAAGTAAGAAAATTACAATTATTTGTATTCTTTATAATATTGGATTGATTTATCAAAGATAAATATTCATTTATCAAATTAAAATAAATATTCAGTATTTTTTTTTCCATTATACATATTTAGGATTTTTGATTTTTTTACTTTCATATAAAAATTCTTTGTTCATTTTTATTTTTATATGAAACTTTAGGAAAATAATTTAATTAATTAATAAAATAATGATTTAAAGTATTTTATCAATTATAATTTATATTTTAATAATAAAATGAGTGATTTTACTGAAAAACAGATTGTTGCCACTACAGAACCTGCTACTGAATATAGATTACCTACTAACAAAACTTTTGAAAATGCTGCAAAGATTGCTATTGTAGAAGATAAGCCAATTATGTTGGATTACTGGACAGCATCTATTGAAAAGACTGTTTTGATTGGCGTTAATTCTAACAAAGAGAAAATTCTTGTTCGTAACGAAGAGGAATATACAAGTCCTATTTCCAAGATTTTCAAAGTTCAAACGGAATATATTATTATTACCGAAAATTCAATTTATATCGTTGATGTTGGTATTCCTACACGTCGTATTTCTTAGATTAGATTTTTTTCATATATAATATTCATTAATAATTTTACTTTCCTCTTTATCAATTGGTATCATAAAATCTTCAATACATCTTATATTTACATTATCATTTGTTAAATCAGTTAAATTCAATATTGTTTTTAACTTGTTTTCACTCCACACAGAATTCATTTTTACAAGTAATTCATTTGAATATAATTCGGTTAAATCATCTTTAATGAATAATTCTGGATTGTATTTTTCTCCCAAATAATTTGCAATCAAATTACTATACATAAACAGTGTATGAACAATCATTTTTTCATTTTTATAATGAATTATTAAATTTTTTATTCCATTTTGTGCATTAATAAAAATAGGACGTAAATCAATATTTTTATTTTCATATAAAAAATAACGGCACGCAAATTCTATTGGATTATACAAATAATTCAAATCTTCTTTTTTATTATTATATAAATATCTGATAGTCGATTGAAAAATACCTGTTTCTTGAATGAACAAAATATTTTTATACACACATAGTTTACATCCTATATCTTTTTTTGATAATATTGCTAATTTTATAATAACTGATAATGGATCTAGCACGTAGTATGGGAGAATCTTTTTGATAGCAGATTCATCATCTCTATTTGTTTCTACTTCAAGTATTGGATTTCTTGTTATTGGTGATATTTCTTCTGATTTTACGGGTTGCTCATCTTTTTTATTTTCATTTTTTTTTGAATATTTTGAATTTGATAATATATTTTTCGCTTCACCCAATTTTGAATTATTGAATTCATTATATTCAAAATTTGTTTTCATAGCAAACATTGCTGCATCATTATATACTATTTTATTGTTCATCACTGTATAAATAACTATATATGTATATACAATTATTTTTATATAATATTTTTTTTATAATAATATCTCCGCTATTTTGTCCATTTGTTCTTCTGTAAGAGTATCGGGAAATTGGATATCAAATTCAATAATCAAATTACCTGTATTTCCTTCTCTTTGTATACCCAACTGTGGAACAACTTTCTTATAATTTGGTTTTACTATTGAACGATTTACCATATTATTTAGAGTCAGTTTTTTACCATTCAAATGGTCTAATTCTATTGTGAAACCACAAAGTGCTTCTTTCAATGTAATTGGAGATTTATATACTAAATCAAGACCGTATCTTAATAATTTAGTATCATTTTTTACGCTTATAATTATTTTTATATCTCCACGAACAGAATCATTTACAACATTTCCACAATCTCTCAAAATTATAACTTCATTATCATCAATACCCGGTGGAATCTGCACATAAATTGTCTCATTTTCATCTTTTTGAATATTATTTTTTATTACCATTTTTGTAATTTCAATAGGCATATTATAACCAGTATATGCTTGTTGTAAAGAAATTTGGACATTTTTGATGATTGGAGGAGGTTTCTGTAATTGATGGAACATTGTTGGATAAGGATGAACACCTCCGTGATTTATACGAACACCTGGCATTATATTTATTCCTCCTCCGTGTGCAAAATGGATTCCACCTGGAATGCCACCTCCAAACATCATATTGAATATATTATTTATATCATTCATATCATTTGGTCCCATTTCACTTGCAAAAAAAGGATTAGAACCTTGATTATCATATTGATTTTTTTTCGCTGGATCACTCAATGTTTCATATGCTTCCGATAATGTTTTGAATTTTTCAGCATCTCCTCCTTCTCGATCTGGGTGATGTTTCAAAGATAATTTTCGATAAGCCTTTTTTATTTCTTCATCGGTTGCTGTTTTTGGAATTCCGAGAACATCGTAATAATTTTCCATTCAATATACTATTTTCTAGAAAAAACTATTTATATTTTATTTATAAAAATATATAAATAATAGAAGGCTTGTAATTATAGCTTTATACAATTATTACATTTTTTGACACCTTTTAACATTTCAAATGCCGACCGCAAGGGTCGGCATCTTTGAATGTTATTAGGTAACTGTTACTTTGCAACCGATAAATCTCCTTTATTATATTCAATAATTAGGCAAAGCCGAATTATGATATATAAATCGGCGATTGAAAGGTGCAAAGGTGGAAAAATGAAAACACTATTTTCTCGATTGAAATGTGTATTATTTAATAGTAGCAGAAAAAAAATTAAACCAGAAAATATTGATAATACATTAACAACAAATAATATTGAAGATTATAATGAAATAACCAAAAAAATTCGGAAATGTACAAAATTATCACAAAATGAAATAGATTTTTTAAGCAGATTGCCACGAGAAAATTGGATTGATATAATAAATTTATATAATATTCATATGATCAATTTTGAATTATTTAGTGAATATCATTCAGTAATCAATACAAATAATTGTTGAGTAATATATAATTTTTACAAATAACAATAATATAAAGTTTATTTATTTGATTATATATCATTGAAGAGTATTTTATGCAAACATTTATTACAAAATACAAACCTTATTTTATTGACGATTTCTGTATTGATCCAAAAACAAAGATTTTCTTGAGAACCCTACTTGAAATCGATGATTTAAATATACTCTGTGTTGGAAATTCGAATTCAGGAAAAACATCTTTATTATATGCCCTCATTCGTGAATATTATGGACTCAGTAAAACTGCCACTTTACCAGAGAATAATATTCTTTTTATCAATAATTTGAAAGAACAAGGGATTAATTATTTCCGCAATGAAATGAAAACATTTAGTCAATCGAGAACCACCATTTACGGTAAGAAAAAAATGATTATTGTAGATGATATAGATATGATTAATCAACAAAGTCAACAAGTTTTCTGTAATTATATGGATAAATACAGGAATAATATTATATTTGTTTCTGTTTGTTCAAATATTCAAAAAGTAATTGAAAGTATTCAATCTAGAATTCATATTATACAAATTCAATCTCCAAACAACGAGGAATTAATGGCAATTATGAATCGTATTTTAGAAAATGAAAAAATGAAAATTGACCAAGAATCGAAAGAGTATTTACTATTGATATCGAATTATTCTGTCAGGAATTTAATAAATAATTTAGAAAAAATATATATTTTGGGAGAACCGGTCAATTTGGAACTATGTAAAAATATATGTTCTAATATTTCATTTCAACATTTTGAAGAATATATCGGATTTATTCGGGAAAAAAATCTGGCGGATGCAATTTCAGTTTTGTATTCTATTTACGATTATGGATATTCAGTCATTGATATTTTGGATTATTTTTTTAATTTTATTAAAATTACTGGACTTTTAGATGAAGAAGAAAAATATAAGACGATCCCTTTTTTATGTAAATATATTACTATTTTTCATAATATACACGAGGATTCAATCGAATTAGCTCTTTTTACAAATTCATTGTATCAATTATTTCATTACATCGACCAGAAGTAAAAATAACACGCTTATTTTTATTTTTTATTATTTTAGGAAAACTCAAATTTCTAGAAATCGATTCATTCAATTTTTGTAAAACCATTTCTCCCACTTTTCCATCGAATCCATATATGCAATCACCTGTAGTTTGTATCCATTCTCCATTTATATTTTTGAATTCTATATCAATTGTTTTCTCCATTTTATGTTTTGTTGCTTCTAAATAAGGATAAAATCCATCACCGTATTCTGTTTCATAAAAATCGTAAAAAAAGGTTATACTTGTCATATTATTATACGTATAGTATATATTAAAACCATTTATTTCAAATTTCTAAAATGATGAAACAAATTTTTCGTAGGAATATTCCCAACGAATTATTATTCGAATTATTAGACAAAATTTGTTTGAAAACTGAAAAATATTATTTATTTGATAATAATGCTTTCAAAAAACTTGTTTATAATAATCTTCACAGCGATTTTTTGAATGCAATTACTGAATTTTATCATTCTTCCAAGCAATTTTATGTTACAAGAAAATTGACTTATAATTCATTTACTACCATTATAAGACAAATATGTAAATCTAACAATATAATGTTTACTTCTCAATTGAAATATAATGAATCCAAATATAATATTGATTATTTTATTTATTTTTGATAATTACACATTCAAAAGGCAGTTGCTATAGTTTCAAATCTATAATTTTATAATATATTATATATATAATATAAAATGGCTAATACAAATAATGTTTATTTTTCTGTTGCTGTAATTGGATTAATTGTAGTTGCTACTTATTTTGGTAGTCAACAATATAAACAATCTTTTTTATCAGAAAAGGATGATTATCATATGATCAAACAATATTTATTAAACGATTCGCCCTTGAAAGGATTCGATAAACCGAAAATATGGATTCATACAAAATACGAAATCAATACACGTAAATGGAAAACCTTTTATTCCCGTAATACTACTGACTTAAATCAACCCTATATTCATCTAACTGTAAAAACAATTATCAATCATTGCGGCGACGATTTCAATATTTGTTTAATTGATGATGACACATTTAGTAAATTGATTCCTTCTTGGGAATATGATATGAATTCTCTTCCTGAACCAATGAAGTCGAGAACCCGCGAATACGGTTTAATGCAATTGATTTATTATTATGGTGGAATGGTGATTCCAAATTCTTTCTTATGTTTGAAGAATTTACGTGATATGTATTATAATGGAATTGCAGGAGAACATCCATTTGTTTGTGAAAATACAAATCGCACAATGAATTTAGCAAAAGGTCCTAAAACCTCACTTTTTATTCCTGATTCCTTTATTATGGGAGCAAAAAAGAATGATCCAGTGATTCACGAATATATTGAACATATCAAGAAGACGAACAGAATCGGCGCGGTAGCTCATTTTGATACAGATATTGAATTATTAGGAGTAAATAATCAATGGTTTATTGATAAATTGAAAATGAAACAATTGAACTTGATTGATGGTCAATTAGTCGGAGTAAAAACGACTGAAGGAAAAAAAATTCTTATTGAGGAATTAACGGATGAATATTTTTTGGATTTGAATTCTGCCGCCTATGGAATTTATATTCCTCAAGACGAAATATTAGTGCGTCCCAAATTTCAATGGTTTGCTATAATGTCAGGTGAAGAAATGTTAAATACAAAAATGATCATAGCAAAATATATAAAGGTTTCATTAGTTGATAGTAGTGGAGAATATTCAGATACAAATATAGTGAAAAGTATGTTTTCAATCTAATCAAATAATATAATTATCACTACAGCTACTAATGAAACAACAGATGAAATTATTATAAAATTTATATATAAATAACTATACCATTCGGATATTTTGTCTTGACAAAGTGTCGTTTCATTTATATCGTAAAAATCGTATAAATCATAATCACCGTAATATTCAGTGTTGTTATACTTGTATTGGTTTGAAATTTCCGAGTAATTCATTTTGATTCAGATTATTATTACTTTTAATACAATTGTAATAATGATCAATTTTATGCATTGACGAAAAGAAATATTTAGGAGTCTATTTTTTATTATACATAAAATATATAAAATATATAAAATGCCTTCTAAATCGCGTAAAATGTCTTCTTCCAAGAAATCCAAGACAATGAAAATGTCCATCAAAGAGAAATATGCTGAATGTCCTGACGCCACTTATCACGGACTTCATCATTGGTTCAAACATCTCCACGAAGAACTTGGTTGGATGGTTTTGGCCAAAGATTATGGAATGATGGATAAAATTGCCACATACAAACACTCTATTCAACGTTTGGAATGTGCTCTTCGAGCAAAAATGGCGAATTTGAAGGACGCTGATAAAAAGGAAGATATAAAAATTATGCATCATAATATATTGATCCTTTGGGAACACGTTCAAAAGGATTTTGCTTAATCTCTACTCATAAAGACCCAATCAGTAGATATTCTAATTTATTATCCAGATAATTTTTTTCTGGATAATAAAGGTTAAAATATATTTGAATTAGTAATAAGTATTCATTAAAATATTTAAAGATATTATTAATAAATACTTATATGGAAAATTTGAAAATAACTTTATGTATTCCGACAATTGACAGATTTGATACATTTTTAGATGGTTATATTGAAAAATATTTAACTTATTTAAAGGACGGTTTGATAAATGAATTAATAATAAATGATGAAAATGGAAATGATTATAATAAAATAATGAATAAATATCAAATTGATTTGAATAGTCAATTCAAAATTTATAAAAATGAATTTAATTTGGGTCCATTTTTGAATAAAATAAAAGTATGTAATTATTCTTCGAATGAATATATTGTATTAATGGATTCAGATAATTTTGCAGATGAAAATTATTTTATTATATTGAAAAATTATATTCATAAAAATATCAATAGTTTTACAAAATATTTTATTTTATCTCCATCATTTGCAAAACCAAATTTTAATTATAAGCATTTTGAAAATCACATAATTACAAAACAAAACTTAAATGAATATAAGAACCTGCATAATTTTGCTTGTATGTTAAATACTGGTAATTATTTTTTAACAAAAAGTTGTTCAAATAAAATAATTCCTGATCCAGAAATAGTAAATTTTTCACACAGTGCTGATGTTATTTATTATAATACTTTATGTTTTCAACAAATTGAAGATTTTCAATTTCACGTAATTGAAAATTTGGAATATTTACACGTTGTTCATGATGGAAGCGTTTATATCAATAGTAGTAGAGATGATAATGTAAAAAATCATGCAAACAAAATTCATCAAATATTTTTTAATTTATAAATATATATTTATATTTTCAAATTAATATAAATACATTTATTTATAAATAATTATACAATATGTTAATTCCGCTTGATTATATTGTTGAGAAATATGGTATAAGATTTAAAGGTATTTTACATGTTGGTGCTCATGAATGCGAAGAAATATTAGCATATGATAAATATTTACCAAGAGATAAAGTCTTATGGGTAGAAGCTATGCAAAATAAAGTAGAATTATGCAAACAAATGCATAGGAATATAATTATTGAACAAGCAGTAGTAAGTGATAAAATAGAAACAGTAAAATTTAATATTTCAAATAATGGTCAATCATCTTCTATATTAGAATTTGGATTACATAAAATTTATCATAATAATGTTGAATATATAGATTCATTTATTACAGAAACAAAATTATTGAAAGATATTATTTGTAAATATGACATTGAATATAATTTTTTAAATTTAGATATTCAAGGAGTAGAATTGAAAGCCTTAAAAGGAATGGAAGAGTATTTACCAAATGTAGATTATATTTATACAGAGGTAAATTCAGATAATGTTTATGAAGGTTGTGCTATTGTAACTGAAATAGATGAATATTTGAAACAATTTAATTTAATAAGAGTAGAAACAAAATGGACAGATTGTAAATGGGGAGATGCTTTATATATAAAACAAAAATAATAAAAGAAACATATATATATGAAAGAAACAATATTTTTTTTATAAGGTAGAGCTGGTCTTCATTTATATCATTTTTTTATTTTGAATTTAGGAGGATTATATTTTATTTTGAATAAAGAATATAATATAAGAGGTGAAATCAATAGAAGTGTTTTATTCGAAAATAAAAATAAAATCATAGATTATCCTACAAATGAAATCATTTTTCTGATAAAGATTCATATGAAGAATATATTACCTTTTCAAAGGGAATCTTTTGAGATAATAAAAGATAATTTTCAATTAGTAGAAGATTTAGATTCAATTGATGATTATGAAATAATTAGTATTTATGGAGAGACTTGTTTCAATGGTGTATCAGACAATGCAGACAAAATATTTCCTTTTCTAAGAAATATTTTCTTAGAAAAATATAATTTTGAAATGAAGAAATATAAAAGAATTTATATCACAAGAAAAAATAGTGAAAATTATCATAATGGAACATTAAAAAGGTATATGATGAATGAAATTGATTTTATCTTTCTTCTAGATAAATATAATATTGAATATATTCAATTAAAGAATTATTCAATATTAGAAAAAATAAAAATTTTTGCGGAAAGTGAAGTAATTATCTCTCCAAATAGTAGTGCCTTAACTTTTGCACTTTTTTCAAACAAAAATTCTAAAGTTATAGAGATATGTAATGAAGGGACAAATCATTATTCAAATATTTGTAATGTATTGAATTTAAATTATTATAAATATAATAATATTATTGAAGACAATAATGGAAATTTTAATTTGAATACCGCAGGTTTTGAAAATTATTTAATAAATATATTATAAATGAAAATAGCATTATTAATTGCAGGATATTTAAGAGGATTAAAAGAAAATATTGAAAGTATTAAAAATAATATTATTCAAGAAAATAAATGTGATATTTATTTACATATTACTGAAAATGAAAAAGATGATAGATACAATAATAAAAGTATTACTCTTGAATATATAAAAACCCAATTAAACCCAAAACTATTATTACTATCTAAAAATTTAGTATTTTCAGAAGATGTAAATGTAAATAATCTTTTGAATAGAAATTATAAGTTTTTTTGGTTAAATGAAGAAAGAAAAAAAATAAGTGATATCGAAAATATTCGTTATGATATAATTATTATTGCGAGACCAGATTTATATTTGAATACAAAATTGGAATATAATATTGATTCAGAAGATATACATATACCAATTGATTGTAAAATAGATAAAAAAAAATTAATAAAAGAAGATGATAAATTTATTTGTGATATAATGGCTTATGGGAATGTAGAATCTATGAATCATTACTTGAATTTTTATTTACAAATTAAAGATTTGGTAATAAAATATGGAAATATAAATGAAACAATTCTATATCATTATTTGAATAATAATGAAATTAAATATGTTTTGGAAGATATTGATTATTTTGTAATTTTATCATTATGTAATACAATTGCAATTACAGGTGACTCAGGTTCTGGTAAAACAACTATTTCAAATATTTTAAAGGAATTATTTATAAATAGTTTTTTATTGGAATGTGACAGGTATCATAAATGGGAAAGAGGTAACGAAAACTGGCAAAAATTTACACATTTAAATCCAGATGCAAATTACATTACAAAAATGACCGAAGATGTTTTCGATTTAAAAATTGGCAATAATATTTTTCAAATTGATTATGACCATAAAACTGGAAAATTTACCGATAAAGAAATAATAGAGAGTAAAGAAAATATTATAGTTTGTGGATTACATAGTTTGTATATTCCAAATAGCATTTTGAATTTAAAAATATATATGGATACAGACGAGAATCTGAGAACATATTGGAAAATAAAAAGAGATACAATAAAAAGAGGATATTCAATTGAAAAAATATTATCTCAGATTGAATCGCGCAAAGATGATTTTGAAAAATATATTTATCCACAAAAGAAAAATTCGGACGTAATTATAAATTTTTATACAAATAAATTATTTGATGTTCATAATTTCCAATTGGATGAAGAATATGATGTTTTTTTGAGAATAGGTGTCAAAGAATGTTTTCAGATGAATAATATAATTGCCTATATGAATTTTACAAAAATTTCAAAAGAAGATAGTTTCATTTTTTTATATGTAAATAGAATGAACGATTATACTGATTTTATAAGAAACATAATAGTAAATTTATTTCAAATTTGATATAAAACATAATCCATAATATTCTATTATGTTTTATAAAGGTATTCTTTTGGATTTGGATAATACTATTTATAGTTATGATGATTGTCATCGTATTTCTTTAAGTGAAATATATTCTTTCATATCTAGTCGATACAACCACGAAACTAGTAAAATAAAGAATATATATGAAACGATTTCAAATAACATAAAATACGAATTGAATAATACCGCTTCTTCGCATAATAAATCAATATATTTTAAACAATTATTAGAAACATTAAAAATCGATTTATCTATTTTAGAAGAAATAAATCAACTGTATTGGAAGACCTTTTTTAAAAATATGGTTTGTTTTAATGGTGTAAATGAATTTATTATTTGGAATAAAGAAATTGGCATAAAAATAGGTATACTGACTGATTATGAATGTGAATATCAAATAGAAAAATTGAAACAGTTGGATATGATCCAATATATAGATGTGATTGTTACTAGTGAAGAAGTCGGTATTGAAAAACCGAGTAGTCAAATGTTCCAAACCATTTTAAGAAAAATAAATTTAAATGCAGAAGAAGTTGTCATGATAGGAGATAATTTCAAGAAAGATATATTAGGTGCTTTAAATATGGGTATTTTTTCTTATTGGTTTAATCCATCCTATCTTTTAATTGAAAAAGGAAGAAATAATTTTAAAGAATTCAATCATTTTTCCGAATTGCATATAAGTTTCAAAGAATTCTATAATGAAATCACAAAAATGGTAAAACTCTCGAAATTCTGCGGTGAAAGATTTGATTTAGTACAAGCCGGTGGTGGAAATTCTTCTGTTAAAATAAAAGACTGGATGTGTATAAAAGCTTCAGGAGTGAACATGGGAAATATGAATAAAAGTTCTGGTTATGTAATTATAGACAATAAAATAATATTAGAAGATATTCATTTGGAAAAAACAAAGGATGTAACAGAATATAATGTCATAGGAACAAAAAGAGCTTCTATTGAAACATATATGCATTCTATATTAAAAAAATATACTTTGCATATACATCCAATACAAATAAATAGAATATTGATTTCGAAAGAAGCAAAAAATATAATAAATGATTTTTTTCCGGAAGCACTTATTATTGATTATGTAACTCCAGGGATAAAATTATGTAATGAGATAAAGAATAAATACAATGATGAAAATATTATTTTTCTAATAAATCATGGTATCATTATTACGAGTTATTATTATGATGAAATATACCAACTTTTAGAAACAGTAATAACTTTTTTTGAAAACAAACAACAAATGAATTTTGAAAAATATAAATTCACAAACAATATTAGTTCTTTTATAAATATGAATTTTTCTGTAGAAAATCTTTCTTATTTATGTGAAAATGAAAAAATAATGAATTATTTTGAACAAAAAAAATATTTGTTTCATGAAAAATGGAGTTTTCCGGATGCTTTGATATATTGTGGAATTCATGTGTTGTTTTTGAAAGAATTCCAAGATATACAGTTATTTTATGAAAAATACAATGATTTACCGAAAATTATAGTGATAGAAAATAGTATTTATATCAATGCTATTTCATTACAAAAATGTAGAGAAATAGAGGAAGTATTTTTATCAAATTTGATGATAATAGATAGTGATTTCGAAAAAAATTATTTATCTATTCAAGAAATATACTATTTGAATAATTGGGATTCTGAAAAATACAGAAAAAATATATAATAATGAAAAAATAATAAAAAGATTATAATATATAATAAAAAAATATATTGTAAATGAATATAAATTTGATAATATTTTCACATAGTGATTATTCTTATTTATGGCCAATTATAGAAGAAAAAATAATATCATTAATGGATTTAAATCCTATATTTATTTCAAATAATACAGAACTTGATAAACCGAAATGATTTATTAATTATTTGGAATATGATTCAAATAAATGTTATTCAGAAAGATGGCAAAATATTTTACCAAAAATAGAATCAAAATATATTTTTCTTGTTCACGACGTTAATATAATTATTAATTATGATTCAGAAAAAATAAAGGAATTATTAATTTTAATAAATGACAATAATATAGATAGATGTAGTCTTAATGTTTTCAAAAATAATGATTCAATCAAAGGAAAAACCATTGAACTTTGTGATTTAAATTCACCAAAAACGATTTCAAAAACGTTTATTCCTTTTGATCTTTCTACCTCAATATGGAATAAAGAATCTTTTTTAAATTTATGGCTAAATTTTCCTTTAGAAACATATCAAAATTCTGAATTGAATGAAAAGCTACAAATTTTTTGTAGAAAAAATTTTAAAATTTATGGTTTAAATAAAGATAATAATAATAAAATTTATTATTCTTTAGGTAGACCATATTATAATTGGTTTAAAATATTACATATAACAATAAAAGGTAATTTACCTTTTCCGCCGGAAGCACATATGGATTTGAAAGAAGATTTTTTAAGAATTATTGAAAAATATAATTTGAAAAATAAAATAAGAATAAATAATGAATATAAATTTATATTAGATTACAATAAAAGTAGGGCGTGAAGCCGGGTTTTGCGCCGCCGGCTAAATAAAAGCCAATTCTTGACAAATTTTAATATAAATAACAATCTTGTTCGTCTTTGAGAAATATAGTTAATCTATAAATTTTGAAAAATTTGGATATTTATAAAAATTGTATATCAAATTATCAAATTCAAATAATCTCCCATAATCAAAATAATAATATAATTTTGTATTATTTATTAATGAAGCAACAATTGAATATGTAGAAAATTTCTGAGACATAAAAATGGTATGTGAATTTGCTAAACAATAAAAATCAATATAAACTTGCGATATTTTATCGTTTGTTTCAAATGAAATTATATTATTTTTATTATATTCAATATATTCATTTTTTATTTCTTTATCATCTGAAATAATACAAACTAAAATATTATTTTTGATTTGCTTATTTATAAATCTTTGAGTTGCAGAATTTAATAATTCTAATTCTTTTATATCAGTTCCGTGTGTATATTTATTATTACTAATTTTATCAGTCCTTCTTAAATGAATTGTTGTAATCAAATTTTTATCAAATATTTCTTTAATATTTTCTGGTATATTTTTAAATTTTAGCTTATTAAAACTTTCAAAATAGGTTTTATAAAATAATTTTTTGTGTTCTTCATCTTTCAAATATTTTTCTGAAAATAAATATAAACTAATCGCACCTAAACTATCATTGAATATAATATTATTTTTATTTTTATTAATTATAAGTTCCTTTTCTTGTTTTGAAAAAAAATATAAATCTTTAGGAAAAATAATATAATTTAAAAGATTTTCTAATTCAAGGTATCGTCCTAGATGATTTTCATATTTCCAATAAACATATAAGTTATTGCAATTTAAAATTTTTGAATATGAATAAATAGTCATTATATCTAAAATTCTGTCACCTAAACCACTATCTGGAGTATTAATATAAATTAAATCCATAATATATATATCTATATATATCTATATATATCTATATATATCTATATATATAATGAGTAGTAAATCACAATTAAATCAAGATATTAATGTTCTAAAATATTATAATTATAAAAGAAATGGATTTTTTATTGAAATTGGTGCTAGTGATGGAAATGCATTAAGTAATACTTATATATTAGAGAAAAATTATGATTGGGATGGAATATGTGTTGAACCAATACCAAGTGATTTTGCATTATTGAAAAATAATAGAAATTGTAAATGTTCTAATGATGCAGTATATAGCGTTTCAAATCAAATTTTACCTTTTGCTGTAAAAAATTTCAATATGTGTTCTGGAATAATAAATACTTTAGATAATGAAGTTATTATAGATAATAAAGTTTATAATCGTTCATTAAATCACGATTTAAAAGAAATTATAAATGTTAATACAATTTCATTGAATGATTTGTTAATTAAATTTAATGCGCCAAATTTTATAGATTATTTATCCTTAGATACTGAAGGCAGTGAATATGAAATATTAAAAACATTTGATTTTAACAGATTCAAAATTGGTATGATTGATGTTGAACATAATTTTATAGAACCTAGAAGAACATTCATAAAAGAATTATTAGAATCAAATAATTACAAATTGAATATGGAAAATAATTTTGATGATAATTATATATTACTATCTTGATGTTATTTCCTTTTTAGTTCATGGATAATAAAAAATTATATTTTTATTATCCATGGACTATTTAATCCATTATCAAGTTTTTCTACAGAATTCATTTCCAGTTCTATTTTTTTATAAGTGCTCTGTGAATTCCAGCCTGTAATGGAACCATCTGTATATGATACTAGTAACTTATTATCATATATTTCTTCGATTTCTCCCATTATTTTTTCATCTTTTGTTTTCACGCGCATGTATGTTTTAAATTCATTTTCTTCTACATGTTTTGTATTCATATTGTAATATACATCTACACAGTCTAGTGAATATTTGAATCTTTGATTTACTTCTAAAAATGTAGGGGATATAAATGCTTCTAATTTTGTTATTTTTGATGAGAATAACACATTTGAAATGCCTCCGCCAATTGCACCAGTAACGTGTGTAGCATTGGCAAAATATTGTATTTTTTGTATTGTAGTCAGGTTCTCTGTAAAAACTTCGACAAATCCTTGTTGTTTTAATTTTTCAACTAGTTCATCTTCATTTACTAATTTTCTACGAGTTGTATAATTGGTTCCTATATTTGAAAAATCATTATGTAACCAAGTTCGTCTAGAAACATATATTTTTTTGGGTGTTTCATATTGTTCCCTTTTTTTTACTATTTTTACCATGTTTTGATAAAAATTGTATATTTCTTTTCTTGGTGGTAAATTAGAATCAACATCATGTGTATAAGATGTTGAAACAAATATTTCATTGAAATGGGTAGTATTATCGACTATTATAATATCTGATTTTTCTATATTTAATATTTTCAAAAATTCTAATACAAATGGATAAAATTCATTTTTTTGTTCATTTGGATATTGCATCAATAATTTCAAATCAGACATTTCTTTTTTTAATTGAAGATAAGAAATCAAATAAGGTAATGAATCATACAAATAGTGAAAATAATTGTCAGTGTTATAAATAAAAAAAAATACGGGTTCAATGATTCTTTTTGTTATTTTATTTTCAATGTAATCATATTTCATATCATTTTTCTCATATATTGTTACAGTGTTAAGAGACATGGTTTTTTCCAATAAAGGTAAAATCAATTCATTATTGGTTTTCAACAAAACATTGGGATAATATAAATTATGTCCTGTTAATAATGAATTATCAAATTTATAAATATTTATTTCACGACCATTTTCGTCTTTTTGAAAAATATTTTTATGAACATCATATTTTTTAAATGTTGTTACAATCATAATAAGTATATAATAAATCTTTTTTATATTTATATAAAGAAATTATAATGATATAAATTATAATGCATAAAATAGCTATTTTTATTAGTGGTAGATTATTAGGATATGAAACAAGTTTATTACCATTAATCAATAATATAAAAACTAAATATAATATATTTTTATTTTTTTCAATAAACACATTTTCTCTTGAACAAAATGATAGAAATACAGAAAAAATAGAAAGTATAAAAAATGATTTGAAACAAAAATTTGGTGATTGTATTGGAGAAATTTATTTTGAAGAATATAAATTTCCAAAAAGTTATATTGATAATAAATTGAAAAATAAAATTTATAATTTCAGTAATTATAATCAATTATCTTGTTTTTATAATGATAAAAATAATTTTGAATTAATTGAAAACTATGAAATAGATAATAATATAAATTTTGATATTATTTGTAAATTACGAAGTGATCTATTTTTTGAAAAAAACAATATTGATTTTATTATTGATAATAAAGATGAATTAATTATTCGAAATAAACACAGTGAACCAATACGACACTGGGGTCATATACATAAAGATACGCCATTGATGATTTCGGATGCTTTTGCATATGGCAATAAAATAAGTATGAATTTTTATTGTTCTACTTATAAATGGATTTTAGATAATGATATTTCAATGAAAGGAGAATATAAGCAAACATTCGAAATATATTTAACGGATAGTATATTACAGTATATATTTTATAATATTCCAGGCGGTGAAAAAATTCCACTTTTAAATAAAGAACAAATTAATGAAAAATTTAAAAATAATCCAAATAGATTAAAAATTATTGTTCAAAATATAAATTATACAATTTTAGATATTAATATTAGAACAAAAAATAATTTTATAGTTGATATGAATAATGTATTTGAATATACACAAATATAAAAATTCATCAATATAACAATTATAATGTTATATTGTTGTCATCGAATCAATAATATTAATGAATTAAAATGTATTTCGTATGAATATGGTATTGAAGTTGATTTACGGGATGATGTTCAAGGAAATATTCATTTGTCACATGATCCATTTTTACAAGGTGAAAATTTCGATGATTTTTTGAAACATTATCAACATTCATTTATTATTTTAAATATCAAAAGTGAAAGAATTGAATATCGAGTCTTGGAATTATTGAAAAAATACAACATCCAAGAATATTTTTTACTGGATTCATCTTTTCCTATGATTTACAAATTGAGTCAAGAAGGCGAAACAAAAATAGCAATAAGGTTCTCTGATTATGAAGATATAAACACTGTTTTGAATATGAAAGATAATATAGAATGGGTATGGATTGATTGTTTTACAAAAAATCCATTGGATAAAACAAACTATGACTTATTGAAACTGGCAGGTTTCAAATTATGTTTTGTTTCTCCGGAATTACAAAATCAATCAAACAAAATAAAAGAATATAAACATTTTTTCGAAAAAGAAAATATTATATTAGATATGATTTGTACGAAATCGTACAATATTGAAAAATGGAAAAATAAAAATGTTCAAATTATTATTCCTATGTCTGGATTAGGACAACGTTTCATTGATGCTGGTTATATTCTACCTAAACCATTAATAGAAGTAGATGGAAAACCTATGATTGAACATGTTATAAATTTATTTCCAGGAGAAAAACAAATTTCTTTTATTTGCAATGATTCTCATTTAAGAGACACAAATATGAAAACCATTTTGAATACGATTTGTCCTTCAGGAAAAATATTTGAAGTTTCAATAAACAATAGAGAAGGACCCGTGCATGCTGTTTCACTTATTTTTGATTCAATTGATGACGAAAAAGAGGTTATTGTTAGTTATTGTGATTATGGGACTTTTTGGAATTATGAAGAATTTTTAAAAGATACAAGAAATCGAAATGCAGATGGTGCTATTGTCTGTTATAGAGGATTTCATCCCCATATGTTAGGAATTGATCAATATGCCTTTTTAAAAGAAACAGAAGATGGGTCAAGATGGATGCAATCTATTCAAGAAAAACAACCTTTTACAAATAATAGAATGAATGAATATGCTTCTAATGGTACTTATTATTTCAAAACGGGTGCTATTTTGAAAAAATACTTCACTTTACTTATGCAACGACAATTGAAAATAAAGAATGAATATTATGTTAGTATGGTTTATAATTTATTGAAAGAAGATAATCTTAATATCAATATTTTTGAAATAGAACATATGTTACAATGGGGAACACCTTATGATTTAGAAATATATACCAATTGGTCTCGTTATTTTAATAATATGTTGAATCTACAAAATATATTTCCAGATACACAAAATACTACTTTGGTTTTACCTATGGCTGGAGCTGGAAGTCGATTTTTGGTAAAAGGGTATTTAAAACCAAAACCTTTATTGGATGTTTGTAATTCTCCTATGATTATTCAAGCGGTAGATTGTTTACCAGAAACTACGAATAAAGTGTTTATTTGTTTAGAAGAACATTTACAAAAATACAATATTAAACCTATTTTAGAAGAAAAGTATCATGATTGTCGTGTTGTTCCAATGCAAGAAATTACACAAGGACAAGCATGTACTTGTGAAATGGGAATAGAAATGCAACATATTGATTTGGAAAACCCAATACTTATTAGTGCGTGTGATAATGGTGTTTATTATAACAAAGACGAATACCAAAGATTGTTAGAAGATAAGACAATTGATGTGATTGTATGGAGTTTTCGAAATGAGCCAACTAGCAGAAACAATCCAAATATGTATGCTTGGATGGAAACGGATAATGATAATAATGTAAAATCTGTATCTTGTAAAAAATTCAATCCTATTATTCACAATATAAAAACAAGTCACGTAATAATAGGAACTATGTTTTTTAGAAAAGCAAAATATTTTATAGACGGATTAAATGAAAATTATAAACAAAATATAAGAAGTAATGGAGAATTTTATGTGGATGATGTTATTAATCAAAATATTTTGAATGGATTAAATGTGAAAGTGTTTGAAGTTCAAAATTACATTTGTTGGGGAACTCCAGATGATTATGAAACATATTTATATTGGCAGCAATATTTTCATAAATGTAGTTGGCATAAATATAATATTGAAAAAGATATAATGAATTCTAAAAATGATTTAAACAAATAAATATGTATTTTAAATATATAAAATTGCCAAATGTCCTCTTATGATGATTATTATAAAGATTTGATCAATATTTGGAAACACGGAGGTAAAAACAATGGACCTGGAGGTTGGGCTGCCTATTATTATGGAGTTTTTTCAAAAGTTATTAAAGATAATAATTTTAAAATTTGCGTAGAAGTTGGAATTGGTTATGGATTCCACGCAAAAGAAATATTAGATAATACTTCTGTCGAAAAATTATATTTAGTAGATCCAATGTGTTATTATCCAAATGATGCATTTGCTGATGATGTAATAAACTATGGCGGTTTTGAAAAACTTGTTAAAAATATAACACTTCATTTAAATGAACACGAAGAAAGATATACATGGTTTAGAGAACCTAGTTTGAATATATCACAAGAACAAATTCCAGATGAATCAGTTGATGCTATTTTTATTGATGGCGACCACAGTTATGAAGCAGTTAGTAAAGATTTACCATTTTGGTGGAAAAAATTGAAGATTGGTGGATGGTTATTAGGTGATGATTATGATTCTTGTTGGCCTGAAACCAAAAAAGCAGTAGATGATTTTGCTTCATTTAATAATTTGGAAATTGAATTTTTATCCAAACCAGATTCCATAAAAGTAGGTTACCCCATTTATAAATTTGTAAAAACAAAATAACTTTCAAAATAAATGTTATTTCAGTGATTTCTTAATATTACACCTTTTAACATTTCAAACACCGATTTTACGGCATAAAAAATAATTAAGAAAAGTAAAGAAAATATACAAATAATTATTTATAAACTCTTTTATAAATAATCGGCGTTTGAAATGTTAAAAGGTGTAATAATCAGCAAATCGCGATAAATCGTCAGGAGACAAGATATTAATAAAATTCTGTATCATCAATTGGGTATTTGAATGTCATATGTGCTTCATGAATATTATAATCTGGAAAATAACATTTTAATAAATTATCTGATAAAAATGCAGCAGCCCAAGATAATGTGCTTTTAGAACAAATTAATATTTTTGCTTGTTTCAATATATGAAAATCAGTTAATGTGTCATTGTTTTCAATTATTACTGAAATATTTTTTTTAATTAAAAATTCTTTTATATAATCAATATATTCAATTTCAAATTTTGTTTCTGGTTTTTTACAAACTATACATATTTTATCATCAATTACATTTTTTTTTAATAGTTCAATTATTCTTTCTTTTGGAATATATAAATTATGTGTTACAAAATCTTCTAATCGAATATGTAATACATTTTCATAAAATTTATTGAAATATTCTGGAGCTTTTAAAATATCTTTCATGTAAAATTTTTCACACTTCATATCTCCTGCTGTTATTCCATCTGTTAAAATATAATGTTCTGGATTTTTATTACTAAATTCAATAATATTTTTTTTATATTTTCTATAAATTTTATCATGTTGATAGAAATATTTTACCCAGATATATTTTTTATTTTCAAAAATTTTTAAATATTTATTATCATTTAAAGATAAAGAATCACAGATAGAATTAAACAAAAAATCATCACATTCTTCTTTATTTTCTGGGCCTAAATATTCTTCTTTATATTCCCCGTCGTATAAAATACACAATAAAGAACAAGCAAAATATCTAAAAATTGCATTACCAAGTCTTCCTGTTGTATTAAAAATAAAATACATATTAATTATATATTTTATTTATTTTTATATCATTCAGATTGTAATATATTTACACATAAATTCTAATTCAAATTTTTCTTTTATTTGATTATAATTTTCTAACATTTCATTATATTTTTCTTCATCAATTGATAGTAAAATATTTTCTAAATTATTAATTTTGTTTATATTCAAAGAAATACAAATTTTTGAATAGTCGATAATGTCTTTATAAGGCAACCATTCTATATCATCCCAAATATATATTGGAATACTGCCTAATTTGAAAATTTCAAAGAAACGAAAACTGGATCTTCCATATCCACGTGCTGCTAATGCAAATTTTGAATCAATTGTTTTTTCAATAAAAATATTTTGATGATTTTTTTCTACAATTGGTGACCAAGCTCCTCTTAGACAAAAATCAAAATTTTGATTATTAATATATTTTTCTTGTATTATTGTTCTTACAGTATGTGTATTTGTTCCTACAAATGAACAAAGAATAGTTTTTTCATTGAACTTTTTAATAATTTTATCTTTAATCATACAGTTTTCTCTATCTTCATAAATTAAAGGCAAAGGAATAGTTCCACTACAAGCTCCATATACAACTGTATCTTCTGGCAATTGTAATTTTGGTCCATCATCATATTGTACTACAGTAAAATATCCATTTTCAGATGGATTATTTTCTATGAAATTATCTAATGATGATTGCATTTTAGATTTACGATCATCAAACCAATGTTCTATTTGAAAATTTGTCCATAATGCCGGAATATATATTCTTCCATTTTTATCCTTTGTTAGATTGTTTTTTTTCATGTAATCAAAAAAATATTCTTCCATATAAAATCCATTTTTGAATGGCGGATAAGTATCTTTATTTGTTATATAAAACAAATTATTATCTATTAACATTAATAAATTATTTTAACATATTATAATTTCTTTAATAAGATTTTAATATATTATATTTATTTCTTCATTGATTTACGATTTTTGCGTGTAGATTTTTTTACATATCCGAATTTCCCTTTTTGAGCAAAGTATCCGTGTTTTTGAAGACGTTTTTCCTTCTTGGCTGTAGCGTGTTTTTTGGCAGAGACAATACGTCCCCATTTGTTCATCATCAAATGAGATTTTGTCAAATTACCAGAAGTCTTATATGCAGTACCATTAAACACTTTTTGGCGAGAACCGAATAATTCTGGATATGATTTTCCGTGTATTTCATAAACACCTTCTTCATTTCGAACAGGTCTTTTCATTTTATTTATATACTATATAAATACAATAATCTTTTTCTAAACAAAAAACATAAACAAAAAATCTAAATAAAAAACATAAATAAAAACTAATAAAAATATACTAAATATTTTATCTTCCTCCTTTTTTCATTTTTCTTGTGTGATTTTTCTTGGATTTCTTGGATTTCTTGGATTTACGCATTTTTTTTCCTCTCATTTTCATTCCACCTACCAAAGAAATGGAAAGAGCTTGTCCAACAGGTCCATTATCTCCAGGAATAGCTTCAGTAAAGGCAGGTCCAACCGAATTAGGATAAGGTGCTACAATAGCAGGTGAAATAAATTTAGATACTTCTGAATAAGGTAAAGGATCACTTAAATCTCCGCGGCCGGTTCCAGACATTCTATATTATTTACGGATATTTTAAACAAACCTTCATTGAAAAATTATTTTTCAAAATTTTTCCCCTCTTTTTCAAAAATTGTTTTAGCGATCTTTTTGTCTTTTTCGTTTTCGGTTTCTTTGTTTTTGGTTTCTTTGTCTTTTTTGATGATTTTCTAACACGTTTTGTTCCTCCTCTAGCAATTTCTCCATTACTGACAACATAATTCAAAGTATTCATTGGTATAGTTTCTGGTTTCCAATTTGTAATTTCTGTGGCATTAGGTCCATTTGGGTTTTGGTAAAAAGGATCCATATATAATAAGATTACATAAATTATTAAAGTCGGCTAATATGAATAATTCGTTCTCCCTTATTTACTACGCGTACAGGAACCCATTTTTTGAATTTTTGATGAAACATACATTCTATTAGAACTGTTTTATTCAAATCAACATATTTATCTTCACGAATGTTCTCAAAATCTTCTTCATCATCACTTTCTTCTATTAGATCCAAATTTTGATTCTCGCGGATATTCCTAAATATCCCATTCATAAAAATACTGGTTTTCAAATTTGGGATATATGCAATATTATAATAAACAGACGCACTATTTTTACCAAATGCATACAAATGATATATATCAAATTGAATATCTGCAGATACTTGAAAAACAGTAGGATATTTATATTGTGGTTTTGAAAAATCTGGTCTGAAAATTACTGAAAAATCAATGTTTTTTTGTGGGTTCTCCATTTTTTGATTTTGTAAAGGTAAAATACTTTGTTTGATATTTACATAAGGTAATATCCTTGACAAACAACGATACTGAATATGATGAACTGGATAACTAGGTTTGTCTTTTTCAAGAGGTTCAGAATCTGGTTCTATAAACCATATTTTGGGAAGAACCATATGAATTATGGGCGTTTTGTCGGTGTAAAGTTTTAGATAGTCATATATAAATCCTAATTTTTCGCTAAATATAATATTTTTCAGAAAAATTCCTTTATAATAAAAAATATCTTCTATCAAAAACGTGGATATTTTTTCAGGTTCTCCTCCTTTCTCTAAAAATGTTCCATAAAATATTGTTCCTAAAGAAAGTGTTTCTTGGAAAGTATTTTCTATCCAATGGACTTTTGTTATTTTTTTTTCTTTGTTTAATTCCATCAAAAATATAACATCCTGTTTTCCATAAAAAGAAAACCATATGAAATATTTTTTACCGATAGGTATATATATTCCTAAATTATATTCAGATTGAACTTTCTTATGTGATATTGTTTCATAGGAAAGTTCGAAAGGTGGAAAACGTTTCAATAAATGTGTTATTTCACTTGGATTCAATTCATTCATATTCATTATTTAAAGTTATTTAGCGTATTACCTTTATATATTTTTACTTATATGTTTTTATTATTTTTATAAATTTCATAAATCAATTCTTGTAGAATTTTCAGAATTCAAAGATGCAATATATTGATCTAAATCGTCTTCCAATAGTTCTTTTTCTGAAGTTGTTATAATTTCTTCTTCGACTCTTTCATAATTATGTTTTTTTTCTAAATCCTCAATAATTGTTTTATATTTTTCTATATGAGAACCTAAAATATCTTTTGTTTTTTTTACAGTAAAATTATCCTTCAAATAATTGAAAAGATAATGCACACCAATAATTATTACAAACGAAAATAGTATATTTGTTAAGATTGAGGAGAACATTATTGAGAACCTATATGAAAAAGGCAATATTTAGAATTTTTTACTATAACACAATACTTTGAATTTTAACAATATTCAAAAAAGATATAAAAAACAATTGATAATATGATAATAACCAATAATGCATTCAATTTTGATTGTTGATAAATCTGGAACCATAAAAGAACAAAAATTAAAAACAATTGTTGAAGAAGAATTATATTTGAAAGCTGGATACAAATCAAATACTGATTTTAAAGAACACACTATATGGGATACTGATATTGATGGAAAAAAATATTCCATTGCTGTCTATGGAAAAACTTCAGGAAGAGCAGGTTCAGAAAATAAATATGAATTTCCTCCACCTATTGATAATACTCTTTTTTTTGGTAAATGCATATTAATAAACAAAAGTGAATCAAAATCCCTTTCTTCAAAAGAATGGGACTCCATTTATGAGAAGCTCTATGGTGGATTTGAAGACATTGGTGAAGAAGACGAAGAAGACGAAGAAGACGAAGATGAGGATGAAGATGCTGCTATAAAGAGAACCAAAGAAGGATATGTAAAAGATGATTTTATTGTAGATGATGATGAGGATGAAGATGAAGGAGAGGATGACGACGATGAAGATGAGGATGAAGATGAAGATGATGAAGATGAAGATGAACAGGTATTCAAAAAAAAGAAACCTGTTGTAAAAAAGCCTACGGTAAAAAAAACAGCAAAACAAATAAAAACAGAATTTGAAGAAAAAATTGCTGAAGAAGAAGATAATTATCTTGATTGCACAAGTGAATTAAGTGAAGAGTCTTATATCGAGTAGGGAACCTACGGTAAGATGGCCGAAGGCCATCGACTGTCGGCCTTCCTGACCTGAATCATAAAATTGAAAAATAATATAAATATAATTATTTACATTATTATAATAGCAAACGATGTATAAGATCACAAATCCAACTACTTTTCGTGAAAACATCCGTTCAAAATTAGAAAAAATCATTGAAAATAAAACGAATTCTATCAATTTAGAAAAAGGAATTTTCAATTATACCATCAAAGAAGCAACTTCAAAAAAAATTGTAAAAAAATGGGAAAATGCTTGTTTTGTCCAAATATATATTGATCGTCTTCGCAGTATATATTTCAATCTGAAAAATACAGATATTTTGAGTCAGCTCAAAACCAAAGAATTGACACCACAAACGGTTGCTTTTATGACACATCAAGAATTTGCTCCAGAAAAATGGCAGCAATTAATTGATAAGAAAACAAAACGCGATTTAAATAAATTTACAAATAATATTGAGGCAAGTACAGATATGTTTACTTGTAAAAAATGCAAGTCTAATCGATGCACGTATTATGAATTACAAACACGTTCAGCAGATGAACCATCGACAATTTTTGTTACTTGTTTAGATTGCGGAAAACGATGGAAAACATAATTATTTACGTATTTTTCTGGTTTTATTTCTACCATATTGACAATATTGTTTTTGAGAAAATCCCTTTGGTTTAGAACAATTTATACTTCTTTTATATTTTGCTGACCATTTTCCTCCTTTTGAAATTCTTCCTCCTTTACCCCCGTTTGTAAGTTTACCCCCGTTTGTAAGTTTACCCCCGTTTGTAAGTTTACCCCCGTTTGCAAACTTCAACATTTTATTTTATTCTATAAAATATAAAATAAAATAAACCAAAATCAAAATAAAAAAATAAAAAAATAAACCAAAATCAAAATAAAAAAATAAAAAAATAAACAAAAATCAAAATAAAAAAATAAAAAAATAAAAAAATAAAAAAATCTATTTACGTTTCATAGTTTTTCTCCAATTTTTATAACAAAATTTGCGTCTTGTTCCAGATGCATATTTACAATATCTTTTAGTATTTCTACATTTTTTTTGTTTTCTTCCAACACAAAGACTTTTTACGCGTTTTAATTCCATTTTATACTATATATAAATATAATATTCACAATCATATTATAAAAATTCTAAATCTCTTAATTTCCAATATTCCATTGCACCATTTGGTAAAGGTCTTTTCAAAATAAATGGAATTTTTTTTTCTTCATATTCTCTCAACGCAATTAAATATCCATCAATCATATTTTCAGGAATGGATACAAATGCTTTTGCACCAGCATTAATTTGTTTGGCTCTTTCTCCTAAAATACGTGCTTTTTCATATTTTGTAATAAAAGGTAATGTTTGATGAAATGGATCTATTATATCACCATTTTGATCACGAACAACTCGCGATAATATTTCGATTTCATCATAATTATGAGATTTCAATTCTGGATGAAAATTCAATATTATATTATCTTCTAATGATTTATCTAATTTTTGTAGATAATTTTCATCGTCATCGTCGTCTTCTTCATCTTCGTCGTCATCATCATTAATTTTTACATTTATATCTTCATAATTTACAACCTTTTTATTATTTCCTGGTAAATCTTCATCTTCGCTATCATTTTCATCATCATCATCATTATCGTCATCGTCGTTCTCATCGTCATCATCTTCGTCTTCATTATCGTCTTCATCATCTTCATTTTCGTCATCATAATTGTTCTTTTCAAGAGTTATATTTTCTCTTGTTGGTTTTGGGATATCATTATCTGATTCATTTTCTTCTTCATCTTCTTCAAAATCCTCATTTTCAGAATCATATACTTTTTCAATTTCGCTCATTTTGTTATATATTATATAAATTATATATTTAAATAATTTGAACTATAAATTTAATCAATTTTACGCTTTATATTTTTGTATGTTTTTCTTACACCTTTGCACCTGCCAAATTTATCGGTTGCAAAGTAACAGTTACCTAATAACATTCGTCGACCCTTGTGGTCAGCATTTGAAATGTTATTAGGTGTAAAAAGTTTTATCAAATAATGTTATTTTATCTAATACATATAAAAAAATAACATTATTTAATATTTATACAAATGGAAAATATTTCTTTTTATTGTATTAATTTTTTAAATGAAGAAAGAAAAAATAAAATGATTGAACGATTTTCAAAATTTCAAATAAGTTTAAATTTTATTCCACCCGTTTTTATAACAGATGAGCGTCTTCCGCATAATATTTTGAATGATGGTGAAAAACGCATATGGTCTATTATGCTACAACATTTAGATTCAATTCGCCATTTTTATGAAAACACAACAAATGAATATTTAATTGTTTGTGAAGATGATATATTACTATCGAAGGATTTCAAAGATGATTTACCAAAAATAATAAAAGATTATGAAGATTTAGAATTAGATATTTTATTATTAGGTTATTTGATTGATATTTCATTCGAAAAAAATAAACATCATCCAAGTATAATTGAAAAAAATAGTGGACAATCAAATAATGATTTTGTCTTATTACAAAAACCACAGAAATATAATTATTATCAATTTCCATATCATATATGGGGTAGTCAAATGTATCTCATAAAGCGAAAACACGCAAAATTTTTGATTGATAAATATACAATTGAATATGCTATCGAAGACAGATGTCGTTGCAGTTTCAATCCAGATTGGACAATCACAAAAGATCAAAATCACGCAATTATATATCCAATGATCGCTTTAGAAGAGGGCGATACAAATACAGATCATATAGGTCAAATAAATTTTCATAAAACGTGTTTTTTCAAAAATTATTGCCCCGATACATTTTTATGAATTATCGTTTGTTTTCCAAATAGTATCACAGGTTGAACAAATATATAAATATTTCAGATTATTGTCATCATATCTCATATAAATTATCTCTGCAGGTGTCTTTTCTTGAGGGTCATTTGTTTTACAATTTTCATTTGGGCAATGAATACTGTAAATACGTGGTAGAGTCGGATCAAATTTTGTATATTTATTTATGATATGATTGAATTTCTCTTCACCTGTATTTGATTTTGTATCCAATATACAAATTCCTTCATTTGCAATTGTTTCGTCGCGATGTCCACAATTACGACAATAATATGTTAAATTATTATCATCTGTCGCTGAAATAGTAATATAGTACATATTATTACACTCGCTGCAAAATTTCATTTATAATACTGTATAATATATTATTTATATTGATAATATATTACTTATTTTTGCATCAATTTTATATTTTTTATTATTATGCTGAGAACCTATAAAAACATAAACATATATTAACAGGATTATTCGAGTAAAAAAAGAGAAACATCACATAAAATTGATAAAAAATAACCACATAAAAATATCCCTACATTATATCCAAATGATACAAACGATGAATCTACCTGACTCATTGCAACCATCTATTTTAAATGAAAATACTTTTACATCTGCAGATGATAGACCAACTGCAGATGAAAAAACAAATGAAAAACCAAATAAAAAACCACAAAAGAGACAAACTCCTAATAAAACTCAGACAGTTGCTAAATCATCTGGATCAATGGATAAAATTGCTAAAACACAAGATAAGCGTTATAATGATTTTATCAGTTCACATTATTCTTCAGGTGATAATACAAAACCTATTACAAATACCAGAATTGGCGGAGGAAAAACAAATCCTGATATCAAAGGTGGATCATTTTGTATTTCAGACGAAGAATATCCAGAATTTCTGAAACTATATGCAAATTCAGTAATAAAAAACAATAGATTGGAATTTTTGACAGAAAAACAGTTGGATGCTAAATGTCCTATTTTAGTAGATATTGATTTCCGTTTTTCGTTAGATTTAGAAAGTCGTTTTTATTCTTCTGAACATATTCAGGATATGATTCTTGTCTATCAGGCTCAGCTGAAAAATATATTTCAGTTTGATGAAAATAGTGAATTTAGTGTTTATATTTTTGAAAAAACAGAGGTAAATAAAATACCGGAAAAAAATGTTACTAAAGATGGTATTCATATGATTATCGGTATTCAAATGTCACACGCTGCTCAATTACATTTGAGAACAATGGCTATGGAAGGTTTGAAAGAAATATGGGCCGATTTTCCATTGATAAATTCTTGGGAAGATGTTCTTGATAAAGGTATCAGCGAGGGACACACCAATTGGCAATTATATGGGTCGAGAAAACCAAACCACGAACCCTATAAACTAACATATATTTATAAATTGAAATATGATGCAAATGATGGAGAATTCGAAATGGATTCGATTCCTTTAGAAACATTCGATGTTATAGAAAATATTGAGAAACTATCTGCCAGATATGCAAATCATCCGCTGTTCTATTACAAAAGTGATTTTATTGATATTCTGGAGAAAAAAACTGGTTCCACGGGAACTCTGCAACGACGAGTGAATTCAGTTTTACCATTGATCGATTCATTTGCATATCCTCAAATAAAAAACAAAGAGGATCTAGACAAAGCTCTTCAAGCATTTTTGGATTCTATTGGAACTACCGAATATGAATTACGTGAAGCATACGATTATGCAATGATTCTTCCAGCTCAGTATTACGAAGAAGGATCTTATTCAAAATGGATACGTGTTGGTATTGTATTGAAACGTATTTCATCGAGATTGTATGTAGTTTGGATTGCCTTTAGTGCAAAAGCCGCAAGATTTGATTATGGTTCGATTCCAGATCTATATGAGATGTGGATAAAATTTGATATAAATCATCCGAATGGACTCACTAAATATTCGCTGATTCATTGGGCAAAAATTGATGGTAATCACGATGAATTTATAAAAATACGCGATAATACAGTCGATTATTATGTTGATTTGACATTGAATAATAAAGATAGTGATAAAAAAGGCGGAACCGATTATGATATTGCTGTTGTTCTTCATCAACTTTTCAAAGATGAATTCAAATGTGTAAGTGTGAAGGCAAATATTTGGTATCAGTATAAAAAACACAAATGGTCAGAAGTCGATTCTGGAACCACATTGAGAAATGCGATATCAACGACTTTACGTTCTATTTATAGTAAAAAAGGAATGAAAATTTTTGCACAAACATTAGTCAATGAAAGTTTGGAAACTACTACGGAAGAAGAAGAAAAAATTAAAAAAATCAAAAATAGTAAAATGTCGAAAATTGACGATATTCTTCGCCGTCTCGGCACAACAAACGATAAGAAAAATATTATGACCGAGGCAAAAGAGCTCTTTTACGACGGCCAATTCTTGGAAAAACTCGATGTAAATCCGTATTTGCTATGTTGCAACAACGGTGTTATCGATTTCAAAGAAAAAGTATTCCGTCGTGGATATCCAGAAGACCATCTCTCGAAAACAACCAAAATCGATTATATTCCAATTCAACCATCAACGCATCAAATAACCGTTGATAAAATCCACGATTTTATGCGGAAACTATTTCCGATTCCAGAATTATGTAGTTATATGTGGCAACATTTGGCATCGACATTGATCGGTACTTGTGCTGATCAGACATTCAATATGTATATTGGTGTTGGTCGAAATGGTAAATCTGTATTGATTACTTTGATGGAAATGGTTCTCGGAAATTATAAAGGCGATGTTCCTCTTTCTTTAGTCACAGATCGACGAACCAAAATCGGTGGTCTAGCACCAGAACTGGTTGCATTGAAAGGTGTTCGATATGCAGTGATGCAAGAACCATCCAAAGGCGATAAACTGAATGAAGGTGTAATGAAACAAATTACTGGTGGTGATGATGTGCAAGCTCGTGCGCCCTATATGCCCGAATCTATTACATTCAAACCGCAATTTAAACTCGTAGTTTGTTCGAATCAATTTATGGAGATCAAGAGTCAGGATGGTGGAACGTGGCGTCGTATCCGTGTTGTTGATTTTATGTCGATTTTCTGCGAGAATCCAGTGCAGGGAGATAAAGATAAACCGTATCAATATTTGCTAGATAAGGATATGAAACAGAAATTCAACGAATGGAAAGAAATATTCTTATCAATGCTCATCGCAAAAGCATTTGAAACAGACGGTAAAGTAGATGATTGCCCGATTGTGATGAAATCGAGTGAGTCCTATAAAGAGAGCCAAGATTTCATTGCTGAATTTATGGGAGATCGTATTATTGCAGATCCGAAAGGTAGAATTACAAAGGGCGATGTCAATTGTGAATTCTGCAGTTGGTATGAAGCAAATTATGGAAAGAAGGACAAACCCAATGTCAAAGATGTTCACGCAGAGATTGATAAGAAATTTGGTAAATATGATAAAATGAAGAAGGCGTGGATTGGAATTAGAATGACCTATGAGAGCGATGTAAGCGAGGAAACCGATGGTGAAGACGAAATTCCAGATGTAGATATTTAGATTCGTTGAATGCGTGTGTTCTTACAAATTTCTATAAATAATATTTATTACAAAAAAATATCATTTATTTATTTATTGATTGATCGCTAATAATTGCTCAAGTAAGAGAATTCGCATAAAGCGGATTTTTTCTTGGCTCTTTCGAATAAGGTTCTCCTACAAAAATATTATAAAGATATGAAAGGATAAAATAAACCAGTTTTTCTAAATGCCCAATCAAATAAGGATATGCAATAAACAATAGTGAAAATAATATTTTGAACTGTATATCCATTGTTTTATTGAAAAAGAACAAAACTATAAGAGTAATTACAATGAAAATATTATATAACCAATATAAAATACTATTTATCAATTTAAATACTGAAACTTTTTGAGATTGATAGAAAACCAATTGATCATCTACATTCAAATCAACCGTTTTTTCTTCTATCTGTGTTTTCAATATTTCATTTTGTTTTTTCACATTTTCATACATTTCATCGTAATTCTGAACAGGATGATGTTTCAAATATTCTAAACTATTTTGTAAATCGACATTTGCCTGTATTTCTTCATTATATTGAGCATTTAATTGATTATATAAATTTATCTCGTTTTGATATTTTCCATTCAATATATTATAATTATTGATTTGTGTATTAAGGCGATTATTTACATCATATAAATTTTTATGTAAAATGTTATATTGTCGATTAAAATCATCCGTAAGCTGTAATATTCTTCTTTTAAATTGTTCTTCTTGACTTTGTAATTCACTATCATCTTGGAATTTCATATTTAATAAATTTTTTTCTTCTTGTCTCAATTGTGCTTGTCTTTTTTCTAAACTAGATATTTGACCTCTATACTGAGTAACCAAATTATCAATATTATTCAAATCGCCATTCAATTCATTTCCTTTTGAACCATTCTGAAAACTAGATTTCATATTTGAAATTCTTTGCGTCAAACTCTTCACTTCATCTTTTGCTGAGTTGATTTTACCTTGAAAATTTGTTTGTTGATTATTAATTGTATTATAATCATCATTCACATATTCGGTTCTCGTTACATATTCTACTCTTGTGTTATTATTACTGCTATGTCCGCCACCCATTTATTTTATAATATATATATATTATTTATATATTCATTTATACATCCCGTATGTTTCAAATGCCTCTAAAGGTTTTGCATTTGCAGTCGCAATCGTTGTAAATGCACTTACTGAAGGGTTGCTTGATGAAACAGGGACACAAATTCCTTTTCCTTCATTATAAATTGTTCCATCACTACAACATCTTTCTCCAATGCAGGTATTGAAATCTTTTGAAAGCATATCATATATTGATGCTGCTGGAGAAGCTAGTGGACTTAAAGCACCTGGAGTTGATAAAGAAGTAGGGTCATTATTTATTTTAATTTCATCAAAATTCATATTACTACGTCTTGAAAAATCCATATAAGAGCGACCAATATAAATAATTCCAATAACAATAATAATAATATTCAATGTTGAAATTATAAAAGAAGGAATGAATGGGAAAAATCTTGAAACAAAAGAAAGTGCTAAAATCAAAAATAAAATGATTGTTATTACAATAATTACTTTTGTTGTATATGCATATCGTTTTTGATAACTTTCATTCAATTGAATCATTCTTTGTTGAGTAGAAATTGCACTTTCAATGGATTGTTTTTTCTCTGCTAAACGCTTTTGTTCATTATTTAAAATATGTTTCATTTCATCTTGATGATCTAAAATATTACCAGTTGAAGCATTTGCATTTTCAAAGGCAGTATTGGTTGCAATTAAATCATTGATTATAGGTTTAACAGTGACTGCTGCCGCAGTAGGTGTTATTACTCCTACAGATTTTACATAACTATCTTCTACTTTCAACAATCCAGTTAAATCTGCTTTATTTTGTGTAGATTGTTGATTATTCATTGGCCCTTGTTTAAATGCTTGTTCTAATGCTTGTGAAAATCCTGCACCCATTATATTTATTAATATATATTTAGATATGATTTAATTTTGTCTTATTGCTCAAAAATATTTCTAAATCTATAGATTTTTAGAAATATTACTAATTTATTGAGAACCTATAAAAATAGCAGTTATTAATAATGTTGCAGCAGTAATTGTTCCTAAAAGATAAATATTATTTTCTTGTTGAACCATCACACTAATATCTTCATCTACACCATCCATAATTGTTTTTTTATAATTACTATACGGAGAATAATCTGGATATTTCAATGTTTTTCCACTAAAATCATATTCATCTATTTTATCCATTTTTTCAAATTTGTTTTTGTAATCTTTGATTCCATTCTTTAATTCATCATAATTACCTCGTACTTTATCCATTTTGTTTTCATAATCTTTTGCTGTTTTTACTAATGGTTGTATTTGATTTTTTATAATGGATTGAGAACAAGTTATTTTATTGATACCAGTAGTATCATAACATTCTGCAGGCACGGGATTGAATCCATTCATTCCTTCTTTTATAATATTGTCAGATAAATTTTGATTTTGAAAATGTTCTTTCACGAAAAACTGTTTACATTCATTTGTTAAATGAGTATTGGCATCTTCTCCTTTTTGTTTTAATTGACAAATCAATTTTCTATATTGAAGGTCTGATTTAATACCAAGTGGTCTTGGTTTTGATAATTGTTCTTTTAATAAAGTATGACTATTAAATAAATCATAATTTGACTGAGGAACTACAGGAATAGTATCTCCATATGCAACATATTGTGGATCTAAATCTAAATCTTCTAAACGAACATTCAAAGATGGATTTACAATTTTTTTATCATTATTGGAAATTAATTTAGGAGTATTATTTGGATCATTGTTCAGAGCACAATATTTATTTGTCTGATCATCTTCATAATAGTAGTAAAAATTACATTTTTTATCATTATTGCAAGCAGTTTGACAATCATTTGATGAATTTACTTTTTTTGCTTGTAAAACTGGGTCAGGAAAGGAATTGGGATAAGAAGTATAATTATTTTTATATCCTAAAATATTATTTTCGGGTGGAATATATTCAAGAGTTTTTGTTGAATTATTTGTATAAAAATATTGTCCGAATTTCATATCAAAATTAATACTGTATAAATAATGTGCATCATCGCTTTCGTAAGTATATTTAATTTTATCACTATTTGTTTGGAATGCATTTATTGTTGTTTTCAATACAAAATTACCGACACTTGGACTTATTTCTAATTTGAATTTGCCATTCGGAGATATCAAATATCTAATACTGGAAGCCGAAATAGATTGACCAGTTTGAATACTACTTGTAATATGATTTACAGTTATTTGTTTCTGCCAATCTGGATTTATAATACCATTATTCAAAATATTCTGATTATAATTATTATTATTATTTTGGTCACCTACTAAACTCCATAATTGAGAACCATTTTGTGTAATTATTAAATCCCCATTATTCGTCAAGTTCAAATTAAATCCGTATCCACTTGTTTTAATATTTGAAATATTTGTTCTATTTCCAGCAGAATCTATAAAATATAAATTTCCATCTGTATCAAACAAAGCAGATGTTCCTTTATTTAAATTTCCACCTCCATTTGCAGGTGGATATGTCCATACATTTTCATATGCATAATTAGCTGATTTTTTATTTGCAACAACATCGGAACCATCCTTATTTGCAATATAATAATAACAATAAAATAATTTTGGGTCGGAATCTCTATCTGACTGTGCTACAAGAGAATAATAAATAGTTGAAGGAAAATGTAAAGAACCATCTGAATTCAAGATAGAATAAAAACAGTTTGTTACTGGATGATTATTACTATCTGTTATCCTCAAAATAAAATCTGTTCCACCATAATTTTGTCCATATTGTATACGTATAGGATAATATTCATCTGAATTCATTTGTTGTGTTGTATTTGAACCAAAAACTACAGGATGTAATCCCCCAACATTTACAAAAGCATTTTTTATATTATAATCATATAAAGCATTATTTCCTAACCATAAATAACAGGCATCATCTCCTCCCATTGAAAATTTATAAGTTCCATTTTTTGGAAATTTTACATATCCAACCCATTCACAAGAAAATGGAGTTCCCCAATTATTAGGAGTATTTGGAGAAATCGATTGTTGAATATTATTGAAATTGTTATAAAATCCATCAACATAAGGAATATTATCAAAAAAAGATACATCATCCCAAAAATAAGTATCTTTTACCAATTTTAATTTTAAACCTTGTTTAATTTTTGCATTTTTCTCCATTGTTTTTATATTGAAAAAATCATTTATAGGTAAAGTATTGAATTTTACTGCCAAATTGAATTTTGCCTGTTCTGGACTATATAAATTATTATCAAATTTTATCATATTAATTGGCGGAGTATATGGTGCAAGTGGGATATCAAATACTGGAGGTGGAACCTGTATTGGATATAATTTCCATTCTTCAATTTGAAGCCAACCGCGATTTGAATTTTGATCGCAATTACCAACAACAGATACTACTATCGCATACATTTTATAATTTCCAGGGTTTGCTACTTTGTAACTATTTGGAGTTTGTTGGCCTTTTGGTTCAAAATATTGTTTTGATTGACTGTCTATTTGATTCCAACTGCTGCCATCATTTGAACCTAAAACAACCCAAGAATTAGGATTACGTTGTCCTCTACAACAATCTGAACGTTGATATAAATCATAATATACGATTGTTTCAGGATAAGGCATAGTAACTGTCATCCATTCTCCTTTAAAATTTGCAATATTATTTGAACCTGTATATGTTCCATTTTTTTCATTATAAAGACCATCAGTATGCCAAAAAGAATACTTTGAATTTCCATAATCATTTGTATTTCCATCAAATGCCATTTGAGGACCAAACAAATCTCGATTACCAAAATTTGTACTTGAATTAAATGTATATCCAGTGTTTGCACTGATTGCTAATGGTTGACCTTTATTTGGATAATTATTTGGTGAAGTTTTATTACACGGTTCTTGAGTTTTAAAAACATCTTGTGCCCAAGAACCTCCTCTTCCACCATTGCAGTTATACGCATTTCCAATTCTTTTGAAAGAGTTTGGATCGCTACTAGCAAAACATTGATGACCATATTGAACTGCAAATACTGGAAGTCCTCTTTGATATGCTGCCTCATTACATTTTTGAATATTTGTTTTTTGATTATCATCATACATATCACCTAAATATTGATTCATTGTTCGTGCACCATCATCAGCCCAACAACCTAAATATTCAAAATTTCCTCCCATATTTGGTGGCGGAGTCAATACTTCAGGTTCTGCTTTATAAACATTTTGTGCCCAAGATCCTCCTCTTCCACTTGAACAATTCCACGCTTGACCATATCTTTTATATGAATTTGAATCATTTGTGGCAAAACATTGATGTCCATATTGAACTGCAAATATTGGATATCCATTTTGTAATGCAATATTATTACATTTTTGTATTACTTCGCGATCACTATTTCCATCAACATCCTGAAATTGCTTAGGAAGAGCACGATTACCTGTATCTCTCCAACAACCAAGGTCTGAATAACCCTCGATAATATTTTCACGAGATTGTCCAGTAAAATGTTCCGAGATATTTTTCATTGCATATTCTGGTGCAGCAAAACATAAATGTGTATCATGAGAACCAATGTGTTCTATGGATGGTTTGAAATAATTTATATTCCAATTTCCTTCTTTTGAAACAACATATTCTCTTAAATTTTTGTTCAAATTATCCAATCCAGGTATTTTTAAATCACCCATTATTTTATTATAATATATATAGATAATGTATAATAAAATATATTTCTTGTAACTATGGCTAAAGTTTCAGAAACAAAAAATAGACAACAGAAGTGGCAAGAACCGTCCATAAAACGTTAGTATACATAGTTGTATCTACATATGTTTTATAGGCATTTCCTACAGAAGCATTCATTTTATATAATTCTCTTAATTTCATATCTAATTCAGCACGTAATTGTAATATTTGATACCATTGTTTCATAATATTTTCATTTTTCGCTTGATATTCTTCATCTGTTAAAAAATCAGAATTATTTATCATATTTTGTATTTGTTGTAAATGTGTTCTATTTTGAGAACAAGCAGATGACCCTGGATTTTGTAAACATTCATATAAATTATTCATTTCTTTGATCATTTCATTTTCTAAATCAATAATTTGTTGATTTTTACTTTCTGAATTTTGATTATTGATGTATAAAGACATATATATTAGTGAAAGAAATGAAACTACGTAAATTATCGGTTATAATAAATAAAAAAAGAAACTCCTATAATTCCTATTCCTAAATTTACCATTTTTATTATTTCGTTATTGAAAACATCATTCGTGTTCAATAATTTTTCATCTGAACCGGAATAATCATTTGAATAATTTAGAATTTTATTTGCGTAATCTCGGTTTTTACATAATTCTTTTTGATAACAAGATAAAAAATAATCAGGTGATGTATTTGTATGACATTTTTTTTCCCAAAGAATATCATCATACGGGTGTATTTCGTCACATTTTGATTTATCTATCAGTTGTGAAGAAGAGTAAAAATAAAAATCATCTTCTTTATAATTTAATTTTATATCGCTCGATTTTTGTTTTGAATTTTCCATTGATATATACTATATTATTATTTTGTATATCTGAATTTTTTGTATATTATTTGCAATAATCTAATGCACACATACTCGGTAATATGCATTATTTAATGCAGTAACACTATCTCTTATAATAATTGCCACATCGTTCGGTCTCATCATTATTGCCAAAGCTAATGGATCAAATCTAGATATTTCCGGTAATTGGGAAAGATCCTTCAAATTATATTTTTTCTTTAAAACTTCCACGTTGGATTCTTCTAAAATAGAAATTTTTGGAATCAATGTATGATTCAATATATTGAACTGAAGACGTTTTATATTATGGATTACTACGAATATACCATCATTATCAAATAAATATTTCAGTCTAGTAATAATTGTATCATTGGGCTCATCATCAATAATAATTATAAGTGTATCTTTCTTTGTAAGAACATTATCAATAACAAAAAGATCTTCAATAATTACATCTAAATATTGTGATTTTATCTGTTTTGTAGTCTGTTTTGGTGAAATAAAATATTTGACATATACCTTTTTATCGTTTTTAGAATTTGATACTAACATATCTAATTGAGAATTTACAAACATTGCATCAATTTCATTTATGCTAAACCCACTATATCCAGATACGTCAAATTCTTGACTTTCCAATAATTCCAATATAGTATTTCTTGAATTATAAATATTGAGAATACGATTACTTGAAATTGATGACATTATATATTTGTTAGGTATTTATTTTTATGTTATTTTTGTTATCAATTTTACATAATTTTTTCTAAATAAACTATCAATATTATATCAATAATTTATAGATAAAAAATACAACGAGAAAAATCAAAACAAGAAAAAATACGACAAGAAAATATGGTGGAACTAAAAAACGGGTTAAAAAGGGTGTAAAATAATTATTACTTGGTTTACTATATTTCTATTATATTTGTTTTGGAATAATCTCTAAATTCGACCGTTCCGACTGGTTTGGATTTAATAATATTTCCAATTGATGAGTAAATAATAAATACATTTTTTCTTGATGCCATATTTGAATATCTTTTACAAAGAATTGCTCCCTGTTTGATAATATATTTTTTTTCTTCTTTAGTTATATTTTCAGGTAATGATGCAATAATATGACAAGATGGTGCATTGAATAAATGAAACCAAATATCATTTGGTTTTGCAGAATCGATAATATTGAAATTATCCTGTGCGTTTTTTCCTATTGAAAACTCAATTTGTCTTCCAATTACAGGAATATCTAACACAATTAATTTCATTTTATGTTCTATAATTTGCTTCTTCATAAAAATTATTGATAATAAAATTATCTTAGGATTATTATCAATTTTACAAGGATCGTCCCTTTCTTCTAATTTTAATTTTTTTTCACAATCAATAATGGTTTATTGAAATCTACGTTGTTATTATCATTTGAAATATCTTCGTTTGTATTTTCTATTTGTTTCTTATGAATTATCATTGGTGGTTCTCTCATCCCACCTTGAAAATCTATTTTTTCTGTTAAATATGGTTCTACATTATCTAAATTAGAATTGTCTGAACCATTGACAATAATTTTTGGTGCAAAATTTATTTGAGGATAATCATTTTGTTCTGGATAATATAATTGTTGTATTGGTGGTTCATTTGATAAAATTGGTGTTTCATTGTTTAATAGATGTGAATTTTGATTTGGTCTGAATATTTCTATTGGAGATACAACTTGTATAGAATCTTGTAATCCTATATCACGCATATCATCTGTTTCAATAGTGATAAATTTATCTCCTATTTTTTTTATTCTCCATAATCTGTTTGGGTTATTTCCTCCACGATATAATACATTTTCACCTACTTGATATTCTTCCTTTGTTTTTTTAGCTCCTCCGGAAAAAGATTCTTCGGAATCTGGATTATATGCTGGAGAACCTGGTGCAAATGGTGGTGAATATGAGGGTGATTCTGGATTATATGCCGGAGAACCTGGTGCAAATGGTGGTGAATATGAGGGTGATTCTGGATTATATGCCGGAGAACCTGGTGCAAACGGTGGTGAATATGAAGGTGATTCTGGATTATATGCTGGAGAACCTGGTGCATAAGGTGGTGATTCTGGATTATATGCTGGAGAACCTGGTGCATAAGGTGGTGATTCTGGATTATATGCTGGAGAACCTGGTGCATAAGGTGGCGAATAATCTGGTGATCTTGGATTAAAATCAAAATAATTTGAATTTGAGGGAAGTTCAAGATGCCATTGCACATTAATTTCAGGAGAATTTCCTTCAAATAAACTAACAGGTTGAATATCCGGTTTCAAATTCCTTGATATTATTTTTATTTCTTCTATTATTTGTTTTGTCGTAATTCCAATTCTTTTTGTAGCAAGTTCTATATTATTAGAATAAGACAGGTTCTCTAATTGTTCAATATTATCATCTGTTATAATATGCATATGTATTCCCATCGTCTGTAATTCGTGTATCAATAATTTCAATGTATATGGAACTGATACTATACTAAAACTACGTCCAAATTTAGTAATTTGTTTGATATTTTCCGACCTACCATCAATAGAATCATTAAATCGAATTGGTCCATCTGCAGATGGACTCAAAAACAAATTCTTAGATGGATTATATATTGAAATCATACCAGTCGTATTACAAATCGCCATAAAATATTTATCACCTCTTTCCATCATTGATTCCGTCAAAAAATTCACAGTCCCGTGTGATATCAATGAATCACGTTCCATTTCACCAATTCTCAACCCACCATCATTTGCTCTTCCACTAACAGGTTGTCTTGTCAATTGTGTTCTCGGTCCCAAAGCACGATAATTAATCTTATCCTTTACCATATGTTTCAATCGCATATAATACATTGGTCCAATGAATATTTCTGCTTCAATCTGATCTCCAGTCATACCATTATATAAAATCTCATTTCCACTCGAATGATATCTTTGTTCTGACAACATTTCTCCATAAATACCTACTTTTGAACCTCGATTATTAAATGCTGTGCTATCACCAAAACCACCGTAAATAGCAGATGCCTTTCCTACAACTGCTTCCACTAATTGACCAATTGTCTGACGAGAAGGAAAAGCGTGAGGATTAATTATCATATCAGGTCTTATTCCGTCTTTTGTAAAAGGCATATCGCATTCTGGAATGACTAGACCTACCACTCCTTTTTGTCCCGCTCGTCCTGCCATTTTATCACCTATAGTAGGAATTCTTTCTTCTCGAATACGAACTTTGGCTATACGACCTCCCTCTTCTCCTTCTGTAATAAAGGATTTATCTACAATTCCTAATTGTCCTTTTTTCGTCGTTTTTGATAAATCTATTCGTGCTTCTGGATTGATAATATTATTGGATGTCATTCCAATTAAAATAGTTCTGTCATTAATTTCCGTGTTTTCTTTAATCAACCCTGAATTATCTAATTTACTGTAATCAAATTCACGTCGTTTTCCAATGACCAGTGGTTCTGATTCTATATTTGTGAATTTCTTATCTATAATTGTTTCCCCCTTTTTACTGTTTTCCTCGTGTTCTTCATATACTGAAAAATAAGTAGTTCTGAATAGTCCCCTTTTCAATGCTCCTTCATTCAATAAAATTGCATCTTCTACATTATAACCAGTATAACACATAATCGCCACAATTGCATTTTCACCATATGGATTTTCCTCGTGATTTATATGTTCTAAATATCTGGATTTTACCAAAGGCATTTGACCACTATTGAGAACAATCGCCGATTTATCCATTCTCATATTATAATTGGTATGATAAAGAGAACACGCCTGCTTACTTTGTCCACAAAAAAAGGAATTTCTCGTTACTGGATTATTTTCTGGAAAAATAATCTGATTACACATTACACCGAACATCAATGATTCGTGAATTTCCAAATGTGTATAGTTCTTTTTCCTCCATTTTCCAACTTCCTCAGTTGTGTTCTCGAGAACCTCGTCTTTATTCATCAAAATAAGAGCATTTTCGGATTCACTAGAATCAATGTAATCAATAATTGCTTTTTCATCTAAGAATCTTTTTATTTTCTCAGGATCTGTTTCTTTCTCTATACCTTCATATAATTCATTCAATTCATAAATACCGGATTCACGTGGTGCCACCTTACGTTTTTCATTAAATCCTGTAATAAGTTGATTCCAATTAAAATCGCCTGCTTTGATTTTATCAATAATTTGCCGGTTCTCCACAGAGAATGTTTTAGAATCGTGTTCTTTATAAAAAATAGGACGACATAATCTACCACCATCAGTATAAATAAAAATCGTATTAGTTCGAATTTCAAAAGTAACACTTGTATATGTCGGTATCAGCGCGTTTCTACGAAATATTTTCAGTTTATTTACTGTAATAAATGGTTCATCAACTACCCCAGCCCAATATCCATTGACCATTACTTTTGTCATTGTTGATAAAAGTTGTGGAGAACAGTCGACGATTCTTTTCATATTCACTTTTTCTCTTAGCCATTGAATAATGGGTTCTCTTGATTGTGCACGACTAACATATGTCATAATTGATAAATGTTTATGAATACCAATATTTGCACCATCAGGTGTATCTACGGGATCAATAAATCCCCATTGTGAATTATGAAGCATACGAGGTCCTACTAATTTCACACTCGAATCCAAAGGAATATTGGTTTTTCTTAAATGACTAATCATTGAATTGAAGGAAAGACGATTTAAATCTTGCACTACACCTATTCGTTTTGTATGTGTTTGTGCACCCCAATTTCCTTTGAATGCTTTACGAAATCCTAATTCGACGACTCGCTCATTCAAAATTTCACGATAATTTTTCTGAATTAAATCTACTAAATTATCTGAATATTGACTTTTATTGAAATATAATCTCTTTTCAAATTCCACGTGAATTTGTTTTTGTTGTAAATTATAATATTCACGAAATAAATCATTTATAAGAGAACCTACCAATTCCATACGTTTAAATTTGAAATTATCTCGATCCGTTGCAGGTTCTAATCCAGTAACCACTGATAAAAGACGAAATACGATATATCCCAAATAATAGGCCTTTTCAATAAAATTCGTCTCTCCAATATGAGGTAGGAAAAAATCCGATAAAACTTCGAGAGCATATGATGCAGTATGATATTTTGTAAAACTGGCTATAAAAATAAGAGCATTTGCCTGAGTCATAATGGCTCCTGCATCTTGAACAGACGGTGCAAAGAGATCCAACATAAAATTATATTTATCCATATCTAAAACACACATTGAAATTATATCTTTATCAGAAAGTATACCTAATGCACGAAAAACAATGAAAAGAGGAATTGGTTCTCTTACATTTGGTATTAATACTACCATATTTTCAAAAGAATAGGTTCCTGATTGTCGAACCATTTTTACTGAAAATGTTCGTATTGGTTTAGAGACATTTTCAGATACAGAACGAATTTCTGCTGAATAACTATATTTATCTTCTGTTTTTGTTTGATCACGTATATAAAGCATATTATCTGCGAATTTTTCTTGAGTTATTACTGTCTTTTCTTTTCCATTTATAATGAAATATCCACCCACATCATTTTTACATTCACCCATTGAAAATCTCACTTCTCTAGGAAGACCTCCTAAAACACAAAAATCAGATTGCACCATAATTGGAAATTTACCCAAATAAATCTTCTCCAAAGTCATTTCGCGAATCTGTTTATTTGGTTCTCTCATTGTTTCTTCATTCTTTTCGCGAATAAGAGCTGCAATTGCTGGTGTCATTTCCATTTCCACGTGTTTTGATCTTTTTTTACGCGGTGCTTTTTCAGCTCCACCTACTATTTCTGCAGGTATTTGATTCATATCTAACGGTAATGTTTTGAAATTTATTTCATTTTCTCTATCTACCATTTCATGATCATTTGTATAATCTTGCACATCACTTATTTGAATTCCACCTTTTATCTCTTTTTCCATTGTTTGAGTATCAATCATATATGGTTTTTCACCTACTTCTAAAATATCCACAAATTCAATATCAATATCATAATGGATCGTCATAGCATAAGTCATATTACGTAATCTAGCTTCATTTGGAAACATCAGATGTGGGTTCTCTTTATCGTAAATAACAGGTTTCCCAAAATAAATCTTTGAACCATCTTTACCACCAAAATAGAGAATTGCCTTATGTCGAAAATCTCCTATACTTTCATCATATTTAGAAGAAATTTGAACAGGGTTTTTCTCTTTGAAAATTTTAAAAATACCACTTTTGAAAAAATCATTATAAGATTCAATATGATGTCTTACTAAAGATTGAGGATTATTTTCAAAATAAGAATTGATTATGTTCCATATTAATTGATTATCCATACTTTGTTATTCTATATACAATTATTTTATATAATTTTTTTTTGAATACTTTAGACAAAAATATCTAGATGTAGTTTATAAAATGAATATTGTTGAAAATCCTCCTTTTCCTTCTGTTTTCGGTCCTCTTAGTAAGAACTATTGCTTTTATTTCTATATTTTAGCATTTCTCGGATTTTTCTTTTTGATTCTTTCCATTGTTGTTTCTCTCTACATTGGAATCATCAAGAATCGTGGAATTGAATTTTACTTCCAAAGTATTTTGATTGCTATTACATACGGTATTTTCTACTTGCAAAGCCGTCTTTTATATAATATGTGCACAAAATCTCTATAAATAGAGAACCTAGGTTCTCTATTTGCGTATAATAATATTTTCTTTTTATAACTCAATTATAATATAAAATCAAAATCATAATGGATATTTTATATTATAGTAATTATTGCAAACATTCTCAGAAAATTTTACAATTTATTACAAAAGGTAATCTTACCAATGATTTGAATTGTATTTGTATAGATAAGAGAACCAAAGACCCGAGAACAAATCAAATTTATATAGTTTTGGAAAATGGAAAACAATTGTTATTACCTCCTAATATTCATAGTGTTCCTTCTTTACTGTTGGTAAATCAAAACTATAAGGTAATTCAAGGCGAAGAAATAATCAAACATTTTGAACCAAAAATTCGTAAAAAATTTCAGAATATGAATGAAAGTTTAGGAGGAGAACCTGCCGCATTTATGTTCTCTAATTCGTCTAGTAATGCCAATATTGTTAGTGAGCAATATACCTATTATAATGCCACACCTGAAGAATTATCTGCAAAAGGAAATGGCGGGAATCGTCAAATGTATAATTATGTTCGTGCGGATATGGACGTAAAACCAATTAATACACCAACAGATACTTATAAACCAGATAAGGTTTCAGGCGAAGTAACAATTGATAAAATAGAACAGCAGAGAAATAGTGATTTACCTAAATTAAATGCCAATATGTTTATGAGTGGAGCCACGCTGTCAGATATTTCTACACAACATCAAAATCAAGTTATTAGTAGTGGGGCAAATCCTTATAAATATAGTGCGTCTAGTATCTAGATTATTGCGAAAGTGGTTCTATTGACTGAGAACCAGTCGGTTTATATATATATATATCATTTAATAATTGTTTTTTTTCTTCATTGAAAAATTGTTTTTTTTCTTCTAAGCATTCATTATAATCATTTTTAAATTTTTTTTCTAAACATCTGGTTTCTGCGTAAATTTCTGCTCTGGTTTTCATTTCTGGTTTTCCTGTTGGTTCTGGACCTAAAATTACTGGTTCCCTTTTTTTGAACAAACCAAAAAAACCTCCCACATTTTTTTTCCTAAAAGTGCTTCTTTTTTTTAAGCATTTTTTACCATTTTTTCTACTATATTTTTTTGTATGTTTGTTCTTCAAAGTAGTTTGTCTATTTTTCATTATATATAGTAATAATAGATTTTTTAGAAATCAATATAAATAGTATTTATTTTAATACATATATATAAAAATGTCAGATAAATCCAGTATCTTAAAGGCCTTCAATAATCATTTTTTTGAATTTTTAGACGATATTATTCGTATTTTTCCAGAAAATGATGATATACGCGAAGCCCGTATAACATTTGAAACATTCAAACGCGGAAATCCTACTCTTATTATAAAAGTATGGTTTCAATATATTTATACGCCTTATGTATCAGCCATTCTTTCTGGAGATATTAGTTTCTTTATAGATAAAGATTATTCCGAAGATTTGGCAATGGTGGCTAATTCAAAAAGTGTTATGAATATTATTGATAAAATACGTGCGCCGATTAAAAATATGAGCGATTTCAATAAAGAACATTGCAAAAAATATATTCAAAATTTGAGTAAATTATCTGAAGTGTATAATAATTTGACTAAGTAAAAAATCATATTTTATCAACATAATTCAAATAATATAATTGTAAACGCGGCTCCAATTCATCAAAATATTGTTTTACAATGCCAAAAGTTATTTTCTTTTTTTCTCCTGTTTTCAATGATGGTATATATATTTGGTGATGTAACCTCCAAATATGTACAAAATATTTTTTCGATATTTCTGCAGTCGTTAAATCGACTTCTTTTCTTATATAATATGCACAATAACATTCGTGAATAGTTTTGATAAATCGCATATACTCATTTTTGAAATGATAAAAAAGCATTTTATACATTGGAAAATACGCCAAATATTCCTTGATTTTTCCAATTCTATAAAGAGATAAATATTGATATTGTAGGTTTGGATGATTTCCACGAATTTTTTTCAATTCTTCATATGCCTCATTTTTAATTGATACGCGTTCTCCAGTAGACCTACTATTCAACATAAATCCCATATATTGCGCCGAATTCTCCAGAAAAATACGCCGATATTTTTGTTCAAAATCATCATAAGAATCAGCTGTCAATGTTCTCGGAAAATGAAAAATACCGGAATTTCCTATAAAACATTTCCATCCTTGATATTCCTCAGGTAAAATGAATTCCACTTTTGATTCAGCAATTTTATAAATAGCAACTAAATAAAGTTTTGCAAATTCTACTGTATAAACTATATGGTTCTCTGGATGTTGCAAAACAAATGTATAACAATATTCTTTCGGTAATTGTTTTAATATTTGTAGATCATTCAGCTCTTTATCACGTTCCGAAGCCAATGCATCGAGAAACATATCATAGAATGTTGTATGCTTTCTTTTCACCGTTTCATCATACTGATTTTTGAAAAACCAATAACTGCCACCAACCGCATTTTTTGTTGCAATTTCCCAAGATTGGATTCGATGATCGTAAAATAATTGTATCATTGTTCCTTCAATGGCTTCATTTATATGGATATCTGACCAATCGTGAGTTTCCAAGAATTTCGTTTTTTCAACCGATTTGGGTGGTGAAAAAGAAAGAAGTTGTGGGTTCTCCTCATTATCTGATAAAATAAGAGATCGATAGACATTTTCGTTTTCAAAATTTTCTTTTTTTGTTGAAACATAGTCTTTTACACCTTCGCACGTTTTAAGTGCGTGGTAACTGTTTCGCAAAAGATTGACTATTTTATAAGTTGCCTTTTTTGTAGAATAAGATTTGGTTCTCGTTATTTGGTTGTTATAGTTTTGAATTTCAATATTATAGGATGGATTTTGCATTTGATTGAAATAAATATGAATAGAATGTTATATTTAAATTGTTTTATGTTCAAATAAAAATATAATTTAGATAGAATTATATATCCAAATTATATAAAATGATAGACGAATCTGATATTCAAAATATTGAAGAAGATTTTGATGAAAATTCTTCAGAAAATGAATATGCCCAAAAAAAAGAATCTATAATTCGATTGCAATTAGGTGATATTATACGATTTATTGCTCCATCTAATCCTGATGTTCACGAGATGTCTTTTTTTATTGATTATATCGATAATGATAAAATGAAATTGATTGATATTGCTTCTTTACAATATATGGTTTTAGAATTTGATTCTGATGGTTCTCTTTCAGATGAATCTATTCGCGAAATCCTACTATTAAGTCGTAGTGATGAAAAGGGATATGCTGAACAAAATAATCTACTTCCAAAAACTTGGATTAATATTCACTTTGGTGGTGAAGTGCCTGCAATAATTACTGGTGAAATAACTAATTTAGAAGAAGATATGATTGAAATTACTACTTATCCAGATAAAGATGTTATCTATATCGATTTTGAATATAAAGGTCTTCCTGAAACAATACCTATTGAAAAAATAGTTATTCGTGATGAACCCGCATCTGCAAAATATTTAGATTTACATAACGAAAAGGGTCTTACTACTGATGATTTATGTCCTGTCGATCCATCTGATTTTGATGAGTCGGATGAAAATGTATCAAAACCTGACGAAGAATTAGGAAGAGCTAGTAATGAAAAAGAAGAGAATATAAAAGAAATATTGAACAGTATTTATATTGACGCCGACGATATTTTTGCCCAAGATTTAGAAGAAATTACACAATTGGTAGAAATTGCCGAAAATAAAAAACGGTTTGGTATTGAAACGCAAGTGAATGATTTAACAGATGAATTATTATCTACAATTCCAAATCATAAACGAACTACTATTGTATTACAAAAAATACATACTCTTATTCAACGTTTTCGTGAACTTCGTGAATCATTTTCTGTATTTGATGAGAATGGTGCTATAGTTGATATCAAATTCAATGGAGCTTTTTACAAACCTTTGATTGAAAGAATTACTTCAATGGATCATAAGATACGCTGGATTCTTCCTATTATTACACAAAAACGTAAATTGTATTCGATTATAAATAAAAAAGAGAATCAAGTAGAAGAAGAAGAAAATGATGATACTAATAATCCAGATGACGGTGTTTTATTAAATTTCGACAAAGAAATTTCAAAACAAGCAGACTTATTTGAATCTTATAAAAAAAATCAGATTCACGGTGTTCAATCAAATTATGACCATTTTTATCAATCGGTTGATTCTTATGCTACTCCTTTCTTAGCTCCAGAAAATGATCCTTTTTTATTAATTGATAACAAAACTGTATCTGCTAATTTAGATACAATTGTTTCTTCTCTCTCAGAATTTTACAGCACTGTTGCAGAAAAAGATAGTTTTCAAAGAAGAAAATTTGTTATCCAACAATATAATTTAGGAATTACTAAACTTGATTCCAAAGAATTAAAATCCGGAAAAAAAGTGAAAATTGTTGCAAATCTTACGCCAAATGATAAAATTTCAGTATCATCATTTTTGATGCTTCCCGAAACAGTTCTCAAATATTCACAAGTAGATTTACCCGCTACTAATATTTTGAAGAAATCTGAGTTAAGTCAATTTTCCCTTGATCTATTTCGTATTTTGAAAAAAAATACACAATACAATACACGAATTATTGATAATCTAGAAAAAGAAATTAATTATGACGATGATGATGATGGTGATGGTGAAAAGAAAAATAATGAAAAAACAGAAAATCAAAATTTCCTAAATCAAATTACTGAATATATTTTGGATAAAAATTTAGAAGAAAAATATTTAGAAGATCCAGAAAAAAACCTGCAACAATTTTTGAATGTCATTCTTCCAAAAACTCGTAAAATCATTGAATTTATGGAAAAAAATATAAATGGAGACCTTTCTTTCGTCGATTTTCTCTCTGTATTAGAACCATTTTTCATTTATTCTGATAATATTACTTATACGCAATATAAAGCAATTCGCTACTTTTTGAAAGAAAAAATTAAAAAATATAAAATAAAATATACTGAACGAAAAAATGATTTTGCGAATTTGCGAAATTTTCAATATCGAATAACAGAAAAGACAAACAATTTAGAAATTATTTTGTTTGAAAGAAATGATATTTATTCTATATTTAAAAATGCCTATCAAATTCAAAGTAATAATACACCTTCCTCTGTAATTTTAGAAAAAATCATTCAAACAGATAATGGAAAATTATATTATACTTTTTTGACTTATATATTACTAACACTCATTGCACCTAATAAGTTATTGAATGTTGCAGATTTACCGGATATTGATGATTTATCTGAAAATGATAAGAAAATAGTTCGTGATTGTTCTAAACGTTACTTGGCAAAAAAATATACATCCATCGCCGAATTACAGAAAGATAATAATGATGAAAATATTTTCTATGATGAAGATCTTGATGATACACCTTATGACATTCTTAAAAAATACCAGGATTCACAGAAAAAAATGGTGCCAGAAGATTTTGTCGATTTTCTTGCGGAAAATCTTATTGAAAAACACGATTGTCCTAAATATTTAGCGAAAGATCTTGCCGAAACATTAGTCGCAAAAAAGAAAAGAGTCACTGATGGAGAATATGCTGTTGTAGAAATATCTCCACATTTACCTAAAGATGAAGACGAAAGTAAATTATCTGAAAAAGAAAAGGAATCTATCGAAATTGAATCCGCTCTTCGCACAAAACGTTTTTATTATCGCCGTTTAAAAAATATTTGGGTTCAAGATCGAGATATTGATGAAGAAGCTTTCCTCGATACGAATGATTTGTTTTGTAATTATGATTATAATTGTAATAAAAATGAAAAACTGAAAACTTGTGAATCTAATGAAAATTCTAAATATCGTCTACAACATTTGAGTCTGAATAATAGAATCAAAGAATTTGGAAAACGATTTAGTATTACAATAGAAGAATTGAAAAAAGAATTGGAAGAATCGATTGATGCACAAAATAATTCAATTTCTAGAAAACGAATAATATCAGAAATTCATCGCCTGAAAAACAATAATTATGCCTATAATTTAGGAAAATTATTCTCCCGAGAAAATGATTTCATTGTATCTCCATATGTCAAATTAAGAGACCTTATTTTAGGTCAGGATGATTTCATTAAAAAACAAAAGGATATTTGCGAATTTGTCGAAAAATTTTGCAGAGAACCTGCAAGTGAACATTCAGGAGAAGATATGAATTGGTATTATTGCTCAAAAACGAATACTAAATTATTCCCTATTTCTCTTTATGAATTGGCTAAAGTTTTCGTCGCCGGTGGTAATTATCGTCTTGCATTAGAAGAAATATGTAGTAAACAAGGTATTTTGAGTGAAGACGGAGATGCTGTAATTGATGAATATTCAGGATATGAACTTCGTAAAATATCTTACAGTGAAGAGGAAGGATATGATGATGCCGGTTTCAAAATCAATACACATAGTATTTTAGAAAAAGACCGAGGGGCTGCAATGATGGATATCTTTGACGACGATAATAAAAAAGAGAAAAAACAATTGAAAATTTTTGAAGATGAAACTAGTCAAACAATTTATAATATTCTTGTTTCTCTTGCAAATAATATTAATATACCAATTGATGGTCTAGAGGATTTTGTTATGCGGTTTTCCATTGATTTAGTAAAAAACAAATCATTATTGCAATCTGAAAAACCATATACTGCTCAAATGGAAAAAATGGAGAAACAAAAAGGAAAACAGGTTCTCCCTCCTTATCAAATTTATCGTAATCAAACTATAATTGCTATTGTAGGTAGTGTTTTATTAATAGCTATTCAAACAACGATCCCTTCGTTTCAACCCAAGAAAACCTTCCCCGGTTGTATTTATTCCTTTTCTGGTTATCCATTAGATGGAGGAGTGGAAAATATGACATCGCTTAATTATATTGCGTGTGTTTTGAAAAAAATGGGAAGTTCTATAATTCCCTGGAATTCTCTTGAAAAATTGAACGAAAAGAAAATTGCCGAATCAATGCGTAAATTACTCGATAAATTTGTTTTGATTGATCCAGAAATTTCTAAAAAATATATGGAAAAAAGAGAATATTTGATTCTCCATCCAGATGAAACAATATCGAAAGAACAAGCCATTCAAAAATGGGTTCATTTTTTACCTCCGGTTGTTCCCTTTTCTATAATTAAAACACTAAGACCAATTTCAAATGATTATAAAAACGAATTATTGGAATTAATGCGTAAAGGATCAAAAGACCAACGAGAACATTTGGCTATTTTCCGTAGTAAAATCATACAATATACTTATGGAATAATGGAATCCATTTACTCTATTGTTCAAGATAAGAATCTCTTATTGAAAACAATATCAAAAATACCTTTTTTAGATAATGCTTGTTGTAATGAAAAAAGAACGGAAAATACGATCGCCTATTTTATTGACGAAAAACCAGAAATCGGACAATTTATTTCTATATCAGAAAATATTCAAATGATTCTAGAAAATGTTCGCGAATTATCTAAATCACCCATTTTATATCATCCTAAATTTACTGGTATAAGAAATGCGATGAATTTACCAAATACTTACAGTGAAGAAACTCTCTACGCTGCATTTATTTTTTACTGTAATTTTGATAACGATGTTCCTATTCCTGAGAACCTGAAACTTCTTTGTAGTGAAAAACTACCTGGATATAATAAATATTGGTCTATTCAAGAGAAAATAGAATTTTTGAAAAAGAATGGCAAACGTTATTCTTTGGAGAATCTAGTTCAATTAATGAATATTATTAATAGAGAAAATTATGTATTTGCATTTACAGAAAAGGATTATTCTCCTACGAAAATTTTGATGCAGTTTCTAGATACGATGAATTTGGTAGATTCTATTATTATTGAACAACCTATTCGTCGTTTATTAGGTAATTATTTATCAGAAGAAGAAATTGGAGAATCAAAAGAAAGAGCTAATATTCAATTGAATAATTATTTAGTAAAATCAAATAATAGAATGTTCTCTAAAATTATGGAATTCATTGATAATTATGGTAATTTGAGTAAAAACGATTATGATAAGACACACGATTTTTTGTTTGGAATTGGTAATTGGGATCTTTCTACAGAAGAAAATGATATTTATATAATCGTCAATTTTTTGAAAAATGTAGTATTTTCTATGTCAAAAACAAATCCAAATATTATTATAAATAATTCAGAATTTACAAAAATACCAAAACATTGGGATCTAGCGTCAACACATATTTCTTTAATTTCTAAATTTGTAGATTCTTATATATCTCTATTTGAGAAATTCAAAAAAAATACATTAATTACTCGTTTTTTGAATGAAATTACAAGAAAATTAACAGATCTCTCTTTATTTTCACAAATTTTGAATTTTTCTCTTTTTGACAAAAACACTATTTTGAAATTACATATTTATTGTCTTTATTCTTGTATTTACGAATACATTGTATTATCAAATGATAATGAATTTATACAATTAGATATTCAAGAAAAGAAAAAAGCAAGAGCACAACAATATAAAGAAAATCAAGACGAATCTTTAAAACTACAAACAATTCGAGAAACTGGAAATGAAGAAGAAGATGAATATGAGAATGATTTGAATGAAATAGATATTGTTGCAGGAGATAGTGAAGAACTAAAGAAAACAATATGTTCAATGATTTTAGTATTCATCAATTTTGAAAAATATAATAAATCAATTATAAATCAATCTTATGAAAAAATAGCAAAACGAGTTTCAAAATCGAAAAAAGATGAAAAAGATTCAATTACCTCTTATTTAGAAAATATGGAAGTAGATGAAAGGAAAATTGAAGATTCTTTGAAACAATATAAATTAGAACGTTGGAATGCAGGTCAGCAAAAAGGCCTCATTCAATATGATCAACAATTATATGATGAACAATTTGAAGCTAATAAAATTCGTTTGGTTGAAGATCTCAATAATAATGATTTTAATTTGAATGAAATATATCGTTCGGTTTTGACACAAACAGCACAATCCTCTACTAATATAGAAGAATTAGAACAATATGATGAGAACCCAGATCCAACAATCGCTTATGGACGTGAATTACCAGTAGATGAATATTATGATGGATATGATAATGGAGATGGTGATGGTGATTATAATGATGATGATGATATGGATGAATATATATAAGTGCATAATTTATGGCGCATAATTTATGGCGCGTAATTTATGGCGCGTAATTTATGGCGCGTAATAATTTACGAGAATAATAATTTACCTTTATAAATTATACATAAACAAATAAAAAATGAAACCCAATTCAACTCAAAAAGATGATGAAAATTGTAATTTTTTGAATATAGATAATATTTTTAATTCAAATACAAATGATGTTATGTTAGATTGTAATAATATTCCTTCTATTAGTGATGTCATACCCGGTACAAAAGAAATATATGATTTTATAATTTCAATTGGGAGTTGGGCAAAAACAAGTTGCGATTGTCCTTCAGAAGAATGTTTTTGTTCTAGTTTTTCTTGCTGTTGTGGACTGCTTTGTAATGTAAAAGTAAAAAAATGATCATATATACCATTGTGCATTTCAAATATATAATAGTTTTATTTATGTAAAAAATAAAACAAAGAATAGAATAAAAACCAAACCTTTAGTAAAAAATAAAATCAACAATGATATTATTTTTTATGCTAAATATATAAATACTATTTCAATGTTTTTATCAAAAAGATTTGTAAGAACGAATAAATTAAATATTGCAGTTTTCTTATTTTTGATTCTTTTTTCAATGATTCATTTATTGAAGCCTGGATTATTATATAATAATGATGGAAGTTTTCGAGAATTTGGAGTCGGATATAAAAATAAAACTGTTATTCCTATTTGGATTGTTGCTGTTGTTTTAGCAATATTTTCCTACTTAGCTGTTCTCTATTATTTGATGTTTGGTTAAAGAAAAACAGAGGATTTGTAATTTTTATTTTTTAGAATATTTTCTTTTAGACATTCTCTTTTTATGTCTTTTGCCACCCAACAATGGTTTTCCGATTTCTAGTTGTTCTTCTTTTTGTTCCATTGTGGGTTGTTCCTCTACTACTTCTGTTTCCATTACAGGTTCCTCTCTTTCCATCGCAGGTTCCTCTTGTGATTTTGCTTCTTGATCCATAGCAAGTTCCTCTTCTGCTTCTGCTTCTTGATTCATAGCAGGTTCTTCTTCTGTTTCCATAACCGATTGTTCAGGTTCTATAACAATATTTTTACGTTTTCGGGTTCTTCGAACCATTTTTGGTTTACAATCCATTTTATGTACCAAATCATTTATTGTTGTATTCATAATACCTACAATTTTATGTTTCATTGAAACTAATTTAGTCGCAATTTTACGAGTTGAACGTGTTACATATCCTTTTTTGGCAGTTTGTTTTGGTTCTCTTTTATTTTTAGGAAGGTCAACTGGTTTTGATGTTCCAAAAAAATTAAATAAAGAAGTAGTAGGTTTTGTAGGTTCAGGAGTAGTAGGTTTTTGTTCAGCCATTATAATATATATAGTTATATTTTTTATGTAAAAATATTTATAAAAAATATAACAATCAAAACAAATATGGAAAATCCTCATTTGACTGAATATTCAACAAAATATTATTTATCCTCCATTTTATCAAATTGTCATATGAATCGCGTAAATATTTATTATATTGTTCTAAATATTTCAGTATTCATTCTTTTCATATCTATAACAGGAGTTATTCTTTATTATTGTTATAAACGCAAACCAAGTGCTTATGAATATCAACAGAAAATGCTACGAGATCAAGAATATGTTTTAAATAAAATTCGCTTTTATCAAGAACAAAATCAAAAAGCAAATCTATCTCCCATTACTAATTTACCGATGATATAGAACTATTTTATTTTGGATTATTCTTTTTTGTTTTCCTTGAACTGAATATATTGAAAAAATGAAGGATGCTTTTTTTCTTTTTACGCCTTTTAACATTTCAATTGCCAATTTATCGGTTGCAAAGGTTATAATCACAACTTGACGGTGTTTTTTTCAACGATTTTGGCGACATATATATAATATTGATAAAATAAATATATTTAATTTATATAAAATATATATTGAAAATGAATTACATATTAGAAAAACGCGAATTTGTCATTAATGAAAATAATACTGCACAAAGACGAATTATATCTACTTTAGGTTCACTTTTCAAAACAGTACCTGAATTATGGATAAATCAAACACTTCATGGTGATATAGATTTTTCTGTAATAAGAGAGTTAGGTTTCAATACTATAAACAAAATTTTTTTAAAAAAAGGAGAAATTACGAGCATTACTGGTATTCCCGAAGGAATCATTGAATTTTATTGTATTGATAATTATTTGATCGAAATTGATAATTTACCTAAATCGTTGAAAGAACTAAATTTAGATATGAATTATATTGAGCGAATTGACTTTAAAGATACACCAAATTTGAAAAAAGTAATTTTATCTCATAACAAATTAGTTGAGATAGAGAACCTTCCTCCTTCTTTAGAAGAACTATATTTGAATTATAATGATATCAAAGAATTAGATTTACAACATTTGACTCAATTAAGAGTTCTCCACGTAAAAAATAATAAATCAATTATTTTGAAAAATATTCCACCTTCTTTAATCAATTTAGAAATGGATAATGATCCCTTTCAACCAGTGAATCTTATTCCTACTGAAGAAAATAAAGAAGATGAAAATGAGGAAGATACGGCAGAAAACGAAATTGAATATCGTGAAGCACTAAATGAATATTTCAAGATGAAACAATTATATGAAGAAAAAACATTCAAAGCAAAATCAGAAGCATATAATCGAGGAAAGACAAAAAACGAGAAAAAACGTCTGGTTCTCCAAGTAAAACCAAAATGTATTCATTGCCAGAGACCAGTTGGAACATTGTTTTCTTTGAAGGATAATAAATATATAGCAATTTGTGGAGATAAAAGAGAACCTTGTCCTTTAAATATAAAAATTTATAAGGGAATTATGATGAACTTTGAGGAAGTCTTATATTTATTCAAAGATGAGGTTGAAAAATTGAAAGATACTATTATTAAACAAAAACTAGACACTATTTTCAATTATTTGTCGGAAAAAGAATCGATTGAACAATTTAAGAAAAATATTACACAATATAATTATCAGAGTTCTGAATACAGTGAACTATTAGATAAATATAACGAATATTATAAAAATCCTGTTTCGAAAGAAATGATATTGAAAAAAACAGATGATATCTATAGATTGATTGGAGCAATTGGAGAACTTTTGGAAGAATATAATAGAACAAATAATAAAGAAATTTTGAAAAGAATTGTGGAAATTGAGACACAGGAATTATATCCAGAAACACATAATTTACGAATGTTGAAATATAAGATTATGGAAGTTTTTTTTCAAGATAAAGAAAAAAAGGATATTTTATTTCAGAAAACAATTGGTTTAGGAGATTATGATTATTCTGTAGGGGAAGTGCCGCGTGTTATTAAATTTCGTAAATAATATTTTTTTGATTTTTTTATAAAAATATTATTGGATTGGTTGTTTGGTTTATTTTTTATGGGATTTCTTGTGGGATTTTTTGGGGTGTTTCTTGGAATGACGTCTTCTTTTTTTGCCCCCTCCTTCCCATTCATCATCTTCTTCTTCTTCTTCTTCTTCTTTATCATTTCCTTGTACAGCTCCTCTTCTCTGTTTCATTGCTAGTTCAAAAGTTGTACTTCCAGAAAATCCAGTTGTCTCAGATTTTTTTTCAGGAACAGGTCCTGACTTCTTCAATTCCTTTCCTTGTTTGATTTGACTCAAAAAATCTAATTTAGGCGCTGGTCCTGGTGCTGGTGCTGGCGCAGGTGCTAGTGGAATTGATGGTGTTGTTGATATTGATTTTAATTTTGGTTCATTTGTTGTTAATGCTGAAGTAAAAGTTAATTTAGGAACACAACTACCTACTATTTTATTATACGTTTGTCCTTCTGGACATTCTGATGAATTTGATATAATAAATTTAGCCATATCTTTTGATGATTTTACTTCATCATTTTTTGGTATTATTGTTGTTTGTTCTAATTGTTGAGGTTTAGCTGTTGGTATGAATGATGATTGTATTACTGGGTTTGGCGGTGCATATGTTGGCTTTGGGTTGTGAAAATATTGTGGATTCAACTTTTATTGGTTCAGGTTCTATACCATATTGAATAAATTCTTCAAACTTTTTTTTTTACCATCTTCTTTTAAAATTTTTCTTATTTTTTCAATTTTTTTATAATCAATATCTTTTATTAATTCAATAAAATTTTTAATTGTAGTATCAAATACTGAATTTCCACCATAGTACTTGAAAAATCTACCTTTAGCTTTAGTTTTAATTTTAGGGGCATATTTATCCAATCGTGTTACTTCACCAGTTTTATTTGTTTGGACATAATAATTAATATCATTTAATTTGGCTATAGTTTCAAAATATTCTGCAATTTTTGAACATAAAGTATCATCTTTTAAATTTGAAAAATCGATACTTAAAAGTATTTGTTCAATTAAATAATCATCTAAAATTTTGATTTTGTCACTTAAATCATCATCTAAGTCTTCTTTGAATCCTTCTAAACTGCCAATAAATTTTTCCAAATCATATTCTTGAATTATGAAATATTCTCTCCCACGAGATTCTTTTTTTTGAGTTAATACAAATCTATCTTTTTGTTTACCAAATTCCCTAATTTTTTCAGTTAATTTTTTTTGTATTTCATTAATTAAATGATTGTATTTTTTTTTCATTATTATTTTTCTTTTAGGAATAAAATCTCTAATAAATGATCTTCTAAATTCTTCACACCCGGTAAATTTTTTGTATCCAACTACTCTTTTTGCTGCTGATGTTGCTGCTGATGTTGCTTTACTGAAAAAATCAAATAATCCACCCGCACGCATCTTTCGTGTCATTTTTCCTTTTTTTATATTTCTACGAGTTTTCATTATTATAAATATAATATATAATGATAAAAAAGCTGATCTAGCAAGAATTATAATTTGTTACTCCATCCCATTGAATATTATACGAATTCGCCCAACCCTTTTTACTGCAAATACTTCCCTTTCCTGCAGCCCACGCAGGATCATTCGGGTTAATAAGATTAGATCCACTAATCAAACCTGGTGTATTGGTTGAATCGGCAATACTGGCTGAATAACTTCCTAAATTATTGCCGTTTTGAGGAATAATACAATTTCCGTCGGCATCGACTTTCCATTTATCTGGACAAGAATTAGATATTGGTGGGTACACTAAAGCAGATTTATTACTAGCCATAAGAATACCAATATACGCTAACAAAACTATCAAAATAATAGCCGCAATAGAAATAACAATAAAATGAAATAATTCCATCTTTATATTTTATTACGATATTTTTCTTATTTAGTCAATAATCGAATTCTTCTCAATTAGAAAATTCCACGTATTTTTATTTCTCCGGAAAAAATATAAAAATATGTCTAAAATAACAAATTGGGATGCTTATCAAAATTATAATTCAAATAATATGATTTTAAATACAAAATACGGTGCAAACGGCCAAGTCAATATTGTGGAACCCGATACTCCACAACAAAAATTTGAAATGATCGAGCGTATTGCTTTGAAAAATAAATCAGTTTCGTATTGTGATAATTTATCCGGAATTTGGGAAAAGACAGTTACAGACCAAGTCTTTTTTAGTGCAGGCAATATTCAAATTATCCAAAATGCGCTTCGTGCGGGTGTGTATAAGTTGAGTGGAAATAAATTCGTAATTCCACCCCAAAACGCTGATAATTTGAAAATTATTATGCGATCCACGTTTTTACAATATGCTATTTTTGATAAAGATAACATTACCAAAGAAGTAGAAAGACTAAACAAAATTGTATTAGAATACTGCATACCAAGCGTTTACGGGGAATGCATTGCTTATATTAATTATGCTAAGGATCAATCAACGCTTGTAGTACCAATTCAGCTTCCAGAGCAAAATGACCGCAATTATAAGACACTCGAACTTCAACCATGGTTCTAGATTTTTTTTTCACATATTTTTATAAAAAAATTATAAAAATATATTTAAATAACAAAAAATATAGTTAAAGAAAAACATTGTTTTAATTGTAAAAATGGAAAACTTGATATTATATAAATCGCCATTCAATAAAAAAAGAGTAGGAAAAGATAATGATGGTGGATATGTAATTGTCGATTTACCAGATACATACGATACATTTATATCTGGTGGAATTGCTGGTGATATTACATTTGAAAATAATTTTTTAGATACATATCCAAATTTACTATGTTATGCATTTGACAGAACTGTTTCAAAATTACCCGATAACACAAATAATAGAATTATTTTTATTAAAAAAAATCTGGGAGATTCTAATAATGAAAATTTAACAGATTTACAAAAATATATTCAACCATATAATAATATATTTATGAAAATAGATATTGAAGGTCATGAATTCAAAATTATGCCAATTATTATAAAAAATAATTTATTGTATAAAATTAAACAACTTGTAATTGAAATACATAGTCCAGGAGATATTCATATGCATCCAGATTATTATAAAGGGCTAAGTGATATTAATAATAGTATAATGTTTGATATATTTAAAAAAATAAATAATACACATACATTAGTTCATTTTCACGCGAATAATGGTTGTAAATTGCAACGAATAGATGGTATTATATTGCCTCATGTATTTGAGTTAACATATATTCGTAATGATTTTATCAATGAAAAAATAAAAAACACAGATCCTTTACCAACCGCTTTAGATATGAAAAATGTTTCATATATGGATGATTATTCATTTGAAGGATTTCCTTATTCAAGTCTAATTATTTGATATGATTCAAATAAACAATCGTAGCCAAGAAAATACCAAACAAGTTCTTCGCAAATAAATCCAAAATGTTATACATTATATTCTTTACGCGGTAATTCATCAAAGAGGCAATTCCATAGACCGTCCATATACCAAAGAATAACCAGAAAATAGTCTTTCCTTGTTCTGTCCATTTTGCAAAATGAACATATATCAAGAAAAAATATAATAAAAAGGGAATGAAACCCAACATAGTAGCCACTATATGAGATAATCGACCAGTTTCTCCTAAATAACCAAATAATAACATCAGTGCATTCAATATAACGATCGGCACCAATACACCTATATTTTTCTGAATCAATTGCATCGATGTATCTTCAATGACTTTGTTTTCCTGTCTACTTTTCAAAAAAAGCAAATAAAAACTCAAACTAATCAACATTGTCGGTGTTGTTATAACCCAATCCCAATAACGGTATTTGGTTATATTATCTATTCTGTGGAAACTACTCACTAACCATACATAAAATCCCCCTTCTAAAATTTGCACACAAAATTCCAATAATAAGAGGTCTTTCAGAATAAAAAAAGGTGGTGAAACCGGTAAAGTTAATACATATAAATCAAACATTCCAGTTACAATTTGTATAATCAATGATATGAATCCAGTTAGATATATATAATTCATTCTACTATTATAATATCCTATTATAATCTACTAATATTATTTTTCATTTCTTCAAAATCTTCTTTTTCACGATTTTGACTTTCTGCGAAGTCGTTTCTCCTCTTTGTATTTGTTCGCGCTGTAATTTATATTTATCATAGCTTGTTTCTAGTTCCACTAATTCCTTCAACCAGATGGTCTCCAATGTGGTCGCCAAGAGCGTCGTCAATTCGGTTTCTGTATCCGCCTTTTCCTTCAAAATATGTTCTACATTTTCATTGGTCACGGAGTCCATCGGCATCTTGATCAAATATTTGAAATCGCCTTCAATTCTTTCGAATCCTTGTCCTTCCATCAATTCGCTTACTTGAGTCGCCGTCTTTCGTCTTAAATCAATCTTTCCGTCAAGTGTCTCTAAAATATATTTCGCACGATTCGATAATTTGACTAATCTCCTGCGAAGTTCTTGAATCAAATATTCTTTGCGTTTTTGATAAGTTGCCAATCGAATTGTATAAAAATCATCGATGATTTCTTCCACTGAAGCATATTTATGGAGTTTACAATCCGCATTAAACATATGCATATTGGTCGTCGAAACAGTTGTTGTTAGCTTCAACATTTTTTCAATTCCATTGATTCCATTAGCGTCGCGTTGTTCTTCTAATTCTGCGATCCTTCCCTTGGGAAAGTGAACCAAAATATCAATCGCCACTTCGGTTGAAAGAGATGTCATGTCGCGAATCGCCGGCGGAATCTTTTTCCCCGCCTTATCTGTCGAACCATCCAATAATTCTTCCAAAAAAGTAATATAAGGCATCGTCGCTGTTCCGACGGGCAATTCAGTAATACGAATTTTATCGTCGCCCATCTTTTCATAGACACCGCGAATCAGATATTTCGGTTCATTCGCAATTTTAGTGATTGTGCCCTTGAACCCTTCATAATACGGGACAAATTCAACAGAATCGGTCGCCAAATCAGCCAGTTTATTTTTCAAATAACCAATAATCGTCTTTGGATTATAGGGTGCAATTGTGCAGGAAAATCCTGTGCCAATTCCAGTAATACCATTAATCAATGCAAATGGTAAAATCGGCACATAGTATTCGGGTTCTACGATTGTTCCGTCATCATTTAAATACGATAAAATCGCATCATCTGCTTCTGGGAAAATATGACGCGTCAATGGATTCAAACAAGTGAATATATATCTTTCCGATGCCGAATCTGCGCCATTATTCAGACGCGTGCCAAATTGGCCACGTGGTTCTAATAAATTGATATTATTGGATCCCATATAATTTTGCGCCATATTCACGATCGCTCCATTCAAGGATGCCTCACCGTGATGATATGCGCTGTGTTCTGAAACATATCCGGAAAATTGTGCGACTTTGACTTCAGCAGTAAGCCGACGTTTGAACGCCGAAAACAGGATTTTTCGTAAGGAAATTTTGAGTCCGTCGACCATATTTGGAATCGAACGCGCGCAATCATATGTGCTAAAATGAATCATTTCATTATTCATAAAATTCTCATAATGCACGGTAGGTCGACTTGTGTCCAAATAAGCTGTTTTATCGTAATTTTCCAACCACGTCTTACGGTCATCTGCCCGTTTTTTATTGAATATCTTATCAATCGTATCATCGCTTTCTGGACCAGTATAAACGAAATCCACAATTTTCTTGTTTGCAAAATATTCTTTGAATTCGGCTGAGGTCGATGTGCCTAACCCTTTGAAATATTTGATGGTCCAAGCAGAAATGGTGTCACCGATAGAACGCTTCCACATATCATATTCTCCTTCATTATAAAAAAGCCGCGTTTCTTGAGCTCGCTTCGCTCGCAGAATAGGCGTATTCATAAAAGAGAGGAATCCGGGAATTTTCACTAATGACGCCCATTCGCTATGAAACAAATTGATACAAAGACCTTTGATATGAGAACCGTCTAAATCCTGATCACATAAAATCATTATTTTACCATATCTCAAATATCGATTGACATCTTCAATTGTATTATATTGTTTTCCGATTTCTAAACCAAGAATTTTCTTAATATCCGTAATTTCCTTATTATCCGCGATTTTCTTGATTTGTTCGCCACGAACATTTAGGAGTTTTCCTTTCAATGGATAAATACCGATTGTATTTCGATCCTCCGATGAGAGACCAGATACAATACCGGATTCTGCACTGAGTCCCTCACATAAGATCAAAATACAGTCTTTGGATTGCGCCGTACCACTGTAATTAGCATCGATGAAATTGGCGATTCCGCGAATCGATTTTGTCTTGGAACCGTCTGTTTTCTTTGCTAATCGGTTTTCTTTCGCTTCTGTAAGAGAACATGCCAAATCCATCACACCCATTTTCGCCACTTTTTCGATAAAGGCATCCGAAACGGTGCACCTGGATCCGAAATTGGCAGTACTCGTATTCATATAATCCTTGGTCTGACTATCAAATGACGGATTTTCAATATCACACCGCAAAAACAATATCAATTGTTCTTTGATTGAATTCGCATTCACCTTCACTTTTTTCTTTTTCTCAATATATTCACTCAATTTTTTTATGATTTGTCCAATAATATAATCCACGTGTTTTCCTCCTTTGAATGTGCATATACCATTTACAAAAGATACCTGCATAAATTCGTGTGTAGATGACAATGCCACAGCATATTCCCATCGTTCATCAGGAGCTTCATAAACACGTTTATGTTCGTCTTTTCCACCGATATAAAGGTCAATATATTGCTGGAAATTTTTCACAGGAATCGGCGTTTCATTATAAGAAACACGAATCTTTTTGATAGAATGATCCGTAACAGCACCAATATCAAAAATCCTTTTTTGTAAAAGACCAATCATATCAGGTGTCAGACCAGTAATACCAAGTCGCTGATAATCCGGGAGAAATGACACTTTTGTATAAGGTTTCGCACTTTTGCATTTTGTGATGACTGGCGGGCATATTTCATTCAAATTGTTTCTGAATTCTTGGACGTATTTTAGACCGCGAATATGATCCACTGTTTCAATTTTTCCATAAGTTGACCATATTAAAACCAATTTGAATCCAAATCCGTTTTTCCCACCGACGATTTTCTTTTCTTCTTTGTTATAATTCGTAGATGTTCGTAAATGACCAAAAACCATCTCCGGAATCCAAATACCGTATTCTGGATGTTTTTCAATATCAATACCGTTTCCATCATTCGACATCGTAATAATGCCATCTTCTTTGGAAATAGTTATATCAATGAATGTAACAAACTTCTTATCGAGCAAAGGAGATTGAATCATACGGACGACGTGGTCACGACAATTCACGATTCCTTCATCAAAGAGTTTGTATAATCCAGGAATATATTCAATCGATTTTAGGACGATTTTATTAGTTTCATTATCAAATATCCACATATTTGCATCAACATTCTCAACGGAGCCAATATACGTATCTGGATTATCCAAGATATGTTGTTTGTCCGTTTTCTGTTGATATTGTTGTGCAAGTGCAGATGTATTGGTAGACATTTTCAGATTTTGGAAATAGAATATAACAATAATTATGATTGAATTTTTAGATTCTTTTTCAAAATCAATTTTATGGTTTTCCGTTTATCATAAAAAACAATCATATATATATATATCAAAATATGGTTCTTGATAATTATTTGATAACTAATAATTCCATTAAATTTATATATACAAATGTAAAATCAATCAAAAATGCATATTATTTAACAGATTCTGATTCTATTATAAGTTCAATTTATCCAATAAATAATGATTTTATTACAAAAAAATGTAATTCTTCTGTTTTTTGTATTGGAATTGTAATAGATAATAATAACTATTTATATGCTCTTTATATAAATAAAATAGAAAAATATGATTCAACTGGAAAATCAATACAATTTGATTTCCCAATAAATCCAAAATACCCTATGGATATTACAATTAATTATTCAAAAGACGTAATCTTTATTTTAGATTATAATCGCGTTTTTAAATACAAATTGAATGGAGAACCTATCAAAATGAAATCTCAGATTTCTATTAAAAAAAATTATAAATATTTGAAAATTTTGTTAGATAAAAATGATAATATTTATATTTCATATACTGATCAATTTCAGTATACAATTCTAAAATATGATAAAGATGGATTTATAAATATTCAGTTTAATAAAATTACCATTGATAAAATATATTCTTTTTTTGTAACCGATTACATATACATATTAAATTTTAATTCTGTGGATTATTACGATACAAACGGCAATAAAATTTTGGATAATTTATTAACAATTAATTCAAATAAAGAACAATATCCTGAAAGAATAATTATTGATTCGGAAATTTATATTATTACACGTAATCGTAATTTTCAAATAATTTTATCAAAATATATGATTGATGGCACTCTTATTAGTGATAATTTTTTAGATTTTGATTTTGATATGAATAACAAGATAGCATTTACAATTGATAAATTAAAAAATATTTATATATCAAATATAGTTTATAATGATACTAATGAAAACAGCGAAGATAATGAAATGGTTGAATTGAAAATTGGGAAAATATCACAAATTTTTGAATTTGACAATATAAATTTTTACGATAAAATTGAAATTTACAGTTTTTCTTCATCAAATAAATTAGAAAATATTATAAATCTTGATACAAAAACTTTTGATACATATACTGGCAGAGAAAATGCCTTTGATATAATTGAAAATAAAATAAAAAATTTCGTTTTATTAGAAAAAAATGAAACATCTTTAAATCAATTTCAATATTCCAATGAAATGTTTGAAATTAATAAAAATCAATTAAAGATGACAAATATGAAAGAATCAAAAACATATTCGATACCTGAAATCAAATTGTTAACATATATAGATTCAAATCAAAAATGGAAGATAGATACAAACATTCTAAATGAAAATATTGAAAGCAATAATGATATTGAAATTGATATATTAAACCAATTGTCAAAATCGAGACAGACATTTACATTAACTAATTCTTTATTTAATAAAGAAATTCCAAAAAAATATAAAAATATCAAAAAATTACTTTTGGAAAATAATTCATTAGTGCAAAATATATTGAAATCTAAAAAAACATATACTTCTTTTTCGAAGTTTGAAAATTCGGTTATATCTCTTATAACAAAAAATAATATATATACTAGAAATATTGATCAAACAATTATATTACAAAACCAAAATCAAAACCAAACTACTTTTCATTTGCAAAATTTATCATTGAATATAATTCCTACTAAAACAACACAACAAATGAATCCTTATAAATGTTATAATCAGCCAATAAATATTCCAATTATATTTTTATTTAATAGTCCACATAGTATTGTAACTGATCGAATAGGTAATATTTATGTTGCAAATGTAAATGAAATAGTAAAAACTACTTTATATGGAAATAGATTCCAAGTTTTAACATATGGGTTTATTGATAATATTACAAATATTGCAGTCAATTATCAGGGAACATATTTGTATATTGCAAATGTATCTAAATTATGGCGTATTAATACTAATGGAACAAATCTTATATTATTGAACAATACCCCATTTGACAATTTATATGGAATAGCAGTTGATTCACAAGGATTTGTTTATGCAACAACAATAAATCAAATTTTAAAAATGGATTCAAATGGTATTATTTTGGACATTATCACAAACGGAAATTTTTATTCACTTTATAACATTGGAGTTAGTAATAATAATATTTATGTAGTAAGTAGCTATTATGACCTTAGTAATAATGTAACAAAATTTTACAATAAAATTTTGAAAATAAACAAACAATCCTATGCTATTTCACCCAATCCAGTTTTAACAAATTTGACAAATATAATTGGTCTTTCTGTAAATACAAGTGATATTTTATTTATTTCTGATACATCCAATAATAATATAATTAAATCGGATTCTTTTGGAAATATTCTCTACACTTATAATGATCTTAGTTTAAATACACCATATGGATTAACCACAGATTTGAATAACAATATATATATTGCCGATACAAATAATAATCAGATAAAAAAAATATATAATAATGATACGCAATTTGTTCCTTTTACTTATGAATTTAATGCACCTAGTGGAATTGCTACCGATATAATGGGAAATTTATATATTACTGATTTACAAGAAACAAAATTGATTTTTATAAATATTTTAACAGGAGAACAAAAATTTATTCAAAGTCAAACTCCATTGAATAATCCAAGTGGATTAGCTATAGATAATATTAATCAACTTATTTATGTTGCAGATACAAATAATGGAATTGTGCAAAAGATGAATTTAGATGGGTCATACGCTTTGAATTTGGGTCAAGGTATTTTGAAATTACCTACTGCTGTCGCAGTTGATAATCAAGGATTACTCTATGTAACAGATATTAGTTCAGTCTATGTAATAGGTCCAAATTTACAAACTACTGTATTGATACCAACAGGTATTTCATTCATAAATCCTACTGGAATTGCCATTGATAATAATAATTATTTATATATTGCAGATACAACAAAAACTCAGATTATAAGAATGACAAATACTGGCACAAACCCAGTAGCATTAGGATATGGATTCAATACTCCAAACAGTGTCACTGTAAATAAAAATGGATATATATTTGTTACCGATTCTCTTAACAATCGAGTTGTTCAAATGGATTCAAATGGTAATAATTTGACATTTATTTCAGATGGTATAAATTTTCCATACAGTATAATAGCAGATAATATATTTGATTATGTTTATGTAATTACTGCCTTTACGATATTGAAATTACGATTTTCCGAACCTATTCCTTGTCCAAGTCCACCTATTAATGATGTAATTGCCAGATATTGCTATAAAAAAACGTGCGAGGCTATTTTGTATAAGAAATTAGTGACTGCAAATAATAATCCTCTGATTACGAAAAATCAGCAATATGCTATAAACATTCGGACATACAAAAAAATACCTGTATCATATCAAACATTGATAGCTAATTTGAATTGTAACCGTCCTCCTGTAGTAAATCCACCCATATTTTTATTCAATAATCCACGTAGTATTGCAAGTGATACAGTTGGAAGTATTTATGTATCTAATTTAGATGAGATTGTTAAAATTAGTTGGGATGGAACAAATAAAAAAAGTATTGCTTCTGGATTTGATAATACTTTGACTAATATTGCAGTGAATTTTTTAGGAACTTATTTATATATTACTGTAGTCACTTATATAGTTAGAATAAATACTGATGGAACGAATCGAATAAATTTACCTCAAGTTTTTGATCATTTATATGGAATTGCAGTAGATGGTAATGGACTGATATATGTAACAGATATTAAGACAATTAAAATTATGGATAAAAATGGAGAAAATCTGATTTTTGCCAGAAATGATAATTTTTTAAGTTTATATGCAATCAGTGTTTTTCAAAATAATATTTATGTTATAAGCACATATATCGATTATACAAATAATACAACAAAATTCTATAATGAATTAATAAAAATAAATATGACTAACTTTATTCCGGATCAAAACAATATAGTTAATATTCCCGATTCTAGTCTGACTACAATTAGGAATCAATTATCAAATGTTATTGGATTATCTGTATATAGTAATAATATTATTTATTTATCAAACCCTTTAAATAATGCCTATAATCCTCCAAATAATACACCAAGTCCATTTAATAATACTGTATTCAAAATTGACGGAAATGGCAATTTATTATATAATTACAATGTTGATTTTTCGTTCAATTCGCCTTATGACGTTACGGTTGATATAAACGGAAATTTATATGTAGCAAATACAAATGATAATCAAATTTTGAAAATATTTCCAGATATTAATACTCATAAATTTATTGATTATGCATTTTATGAACCGATTGCTTTAGCGGTCGATAATAATGAGAACATTTATATTATTGATCTGAATTTGACAAATATAACTATCATTTCTGTCAATGAAAAACAAAGCTATATTGGAAGTAATTTGAATAATCCATCTGGTATTGCAATAGATATTACAAATAAATATGTGTATGTAACAAATACAAATAATGGATATGTGCAGAGAATAAATTTTGATGGAACAAATCAAACAATAATTGGTAGTGGTTATTTTGTTTCTCCATATGCAATTGCTGTAGATAGTTATGGTACAATTTATGTTTCCGATACAACACTAATAAAAAAAATAGATACTAATGGAATTTTGACAGTCTTACCATATCAATTTGAATATATTCTAGGTATTGCAGTAGATACAAAAGGATATATTTATGTTGCAGAAATCAATCAAACATCTATTTTGAAATTAGATAAGAATGGAATTAATGCGGTAAATATTGGAAGTGGATTTTCAAATCCGTATGATGTAGCTGTAGATAATTATGGATATTTATATGTTGCTGATTCTCAAAATAATCGTATTGTCAGAATGGATACAAATGGTAATGGAATGGTTTTTTTCACTGAAGGAATTAAAATACCTTATAGTGTTGCAGTAGATGATAAACAAAATGTATATGCTGTCACATCAAATAGAATAATTAAATTCAGATTTGCAACTCAAGCTATTTGTGCATAAAAATGATTTAAAAACAGCGATATTATAAAATATGTATCAGATAATAAGAAATGAATACATATTTAGGGAACAAAGGTTATACTATTTTGAAAAATGAATTGACTGAACAACAAACCGATTTTATAAAACGTGAATTGACCATTTCACCGGAATCACAAGGGGCTCAATATGGCCCCGGACAAAATGTGAAATATCCTGTATTTCGCGAATCTGCCAATAAATTCTATGTTCCTAGGCATTTTGGCGAAGAACGTTTTGGTCATCCCAAATCGATGAAAATTAGCGACGGAGAAGCCATTGATGTTCCTTTCGCTGGTCAATTACGCGAAATACAAAAACCAGTTGTAAAGGCTTTTTTGGATTCTGTCTCGAAAGATGCAGTGTTTGGCGGTGGTGGTTTGTTAGACCTCCCTTGTGCTATGGGCAAGACCATAATTTCTCTTTATATCATCTCACAGTTGAAAAAGAAAACACTGGTTATAGTGCATAAAGAATTTCTCCTCAATCAATGGATTGAACGAATGGCTGAATTTCTTCCGACTGCCAGAATAGGGCGTATTCAAGCACAAACTATTGATATTGAAGACAAAGATATTGTCATTGGTATGTTACAGTCTCTTTCAATGAAAAATTACGACGATTCCGTTTTCCAATCCTTTGGTCTAACAGTCGTCGATGAAGTGCATCATATATCGAGTGAAGTCTTCTCCTGTGCACTCTTTAAAATAGTTACAAAATATACTCTTGGATTATCGGCGACAATGAATCGTAAAGATGGAACTTCTTTTGTTTTCAAAATGTTTTTAGGCGATATTGTTTATAAAGGAACACGCGATGAACAGTATGATGTGGTAGTTCGCGCAATTGAATATCAATCAAATGATCCTCATTTCAATGAAGTGGAAACCGATTATCGCGGAAATGTAAAATACAGCACAATGATTTCGAAACTCTGTGTTTTTCAACCAAGAAATGAATTTATTTTACAGGTTCTCCAAGATATGATTCAAGAAAATGAAAACCAACAAATAATGATTTTAGCACATAATAAGAATATTTTAGAATATTTACACGACGCTATTTTCCAAAGAAATATTGCCTCCGTGGGATATTATGTAGGAGGAATGAAAGAACAGGCGTTGAAATTATCTGAATCTAAGAAAGTCATTATTGCGACTTATAGTATGGCGGCAGAAGCACTGGATATTAAAACACTGACTACACTTATTATGGCCACTCCCAAAACGGATATTGAACAAGCAGTGGGACGTATTTTGAGACAAAAACACGGTTCTCCTGTAGTTGTCGATATTATTGATTCTCATCAGCCATTTAAAAACCAATGGTTGAAACGACGCACTTTCTATAAAAAACAAAATTACCCTATTATTATGACAAATTCGAACAAATATGTGCCTGACACTAGAAAATGGACTTCTATATTTCAACCAAAAGTTTTACACGGCGAAAAAAAAGAAGAATTAAAAGAAGAAAAGGGGAAATGTTTGATTAATATTGCCGGCATTGATTTTGATAATTTAGAATACTAAGGTTCTCCGATAAATATTTTATTTATATAAATAATTAAATATAATTGTATGATATAATGAATCTATTCAATAAAGTAAAATCGTTTTCACCCCTTGATATTTTTTTATTAATTGTTTTTATCATTTATATTGTTTTTCCCATAGCAACACCAGATGTATTGAAGCCATATATTGATTCACCTTTAGGAATCATACTTTTATTTGTTATAACCGTTTCTTTGTTTGTTTATACAAACCCTATTTTAGGGGTTCTCTATATTTTAGTCGCTTATGAAGTATTACGTAGAAATTCTGTTGAAACACGACAAGTTACAACACGTATGGACGGAGATAGTTCTTGGTACACTGATCCCGTCGCATATGTAAATAATGTCAAACCATCTGCAATTGCAATGGCTGCAGAACCTAATAAGGATGAACAATTAAAAGCAATGAATCCTGGAAAACAAATGACATTAGAAGAGGAGATTGTAAAAATAAGAGCACCCGTTGGAGTCAGTGAACAATCCGCATATATTAACAGTAGTTATAAACCAGTTGCTGATAAAGTTTATGGTGGTGGATCTGTGATTTAAAAAGCGTTAATAATTACAAAAAAATAATTAAAGTAAATTTATATATAAAAAATATATAAATTTTTATTGAATGAGTAATTTAATTTTAATTGATTCCTCTCTTCCTGATTTACAAATTATTTTGAATTCTTTGGAAATTTCTACTTCTTATGTGCTGTTTGATTATCAAATAGATACCTTTGATTCCATTCTTCAAAATATCAACAAATTGGGAAAAACATTCGATACTGTGGGAATTATGTTTGATGATAAATATTTACCTACGTTTCAATTGGTTTTACATACTAATCCAGCTATTTTACAAAATGTTCAAAATATTGACCCTACATTAGTATCTTGGCAGAGTTTCTTTACCTTTCTCGAAAATATAAAAACTTCTGTTGGATTTCAATATTTGGATTTTATTAGTTGTAATATTCATTCTAATTTAAATTGGGATTTTATTATTGATTCATTAAGACCCGAAATATATATAAGGTCGGCAGATACAGAAATAGGATATGGTTCAGGATGGGTATTAGAAAGTGATAATGTGAATTTGATAGGACTGTATTTTACAACGTCAATAAATAATTGGCAATATACTTTAGGTGGAGGGGCTAACACAATTACTACTGTTATTATAGATAATAGTGGATATGTTTATGGTTGTGGAAATAATGCTAATGGACAATTAGGTTTAGGAAATACTACTAATCAGTTAACATTTCAAAAATTATTGGATTTAAGTGGTCAACAACGTCTTACTGACCCATCTGGTGCGATTAAAAATATTAAACAAGTTAGTTGTGGTTATTTATATACAATATTATTAGATAATAGTGGATATGTTTATGGTTGTGGAATTAATGGAGATGGACAACTTGGTTTAGGAAATACTACTCAATATACAACATTTCAAAAATTATTGGATTTAAGTGGTCAACAACATTTATCTGATCCATCAAATGCAATGGTAAATATTAAACAAGTTACTTGTGGTGCATATCATACAATATTATTAGATAATAGTGGATATGTTTATGGTTGTGGACAAAATACATTTGGACAATTAGGTTTAGGAAATACTACTACTCCATACACAACATTTCAAAAATTATTGGATTTAAGTGGTCAACAACGTTTGTCTGATCTATCAAATGCAATAGTGAATATTAAACAAGTTTCTGCTGGTGGGGGTCACACAATGTTAGTAGATAATAGTGGATATGTTTTTTGTTGTGGACAAAATGCTAGTGGACAATTAGGTTTAGGATATACTACTACTCAATACACAACATTTCAAAAATTATTGGATTTAAGTGGTCAACAACATTTATCTGATCCATCTGGTGCAATAGTGAATATTAAACAAATTTCTTGTGGTTATTTATATACAATATTATTAGATAATAGTGGATATGTTTATGGTTCTGGATTTAATTTTTATGGACAATTTGGTTTAGGAAATACTATTCAATATACAACATTTCAAAAATTATTGAATTTAAGTGGTCAACAATATAATAATGATTTATCAAATGCAATGGTAAATATTAACCAAATATCTGGTGGTGCATATCATACAATATTATTAGATAATAGTGGATATGTTTATGGTTGTGGACGAAATGATTATGGACAATTAAGTTTAGGAAATAATAATACTCAATATACAACATTTCAAAAATTATTAGATTTAAGTGGTCAACAACATTTGTCTGATCTATCAAATGCAATAGTAAATATTAACCAAGTTACTTGTGGTGGATATCATACAATATTATTAGATAATAGTGGATATGTTTATGGTTGTGGATATAATTTATATGGACAATTAGGTTTAGGAAATACTACTACTAGATATACAAGATTTCAAAAATTATTAGATTTAAGTGGTCAACAACATTTGTCTGATCCATCCGGTGCAATGGTAAATATTGTTTTACTTATGGATTCATTAGTTCCTTTAACACTACCAAATAATCAAGGAAATGTTGTATGTTTCAAAGTTGGAACTAAAATTCTTACAAATCAGGGATATCGACCAATTGAACAATTGAAAAAGGGAGATTTATTAGAAACATATAAACACGGACAAATCCCTATTTTCGAAATTGGAAAAAAGACAATCTATAATCCTGCTAGTGAAGAAAGAATAAAAGACCAAATGTATGTATGCACAAAAGATAAATATCCAGAATTGTTTGAGGATTTGAATATTACAGGTTGTCACGGGATTCTTATTGATAGCAGAGATAAAGTCACAGAAGAAGATATTGAAAATTCAAGAATTGTCCTAGGAGATATATTTGTAACAGATGAATGCTTAAGATTACCAGCTTGTGTTGACAAACGAACAGAAGTATACAAAGAAAAAGAATATATAGAAATATACCATATTGCGCTAGAAAATGATGACTATTATTCAAATTATGGAATATACGCAAATGGTTTACTAGTTGAATCGTGTAGTAAGAAAAATTTAAGAGAATTAGCAAATATGGAGTTTATTGAATAAATTCTTAGTTAAATAAGTTTTTTATCTCTTCTACGCAAAAATATAAAATATGGATGTTGCAATTTTATATTTTTTTCATATTTTTTAACTAAAAAAATGGTTCAATGCAGCAATAATGGAATAGACTGCAAAATAATTTATAAAAAGTGTCAATATCACATCAAAAAATATAGTATTTGGAGAAAAAGAATAAAACGTCATAAAAATAGCAACAAATAAAACAGCAAATAAAATACCTGCTCTATATCCTCCTTTTTCTCTTAAAAACCCAAACGAATCTTTGAAAAAATCTAGCAAATCAGTTGAATTTATTATTTCATCACTGACTTCTACTGAACTTAGTTTAGGTTTCAAATGTTCCATTAAACTAGTATTCATTATAAAACAAATACATATTAAAATAGTAAATATCATTATCCATAATCCAGTTGAATAAATCGGTATATTTTTAGGTTCACTTAATCCACCTACAGTAAAGAAGAAAAACCCAATTATTAGTAAAAAAATCACAATAAGAAAATTAATTGTTTTTAGTCTATTTGCTTTTTGTCCTTCATCACCAAATACGTTTACTAATTTTACAATAAAAGTTTCATAAACAAAAGGAACAACTAAATAACAACTTAAAGTCAAAATAATAAAAGTAATAAAATAACTGGTTGTTTTTGTAAATTCCGAGGTATCTGTTTGATTCAAAACGCCACTGTTTACAGGTATTTCATACATTGTTGCCATATCGGTTCCATCAATATCAATTGGATAACAATCTACATAAGCCTCTCCTCCCATACCTTCTTTAAGCGATTGGAATCCTTCCATTCTTTTTGGTTCATACATTCCTGTTTTTTTTGTGTTTTTGTTTTCGGTTCTCGATAAATTCTCAGAACCATAATTATCTACATTGGATAATGGGCTTTCTTTTAAACCTTTTCGCATCGAAGATGCGGAAAGTAACCGTTCCAATTCATTCATTTCTGCCCCTTTTTGGGGCACATTGAATGATAATTGGTGTAAAAATACGGCGGTTCTCCTTTCACTTGTAGAATCTGATATTCGTTTTGAAAACAGATTGGCATCTTGTGTGAAATTGGTGAATTCACTACTTACCAAAATAGGTGTAGTAAAAATGACAACTGTATTTGCATTATCTTTATAAACAATACACTCTTTTTTGGATTTTATATATTTATTTAAATTGATTATATCAAATGTGGAAACACGAGATGGAGAACCTGCATTTTCAATGATTACATCAATATCCGTAGATGTTTTTGCATTGGAACCAAATACAAATGGATATTGCGATAATGCTGGTGCGAATTCATCAATAAAATCGCTCGGATTTTTATAAGAAAAAACGGAATTGGTTCTCGTCTTTAATGGAAAACAAGTGTAAACCAAACCAGATTGATTTGTTTTTGATACGTGTTCAACTACTAATTCACCGTCAAAATCCATATCTGGAATATCGTGTAGTTTTTTGAAAATATAGAGTGCCTTAATATCAAAGGTTTTCAATTCTGGATAAAACGTCAAGTTAGGACGATTGATATTTTCCGTGTTTTTATAGAGAATCTTGATATAACCACTTGTTTCTACGTTTTTTTCAAAGTGATTATAGTAAATAGGTGTATCGTAGTAATCATAATAAATATTATTTGTATTTTCCGGATCACTATTTGGTTTCTTATTTAATTTATCCAAAGTATTGAACATAATAATAATATATTATATAATATTATTATTATTTTTATTTATGTTTCTATCAAGGGAACCTAAAAGGGAATATAAGAAAATAGATTATTATCATAAACAGTTACGCTAAACACATCTTTATAACCTTCCACAAAAACAGTATCACCTGAATTGATTGAATCACATCCATATTCAGATATACAGTTTTTCCCATTTATTTTGATTGGTAATTTTGTATTAAGAGAACCTGTGTTAGATATAGTATAATATTGCCATTTATCGCGACCGCTCATTATACGTCGTCCCATTAATGGTAAAATCATATTATCATCCGTTTTTCTGGTCAAAATACCCAGCTGTGTATATGTCGTAGGTAATCCTCGTGTTTCAATATTAATAGGAACTCCGCCTCTTACGTCATAAAGAGAACGGGTCGGCGGTAAAAATTCGCCGTCGGTTTTCAACGGTGGATAGTAGGGATTATCCATAGTTGACATACTTGCTAAAGGAGAAACAAGACCTCTTGAAGGAGGTTCAGGATAAACAACGATTGGTTGTTGTCTTTGCACTGTAGTTTGAAATTGTGTTTTATAATGTTGTTCTAATGAGGAGAACCTGAAATAAAAATACATTACTAGTAAAATAACAAAAAGAAATAAAAAGAGTGTCATATTTTCTATACAAATTACTCCAGGAATACACTTTTTCCCCATTTTATGGTTTTATATATTATCCATAGATAAAGATTAATTTTCAAGGTTAAAATTTAAATGCATCACCAACTTCTCGTCCTCCTTTCTTCATTTGATCAATAGGATCAGTAAACAAATGTTTTATTCTTCCATTACTAAAATCATCTGAAATATCTTGCATTTGTTTAGTATATTTTTTAGTATCCGCCATTCTTCTACCATTTTTATCCACACATCGATAACATTTATCTACTATCCAACAAGGATAATGTAGAAAATGATATCCACTACATTTATCATCGCTTTTATGACCACCAGTTGCAAGATATAATTGTTTATCCAATTCATAAAGTCCATTCCATATTGCATCTTCTATACTTTTCATACCAAAAAGCCAAAAAATAAATCGAGCGGGTAAATAAAGAATGATACCCAATATTTCTATTGCATAATAAATAAAACACGACGGAAAATTCATCAAAATTTGTATTGAACAATATATTAGTTCTCCTACATATATTAAGGTATAATACACAAACCAAAATATATCTTCTGCTGTATATCCAATGGCTTCAGGAACAGCAATTAATTCTCTGCCAACTCCTTCTCCGATATCACCCAAACCTACCGCAAAATCTCTTATATGTTGCGGAATTTTCCCGATTGCATCAAAAAACTGACCTATTCTTTTGAAAATATCAAAAAATTTATCTAAATCAGCCATTTTAATAGTAATATATATATACATATTACTATTTTTGTAAGGAACCTACGGTTCAGAATTTTATTTTTTGGTAATAGTAGTATCCGTTTCATATTTTCTGATTTTATCCATTACATCACCATTATTTGCTTTTAATCTTTCCATCTTATCCATAATTTGTGAAACTTTTGTAAGAAGTGGATCTATTTTTACCATATTATCCGCTAATTCATTTTGAACATCTAGTAAATCATTGGCGTGTGATTTTACAGTTTTCATAAATTGAATCGCATCTTCATTTGCCGGTTCTGCTCCCTTTTTTGCAGGTTTTGTCTTTTTTGTAGATGTTTCATCCGTTGAACTGGTAGCATCGGTATCTTCAGGAACAATATCACCATCGAATCCTTCTTTAATACAAGAACCTCCACATTTCAAAATACTTGTAATACAGACAGCAATGAATAAAATAATAATCATATTTTTAGAAAAGAAAGAAGTGACAAAACCAACTAGAATGAAAATGACGGCAAACATATGTTCTCCATTGATTACTAAATAATACAAATTGGCAAGAGAAACCAAAAGTAAAAAATAAAGGACAAATTTATTATGAGCTAAATTTGTTATTTGATTTTTGGAGTTGAACATTTTATTAACAGATGATGAAAACTTTTTGAACATTATTTATATTGTATAAGCCGATTTTTTTATTTATGATGATTCATAATTATTTGGAATATCTTGACTACTATAAATATCGAGAACCTCTTTTACTACTTCTTCACGTTGTATATCTGTTCGATCAAATTCAAAACTACTAATACTATCTGATCGTTTTCCTCGGAATTTAGATAAAAAATCGTCTAATCCATTCAATTCATTTATACGATCGAATTGTTCTAAATCTCCAGTAATAATTAGGCGACTATTCTCACCCAAACGAGTAAGCAACATTTTCATTTGTGAGATAGTTGAATTTTGCATTTCATCTGCTACTATCCACGCATTTTTGAAGGTTCTCCCTCTCATATATCCAAGCGGGGCAATTTCAATTGCCTTTTCTTCCATTAGAATTTGTATTTCTTTAGGAGAAACAAAATTATAGAGAACATCATAAATGGGTCTTATCCATGGTGCCATTTTTTCTTCTAATGTTCCTGGTAAGAATCCAAGTTCTTCATCTACACTGACGGAAGGTCGAGTAAAAATGAGTTTATCATAAACTCCTGTAAGGAAATTATGAATTCCATATTCTGTAGCAAAAAGGGTTTTTCCTGTTCCTGCTGGACCAGTAACAATGATAATTTTTTTGTTTTTGTTTCTGAGATGATTTACTAATTGTTCTTGATGAATATTTTTAGGTTTGGTGAATTTTTCTTCGAATTTTTTCTTTTCATTGGGTGATAAATATTGGTGAGTAGAGAACCTTTTATTTTGGTCTTGTTTTGATTGAAAATCATAATGATGATTTTGATTTTGATTTTGATTATTATTATTATTATTATGACTACTGCGGGTTCTCGGTTTGGATTGTGCAATTTCTATTTCAACTTCTGCGTCCACTTCATTTTCCATAAAATAAGTATTCATAATTTCTTTTTCTGTCATTTTCTTTGTTTTACGTGAACGCTTCTTTTCAGTTGGTTCTTGTTTTACTTCACCCAAAATATCACCGAGAACCTCTTTATTTATTGTTTTTTTCGCCATTTTATAATGTATTCTTTTATTTTATATTTTTCTTATACACCTTTTAACATTTCAAATGCCGACCCTTGCGGTCGGCATCTTTGAATGTTATTAGGCAACTGTTACTTTGCAACCGATAAATCTCCTTTATTATATTCAATAATTCGGTAAAGTCGAATTATTGAATATATAAATCGGCGATTGAAAGGTGCAAAGGTGGTAAAATCAGGTATCCTTACCTGGAAACAATAATTTATCAACTGTTGTTCTAACACAAAATAGATGATGTAAAATAATACCTGAAATGAATAAAATCCCTAAAGTAATTAAAAATTGGGTTTGAAAACTCACTGTTTTTGAACGAAAAAATAACGATAGCAATAATGCACCCACAATAGTCATCAAAACGTCCATTATTGCTACTCCGAAAAATCGATAAGAATGAATACCTTTATTTGGTTCTCCAAGTATATTTTTGTATTGACACAGATTCATTTTTCAGACGTTCTTGTAATAATTGTTGAGATTTTTCTTTGGCGTTTTATTTAGCGTTTTCATCTATTGTTCGCTCAATTGATCATCTGCTTGATGAATGGTATTCAAATTATTATTTATTAATTCGTCTTTTTGTTGAATCGTTTGTAGGTGGTCTCCAATAATGACATCTTTTTGTTGAATCGTTTGTAGGTGGTCTCCAATAATGACATCTTTTTGTTGGATTGTTTGTAAATGATCTCCAATAATGACATCTTTTTGTTGGATTGCTTGTAGGTAATCTCCAATAATGACATCTTTTTGTTGGATCGTTTGTAAATGGTCTCCAATAATGACATCTTTTTGTTGGATTGTTTGTAGGTGGTCTCCAATAATGACATCTTTTTGTTGGATTGCTTGTAGGTGGTCTCCAATAATGACATCTTTTTGTTGAATTGCTTGTAAATGACCTGATATTTCGGCATCTTTTTGTTGAATTGCTTGTAAATGACCTGATATTTCGGCATCCTTTTGTTGGATTACTTGTAAATGACCTGATATTTCGGCATCCTTTTGTTGGATTGTTTGTAAATAATCAGATATTATAGCATCCTTTTCTTGATTTGCTTGTAAATTAACATTATTTGTTTCTAAATTATTAATAACAACTTTGGGATTTAATTTTAATAAAAGAGTTTCATCTGTTGAAAAATCTTTCGTATTATTTATCTGTGTTATTATTGATGATATATTATTTATCCGAGGTTTATTTACCGTTTTTACATTATTTTCAAACATTTCATAATTTACCGCACTATGAGAAGGATCTCTTTTTATACTAAACATATATTATATAAAAATATATTTTATTCAGATATTTTTATACTATTAATTTATCTTGTATCTTTTGTTTTAATTCAGTAATCAAAAAATCAACATACTCTGTTTTACCGTTATTTAACTCCACATTAATTTGATTGATAATATCTATGTATTCTTTTATTTCTTCATCTTTTTGGTTTATAAGATTTATATGACCATTTAATTCTTCATCCTTTTGATTCATAAAATTTATATGATTTTCAATTTGATCATCTTTTTCATTTATAGTTTTTATGTGATCATTTATTTCTTCATCTTTTTGATTCATAATTATCATATGTTTATAAATTTTTTGGTCTTTTTGTTTTAATGTTTTCAAGTATAAATTAATTTGCTCATCTTTCAATTGAATAATTTCTTTGTGTTCGTTAATAATTGATTTATGTTGTTCAATTTCATTGTTTTTTTGTTGAATAATATCCAATAAATTATTATTTGCATCTAAATTGTTAGAAGACTGCTGTATTAATGGTCTTTCTTTTTTAGCTTGTATATGATTTATAATAGAAGATACATTTTCAATAGATGGAGTTACAATTTTGTTTATATTATTAAATAATTTATAATTTACTGCATTATGAGCCGGATTGTATTTTATGGCAAACATATACTATAAAATAATATTTTTTCATATTCGAAAAAAAAAAATCAAATTCATATTCAACCGCATATTTACATTTTTACGCGGCATTTTTCTGATAAAAATGAATAAATAGTATTATAATATTTACCATAAATCAAAAAACAAAAGAATATAAAAATATCCGCAATATATTATTTAGGAATAATATGTCGCACACAGATAAAACAGAACCTTTACTAACTCCTGACGAGAATCGCTTTGTAATGTTTCCCATAAAATATAATGACGTATGGGATATGTATAAGCGACAAATGGACTGTTTCTGGCGTGCTGAAGAAATCAATTTTGCAGGTGATTTAAAAGACTGGAATGAAGTGCTGAATAATGATGAACGATATTTTATTTCGATGGTTTTAGCGTTTTTTGCCGCATCCGATGGAATCGTAAGCGAAAATTTGGCTACTCGCTTCACCAATGATGTGCAAGTTTCGGAAGTTCGTGCTTTTTATGGATTTCAAACAATGATGGAGGGTATTCATTCAGAAACCTATAGTTTGATGATTGATACATTTATTAAGGATCCGGAGGAAAAGCTCAAATTATTCAAAGCCATTGACCATTTTCCGTGTATCCAGAAAAAGGCCGCATGGGCGAAAAAATGGATCGCCGATAATCGTTCTTCTTTTGCTTCTCGTTTGGTCGCGTTTGCCGCGATTGAAGGTATCTTTTTCAGTAGTAGTTTTGCCTCCATTTATTGGATCAAAAAACGCGGATTGATGCCAGGTTTGACTTTTTCCAATGAATTGATTTCGCGTGATGAAGCGCTCCATACTGAATTCGCAATATTGCTATACAGTAAATTGGAGAAGAAATTGAATAAAAAGCGAATCCACGAAATAATTCAAGAAGCGGTCGAATTAGAGAAGGAATTTATTACAGAGGCTTTACCGTGCCGTTTGATTGGAATGAACGCGACATTGATGGTTCAATATATTGAATTTGTGGGTGACCGTTTATGTTTGCAGTTAGGTTATGATAAGATTTATGGTACTGCTAACCCACTGGACTACATGGAATTGATCTCGCTGCACGGTAAAACAAATTTTTTTGAAAAGCTTAACTCGGAATACGCTTTGGCGAATAAAACAAAAGATGATAATATTTTTGATTTTTGTGCGGATTTTTAGTTTTTTATTATGTCAATAAAATTTATTGGGATAATAAAGGTTCCTGTAAAATTGTAGTTCTTTGAAATTGATTATTTACGAGATTTTTTGGTTTTTTTTATTTTATGAGATTTGCGAGATTTTTTGTATTTTCTGGATTTTTTTCCTCCTTCAATATTTGGATTATTATTTATATCATTTTGTAATAAATAAGGTATAGCGTCTAAAACAATTTTCAAATTCTCTTTTTTTTCTTTAGGATATTTCCCTTCTTCATGAATAAAATAAGTATCAATAATATATAATAAAAATTCAGGAATATCTTTTTCATAATTTTCAAACTGGATAACATCTGTTTCTAATTGTTTTAAATCAAAATAATTTGGTAAAATTTTGTTCAATGGTGCTTCATAATCTGAAAATTGTTGCTCTAAAAAAACCAAATTATCTTTTTTAGGTTCTTTATCTTCATTATTAGAAAAAAATATATCAGATAAATCTTTCAAAGTTAAAAAATCATCATTTTTCAATTCTGTTGAATCATCAAATTCCTTTTTTACAAAATTAGATGAAGATTTATCTTCTTTTTTGGTATCAACTGGTACTTCAGGAAGTGGTCTTTGTGATAAAAATTGTTTTTGATTTTCTTTAGAAGCCAAATATGCAGATATTACTTTTTGTTTCATATCTTCATCCTCTTTTGTATAAGGTTCTTCATTTTGTGATGTCAAAATTGTATCAGGACTTTTCAAATTATCTTGTTGTTCTTGTTTTTGTTGTTGCTCATTTTTTTCATCTTTTCCAATATTACATATTACTTTGACTGCTTTATATATTTTTTTACCATCTCGCATTTCAACAGTAATTTTAATTACATTTCTATTCGATAAATCTTGTGATACTGGGTAAGAATCTTTTAATTCAGTATATGAATCTTTACAATTATTCAAAAATTTTCCATCATATTTATCTCCATTTTTAATCAATTCTACAAAATATTCTTTTATTTCTGTCATATCAAATAAAAATTATTGTATATATTTAATAATTATAATTTTATAGTTATTTTATAAAATTATATCAGTTATTTTCTTCTTTTATTTACAGTTTTTCTCTTTTTGTTTGTTTTTCTTTTGTTTGTTTTTCTTTTGTTTGTTTTTCTCTTTTTTCCTCCATATATTTTTCCTCTACTTTCTAATTTTGGTTTTAGTTCTTCTAATACACTCTGCATTATTTTTTTTTGGTTTTCATCAATTTTATTAGGTAAAGCTTTTTCATCAAATTTTATTTCTTTTTTTATCAAACTTCCTAAACACTTTACATTATTTACAATTGGTGGATCAGTTATATTATCAACGTAAAATACTTTATTTGTTAAATCTTTATTTTTTATTGCGATATCTTCATCATTTTGCATTTTGTATATTATTTACGCCTATTAAATTTTTTTGTTTTTTGTTTTTTGTTTTTTCTGTTTTTTGTTTTTCTTTTTTTTTTTTTTTTT
>Ga0209189_1000047_pt1 | contig 110994 bp, 133 predicted proteins | sample C_130820_EF_Meta_FD_187308 | JGI IMG/M metagenome (GOLD analysis project Ga0209189, IMG submission 187308) | Freshwater microbial communities from Lake Croche, Canada to study carbon cycling - C_130820_EF_MetaG (SPAdes) (version 3) | ecosystem: Environmental > Aquatic > Freshwater > Lake... | reverse complement strand
GTAATGGTTGCGCCGATAGATGTTCCGCTTGCACTCAACGATGGGTTGAACAAGTAAGGCTTCAACGAGGAACCTGTAGAAAACTGGATGCCCTTTCCCGATTGGTAACGGAAGTAGCGACGAGTTTGGCGGATCAACTGTTGGTTTGGAACAGCAGAGCCAGCAGAGAATGCAACGCCACCGTCAAAAGATCGAGTTTCAACATAACCAGCAGGTCGTGCGTATATGTTGGTTGCGCCTGCTGTGTTGGTGATGGCAACTGTAGGCGCTGATGCGACTATGTAGGTGAACGTATTTGCTGTAGGTACAGTAGCAACAATATACGCGCCATTTGGGGCTGGTGTACCACCGCCCAAGCCAACCACGTAGATCAAGCTGTTTGCATTCAAACCATGCGCGCTTGTCGTGGTTACCGTGATCGTTGTACCAACATTAGTTACCGCGCTGGTGCCTGTCAGGTTAAACCCACATGACGAGTAAAAGTAGCCTTTGTAGACGTAAGTTCCTGCACTGTTGTAGAAGTTGGTTGCAGGGATTGTGGTACCTACTGCTGTTTGAACATTGACGCTGGTTGTTGAGGTGGTGGTGACATACATCCAACCATTGCAATCCGTGTTCAAGGAGTTTTGAATGTAGATGATGTCGCCTGCGGTCAAGCTGAAAGTGCCTGCTAACGTAAACCCTCCATTCAAGGTGTTTGCACCCGTGATGCCCGTGATTGTTAGTGGGGACTGCGCAATGTAGTAGCAGCTTTGACGATTGTTTTGTAAGCCAATAGACTCCCACTTAGTTGGCTGCGTGCCATACTCAAAGTCTGTGTCAATTAGTGCTTGAGGCGTAGACACACGCATCTTATCCACTGGATCATACGCAGGAGAGCGTACAGCAAGTTGCGTGCGCAACTGGTTGTCAGTGGACGATGATGGGCCTGTGGTAACAATTTGTTGTGACATACTTCACCTAATAATTAAAAAGCAGGGGCCGAAGCCCCTACTTAATTTAGCAACGGCCGCCTTTTTTCATGGGCATGTGCCCACAAGAACCGCCTTTGCTCATTGCGCTATGCATAACATGCCCACCTGTTTTGTATCCAGCAGGTACTTGATGAATAGACTTTGTAGTGCCTTTTTTCGCAGGCATGTTTTCACCATCTTGCACTTTGGTGTTTTTGTACTGGTTTGCAACGCTAGCAGACACAGTTCCACCCTTTTTAAAGCCGCGGCCCTCAACACCTGCAGTTTTGGTGCTAAAACTTTTGGTTTGCTTTGCGCTGCTAGGCTTGAGATTTGGGTTAATTGCACCACCTTTTTTGTAGCCAGGGCTACGAACGCCACCAGTTTTGTCAGCAACTGATTTAGTGGCTTCAATGCCACCTTCCAAGCCGCCTACATCATCAGAGCCTACATCAGCAACACCACCACCTTTTGCATAGTGGTGTGTTTTACCGCCATGCTTCAGATTCAAGTGAGTGCCTTTGCCACCTTTGTGCTCTTGCGCGTCATGCTCTTTAAAAGCTTTTTTGATCATGGCTTTGTCTTGCGCCATATCTGACTTACCGCCTTCAGCTTTGCCGCCTTTTTTCATTGGGCCAGCCGCAGTAGATGGCGCTATAAGCGCCATGCGAGGACGTGCCATCGCTCGTGCACGAGAGGCCATCGCTGGTGACATACGAGGCGCAGCCATAGGTACACCCCCATCAGCCATGTGCTTGCCTTTTGCTTGACCACCTTTTTTAAGTTTCAGCTCAACTGAAGGCTCGGTAGTCTCCATCTTATCCATTGGTTTGAATTGTCCCATGATGACCTCCTATTAGGCTTGGTCAGAACCAAGCAAACCTGCACGAGTGGAATTAGGGCCGACTTGAATTGCAGTCAGTCCCATACTAACCAGCAAACGCTTGCTACCATCTGGCGTACCAGAGATGGCATAAGTGCCGCGCACATCAGGCGTTGTAGGGCTAGATACGCTTGAAGGTACTAAGTTCAATGCATTGGCTGTGTAAGAACCACCAGTGTTAACTTTGGTGCCTGCCAAGTAATTCGCCTGCGTAGTGGAAATGCTTCCAGTAGTGCCAGATGCATTTGTCCACCAGTAAGTTGTATTCAACGATACGCCAGTCAACGATCCAATAGTTCCGGTGAAAGAAACTAGCGTGCCACTGGGGGGTGAGTAAGCTACGGTAAATACGCCGGGAGAAGCAATTGTCAAACCTGACACGGCTTGAGTAGAGTAGTTGGTAGTACCACCGCCTAACCCAGACGTTACGCCACTTGTGTTATCAATCGTGCCTGCGCTGAACTTAGAGGTCAACACGTACGCAGGGTCAGTCACTTTAGCAGGCAAACCCATCACCTTGGTGTTGTCAACAGAAATTGCGCCGCCGGATGCCACCATAGACACGGAAGCCACTTGGTAGAATGCTTTGCGTCCGTTCACCGCAGTAGAAGCAGAAGTGCTAGTGTTAATGTACTCACTCATTGGCTGACCGTAGTAGTCATAGCCTGAAACAAGCACAGATACAGCAGTCAATGCGTTGGCAAAAGTCAAACCAGTGTTTGTGCCAGAGGTAACGGTTGTAATTGCCGCACCAGCAGTAGTCACCAACGTGAAGGTGGTTGTGCCATTGGTTGCAGAGATCAGGTAAGTACCTGCGGCAAGAGTGGAAGTTCCGCTATTTGTGCCAGTTACAGTTACTGTTTGACCAACAGCCAATCCAACCAAAGGGGTTGTTGCAACTGCAAATGAACCAGTAGTGTTGGATGATGTGATGTTGGCTGTTACAAACGTAGCAGCGGTAAACGCACCAGTAGACACGCTAACAGCACGAGGATAATCCATTTGATCGACAGTAGTGCCGTCTGTGCGAATTACGCGAGTCACACCTGCAGTAGCGCTAGCAGCTGCAAGCGAAGTACCGCTATAAGTTGTTGCAGTAGTTGCAGAAGCAGGGCTTGAAGCTGCCAAAATAGCAGCAGTTGTTACAGTTGCAGGAGTTTCATCCAGCAAATAAACACGACCCATAGGGCCAAAGCCAAGATCCATTGGCGCAGGATTGCCCAAAGGGTTGTTGGCGTTGATACCGGCATAAGATTGCGCAGTACCTAAAAAGAGATCATCAGAAAATTGAGGCATTTTGTCTGCTCCATGAAAAGTATGACAAGATTAAAAAAAAGGGGGCTGGGGATTAGCCAGCCCCGTCGGCTTATACGCCGGGTGTGCCGTATACGCAGCGAGGGTCAGTCCAGTTAGGAATGTAACGCTCGGTAGCCTTATAGCGCATGCTATCGGTTTCAAAGTCACCTTCCATGGTCTTCTCCAAAGCACGACGCATCATCAGCTTCAAGCCTTCAGGCGCGTCGGTTTGTACCCACCAATTGGTGGCAGAAGTCAAACGGCTGATAACGGAAGCGCCTTCGGGCAGCAAGCCAATCGATTTGATCGGGTTGATGTCATTGTTAGCGGTGCCGGTACGCAAAACAGACTTCAGCAACACTTCAGCTTGGAACACGTTGCCGGGGGCAACAACCAGCTTTACGGGTTGCAAACGAATCTTCTTGCCGTTGTTGTCAACTGCTTGACGCACTTGAATCAACATTTGCTCCAGCGACGTTTGCGACAGATTAGCAGCAGTAGACAACTGATTGCTAAACGAGCCAGCGGCGATCGGGTGAGCAGTGTTGATCAGCGACACGCCATCACCACCGGTATACGAGCTATTGAAAGCGCGATTCAGGATGTTAGCGCACAGCAGCTCTTTGGTTTCCACCAAAGATTGTGCCAAGTGCTTAGCGTATACCTGACCGATGCGGATGTGGTCGCCATCTTCAACCAAGACTTTGGTCAGTGCAAAAGCAAGACCGAATACTTGGTAGACGTAACGTTGCAAGAACAACACGCCACCTTGTTGGTACGACACAGGCGAACCGTCAGGCAACTGAGGCGCCGCGCCGAAACCATACAGGACGGGCTCTTCGTGGTAGTTACGTGGGATGCCGGATTGTTCACGGAAAACCGTGGACCACTCGTCGGCGCGTTGGTCGTAGACTCCATCGAAAGCTTCGTTGAGGATAGGCTCGACGATGCTCCGAAAGTCCGTACTTCTCATTGGTGCAGCCATTATTTATTCTCCTTATGCAATAGCAGTGAAAGCGCCGAAGAACTGCGACTGCGCATTAACAACACGAACGATGACATATGCATCACCCCAAGCATTGCCGGGTACGTCAGAAATGTCAACTACACGCATTTGACCTTGCACGCCATTACTTGCAGCGGTCGAAGCACCCAAAGTGCACTGCGACAAGCCTGTAACAGTAGAGCCCGAGGTTGTATTAGTGAAGTTGTACTCACCACCAATAGTGGTTTGTGCCATAGTGCCATCAGATTGAATTTCATACACAATGTTGTTGTCATTGTAGAAATACGCAATGATGTTGGTAGCAGACGTACTAGCAGGCCAGTAGTTGGATACACGACGACGTCCAGTGGTGTCAGTAAACTCAACACCTTGGAATGCGCCGGACCAAGCTACGGCAGAGCCAGCAGCAGGTGCAGTGAGAAGAGGGACAATAACGCCTGCAGACGCGCTGTATGCAACAGGTTGTCCTTTCAGAATGTTATTGCTATAGCCAGAGGTAATACCGTTGGTAAGCGCCTGAGCACGATCCAGACCCGAAGGATGAAACGCGGGACGCAAACCGAACGGAGCAGAGGTAGCACTCATAAAAACTCCTAAATTGTGTTACCCGAACATCGGTACGGGTGCGGTTTGGTCAAATTTCATGCCGTCGCCTTCAATACGCACCAGTGGTTGGCCACCGCGGTCTTTGGCACCAAGCAACTGATTTTGCTGTACTTGAATCTTTTCTTGTTCATCCAACGGAGCGTAATGATGCATTTCTGCCATTAAGTCCTGATAAATGTCCATTGGGATTTTGTACAAAAGCATTTCGTTGCATGCAACAAAGCCTTCATGCTCGCCTGCTTTGACTTTATAAGTCTCAAAGCCGGGCAATTCCTCGGCTTTCACGGGCGTATAGCCCAAGCGTGTGCGTTTATGAATGGGGTCATACTGGTTGTTAGAAGAAAGCCAGCACAAATGAAAACCCGAAATCTCAGGTGGGGTCGGAAGTGCTTCTTGCAGCCACTCCGAACGGAATGCCCTACGGCGCTCCTCAGACGATACAAACTGTTCCTCGGGTGCACGACGCGATGCGTCTTCTTGCCCACGTGACTCACGGCCGAGGCGATTATTTCGTTTCAAACGGTCATCCATGATTAGCTCCTTGTCTTGTTACTACGGTCCCATTCAGCATATTTGCGAATGGCATTTTGACGTGCTGTTGGGTCGTTCCACAAACCTGCGTCTTTCATTGCCTGCACACGTGCGGGACTCAATCGAAACTCATTCGATTTTGTAGTTGCGGTAGTTTCACGACCTGAACTTGTCATAACAGACCTGGGCCTTTGGGTTCTTGCATTAGAGTCATTATACCCCTGTCTCTGAGAATTTGGTATGTACTTTTGCAATCGATCACTCAATTCGTCCCAATATTCTTGAGTCGTGGGGTCAAAACCTTCACTTGTAAGGCGCTTATCAATGACTTGGGCAATTTGAGACTCCTCATTCTTGCCACTAGGGTCATACCATGGGTTCTCTTCCATCCACTCAGATGCCATTTGCTTAACAATTGGGTCAGGCTGCGCAATGTTTTGCTTAGGCTGCGACATTTGCTTGGTAGCCTGCTGCTTCAAAGAGGTCAAAGACTCCAATTTACGCTGTGCGTCAAACCACATTTGCTGCGCAGTGGTTACGCCTTGCCCGTCTTTGCTTTCAACGGCATTTTGCATCTTCATTTTGGCGTATTCAACCTGCACGCCAGCATCTTCAATGGCTTTATCAACGCGCGCAAGCTCTGCGCCTGACGTTCGCTGCTCAATATTGGCTAGTCGCTCTGACAAAGCTTGATTTTGCTGCTTCAGAGCGTTGACCAAGTGTGAAGATTCACGTGCTTTTTCACGGTGAAGCTGCTTTTTGAGCTTTCGCTCTTCCCGCCGTGCAGCACGAATGGCTTCGCGGTTGGGGTCGTGGTCCAATCCATCATTTTGTTGTGATGAACCACCCATATCGTCCGTGCCCGAGCCATCTGAGTGCACCAACGAATCAGTATCTGCTTGCGGAGATGCAATATTGTCAGGCAAAACAACGACTGCGCCGCCATCTTGCTCTTCCGCCACCTGCATTTCCATCTTATCTGTAGAAGTCATAAGTTTTCCCTTCAAAACTTAGATGAAAGCTTTAATCGCACGAGGGTCACCGGTCACTTTGCCAATAATCTCATGGTCATTAAAGAACGTGAACAGCGCTTTGCCTTTTGCGCCATTTTCTTCAAAGTCTACTTCCCAACGATCGCCGCCCCACTTAGGCACGCGAACAAAGTCGCCAACTTGGCACCATACACCTTCCGGCCATGGCTCCATAGTGTCTCGCTTTTTGAACGCAATAGGCCCAACAGCCAAGACTTTACCGATCATGGTGTTCCATTTCTCGGTCTCTTTAGACTCCTCTGGGATGTAAATGCCAGAACTTGTCACCTTATCTTTCACTGCTCTCAACTGCACGAGAACACGGGCGCCGTACGGCGCCATAAGCGGATCAATTACTGGAAACGCTTCTTCAAGCGTTTGTTCGACATCAAATGTCATCTCTTTTTTCCTCTTCAAGTAGGTTGTTGATAATCTGCAAGGTTTCTTCCAAACCTGCGTGACGCCCTGTTAAGCGCAAGTAGCTCTCAAAATTTGAACAATGGCCTTGTGCCATCGAGTCAGCAATCTCCAGCTGCTTTTGCTTAATCAGGGTTATGAGTGCGCTAATTCGCATTAGCGTGCTCGACCGGCACTCTTCTTCATAGGCGCCACAATCGCAATTGTGAGTCCGCCTTTAGCATGCCCACCTTTTTTCATGGTGGCAATTTTGCCTGTAGGCTTCGCGTAAGGAAGCTTTTGGCTGCTATCATTAATTCGAGTTTGTGCTTCTTTTTCAGAATACGCACCCATCTTATTTTTCTGTGCAGAAGGTGCTTCATCCCACATAATCTCGGCAGGCTTCTTTACAGACCCGCCTTTGGCAAACTTGGCGACTTTGCCGCCACGTTTCATGTGAGTTTCAGCACCGGATTCACCCATGGCAATGCGCTTGTGCATGTTGATTGCTTCGCTCATATTAAGCTCCTATATTAGATTGCATTTCACGTTGAGCAGCAAGTGAAGTTTGCAGTTGCTCATGCTGCAGCTTTACAGCGTCCCTCGAAAGTTCCGCTGCCTTGATTCGTTCTTGGACCATGTTATTCTCAGTGTTTTCAACTTGCTGCGCTTGCAGTTTTTGCTGAGCAAGTTGCACGTCAGCTTGGTCTTTTTGCGCTTTGCGTTGCGTCTCAGCCATTGCTGTTTGACCCAGCATTTGCACCTGGGCCATGATACTTGGGTCAGGCGGTGCAGATTGTTGCGACATTTGCTGGAGTTGCTGCATCATTTGCGCCATCACTTGGCCCACCTGCTGCAATTGCTCAGCAGCGTCTTGATGCACGTGTTGCGCTGCAACTGCAAGCAACTGCTGCGCTTCACGCATGGTAGGCTCCACTTTGAGCACATTGTATGGGTGCCCAAGTGCCGTGCTAGTGTAGCCATCTGCCATGGTAAGGTACCACAGCGTCAAGTGCTGCTTTAAGTGCTCCAAGCATTGCGGGATAAACCCAGGCGCAATAGCAGGATTGCCACCAAACAGTGGATCCATAGCGTACGCCAAATGCACTTTGAAGTGCGCAATATGATCTTGCGCAGGGAAGGCGCCAACCGGCTTGCCAATTGTCATGGCAACATTCTCAAGCGCAGGGTTCATGTCATGCAATTCTTGAGGGTCAGGCAGCACTGCAGGAATATCAGGCAGCTTGATCTGCTTTAAGATACGCTTTTCAACTTCCAAGCGGTTGTACAAATCGGGGTTTGCTTGTGCACGAGCAGCAAGCGTCTGGATTTGCGCATAACGTTGGCTTTCAGCAAAGATGTGTGGGTCGCTGACCGGGATGACGTCAGAGTTAGATGTGAAGTCAGCTTGAGTGACTTTCATGTCTTGCGACATCTCACTCTTGCGCTGCTCATCCAAGTACCAGCGGTTGATACGCGCCAGCACCTTGAAAACACGACGTTGCGAGTCATGCAGTCGTGAGTGGATGGAGCTAAACACCGCAGCGCCTTGCTCAATCAAAGCTTGTGTGGTGCCTACAGGCGCGTTAGATGTGACATCAGCAATCTTTTCTTCGCTGGTGGTGACCACGCCTTTTGCAGCATCGGTTAAGATGCCAAGCAATTGCAGCAGCACCGGGCTTGGGCCATTGAACGGCACAGGCATGGCAATCTTGCGAATGTCATCCACGCCCGGCGCGCCTTCGATCTCTGCTACTTGTGTAGGCTCAATGACAGTGCTTTGGCCGGAGATCTTTGCGCCTTTAAGCTTAAGCATTGTGGGCGCGTTGTTGATGTGCGCTGAGTCAAGCAAAGCACGCAAAGCACCGGTGAGAGCAGCAGACAAGCCTCCAATAAGATGTGGAAGCCCGATTGCATAAGCACCTCGCCAAGGAATGAACTTAAACTCAATGATCCAATCAAGCTTAGCACGCGCATCATCGCCATTCTCCCAATTGCGATACAGGCCTACCACATCACGTGATGTCTCATCAATCATGAGAATGTAGGGCGCACGTTCACCTTCGCTAAACTTGTCGTCTTCAAGATTCAACCACGTGCAAATGTGGAATACACGGCGCACGCCATCGATATTCTCAGCTTTTTGACGGCGACCTTCAATCTTGTCGTTGGCTTTTTCAGCCTTGGTCTCATCAGGCGCCATTGACGTTCTGAAGATGTCAGTGTCAACATACAACCCTGTGTCAACACGCATGTCGTATTCTTCTTGCGTGATGTCTTGCACTTCAGTCATGCGACTGGCAGTGTAGAAGTTGCCTGCTGCAAATGGCAAGTAAATGTTGTCAATGGGAATGAACTCTGCACGTGGGCGACGCAGCTGGTCATCCCACCACATTTTGATGTATTGCGATCCGCCAAGTGGCAGTTGCGTAAGCATTTGCTCTTGCTCGTCGCGGTACTCTTCAATTTGCTCAGTCAATTGCCAGTTCATGTAGTCGCGTTTGCGCTCTGCACGATCAACTTTGTCCTGCCCCATGTCACCCACGATCTTCGTCTTGACAGGTCCGTCCGCAGGAAATAGTTCTTTAATGGCACGTGCCGCGAAGTCCACACACGCCTCGGCCATGACAGGATGGACCACCTTTGATGCGCCTAAGAACTGCGCTCCGCCCGGCGCATCTGCGCCAAGGCCTGTACGACGCAGCCCGTCTTCGTATTGCTTGTCACGATCTTCACGAGCTTCTTTGTCTTTCTCAATCAAATCCAAGTACTTGATTGCTAGCTCGCCAAGCATTCCACTATCAAGCGTGTCTGCCAAGTTTTCGTAGAAGTCAGGGTCATCATCAGGCCCTTTGAGATCGGGCATATGAACAATTGCTGAGCCGTCTTCTAGCTCTTCAACGTCAGAGTCGACATTGCTGAAAAGCTCGACTTCAGACTCATGCGCCTCAGGCTCGTCAGCAATGCCGTCAATAAAGCGGTCATAGTCTTGTGGGATGGGCATTTCAAGAGCCATGGTGTTCCTTATTCATAAGCAGTGCGTAGTATGCGCATTTCACGTAGTACAGCGTCACGCAGTGATGGTGAGTACTCGTATTCTTGCGCCTCTGCGCCAAGTACATCTTCCCAGCCTTGCTCACCGCGATTCTCAAGTTGCGTAATCGTGTCGTCAATAATACGTCTTGCATGTGTGCCTTCAGAATTGCCTATGAGGCTTTCATCTATCATGTTCATGATATACTGCCCAAGCGACATAAGCTCGCGATCTTGCAACTCACGCAACTGGCGAATGACGCCATTAGCAAGTTCATCTGAGTACATGTGTTGCGCATCAACAGGGAGCCCGCCAAACAAATTGCGCCATGCGCCACGTCTGGTGTCGCCCGATAGTCGGTCAATATCATGCGTTATTGCGTTAAGGCGATCACTGCTATCTGCACGCAAATTGTCGTAAAACTGATTTTCTAGATGCTGCGCTAAGTCACGTGCCTGCTGAACATGCGGCTCAGGCTCAACAGTGTTCCAGCCACGTGGCGCTGCGGCTTCTTGTGGCGGAGCTTCAAGTTGCTGTTGCTGCGTACGAGCAACTGCGTTGTTGCGTGCCTCAATTGTATCACTTACATCGCGTGCAAGAAGTTCTACCATGCTTGGCGTAAAGTCAGTTAGTGGCACTGTGGCTGACCCAAACACATTGTTACGACGACGAATTAAGCCGGCAACTTCAGCTGGGCTATCAATGCCATGCGCTTGTGCTTGGTTTGCAATGCGCTCTACTGCAACATTGACAAGATGCCGTTGCGTGTTTGTTATGTTTTGCTGCAGTTCGTCGTAGCGTGCGCCAATAAGACCCGTGCCGGCAGCTTGGTTTGTAGCTACTTGCTGCGCAAAATCGCCATTGCGCAAACGCGCCATACGTGCACTTAAGTCAGCTTCTTGCTGCGCAGCAGTTTGGTTTGCTGGGTGTGTAGTATCTACTTCCCAGTCACCGCCAAGAGCAGCTTCAGGCTGCGCAGCAGGGGCAGCACGTGCAGCACGTGCAGCAATTTGGCCTTGCGCAAGACGCTCGTTTGTGAGTAGCCGCAATGCAAGCTCAAGTTGCGCAGGATCGTATGATTGCTGCGACTGCCCAGGCATAGGCATAGGCATGGGACGATCATGCCGCATCTCATCTGCAAACGCCAAAATGGATGGGAAATGTTGAGGGTTGGCATCAAAGAACTGCCCCAACTGCGCAAAGATTTCAGGCAAACGCGCAATTTGCGCATTGCTAATTTGACTATATAACTCAGGGTCTGACATGCGCGCTATTACGCGAGGCATTGCCATTCTGTCATTGTCAGGCAAGTCGCGGAAGTATTGCCCAACAGCATTGCGAGTGTCATGCGACAATCCTGAAAGTATGCGCTGCGCCTCATTGTCATGCAGCACTTCGTCTATTGCAGGGTGCCCCAGCGCTTGGCCTGCGTAAAGGCTATTGTCTTGCAATCGATTTTCATCAAAATAGGCATGGATGGCGTCAATTGCAGCTTGCCCATTACGCATTTGCTGTGACGTCAAAAATAACGCCTCGCCGAGTGGCGCAAAGTCGTTGTATAGGTACTCAGCAGGATTTGCGTGATTAGCTGCAAGACGTTGGTCATTGCGTGCACGCCCAATTCGAGCTTCTAAGTCATTTATGCGAGAAATTGCGTTTTCTGCAGCGTCAAGATCGTTGTCACGCCTTGCGCTTCCATGCTCGACATATGCGTCATTAAGTGCCTGTTGCAATGACTCAATTGTGTCAGTGTTGCTTGACGTAGGCAAGAAGTTTTGCTGTGCTGCTGTTTTTTGCGCCGCAACACCAGCTGTGTACTCTTTCAATGCGTCTTCTGTCATAAACCGCGGCAGGTCTGGATGCGCAGCAGAAATGTCGCTTGGGCGTGGTACACCAAGAATGCGTGCAGCTGCACGATCTTCTTGCAGGTCAAGAATGCTTGTGTTATCGCTTATGTTGGAGCCTGCATGGGTAATGTCGCCACGCTTGTTTAAGTAATCAGCAATTGCTTGGTGGTACTTGGGGTCAATAGGCCCATTAGTCTCATTTCTTGACGTTGTGGGCCCAGACACGTAGCCAAGGCTGTAACCATTGTGGTCTTTGTGCAACTGCAGCGTTGCAACAGGCAGCTTGGTCTCAGCGTCGTTGATGTGTGTCAACATGCCTGAACCATTGAGTGCAGTGTCAACATACCCAGACCCCTGCCGCCCTGCATTAGGGTTTGCTTCGCCTGTGATCGGGTTGCGCAAAGGCTCATACACGGCTGTGTTGCCTGTGAATGGGTGCTTCTCTTTTGTGTATGTTACATCGCGGCCGCCTTGCCCAACGCAATGGTCAAGCACAGCTGTGGCGTCACTAGCACGTTGCAGTGCCACATCATGCGGGGTGTTTGCGTCTGTCTCAAGCACCAATGTATTGCCAATGACTTGGCCTGCAGGGTCTGCTGCGTTGCGCGCAGCAATTGCCTTGCTTGCGTCATTCACGTACGTTGCTCTTGCAGCTGCAGCATTGGCTTCTTCTTGCATGCGAGCCGCAGACTTTTGACGCACATACTTGTCAACAGGCAAGTTGGCGCTGAGATTGTCAGGACTTAGTTTGCCTTGCATGACGTCATTGTACGCGGACCTAGCAATGTTCTTCAGGCCTGTTTCGTTAAACTCACGCGTTGCGCGGTACACAGTTGCATCACTGGGTACGTTGGGGTGCGTTACGTCTGGGTAGAATTGCCGCTCATTGTAGTCCAAGTAGTTAAGCAATTTCTCCTTGGTCGTAGGCTGCACGCCTGCGTCAGCAAGGTTCTCATACGCAGCGCCAAGCTTCAAGTTTTCAAGCTCTTGCGCAATCTTCTTGCGCTTTTCTTGCGCACGGGTAACAGTATTTGTGGCCTCAAGATTGCCGGCGTTGGACTCAGCAAGTGTGGTCAAGTCTTGCGTTGCCTTGTCAAGCTCTGCTTGCTTAGTGTCAATGGCGTCTTGCAATGCAGACCCAGGCATACCAGCAGCACGACGATTGCTTTCAGCGTAAGACTCCGCGGAATTTCCAAGCTGGCGTATCTCATTCGCAGGCAAGAACGTGTAGCCTTCTGACGCAGCTTTTAGAAGCGGGTCATTGGACGTGCCAACAAACTTAGATGCATAATTGGACAGGTTGTTAGATATCCACTTCATGGCAGCATCATGCCGGTTGAAGTAGTCTTCAACTGTAGGTAGGAATTGGCCTTGTGCCTGCGCAAGTTGCTGAGCCTCAGGCGTTTTGACAAAGTCGTCAATCATTTCAGCCTTGGCATCTGCGTAAGACTGCGATGAGCGGCCGCCGTGACGGGCTTCAAATGCAAGTTGCGCACTACGCTTTGATGGCGCGTCGGGGTACTCAGCAGCCAGCCTGCTGTCAAAGTAGTTTTGCAACCCGTTACGCAGCTCATTATTTTGCAGGTAACGGTCAGTATAGTCGCCTAGCACTGAGCGGCTCATTTGCGTTTTGTCAATGCTATGCTCAGGCGCAAGTTGCAGCTTGTCAATTTGACTTAGATCAGCATACTCAGCCTGCGCAGGTGTAACCAAGTTGCCTGTGCCTGGGTCACGTGCTCGTGCAATTTGAGTGCCCGGCATACGCACTGCGCCAAACTGCGCTGCACGTGAGCCACTTGATGGGCCAACTTCTCCAATTGTGTCAAGCCCTGGTGCAATGTCGTACAGACCTGAACCTAGCGTAGGCTTGCCTGTGATTGGGTCTATCTTTGTAGTGCCCGCCTTGGCATTGGCAAAGTCTGTGGGTATTTCTCTGACTTGTTTGCCAAAGTTTTGAACTTCGCCTGCCGCAGCACGCAGGTCATTAGGGCTGAAGCCGCGGCTTGCAGGCATATGAAGTCCAAGTGCGCCTTCAAGCTTTGACGCCTTAAACGCATCAGCAATAGCTTCTTGCGCAGCTTGCCCTGATGCTGAGCGCACAGGCAATGACATGTCTGCAGGTTGAATGTTGTTGCCACGATCACGGGCTTCACGTGCTAGGTCTTCCTCACCTAGCGCACCATAGATTAGTTCGGCGCCTTTGTTTTGAATTGCTTGCCCAGGCACTGACCACATGGATGCCAATGGCGCAACTGTTGCGTTCCACGCAATGGCAGGCGCGTCCTGCAGCGTCCGCAGCGCCATGAGCGGATTAAACTCAAGCGCCGCTTGTGCTGCTACGCGCTTTGCTTTTTCTGTTTTGGTCTCAGGTATGTTGTCCCAACTGTCGTCTTGGCCTTGCCCAGGGTCAAACGTTCCAAGATCAACGGGTAGTGCCATGGCTATTGCGCGTATGGATTGGTGCGGGGTTGACGGTCTTCGTCATACGAGTCATTGTCATTGTACAACGGATCGATGTTCAGGAACCCTTGATCTCGTAACAAACGCAATGCCTGTGAGGTGGCATCCACAAGGTCATCGTGCCGGACCTCTGGAAAGGCGCATAGTTGGTTCAGCAAAGGCTCAACCCATGTTCGTGGTGCACCGGGATTGTTTGCTGATTCAGGCACGTATATGAGTCCGCGTTTGATGATGGGCGCCACGATGTTAAGACGCATTGTCTTATCAGCGTTCCCAGGATTATAACCTCGGACTTGGAGACCAGCACGGCGCAAATCTTGGATTAGTGAAATGCCTGCGCTTTTGTCTTCAATGAGTATGATGTCGACTTTCTTGCCTGACCCAAACTCATTCTCATCACCGTAAATGCTTGTTGCCTCGTCCACGACCTTGGGGCGCAGGTCAGGGTATTGCAGATGCTCCTCCCAGCAGTCGATGATCATTGCTGACATGGGCTTGTCAGGCGAGGGCTTGAACACGCCAAAGACCACACACGCGGTCGGGTCATTCTTGGTCTTGTCCGACGTGGCAATGTCGTATGACTGCACCACAAACTCAAAGCGGGGCAATGCGCGGTCATGCGGCCAAAGCTGAAACCAGTCGCGTTTGATGATGCCGGATTCTTCAGGGTCGATGATCTCAGCATGAATCTCTTGGCGCCCAAGTGTCGTGCCTTCATATTGCAAGATCTGTTTTTGGAACGATGGAGCGAGGTTCTTAATGTTGTCGTACGTGGAGGCTGAGGTATAGCATACATCCTCGCCATCTCGGTTCACCAGATCCACAATCAAGGGCTTTGGCTTAGGTGTTGTAGTGGCAATGATGCGTGGGTGTTTGCCTAATCGCATGCCGAACTGCAACATGTTCCACGCGTCATCAAGGTAGTCCCATGCAGCCAACTCGTCAAGCCACCCACCATGAAACTGCGGGCCGCGGAAACGTGAAGGCTCAAATGCTGGGATGCCTTTGATCAGGCTGCCATTCACAAGCTTAATCTCGTTCAGCGACTTGATGTAGTCAGAAATGAGTATTGGCGGGATGACAGACAGCAAGCCTGAGTCGCCTTCAAAGCACACATCACGGACATCTCCGCCCGTTGGTGCTGATACAAGCCATCGAGTCCCGGGCTGGCTCCATGCTTCCCACCAAGTCCACTCTGCTGCGCACCGTGTTTTGCCTGCGCCACGCCCTGCAAGCAACAGCCAAATGTCCCACCAATCGCCGCCCGGAGTAATTTGATGCTTGTTTGCGATTGACAGCCACTTGATGCGGGCCTTCAACGCCGCCTTCCACTCAGGCGATGCTTTGTTTAAGTCAGGGCCAGACGCTATGCGCTTGGCAAGACGATCAGCTATCTCCGGCTTCAACATCAGCTTGGCGCGCAGCTAACAGATCAGCAACCAGATCACTTGCAAAATCGTGTATGACGTCAACTTGAATGGCGCCGTCGTTCTTACCTACGACTTCAACCTTGTTGTTCTCACGGTACTCGTTGGGGAACCTTGCAGCCATGGACCGAGACCAAAGTCCGGTGTTCAAACGCGGTCCTCCTGGGTTCTCAATCATGTGATTCTGGGCTAGCGTCTCCCAGTATTCAAGCGCATGCTGCTTCGCTTCTTGTAAGGCGCTACGAAACTCCTCATGCACAGCTTCCCAGTCACCCACGTTTTTAGGGTGAATGCCAAGACGTGAGGCAATTTGCCAACGTGAAAGACCTTCTTTGCCCATGTCTGCGATCTTATCGCAAAGAGCAGGGTCATACTTTGTAGGGCGACCGACGGGGCGTTTAGTAGTAGTCATAGGCAAGATTATACACTTTTCAATGGCAAGATAATCATTTGTGGCATATTACAAAAAATATTACAACGGGCGCGAAAACTATATACGAGGAGTGTATATATATCTAATATTCCTATAGTTTTAAGTAATGTAATATATGTAATATTGTAATAAGCGTTTAGAATCAACAACTTAGAGCATTTAACAGTGTAATACGCTTTTGTAATAACGTGTAAATTAGAAGGATTCTGTAATATTTTGGACCTCTTTTGCGACTGCGTCAGCTGTTGTTTTTGCTACCAAGCGTTTATTACAAATCTCCCATGCCTCAGTATTACCAATGAACCAGCCTCGCACAGTAATATTTTTGGCCGCGTCGCTATCATCTTTTTTCATAAACACGACTGCCTCATCACCAGGTGAAATGCCTGACAATGCAGCCTTGACGTACTTGGCTGATGGCATCCTTTCATCACCCTGCCAAGCTCTAAACAGTATTTGCAATTGCTGATTTGTAAAGAATGCCAGCCCGTTGATGTGAGTCTTGGTCCAGTCGATCAAGTCATTGGCGAATTGCTGAGTCACCGATTGCGAAAGCTTGACAACCTGTGCCTTGCGCTTAGTGCTTGGGGCTGCCTTGAATGGGTCAAAGCTTGAGATGTCGCGGTTGTAGTACCAATTCAGCACGGCGCCAAAGCCGCCTGCACGTGCCCATTTCATCAAAGCTACAACCAATGGTTGCGTCTCCGTGTTGGTCAAAGTCTCTGGTTTGTAAATAGCTTCACGCCTTGCGCTGTTACCCATCGTTGTAACGTAAGGGCGATTGGTTGTGAAGACAAAGTTAATGTAATTCTCTATGGAGTATTGCGCCCCATACTTGTTGTTGATGGTGATCTCCTTGCTTGTGATGAAGTTCTTTAGCTTTGCGCTATGGTCATCACGGTCGGATGATGGTTCATTTACCACAACGAAGATCTTGTTTCGTAAAAGCCCATTGAATGAGCCAAACAACTCATCAGGCCCAACGATGATTGCAGGTGCCCCATCACCAAGGCCTAGCATCTCAGCTATAAATTCAGCAACTGCTGACTTACCGATGCCTTCACTGTTTGATACGAATTGCGGAGTGGTGTTGTTACGGCGATGCGGGTATTGCACGATGTTTGCAACCCAATCATGCCAGTACTCCATGAACTCAATCTCATCTCTGAAGAAGTATTTGCAGAATTCTTCGTATAAAGTCACATCGCCTGAGGTTGGAAAGTGCGACCACGAGTTTAGATAGTTGTAACAGCCATCTGGAGTGACCCTAAGTCCCTGGTACTGTGGGTAGATACCCACCTTTTTAATATCGCACCTCTTGGGCCACTTCTTGTACTCCTCAATGAGGGGTATTTCACGGCTGACAACCTTAGGTGGCTGTCCGGCTCTGCCTTGCACGGTGTTTGTCTGCACAAAGATGTGCTGCGCTGAGTCAATGCGCGCCTTGTTGAAGTTCAGGATGTGGCCATCGCTCAACCGAATCACATCGCCATTGAGCATGGCATACCTTGTAGAGAACTCATGAAGCTTCACATCTAGTGTATCCACGCCATTCATTACGATGCTGGTCGCGGTGAGCACCTCAGTAAGCGTCTTGCCGGCCTGCAGGTGATCGTCAATTGCGTATTTCTTGCCTTCACCGTAGCCAAAGCGCCCTACACGGCAAAGGTGGACCTCAGCGCCAAGCCCACGCAGCGTGATTGCAAGTTTAGTCTCTGCTAGTGCAACCTGCTCATTGGGCTCGCCATCAGGTTTAGCGCCGTCATAGTCGAAGATGATGTAGACTTGGCGGCTTTTGGCGTCAAAGCTGGTCTTTTTGCGCCACATGATCTGCATGAGATCTTTGTGAAGGTGCATACCCTGCTTGTCTGTCCAACTGGTCACACCCGCCAAGCCAATACACGCGTAAGGCAGTGTGTCTGCAGCTAGGACCTTGGTGATGGCCCATGCTTTGAATTCACCCTCGGTGATGATGATGGGGATGTCTACATTGGTGATGACTTGGCGCCAATTAGTTTTGACTGGGAAGTAGATATGGCTGCCACTGGCACGGGCCTGTGAGTACTTCATCTTGCCCCGCGGCTGCAAAAGCCTTACACGATCAAAGCCGGTGTCCTTGCCATCAACGTCGCGGTACGGTATGCGTATGCTCCACTCACCGGTGTGGCCTAGCAAAGCCTTTGTTTGATCTCTATCAAGTAGTTCAAGCCCAAGTTGCGCAACATCTGTTGCGTCAAACCCGCGATCTTGTAGATAGTTGGTGTATAATTGCTGCGGAGTTACTATACTTGCGCCGAATCCGGTCGGCACAATTTGTGAGTCCATTGTTAATCCTTGGTTAGTTTTGAGGCACTTTGAAGTTCCACAGACTTCAGGTGCCTTATTTTTTGACTATTTGTTGTAGCGTTGACAATCGTTGTCACATAGATGCCTTTCAATGGTCAGGTTGGTAGGCCACACTAGGCATGGCGGGGTGTCTACTATACATCATCCTGTAGGCCTAACTGGGCAGCAAAAATATTTTTTTATTTGCGGTAAAAGCTGCAAAAAGCGGATGTACAATGCACTTACAGCAACGTTGCTGTGACAACCTGACCATTGAAAGACATACATCATGAACATCTTTGATGAATTTGACGCCGAGTTGCTTAGGCAATTCAAGTCAATCACCCCTGAGCAACAGGCTGAAGAGGCGCGGCAACGCAAGATCCAGCGTGAATGGGAAGCCAAGCACACTGCTATTGAAACCGATGCAGACCGCGCCGACACTGAAGAGTATCCTGAGGAGAATGATGAATGAACATCTTTTCTGTGTACATCAACGGCGACTGGCATGTAGATGTCGAAGCCATCGACGAGGACGCTGCCCTCACTATTGTGTTTGACCGCGGCATTGGCTTCCATGTCAAAGAAGTCTTTGTTGAGCTTTGCGAAGTTGACAACCCTGTTTTTTGAAAGGCATACATCATGACTCACTATTCTACAACCATCGACACTTTTGTTGCTGGCATCCCTTGCCAACTTGGTGTGGTTGCATTTGACTATTTCAGCGACGTTGAAGGCTCCTACGTCGAATGCGAATTCCATGTCCTTGATCGCCGCGGCCGCCGTGCGCCATGGCTTGAGCGCAAAATCACTAGTAAGATGAACAGCGATTTGATCGCTGAGATCGAGCACTACCTCATGGCTGATGCAGCCGACGAATACTTTGGAGACTAACATGCAAACTATTTACATCAAAAATTACTGGAACAAAGACCCCATTGCAGTCAGCAGCATGACTATGTCGGCGCACAATCCTGTGGTCATAGTAAGTCAGGTGTCAGGCTCAATGGCATTTAACCATGCCATGACTTGCGACCAAGCTCGTGAGATGGCAGCAGCATTGCTTGTTGCAATTTCTGAAGCTGAAGAACAAGCTGCAAAAGAGGCGGCAACAGCATGACAATCGAAGACATCTGCATTGGTGTACTGTCCGGCATTTGCATGCTGGGTCTGTACTTTCTTACGATCTGCGTATTAGGAATGGACCTATGATTACTGGACACAATCCACCGCATGCCCAAAATTGGGAGCAGGCATTTGAAGACTGGGTGGCGCTGCTTAAGCGTGCAGACGCCATGGACCTATTGGAAGACCCTAAGGCTATCTGGGACGAGGCCTGGAGACAGGCTTGTATCCTCAACGCGAAGGTAGTAGCATCATGATTAAGTATTTAAAGAAACTGCTGGCTGGCCCGACCGACTTGGAGGCAGCTGCCACGGAACTGTCAGAAGCTTATCTTGAGCTGCTAACTGCACAAACAGGCGTTGATTACGCCAAAAGCATGGTGGGCTACAACCAAGCCCGCATTGCTCGCCTTGAGGCCTACCTTGCGCAGTATGGAGACCACAAATGAAACTGCTCAAAGACTTCCTTGCACTGCTAGGCGCTGTAGCTACCACCATGTTCATCCTCGGCTACGCGTACGCATCGGTGCCTCTGCCCAAGACCTGCACCCCAACTTTTATTGATCGGATTTTGAAATGAAAGTTGATCGCGGTAACCCCAACCTAATGCGTAAGAATCCTGACGCGTCTCTTGCAGCTGTGCCCAACAAGCTAGGCGACAAGAACCCAGCTCGCTATGTGCGTGGTGGCTTTGTGCCAATGCCAAAAGACCCCAATGCTGTGCCACCGCCGCAGATGAGTGTGTGGGATAGGCAACAATATGTCCCTGAAAGCATGGGCGCAGTACGGCGTGGTGCTGATGACTTTCTGCGTGTGCAGAGCAAGGGAGTGTGATGCAGTCAATTATGACCGACTGGTTCCCTGTAACCATTTTCCCTGCGCGTATAGGCGTATACGAAGTTCGCATCAACGACAATCCTATGGAGTTTGCAAAGTGGGATGGGGGAAAATGGTGCGTAGTGGCATACACAGTAAGTGGCGCAAAACGTAAAACTGATAGAAGCTGGGCAATGTATCTTGCGACTAACGTACACTGGAGAGGTTTTACTCATGAGCAATAAAGACGAAGCATTGAAGCTGGCGCTTGATGCGTTGTCGGATTTTGACTACGAAAAACGACTGAACGCTATTAAAGCAGTCCAAGAAGCCCTAGCACAGCCAGCGCAGGAGCCTGAGGCATGGATGCACCCTGATGGCAGCTTGTGGTTATTTGGGCATGGTTATGACAAATCAACTTTCACAATCCCCCTGTACGCTACCCCACCCCAGCGCCCGTGGGTAGGGCTGACGGATGATGAAATAAAAGCAATGGACACAGGCACTATTTCAAATGCATCTTTTTACGCAGGAGCATTGTGGGCAGACGCCAAACTCAAGGAGATGAACAAACCATGAACAAACGAGACATTGAACTTGCAAAGCAAGCTGAAGCGTATGCTGACTACAACTTCAAAGGTGAGCCTTATTGGAGAGAAGCATATGAGTCAAGACTTATTGACCTCATCCGCGCCGATGAGCGTGAGGCTTGTATGAAGTTGTGCAAAGAGCATTTCTATGCATACCAAGCCTATCAAGCAATCCGAGCAAGGGGGAACACATGAACGAACAATACTTTGTACCCGATGCCAAGCCATGCCCATTCTGCGGTGATCGAGGGGTGACCGTAGTAGAAGGCGATACCTACCGATGGAGAGTGGCTATCTGCAACTCCTGCGGTGCACAAGCGCCTGATGTGCGGCACTCTATCCTTGAAGGGCAGACGCGCGATCAGGCTTTTGCAGACGCTAACAAACGCGCCATTGCCGCATGGAACGAACGAGCAGAGAAAAACACATGAAAGTACGACAAAAAAACAAGCGCAGATTAAAGTTGTGGCGTGAGCGCACAGCGTTTAATCGGGCGGTCAGGAAAGTCATGCTGCAAATCGCCAAGGCGTCAATGCGAATGTCAGCGGCATTGGCAGAAGCGTATAGAAAAGGCCGAGAGGCACAGGAAAACACATGACACAATTTCCAGCTTACCAACATAAACGTCTACAAGACATAAGCAAAGTTCGTGAGGACATGAACTATCCCACACTGCCGAATGTAGAATTGGAAGAGTACACCAAAACCCTTAAAAGTTTGTACCCTGAAATGTTCCACACAAGCGCAACCTTGCATGCTCGCGTGTTTATGGATGCACCTACAACATCAAGCATCCCATACGCGCGGTTTGTGCGTGAAAAAGAAGCATCACCTTACTACGAAAGCATCTAATATGACTGACAAAACGCCTGATCTTGACGAAACGCTAGCCTTCATTGGCGAAGTAAAGCTGCCACCTGCAGAAGTAGTGCGGCGTGTCAAAAAAGCAAAGGAAGGCGCTGACGCGCCATTGACAGACATGATCTATGGCGCCACGCCATTGGCTCGTGAGCTGGACACTGACGTGCTGCCGCAAGCACAACGTGACTACCAAGGCGAGCAGGACGCACTGCAACGCTTCATGAGCATGTACGAGCCTGGAGAGTTGATCATGCGGCAGAACTTTCGGCGGCATGTCCTGCAAATCTTGGAAGACTGGCGCCTTAAGAACGTAAAAAAGTGAACTTTTTTGCAACTTTTTTGCAAAAACGTGAAAAAGTTGCAAAAACAGCTGTACAATTCAACTGTAGGCAACTACAAACTGGTCCCTCTAACTTACTTGTTTACTGTATATTGAAAGGCAATCATCATGGCACACATGCTCGCAACTACTCTCACCGGCAAAGCTGCAATGGCTTACGTAGGTGACACCCCTTGGCACGGTTTGGGTCAACGACTTACTGCTGACTCCACCATTGAAACCTGGGCTGAAGAATCTGGTCTTGACTTCCAATTGGCTACTGCAGATGTTCAGTTTGCGCCACCTGCATCTGTGTGGAATGGCTTTAAGCCTCAGCACACAAAGTTCAATGGCAAAAAAGTCATGTACCGCACTGACAACGAAATGCCTTTGGGCTTGGTGTCTAGCCAATACAAAATTGTGCAGCCCATGGAAGTGCTTGAGTTCTTCCGTGACATGGTTGGCTCTATTGCCCACCTTGAAACAGCTGGCGTCCTGCGCAATGGCGCACACTACTGGGCACTGGCACGGATGGATGGTGAATTCAACCTTGCTGGTGATAAAGTCAACCAGTACCTGCTTCTGGCCTCGTCCGCCGATGGTTCCTTGGCAACGCAAGCTCGGTTGACTTCGGTCCGCGTTGTTTGCAACAACACATTGCAACTGGCGCAAAAAGGCAAGGCAGAAGTTAGTGTGCGTCACAACTCGGTGTTCAATCCCACCGCTGTCAAAACCGAGCTGGCCAACTTCAACGAAGCATTCAAAACGTTCGAGCAAACTGCCAAAGCATTGGCAGGCATCAAGCTCGGCAGCATGCAAGCGCAAAGCATCTTTACCAAGCTACTTGGTGGTGATGACAAAAAGCCAAGCCGTGCAGCACAACGTGCTCTGGCATTGTTTGACGGCGCAGGCATCGGTGCAGATCTTGAATCTGCCAAAGGTACTGCATGGGGTGCATTGAATGCAGTCACTCAACTGATGGACTGGGAAACAGCACGCACAGGCGATGCTCGACTGGCCAATGCATGGTTTGGTGGTGGTGTATCCATCAAGCAACAAGCAGTACAAGACCTGTTGGCCTTGGCATAAAGTTTCGGGGGGAAAGCTGATGCTGGTAATAGACCTAAGTGCAACTTAGTCCCACTAAACCAGCAAAGCAAGTACCCCCACCCTTTTGTTATATAATCTCAGCATTGTCTATTGAAAGGTATCTATGAACGTCTTCTATCTCCACCATTGCGCAGCTGTTGCAGCAGGCATGCATTGCGACAAGCATGTAGGCAAAATGCTTATTGAGTCAGCACAAATGCTGGCCACAGCGCATCACCACTTTGGCAACGGCGACCATGTGTCCTATAAGCCCACCCATAAAAACCACCCAAGCAACGTCTGGGTACGTTCTAGCAGGCTCCACTATGACTACGTTGTCGAGCTTGCATTGGCCCTTGGCCGGCAGTTTTACGTCCGCTACGGCAAACGCCACAAAACGCATCTCATTGTTGTCGAGCAGCTCATGAAAGCTCCACCTGCCATGCTGGCTATGCCCCTTGTGTGGCAAGACCCTCCGTTGGCCATGCCTGACGAATACAAGTCCCCCAACACCATTGACTCATACCGCCGCTTCTACGCTAGTAAAATCGAACGTATGCCTATGGTGTACTTTAAAGGCACTACGCCTCCACCCTACTGGCTATCAGACATCTGGGCCACATCCTTGAAAGCTGCATAATGTACGACAAAGTCCTTGAGTTCCGTAAGGCAATGCAATTGCCTATTGGCGATAAGCCGCAACTACTTGACCCTAGTGAAAGCTCCTACTTTTCAAGGTTCATCCTTGAAGAGCTTAGTGAGTACATGAAGGCATGTGAGGATGGCGATTTGCCTGAGGCTGCTGACGCACTGGCTGATTTGACATACGTTGTGCTTGGCTGCGCTCATGCCATGGGACTACCCTTTGACGCGATCTTTGCTTTGGTGCATGCAGCCAACATGCGCAAAGAACCTGCTAATGACTATATTCGCAGTTTGCGTGGTAACCACTTTGACATTGTAAAGCCTATAGGCTGGATTGCGCCGCAAGGCGACATTGCAATCATATTGCAAAGCTACAAACATGAACATTAAAGACTTAATCGATGAGTTTGTCACTGTCAAAGGCAAACGTGAAGAGCTAACTGCAGAGGCAAAAGAGCTCACAAAAAAGCTGTCTGCTCTTGAAGCAGACATCATGGAGCAAATGGCAGCGCAAGGCATTTCTAAGGCCGGCTCTGACAAGGCATCATGCACAATGAAAGAGGTGTCTAATCCTACAATTGTTGATTGGCCTACCTTCTATGAATACGTAGCAGAAACAAAGCAATTTGAGCTGCTGCACAAAAGATTGTCTTCAGCGATTTTCCGTGAACGATGGGAAGCCGGTGAGACAATACCTGGGACTTTGGCATCAAAGTCTTTTGAACTGTCCGTGTATCGTAAAAACTAGTAACTTGTTAGGAACATCATGTCTAAAAATGCTATCACTAAACCCGAAAAGAACCAGCTGAGCTTGTTCGAAGACCAATTGGCCGCATTGGCCATGGACACTGTCAAGGCAGAGCAATCGACCCTTGGCACAGCATTCCTGTCCACCAAAAGTGGCGTGCTGACGTACCGCGGCAACCCTGTTGCCAACAACCAATTGGACTGCGTCATTTTGGCAGGCCCCATTGAGCGTTTGTACTACGACAGCCGCTATGACCCTACCAAGACTGTGGGCCCGAAATGCTTTGCCATTGCGTCAGCTGCAACCGGCATGGGCCCGTCAGACGCCGCTGAAGGTAAGCAACACACTACCTGCGAAGGCTGCCCGCAAAATGAGTGGGGCTCCGCTAACAATGGTGGCAAAGGCAAGGCTTGCCGTGAGACTCGCCGCTTGTTGATTCTGCCTGCAGATAGCATTGCGAGCGCAAGTGCTGTGCAAGCTGCTGAGGTTGTCGCATTGCGCCCACCGGTTACCAGCATTCGCAACTACACCACGTACATTCAAACGATTGCTGCTACGCTGCGTCGCCCAACGCTTGGTGTGGTAACCACCTTAGCTGTTGTGCCTGATGCCAAGACGCAATTCAAGGTGACCTTCACCATGAAGAGCGTGGTGCAAGACGCTGACGTGTTGAATGCATTGATTATGCGTGCAACTAATGAAAACGCCAAAGCACTGGAGTCCGTTGCCTTTGCAGGTGATGATGGCGCCCCTGAAGCTGCAGCACAATCGACGCGCTTCTAATGAAACCGATCTTCCTCGACTTTGAAACCGAGGGAATAGAAGCAAGGCCCAAGTACCCACCAGTGCCGGTGGGCCTTGCTATCTTTGACCCTGAAGGTGAAGTACGCGATGACTACTACGCGTTTGGTCATTTACACGACAACAATGCCACCAAGGATGAAGTGCATGAGATACTCAAAGCCATTTTCACGTCAACTCGGCAGATATGCTTTCACAACGCTGCATTCGATTTGGACGTCATTAACGTACATTTTGGGCTCGACACTCCTGCGGCTAATCGAATTAACGATACCCTTGTTCTGGCTTTTTTGCATGACCCTCATACTCGCTCTCTGTCTCTCAAAGACCTAGTTGTCACATGGGGCCTTGCGCAACCAGACGAACGGGATGAGCTAAAGGCTTGGGTCATTGAGAACGTGCTAGAAGCCAAGCGAAAGAAGTCTACATGGGGAGCATACATCTGTCGCGGCCCAGTGGCGCTGGTGGGTCGCTATGCAATGGCTGACGTACGGCTTACCGCTTTGCTCTACGACTATTTGGAGGCAAAGGTTTTGCCTGCGCAGTTGGTGCCTTACCGCCGTGAGATGGAACTGATTCCGATGCTGCTTGAAAACTCAAGTCTAGGCATACGTGTAGATGTGGAAGGCCTTGAAAAAGCAAAGGCACAAGCAGAAATAGACATTGCGCTTTGTAATGATTGGGTACGTTCATTGTTAGGTTCTCCTGAATTGAATGTCGACAGCGATCAACAGCTTGTCGAATGTATTTATGCATCTGAGCACTGGGACAAAAATAAACAATGGCCTGCAACAGACAAGGGGCAATTGCAAGCCACTAAAGAGGCATTCGACGAAATGCTTACCAACTTGGAGCTACGTGATGTCCTCAGATTTCGAGCAAATCTTTCCACTTGTTTATCGACTTTTATTGAACCGTGGCTACAAGCTTCAAGTACTACGGGTCGAATCTATACAAACTGGAATAGCGTTAGAGGTGAGCGCGGTGGAACTCGAACTGGACGACTATCTTCCACACCAAATTTTCAAAACGCCCCCATCAGGTATCCAGTAGTCACGCTTCCTGCAGATTTAAAGGTTGCACCATTGCCATTGATTCGTAGCTTCATTTTGCCTGACGAAGGCCACAAGCTTATTGCATGTGACTTCAATGCTCAAGAGCTTCGTATCTTTGCCCACTTTGAAGGTGGCAACCTCATGAAGCAGTATCAGGCAGATGCACGTGCCGATTTGCATACGTACGCAGCCAACTTGATGACCGAGGCAAGTGGCAGGCCTGTTAGTCGTACGTACTCAAAAGGCGTAAGCTTTGCAATTCTGTATGGCGCAGGTCCAACCAAAATCAGTGATATGCTTAGTGTTGACCTTGACATGGCGCGCACACTGATGAATGCCTACACAACAGCTGTGGCGCCGGGACTTAAGGTCATGCAGGCAACCATGCGTACAAGGTACAAGCTTGGTGAGCCCCTTAAGACTATTGGCGGCAGGCTTGTCAAAATGGAGCCACCTAAGGTCATCAATGGCCGTATGCGTGAGTTTGACTATAAAGGCGTCAACTTGTTGATTCAAGGCTCTGCTGCTGACCAAGCCAAAGCTGCAATGCTGCTGTATCAGAAGACACGTAAAGGTAGCAGGCTGCTACTTAGTGTGCATGATGAATTGGTCATCAGTGCCCCTATTGACGCGCTTGAACGTGAGGCTGAGTGCTTGGTCAATGCAATGTGCAATGCACTAACCATGGACGTGCCAATGATTAGTGACTACAAGATTGGCAACAACTATCAGGAAACCAAATGAGCTATTCACACTCCAGCATTTCAACGTATGAAGGCTGCCCCTACAAGTACAAGCTTACGCGTATTGATCATTTGCAAGAGCCCACTGGCCCTGCTGCAGAGCGTGGTAAACGTATCCACAAAGAGTTTGAAGAAGCTTTTGATGGGTTTCCATTGGTTACTGCCGAGCTTGAGCCTTGGCTTGACTTCATTGAAGACATCAAAAGCTTCTATAACGTTGTCTTGCCTGAGCATGACGTAGGCGTGCGGCGCGACTGGTCATCATGCGGCTTTAAAGATAGCGATGTATGGCTACGGGGCCAGATCGACTTGTTGGCAATCAAAGGCAACGAAGCTCGCATCATTGATTGGAAGACAGGCAAACTTCGTGATTACGAAGAGCAGCTGCGGCTTTATGCCACGCTAGTCTTTGCGCTGTACCCTGAAGTTGACACTATTGAGCTTGAGCTAGCATTCATTGACCTGCAAAAGCCTGTAACATGCGCAACTGTAACGCGTGACAACTTTGGTTTGATGAAAACATGGATGACAAACCGCATGTTAAAGATCGAAAACGACAAGATCTTTGCGCCAAAGCCTAACGCAAATTGCAGGTACTGCCACTTTCGTAAAGACAATGGCGGGCCTTGCAAATGGTGACACGTGTACTGCTGGAACGAGACCTTGAGGCATACTTTAGCAAGCAATGTAAAAAGCATGGTCTTTTAACGTTAAAGCTAAGTGTGCATTTTCAACGCGGCTGGCCTGATCGTGTGGTACCTCTTGAAAATGGTGAAGTGCTATGGGTTGAACTTAAGCGTCCCGGAGGTGTGGTATCACCATTGCAACAAAAAGTTCATGACCAACTTGCAAGCCGAGGCCACAAGGTGTATGTGATCGACTCAAAAGAAGGGATTGACCGTGTTTTGGGAACCTCATGAATACCAAAAAGAAGCCGTAAAGTTTCTGGTTGAGCATGGGTCTGGCCAACTATGGTTAGACCCAGGGCTAGGCAAAACTGCCATTGTGCTAAGCGCGTTTCGTACGCTGCGTCTGTCAAGCATGGCTAGGAAAATGCTTGTGATTGCGCCATTGCGGCCAACGTACACTGTATGGCCTAATGAGGTGAAAAAGTGGGAGCAGTTTGAAGGGTACTCAGTTGGCGTTTTGCATGGCGCCAAAAAAGAAAAAACCTTGGCTGCCAACCACGACATTTACGTCATCAACTTTGAAGGCCTTGGCTGGCTATCAAGCAAATTGCGTGGACAAGCATGGCCCTTTGAGATTCTTACCGTTGACGAGATCTCATTCATGAAGAACACGCAAACGCAGCGCTTTAAAACTTTGAAGCCTTTGTTAGATCGGTTCGACCGACGCTGGGGCCTCACTGGTTCACCTGCGCCCAATAGTCTATTAGACATATTTGGACCGCAGTTGATTATTGACCAGGGGGCCACGTTTGGGCCCTATGTGTCAAGGTTTAGGGAAGAGTATTTTTACCCTTCTGGCTTCAATGGCTATGAGTGGAAGTTACAACCAGATGGCGAAGCAAGAATCCAGAAAAAGCTTAACAATAAAGTGCTGCGGATGGCAGCTCTTGATCACCTTGACTTACCTAGCTTGGCCTACAACGATGTCAGAGTCGAACTTCCACCTGCTGCACGTAAAATGTACGATGCTTTTGAAAAAGCTTTGACCATTGAGCTTGAACAAGGCACGGTGACAGCAGTCAACGCAGCTGTTGCAGTTATGAAGGGCCAACAAATTGCCAATGGCGGCTCATATCTTGATGGCAATGAAAGAGTAACAACGCATGTACACAACGCAAAGACTGAAGCGGTTATGGACCTTGTGGAAGAATTATCAGGACAGCCTTGCATCATTGGGTACCATTTTCAGCACGACCTGGAAAGACTCAGGAAGGCATTCCCAAATGCGCCTGTTATTGGTTCAGGCGTCGTTGGCACTAAGCTTGATTCTATTACTACGAACTGGAATGCCGGCGAAATACCAGTCTTGCTTGCGCACCCTATGTCGGCGGGTCATGGCCTCAACTTACAAGATAGCGGGCATGCAGTCATCTGGTACTCATTGACTTGGTCATTGGAGATCTATGAGCAATTCATTCGTAGATTGTGGCGCCAGGGCCAGAAAAACAACATCATGGTGCATCACATCATTGCAAATGACACTGTAGATGAGGCAATTATGCTTGCTGTGAGGCGCAAAGACAAAACGCAACAAAAATTGTTGACTGCTGTACGTGATTACATTCATCGTAATGTATAATGCAAGTACTGACCATTGACGTTATTCACTGTTAGTTTTCATCCTTTTTAGAAAGATCTATATGACCGATACCAAAGAAGTCGTCGAAAAAACCCGCAAAGAACGTGGCCCCAACATTGACAAAAACACTGTCATCCGCATTAATGTGGAAGTCAATCCAAAGCGTGAAGGCTCCCTTGCACATGCGCGTTTTGCATTGTACGAAGATGGCATGACCATTGCAGACTACCTTGCTGCAGGTGGTCGTTCCAGTGACGTGCACTATGATGCTGGACGTGGCGACATCACTCTTGAAGATGCTGTGTACGAAGACGAAGCTGAAGAAGAAGCCGAAGCTGCATAATGAACATACTCATCACTGGCGTCACAGAGACGCACATCAATCATCCTGATAGGGCAAGCTCTACGAAGTTCGTCTCTATTCCAGAGATCATGACAATGGCGTATCGTTTGATGGGCCACAATGTGGCGCACCGTGCGGTGACTGTTGGCGAAGATCTTTCTGGGTTTGACGCCGTGTTTGTGTATGTTTACCCATTGGACCACAACGCGATTGACCACGCCGGGGCAGTGTATGCGTTGGAACAAAAACCCAATGCATACATCTGCCTCGACGATTGGTCTTTCCAAGAGATTCTGCCCACATGGGCAAATGTAATTGATGTTGAAAAGCTTCAGTCACGCGTATGGATTGCACCATTGTTCCCTTGGGGCAACAAAGACAAAATGGGTTTACCTGTCGAATGTATTTTGCCATGGGACCCATCACCCTTATACGTATGCCCACCTACGCATCAGCTGTCATGGGGCCAACGTAAGCAAATGTGGTACAACGCGTCATTGTCAACCGGCGCACACCTGTGGGCAAGTGCGCAACGTCTTAGTTGGCCTGTGTACTCTGTTGGTGGCAAGCATTTGGGCCAGCCACGCAAACTTGAAAGTGATATTGTTTGGGAATATGGCTTTTACAAAGGCGTGTTGTGCCCCACATATGAGCACGCTGGATGTGGTTGGTGGCGTGTACGCTATTTACATGCAGCGTATGCAGGTTGCGTACTTGGCGGCGACCCTATTGAGCTTGCAGCTGTTGGGCCATCATATGGCTTTAAACTGCATGAGCTTGAGTCCATGGACACCAATGATCTACGTAGGGTCATAAAGGGTCAAAAACAAGAAGTGCTGGTAACACCGCGACTTACAACTATTAAAACTCTACAATCTTTTTTATGATCATCATTTTAGAAGGCCCAGACGGCGCAGGCAAGTCAACACTTGCTGAAAAGCTGCGCGTCATCATCAGCAAAAGTACCGCAAGCATGGTGCACATGGTTAAGCATGGCCCTTACTCAGGCTTAACGTCTGAGCAACTGTGCAAGTTGTACTTTCGTGCGATGTCGCCTGCCTTGACTTTTGATGACACTCTCATCATGGATAGGTCATGGTTGTCTGAGCCCATCTACGCTGATGCGTACCGCGGTGGCAACTCACGTGTTGACATGCCGCGTCGCCGCATGCTTGAGCGTATTGCACTTGCACGTGGTGCAGTAGTGGTATTGTGCCAACCTGCCTATGAGGTTTGTGAGCAGGCATTTTCTGCGCGGCTTGGTGAGGAGTATCTTGACAACACTACGCAATTGCGTCAAGTGTACGCTGCGTATGACGCACTGGCATTGCAAACGCATCTAACAGTTGTACACTACGACTATGTCAATGATGATGTTGAAGACTTGTTTGCCAAAATCAAATACGCAAGCATCACAAACAAAAGCACAGGTGGCGGTTCGTTTAAGCAAGACAACTACCTTATGCTGTGCGACAAAGGCCCTCAGATGAATGTTAAGTCATCAGCTGTGGTAGTACCTTTTATCAACTTTCTTGACAACGATGGCCCCAGCAGAATGTTGGCAACAGTTCTTGAAGATGAGGGCGTACCTGAAAGCTGTTTGTACTGGGCAAATACGCAAAACGCTGCTGGTGCGCCATCTGATGCAAGTTTCATTCAGCAACTTACGCCGCGAAAGATCTTTGCGCTAGGTAACAATGCCTACGCATGGGCACTAAACAACAACGTGAAAGCCATCAAGCTTCCACCACCGTTGTATCATCTCCAAAACTATCCAGATCAACCATACCACATCACAGAAGGCAACAATGGACTTAGCGATTATCAATAAAGAAGCAGACCTCATCAATCTGTACCACGTACTGCGTGAATACGGCGAATGGGCCACGCCTCGTGGCGAAACAACACTGGAGATTGAAAACTTCTCGTACACAGTTGGGCCGTACGTCAGGTTCAATGCATTTAAAGGCCGTGCGCTCAACATCCCGTATCTTAAGCGTGAAATGGCTTGGTACATCAAGGCCAATCCATATGACCTGACCATTGCAGATCACGCAGCGCAGTGGGGCAAAATCATTGCCAACGGCAAGCTCAATAGCAACTATGGCTCATACTGGTTTGGCCGCCATGGCGTACGCAACATTGTAAAGTTGCTGACGGCTGACCCTACCAGCCGCCGTGCTGTCATTCCAATGTATGGCACTGACGTTGACCACATGGACATTGACGCAAAAGATGTGCCTTGCACACTTGCCATTGAGTTTCGCATTCGCAATGGTCAATTGAATGCTCGTGCAATTATGCGCAGCCAAGACATCCTATGGGGCATGGCCAATGACCTGCCCACGTTCTCATTTTTGCAAGAGATCATTGCTGCCATTCTTGGCGTAAACATGGGCAATCTTACGGTTACCGTAGGTTCTTTCCACGTTTATGTGCGTCGTATGGAAATGTTCAAAGAAATTGTGGGTAGCTCCACATATCTATCCATCTCAGACCCTCCACCTCGCATCACAAAAGACGAAGCTTTGGAGCTTAGCAACTCTGTCATCAACCCCAAGTACGAGTTCTCAAAATGGCTACTCAACATTTAGCCTTACGGCATCCCGCAGAACGTGTGCTACGCAAGTACATTGAGGCCATGCTGCGGCAGCATTACACATTGCCAGAGATCATTGAAGCCTTGATGGCATTGAAGATTGAGTTGGTAAATGTGGAAAATTGGCAAAAAGTTGCAGCTGAAGCAGACTTTGCACCCTGATTGCTGTATAATCAGTACCGTAGGCAACGTTGTCTACGGTACTTTGACTATTGAAAAGGATACATCATGGCTAAAATTTTCTGGACAAAAGCTGAAATTGACACGGTGCTTACTGTTGCGCATCGCTACGTTACAGACCACAGTTACGGGTATTTTGACGCAATCAAAGCAGCGCAAAAAAAGCTGCCTGAGTCGCGGCAGCGCCCGTTCAATGCATATCCAGCTGCATATGAGCTCATCAAAGAATTGAAGGTTCGCATAGCGCTGGATGTGCCAAAGCAAAAAGCAATAGAACCACCCACAGTTGCTAATGAAGTGGCGCCAGTGCCCACCAGTACATCCTGGGACCCCACTCTTGATGACCTCGTTCAGGCCATAGCAAAGAAAATTGCCGGTGCACTAAAGCAAGAAATTGCAATAGCAGTTAAAGAGCTTGAGCATGACTTTGGGGTGCGCAAACACTGTGGTGAGTATGCTGCAACAGGCATTAAGAAAAAGCGTGTAGTCATCATTGGCTTGCTAAATGACCAAGCCCATGCAATGCAACGAGAGTTTGCGGATGACTTTGACGTTAAGTGCATTGACACTGACCGTGCCATGGGTATGTCACCACCGGATGCTGATGCGTACCTGCTGATGAAAAACTTCATCAACCATCCACTGTACCACAAGTACCAAGCATTTCCTAACCACGTATTGATTGATGGTGGAATGAGCTCAGTGCGTATGTGGTTTTACACTAAAGGCAAAGAGCTTTAATAGTCACCGCGGCCGGGTGCAAAATTGCCTAGGTCGGGGTTCTTTGTCTTATGCTCTTTGTAAGCTTGGTAGCCTTGGTACGCAAGAGGCGGCAAAGACATAATAGCGCCTGCGGCCTTAGCTGCCGGATGTGGTATTAGCCCAACCAAGCCGCCTGCGCCACTAAGACCCGCCATTACACCTTCAAGAGTATTGCCTGCCTGAAACTCATTGTAGGCATGCACTAGCTCACCTGCTGACAAACCGCCCATGATTGTGTTAAAGCCCGGAATCTTAGCCAAGAAAGTTTTTGCCTTGGATAACTCATCAAGCGTTGCTTGTGCCCCTTGCGTTGCTGCAGTTGCTCGTGCTATGGACGGCGCGTTTCTTGCAGCTTTTGCCTGCTCTAAAGCAAGTTGCGCTGCTGCTGCTTCTGCTTGCGCAGTTTTATGAGCCAGCCCAGCGTCAACAACTGCCTGACGCGCATTTGCAATATGCGCAGGCTCTTCATAGCTTCGAGGCACTGCCAATCCGCTGCGAGTGGCTTTGTAATCTGCAGGCAAGCCTTTTTCAACATTGTAGTTACGTGCAGCTTCTGTAACGCTATCGCCGCCTGGGCCCATTGAACCTACTACTTTTTTGTTCCATTTATCACCGGCAAGATCTTCAATTGGAATGTCAGCAGGATTAAGCCCAACAGCTTGCGCAGCAGCATGCGCAGCATCACGCGTCATAGCAGCGTCAGAAAGTGTAGTTTGTGCAGCTTGATGCGCCATGTGCGCTTGATCAAGTGTAGCCTGCAAAGGCTTAACCAATGACTGCTCATACGCTGCATTACGAGTTAAGTCAACTTTGGCAGCAGTCAGATCTGGGTTAACGTAGTTAGGCACACGTGAGCCAATGGCTGCGCCACCAAGAGTTGCGCCAATCTCACTTATGCCAAGTCCCTCATTAGCTTTTTGAGCTGCAGGTGCTGGCCCACGTCGCACGTATGGCGCCAAGGGGTCAATGTCAGCTTCTGCTGCAACAGGCGCTGCTGCACGCCTTCGCATTGCATCAGTGTATTGCTCTTCAGTGGCACCAGGGTTAGAAGCAGCAAAGTCTTCATATGTGGCTGCAGCAGGTGAAGATGCTGGTGCAGTTGCGCCAAATGGCACAGTCAAACTTGGGTCAAACCCACTTAATGAGTCTACACTAGATTTAACAGGCGTGGTTGCCATAGATACCCTTTACTTTTTCAAGAGCACTTGGTCAAGACCTTTTAGTGCATCTAAGTAGTCGCTGTTTTGCTTAATGTATGCATCTGTCTTAAAGAACGCACGAGGATTTTTAACTGCAAGACCTGGGTTTGCTTCATCCCATGCGCTATACATCCCAGCAATTTTACTGTCGTTTTGATGTTGCAAAAGACGTTTGCCTGCCCAATAATACATAGCTTCAGGCAAATTGCCTATGTTTGCAATTGCAGCGCTAAGTTGCTTGTCTTCATAGTTGCTAAGACGCCCACCAATTGCTTCACGATTTAATGAAAGATTGGCAACAGTTTCTTCAGCTATAGCGTTCAATGCACGAGATGCTAGTTTCTTTTGCCGATCATCCAAGTTTAGATTGGACACCAAGTCTTCAACATTAACATTGGCATGACCAAAGTGCCCAATGCCAACGCCAGTATTAACCATTTGCCCAGCAGCTTTTGCTGCACGCTTAATGACTGTGTCAACATCGCGTGCTTGCAATTGCCCAAACACAGCTTGCCCATCAGGGTCAGTTGTAATTTGGCGCAAAGTGGTCATATTGTTGATGGCTTGCGAATTGGTAGTTGGGTTGAAGCGATTAAGCGCAGCAACTTTATCATTAAAAGGCTTTAATTGCGTTTCAGCGTTTCTTGTCTCCATGCCAATTTGCGCCTCAGCACGCTTTTGCTCAATAGCACGCTGCACTGCAGGTGAGTCAGATCTAACATCACTCATATTTTGCGGTACAGACGCTGCAGGTTGCGTAACAGGCTGCATAGGCACTTGCAACGCAGATACTCGTGGCGCTTGCTGCGCTTGCTGCGGTATTTGTCCACCAACTTGGCGAAGTAAGTTCTCAACATCAGCAAGTTGCGGGCTGATAGCAGCTTGTACTTGCTGATTGCCAGACTTGACTGCTGCATCTAGCAATGTTGAAAGCTTATCACGGGTTGCAGTTAAGTTGCCAATCAATGCTGCAGGACTTCCTGTAGGCGTAGCAACGGGCGCCGGACCAAGCGCAGCAGGTCGAGACATTGCCGCAGGCCCCATAGGCGGTGCAGGCATTGCAGGGCCACCTTGCGGCATTGCAGGGCCACCTTGCGGCATTGCAGGACCACCTTGCGGCATTGCAGGACCACCTTGCGGCATTGCAGGAGCAGGTGGTGGTTGGCTACCTGCCGGAGGTGTCACCAGTGTCCCTTGAGGGCCTGCGGGCGGAGTAGGTGGGGTAACCAATGGCCTTGCTGCTCCAGTGCCTCCAGCAGGTGCTGTTACACCTGGAATTGCAGGCGCTTGTGGTGAAGGCATTGCTGCGGGTTGCTGTATTTCAATGCCATAAGCCTTTGCAGCAGTGGGGCCAACTTTGTCAATGAACTCAGCATTTGCACGACGCTTAGCTTCTTGGTCATTGCCAGCCTGCAGCACTTTGATTTGCAATTCAAGATATGCGTTTTGTAGCTTAACGCCTTCAATCTGATTGCCAATCTTGTTTTGGTTTTGCTGTTCACTAAGTTTGTCTTGCTCAATTTGCGTTTTAATCTGCGCGTCAGTCATGCCTGCGTAGTCTTTGACCAAGGCCCCTATTGTTGGGTTTTTAGCGGCGATTTTCAAATAGACTTTGGGGTCAATCTGCTGCAACTTATTAGCCGTTTCAGCCAGCCCCGGCGTTGACGCTGTTGCAGTAGCTGCTGCGGTACCTTCAGATCCGTTCTTTAAGACTTGCGCAACTTGCGAAGGTGGTGCACCAATTGCTTCGCCTAGCATTCTCATTGCGTCAGCGCGGCTTTGCAACTCATACTTTTGCCCTTCGATTTGCATTTGCATTTGCACAATCGCAGGCTGTCGTTCAAGCTCAGCTTGTCGCTGTTGACCAACAACAGTTGCTGCGCGGCCTGCAGCTTCACCAAATGAGCCAGTTTTGCCTGGGTCTAGTAAAGCGCCTGCGATGCTAAACCAATTAGTATCATTGCGTTGATTTAGCGACTTTGACAGTCTATCTAGCGCAGATGTATACTGCGCAGCAGCATCAGGATTTGTTGCTGCGTCAGTAGGCAATGTGGGGATTACGGGTAGTGCCATATTCAGCCTTTAACTATGGGAGGTACCCATTTCTTTGCAACCAATCAATCATTTGCTGCCCACCCGGTGAGCTTGCAATCCCTGCAATAATTGCAGCGGTGCCACCTGCTGTTGCTAGAGACGATGAAGAGTATTGTCCTGCACCACCTGGGCCAACATAGTTGCTTGTTACACCAGTAGGCACTGTATAGCCCTTTAAAAGATTGGCCGCGTACTGTTGCTTTTGCAAGTCAAAGAGATTTGAATTTTGATTGTTGGTTTGCTCTTGCGCACCCATTGTTGCCAATGTGTTGACATCGCCTTGCCCTAATGCTTGTGTTTGACCTGCAAGGCCAGACATTAACCCTGCGCCTGTAAAGTCAAAGCCTTGCTGATTTTGCGCAGCTGCCAGTGCTTGACTATAGCCACTTTGCAATGCTTGTGTTTGCTGTTGAGTAATGTTATTTTCAGCATTTGCAATATTTGACGCCAACGCATTTGCGCCTTGTTTAGAGCCAAACATGCCTGAGCCTACAATACCTGAAGTGACTTGCGGCGCCAATCCACGTGCAATGTTGTTTTGACCTTGCGCGCCAATGTTGTCTACTACGTCATTTATATAAGGAGACATAAATGATTGCACGCCATTAGCATTATTAGGGTCTACAGCAGACAGTGCGCCTTGTGTTACAAGATTTTTTGACGCATCTAAGTTGGTCTGATAGTTGCCTACATTGGCGCCTGCAGCTTTCCATGCAGCTGTTTGATTAGCAGTTGCAGGCGCAAACGTTGCATTTGTTGCAGCAGCTGCGCCATTCTTTGCAATATCCTGCATGTAAGTTGAAAACCAATCCGGCGCAGTTGTTGTCTGCGTCGTTGTGGAGTGAATATCTGGCAACGGCGTGCCTTGCGTAATATCGGTCATGATCTATCCTTTAATGTATTCTAAAGGCGATTTGGCCTTTGGTGGAATTTTATGTATAGGCGCAGAGCGTTTATGCTTACGAATAGCTTCTCGCATTTCATCCAAACGTTTTGCACCTGCATCAGAAGAGCCATTACCAAGTGCTGCAACAGTGTCTGCATCAAACACATACTCGCCATCTGCAAGCATTGCAGGAATGTCATCAGACTGCCCATCGCCACGACCTTTAACGTAGTGCCCAGTTGCGCCTGTAATAAATTCAGGTTTGTGGCTTGAAAGCCCGCCTTCAGCAAAGTAGCGAGGCTGCTCTTCAGGCATTGGTGTTTGCTCAATCTGCTGCATATGCGGCGAAATTGCCGCCATAGTTTGTGGCGATACGTTAGCCATTTGCGGATACATTTGCACAAGCTGCTTTAAAATGCCTTCATTGCCTGAAGGCGCAGTGCTTGTAAGACCGGTGCTTTGCAAGTTTTGTGAAGACACACTACCGCCACCTGAAGGGTTTAGCATGTTAAGCCCTTGCTGCGTTAAGCCTTGTGGCGATGTGCCAAACAATGACTTTGCGCTGTCTATTGCGTTTTTACCAGCAATTAAGCTTTTTACTATTGCCGAAGCAGTTAAGCTTGGCCCACTTACTGCTTCAGGTGGAACATATACATCATATGCAGGTATTCCTGGAGGCGTGCTTACTGCTTCAGGTGGAACATATACATCATTCGCGGGTAAGTTAGGGGGCGTGCTTACTGCTTCAGGTGGAACATATACATCATTCGCGGGTAAGTTAGGAGGCGTGCTTACTGCTTCAGGTGGAACATATACATCATTCGCGGGTAAGTTAGGAGGCGTGCTTACTGCTTCAGGTGGAACATATACATCATTCGCGGGTAAAGATGGGATGCCTGAAGCCGCAGCAGAAACATCGCCAACAATTCCAGCTGTTGGATACGCCGCTAAATCTGCAGCAAGAACTTCTGGTGCAACAGAAGCTGCAGTACCAGCCGCCGCCCCAGTTCCGGCAGCAAGCTCTTGAAGCGCAGGCATTCCGTATAAAGCAGCAGCCGCCAAGGTGGCCTCTGTTACTCCTGGATTTTTAAAAAACTGAGTGGTTGCCTTTGCTGGGTCAGCAAAGAAATCTCCAACGCCGCTAAACACTCGATCAAAGAAACCGCCATCATCACCGTGAGCATTAACTTGTTTAGTTAAATTACCATTGATGTCGTACACATTCAACATATCTCCACCCGCAGGCGCAGTAAAACCGCGAATGCCAGAGGGTGCCATTTCAGAATTATGGCTTCCGCCTACATTGGACTCAATGATGTCAAGTCTAAGTTGACCGCTTTCTACTTTAGCTTTGAGCGCAGGACTAAGTGCTGCGTATGCGGCATCATAAGATGCTTTTGCTTTCTCAGCTTCAGTAGGCATACGCCAATAAGGGTCGCGCCTCGAATTGCCGGGATCAAGCACTGCACCAGGTGTGCTTGCAGTTATATCATCACTACTATCTCTTGGCATATCTAGCCCCTTATTGACATAATGCCAGTCAATGCACTTGCCCAGCTTTGCCAGTCTGAGTAGCCACGTGCATCAGGCACTGCTGAATTGTTGAAATAGCCAATGCCTTGCAATGACTGCGCCCAGTCTTGCCATTGCTCTTCTGGGTACTTGCTTAACTGCTGCGCAGCAAAAAGCTCAATCATAAGCGCGCACCATTGGTCCCATGACATGCCTCGCGGATCGTAAACTATCATGGGTTGCCTGTACTACGTTCATCACCCACACTGACGCTAAGCAGCACTTTGCCTGTTTCATAGTCGCCATTAAAAGTGTTAGATTCGAAGCGCAAACGCATCTCACGTTTTTGCTCACGCATGTCTATTTTATATGTTGACGGGCTAAAAATATACGGATCAGAGTAAGAATCTGGCTCGTCTGCATAACCTGCGCCAATAACAGTCACACTCATATCGCCAACTTGCACAAAATCAGGCTCTATGCGTTCTAAACGCATCCAACGATTGGCCCCTTGCACAGCGTTTTGCCCAGGTCCGCCAGTTACCCACCCAATGCAATTTGTTTCATAATAACTTTGAATGGCAGTAACGGCAGTTAGGTATTGACGATTCTTTCCAAACTCGTGCTGCCATAACGTATATTTGCTATTGCTATTTGCGGCATTGTCAGCCCATACTGGGTATCTAAACACTTCTGAAAACACACCTGCTGAGCGTTGCGCGCCTGTAGCAAACCCTGCATCATACCAGACCTGTTCGCGAACATTATAGATGATGGCGTTGTTGCACTCAGTGGCTGTGCCATGGGGGTAAAACCACCAGATCTCTCCCCAACGTGGAACCTTGGCTGCCCAAACTTTTTGGCGCTGTGCGTAGTTTAGATTGTCGAAGAAAAAGTTGAGGTTGGTACCATTAGGTAACTCTTGTGCAACGCCGTTGTAAACCATAAAGCGATCAACAGCAATCCAGAAGATCAAGCCATCATACTCAATGGCGCATTGCGATGACAAGATTGACGTTTGCGTTGAGATAATGTCTGCACGCCAATATTGTGTGGAGCTACCGATGGGCGTAGGCGCGTAGCTAATACGCGTTAACTGGTCAAGCGACCAAAATAAACCGGATGGTGACGCAGTACCGCCGCGAAGCGCCATACCCTTCACTACTTTTGTAGCCGAAATATTGACAATGTTGGCATCGGGCGCAACCCAATTAGTGAAGTCACCTGCTGAAGAGTTTTGCACGTAGCCATTGTTGCCATACACAAAAAGATATGGGTACAGCATCACAGCGCCGCCCGACACTGAAATGTTATTGTCAAATGTAAGTGTTTGCGTGCCTGCAGTGCCGCCTGCTGATAATGTAACTACAGTGACTGAGCCATTGACAACAGATGACGTAACTGTTGCAGTTGTTGCAATACCGCCACCTGTAACTGTTTGGCCTACATCAATTAAGTAGTTAGCAGATGAGATAGTAAATGTAACACTGCCTGTGCCACTAATTGTGCCTGTCGCAGTAAATACGCCAACTTTTGTTAGTGCGCCACCTGGAAATGCGCCTGACAAAACAGGCGTATTTACTGTGCTATCAATTGCTGCAAGGTTTTGACCTGGGTGAGCAACTACTTGAATGCCTGAACCAAGATTATTACCTACATCAAACTGCCATAAGTTGTTTGCACTTGCAGTAAAGTCAGCCGTTGATGACGTCAATACATTAGTTGGGCCCGAGCCTACGCCATCCGTATTAGATGTAGACCACTGCTGAATGTAACTAGCAGAGCCTGAATACACGTAGTTCAAGCCTTGCGTTGACTGCATTACCATGCCGCGACTAATTTCAGCGGCATTCAAGAACATTGCATTGTAGCCACCTATTTTACGAGGGCGCTTACGCTGAAATCGAACCCATACTCCATCTACGTACATAGGCGAGTCAAAAACAGTACCATCCCGCTGAATACCAGGAGGTATTGTTAGCGAAATAACGTCAGCTGTCATTAAAAAGCGCCTCCGCCAATTCCATTAGGCACTGTTAAGCCATTTGCGCTAAACACCCCAGCTTGCGACCCAAGAATAGATATTGCCCATTGGCCTGTAGTAGGACGATAAAAGCCTGTATTACTTTCAGCACCAAAATAAACGGAAGGCGTTGATGCAGAACCACTAATAACAGAAATAGCTGAAGTAAAAGTATTTGATGCGCCTGATGCAGCGTTATATACTTCAGTACCTGTGCATGATAATACCATCGAAGAAGAAGACGGTATTTGAACACCTGTGCCTGAAGTTGTCTTAAACGTAAATGTTGCGCCTGAAGTATTGTTAGTGACTGTATAAAGCTGAACAGTAGGCGGCACAATGACAATTTGTGGGCTTGTTAGTGTGCCCGTATATGTTTGAATTGTGTTTGCGGCTTGCGCTGATGTTAGCGTAGTTGTGCCACCTGTAACAGGCAAAGACAATAGCGTGTACGCAAAACTATTAGACCTGCCAAGCCCAAAGCTACTCCAGCTTGTGCCGCCCCCTGACACTAAGCTGATTGACTCAGTAAGCTGTAGTTGTTGACTAGAATTTCCGTCAATCGTATCAGAACTAGACGGCGTAATCGTAAGAATTCCAGTTCCGTTGTTTTTGATAGTAATAAACCAACCTGAGCTTACGGATGCAGCCAAAGGAAGCGTTAGTGCGCCTGCGCCACCTGTCCATACACTTAAGTCTGCACTATTGGCAGAAGTAAGAGTAGTGCTTGCACTATAAGTTAGAACAGGGTAGATTTGATTTAGCGTTAAACTAGATGCTAAAAGACCGTACCCGGCCAATGAAGCAGCATTTGCAGATGATGTTCCTGCGCCAAACGGGATTGAAGACCAACTGCCATTTACTGTAGTATTGTCAGTTACAAAAATGTACTGCGATACGCCTGAAGTAATTGCAATGATTGTGTTGCCAGAATTATCGGTGACAGTAAACGTGTTAGAGCCAACATTTCGAACCAGCACTGATTGACCCGTAGAGACTTGATATGCCGGCGGCATTTCCAGCAACAGACCTGTTGTTGTAGCTGTCACATCAATGATGCTACTTACAGGAGTGTTGGTGTTACCATTTACAGGCCATTGAAGTACAGTATTTGAGCTAATTGACAATGCTTCATAGCTTACTGCTGTTGGATAAATTTGCTGGCCGGAAAACGGCGAAGTGTACGTTGTCATGATTAAGAATCCTGTGCAACAGTTTGACGATCACCAATACGTAATTGGTCTTCTTGCTTCAATGCTGCAAGTCCAGTATCGAACAACTGCGACCACACAGCAAGTCGTGCGTCATCTTTTAAGAACGGCGCTGTTTGTTTAAGAGTGCCAAACAGCAATACGTTAGGCGCATTTTGTGTAAGCCAATTTGTCTGGTTATCAGAGGCCAACGGCTGTAACCTCGTATAGCACAAAGTTTGAAATGCAAAATTGCTGCTTGGCGTTGGTGCCACATACCAGTTATCAAAGTCGTAGTCTGCGTAAAACAATGGCGTGTCAGTAGTAGACACACTAGGCCAATATTGTTTTAAGTACTCAAGTTTTCTAAGCAAAATTGGCTGCGTGCCGCCTGCAGCCGTAGTCAAAGTCATTGACACAGTTTTGCGCCAACGCGCAGGCTTTTGAATAATTGGGCTACCCGCAGTCATGGTGCTATTTGCAACCAGCATCTGCCCCAATGTTTTAATGTTTTCTGCAATTTCAAACTCTGCCAGCATAATGGCAGTAGGTATAAACGCTATAACTGCAGCATCTTTACGCTCCAAGTATTGTTGCACCAAACTTGTAAGTGAGTCGTATGTTAAAACTGCTGCAGGTGTAGTCATTTGTCGGCCTTGGCATCAAGTTTGTCAAAGATTTGCTTGCAAATAGATTTTATTTCGTCAATATCACGGTGGTAGTCATTTTTAGTGACATACTCACGTTGCATACTACGAAAATCAGTATCTAAACGCTCCAAAGATCGTGTAATACTGTTGATGGTCCATCCACCAAAAAATGCTATAAGACCTACAGCAATGTTAAATAATGCTTGTGTATCCATTTTATACTCATGTGAAAAGTCTTGTGCCGGTTTTATCAATGATAAGAGCCTGCTTGCGGGGTGCCAAGCTGGTGGTGTTGGGTACGCTGATGTGCGTCCAGGCGTCGAATTCCCTGATGATTTGGTCAAACGGCAACTTGGCAGAGATGATGGCACGAACCACCTCATCAGGGGTCATGCCGGGAATCTTCAGGTCAGCAGCGCACCCCACGCGGTGCTGAGAGGTGTCCTTGGAACCAACGGCGTCGTTGACCTGCTTAGATCGGAAGGCGGAGTTGACCATGATGGGTTTACCTCCAAGCGCCGCCTTGACCAGCTCCAAAAACTCAGCCAGTCGTTGAAGATTTGCGCGTTCTGCATCATTAGGCGTGTTGTCAAACTGGCGGTGGTCGGTATGGGTCAGCTCTTTGAGCGTGAAGTGTTCGGTCAACTGTGTCATTTCAAAATTTCCTTGGTCATGGTGTCAGTTTTGTCTTTACTGGATTTGCTGGAGCCGTAAAAGAAAGAAATAATGGTAGCCACTGCAGTGCCGAGCAAAAAGCCAAGAATAATGTTGCCAAAGTCTTTACCGCTGGCAGGCACTTGGCCAAATGTGATGGCAAAGAAATATATCATCGAGCCTACGCTCCAGAACCATGCAAACCAGTAAATAAAGTGCTTAGCAAACTTGTCGTCTTGGTTCAGAGCAGTCTCTTGCATATGACGAGCCGAGTCTCGGTCAGCGTTCTCCAACTCAAACTGCTTGAGGTCTAGTTCAGCCAGTTTGGACGCCGCTTCTGGGTCTCCTGCAATGGCTTTTGCCACGGCTTGAACGTCATCAGCCACACCAAACTTATTGGCAATAGCGGTAACAGCAAGACCACCAAGAGGCCCACCGACAGCAGTTGCAACAGCAGGAGCAATGCCTTTAAGAATTCCAAGTAGTTCATCCATTTTATTTCCTCATGAAGTCAATGTATTCCATCGTTCCCCAAGCCAGCAGGGTGATAAGCAATGCCCCGGCAGCTATTGCCAGCACCATTTCAATGGCTTCACTAATTTCCTGCTTGCGCTTGGCTTTTGCTTTTTCCATAGCTACTTCCTCTGCTTTACGTTTCTGCACGATCTTGTTACGTTCCATCAGGATAGCCTGCCATACGTCAGCTTGTCCAGACCAGATTAAGTGTTGCTTGAGTTCGTTCTCTGCGTCCTGCAACTGCTTGGCATGCAGCACCGTCTCAAACGCCTGCGCCGTATCCGACTTACCAAACCCCTTCTTGGGTTCAGATGCGGCTTTGGCAACAACATCTTTAGCCTCAAAAAACTTCATCAGATCACCGGAAATAGCTCCGATGTCCTTGCCCATCTTGATTGCGGCTTGGACTCCCTTGATGGCCGCTTGGGCTGTAGCAAAGGCGGTGATCGGGTCAATCATTTGAACATTACCAAGGCAAACCAGAGGCTTTCACAGGAGCTTTTTGTGCGTCAATCTGGCTTTGTAAGTTAGCTTCTACGGTGTCTTTACCCAGCGAGGTTTGCACCCAGCCAACGACAGTGGCTTCCGTCAGGTCAGCGTAGGGGATGTAAGACTCGCCCTGCTCTTGAGTGTAGCCAACAGTGCCGTAGGTGCTGGCGCTGTAAGTGTCGTCGGTAGCGGTGACGTTGTAATGCACGGTGACAACAAAGCCGTCAGCGGTCAGTCGATCCATTTGAGAGATAGTCCAGTTAAAGGTGGTCATGGTATTTCCTTTGGGTTATTTGGCTTCAAGCGCTGCCAAGCGAGTTGTGAGGTCTTGGATAAGGGCTTGTTGTTCTTGAATTGCTTTAATAAGAATTGGCACAAATACGCTGTATTTCACCGACTTTGTTGATGTTTTTAAGTCAGTACCGTCTACGTCAAGATCAGCAGTTTCTTCAACCAAACTGGGGAAAATTTGCTCAAGTTCTTGTGCAATAACACCAATTTGTTTATTTTGCTCATAACCCAAATTAGATTTAAGATTGTAATTAACAATCCTTACCTTCATTAAACTGGAAAGTTTTGGTGTTGCATCAACAACATTTTCTTTGATTTTTATGTCAGAAATAGCCGCATAACTGTTATTTGTATTTGTAACATTTCCGTTTGCGGCAATACGAAATTGATCGGTTACGCCAGTTGAATCCCGCCCCACCATAATAAAAGCTGAACTAGCAGCTACTGATAAGCGTACGGTGGATGCACCTAACATTCCAATACCTACAAGCCCGTCGGAGTCAATACGCATCCGTTCGCCACCAGATACGCCGTAATTGTTTGTACTGAAAGCAATGTAACTATTTGAAGAAGATGCTCCAGCAGTTGTGGCAAATGTAATTGAAGAACGAGCATTGTCCGATGGGTCATCGGATGTCCAAACACCAATCTGATTTGAGGATACCGCATTGCGTGTTGGTATAGCTACTGAAATACTTCCATTGGTTGTGAGTATGGCGTTTGTGCTTGGCGTAGATGTACCAATTCCTAATCGACCACTGGTGTCCAGCCGCATCCGTTCTGCGCCTCCTGTGTAGAAGGTCATCGGTAGGTATGTGCCAGAACCGACTTGACCCGACGCAATAGAACCATCTGAACCTAGTTGCGTGACGTTGGTATTGGTTGCAGATGCATTACCCCACAATGCAAGATAAGACGCTGTCCCAGTTCCGCTTGGGATAACTCCAATTACAGTTGCGCTGTTTGACGTACTGGTCTGAAACATCACACGATTTGCAACAGTTGCATTGGTAAAGTCACCAGTGATGCGGTTGCCGGTACCTGTGAAAGCGAGGTTGCCTGAGTCGGAAATGGATGTAAAAGTACCCGCAGCCGTAGCTTTGGAAGCCATAACTTGGACAACGCCGCTGTTGTCTTTGTAGTACAGCTTGCCATCGGCATAGTTCAAAGCCAGTTCAGAGCCTAAGGTGCTGTTGGTCAGATTGGACGCACTTGGCACATTTGAGGCTGTGCCACTTGCGTAAATCAGTATGGGTGTGTATCCGCTTTGCGCCATGATTGGCTCCTAAAACATTAAAAAGAAGTTGCCTTTTGACTGAACCAAAGGAGTGTAAGTGATGATAATGATACCGGCAGCACCAAGACCACCAGTTGAAAGTATAGATGATGCTCCTCCACCACCGCCGCCACCATAAAGTCCGCCAGCTCCACCGGATGTAGCAGTTATTCCATCACCAGCGCCACCGCCTCCACCACCCGAATAAATTGATGCTCCTGCGCCTCCAGCGGTTCCCGATGTAGATGCTGCACCACCAGCACCTCCAGCGCCAGCACCTGTACCCGCAGTACCAGCAGTTGATGTTGTTCCAGAGCCAGCCGTTCCACCATTTCCTCCACCGCCGCCTCGACCTATTGTTGGATTGGTTGCGCTATTTGCTCCTCCAGCTCCACCATTTCCATTAGGCCCACCAGCACCACCACCGCCACCACCGGCTGCTGTAGTGTTTGTTCTTCCATTTCCTCCTGCGCCACGGGCAAAAGAACTTGTTAAATAATCTGTATTATTTATGGTTGTAGTAAGAACTCCAAAAGCACCACCTGTAATTCCACTAGCATTTTGTCCACCCGCAGCTAAAAGTATGCTGCCATAAGTTGAACCATCAATAGTACCAACACCCAAGTATGCAATATTACTTCCAGCAGAAGAAGATTTAGTATCGTAATTTAAGTTTGTAACATAGCCTTGAGAAATAAGTGTAGCAAAAGGTACATTGGAGCATAGAAAATAATATCCACCAGCACCACCACCACCAGATGCAGAAGCAGTTCCTGCCGCACCATCGCCTCCAGCACCATATATTTCAATGGTATTGACAGCATCGTTCCAATTTGCTGGAAGCGTCCAAGTTCCTGAGCCTGTAAGAATTACTTGTGCCATATTAAGCAGATGCTATGCAACGCCATCTAGATGTCTGGCTGTTGTACATGAATCCCACTGTTAGAGGGAGGGTTGTGGAGCCATTTGATGTAGTTGGAACGTTGATGGTGCTATTCTCAGTATTTGTCCATCCGATTGTTTGCGTTGCTGCACTAAAATCATAGATACGAACAATAGTCATTTGCCCATCAACAGCACCTGTAACCGCCATAGTAATAGCCATTGTTGCGGCTGAACTATTTGTGAAGTTATTTACCTTGTATCCAACGGGGACAGTTCCAGCATTGGATGTTACGGTCACTGCATTAACAGCGTAGTTCAATGCTCCATTGATCGTAGTCGTTGACGTAGCGCCAGATGTAGCAGAGCCAAGCGTGATGGCCGTGATGGAGCCCGATGCTCCGCCCGTTCCAATATCAATGGACTTCTGGGTTGTGCCTGTAATGGTGGTCGATGTTACGGTCTGGGTTTGGTTTATGTTGTATGTACCTGCACCGCCTGCACCCGTACCCAAGCTGATGATGTATGTACCCGGCAACACGCCTGTGCCCGACAATGCCATACCAATCGAGAACGTGCCAGTTACAGTACCGCCAACGGTCAATACAGTAGTTGTGATTGAACTGGCCGTGCCTGATGCAGTTGTTGAGGAGGCGGTGACACCTGAACCAATTTGAATTGGCTGGGAGGTTGTTGCTCGACCAATGTTAATTAAACCTAAACCGGCAGTGCCGCCAACTGTAATTAAACCAGTTGTTATTGCTGTACCAATATTTGCTGAATTGGTTGTAGAACCAGTAAAGTTAAGAGTACCAGTAATAGTCGGGCCACTAGAAAGCACCATGCTTCCGGAGCCAGTAAATCCAGCAGTCGATGTAATCTCACTCCTCCAAGCAGCAGCAGTATTTACAGTGGTATCAATACATACAAAATAATATGATGTACTTGATGTAATGCCTGCTACTAAGGCTCCGCTTAAACTATATACGTATGTAGAAACCCCTACCGCAGAAATTCTAAATGCCCAACCAGCTTGTAAAGTTGATGTATCAGGCAATACATATGAACCCTGCAATGTTGAGGTGCAATATTGATAAAAACTGCTTGTATTGGTAAGCGTTGTTGTTGGAGAAATACTTCCAGCAACAGTTTGAGCGCCAGTGGTTGCGTTGGTGTAAGAAACGGTAGTGGTCGTGCATCCAGTTACTTGGTAATAGCCGTTATACCCCGTAGGCGTTACACCTTGAACGGAAATATATGAGCCAAGAGCATAGGGCGCTGAAGCTTGCACTGCAAAAGTCAAGGTGGCTGTACCAGCAGAGCCAGTCGCGGCAGTGGTTGCGAGGGCGGTGGTAGAAGTAGCCGTGTAGCCCAACAAGTTGGCTTGTGCAGCAGGTGCTGTTGTTTTGCCTGTACCGCCATTTGCTAGTGGTAATGTTCCAGTGACACCAGCAGATAAACTGACTTGCGACCAAGTGGGGGTGGCGGCATTGCCTGCGCTGGTCATCACATAACCCGCAGTGCCAAAGTTGGTTGTGCCTGATCCTGCTCCAGCCGCCAAATTGGTGTTCAAACCAATAGCACCAGAGGCATTGATAACGTGGGCAGAGCCACCAGTTGCGCCCCACGCAAGGTAGGTCTTGAAGCCGTTGCCAGAGCCTACGGTGATGTCTCCATCGTGGCCCGAAAAGTACAGGCCATTGTTGATGCTGAAAAAGTCAGCAGGGATGCTTGCACCTGAGTACACCGACGAGTTCATGCCAAACTCACCATAGTAGGTGGAGTCGGTGCCCAAGTCATTGCTCAAGACGTAGTTGGTGGACGCGCCTGCCGTGCCACTACTGTTTTGAATGACGGTCTGCAAGTAACTGCCAGACACCGCTGCGCCAGAAGTAAAGCCCGAATTGCTGGCGTTAAACGTCAAATTGGGTGTTGTGCTGGTGGTTGAATTTACGATCAGCACAGGCGCTGTCAGCGTGGTGGTGGTGGGGTTGTAAGTGAACCCAGAAGAAGATGCAAAGGCACTGGTACCATTGCCATATGGGATGTAATTAGCCGTCAGCGTGGCGATGCCTGTTCCGCCATTTGCCACAGGTAAAGTTCCAGTGACATTGGAAGCAAGATTTACAAAAGTTGTTGAAGTTGATCCTGTGCCTCCATTTGCAATTGGCAAAGTGCCTGTGACATTGGAAGCTAGGTTAACAAATTGTGTGGAGGTCGAACCTGTACCGCCATTTGCAACAGGTAATGTACCTGTTACTCCCGTACTTAAGGGAAGTCCTGTAGCATTTGTAAGAACTGCTGCAGATGGCGTACCTAAATCTGCATTAATCAAAGAAGGCCCATTTTGCAAGACCATAGCACCGCTACCGGCATAATCATTTGTTCCAGTAAAAACATAATACCATGCTGCCTCAGTTGTTATTGTTGTACTTTTACAAGTAACAATTACACCCATGTTAGGGATAAGTACTGTAATTACAATATTAGTTGAACTACGAACAGTTAAATTTCCATTGGTAGTTGCGTTAAAAATAAAAAATGACCAGCCAAGTGTTAATGTTGATGTTAAAGGAAGTTTTATATTTTGATTACTTGTGCCAGTAAATACTTGATAATAACTACTTGTATTTGTTAATGTAGTAGTTCCTGCTGCGGTTGCAGTAGTTGTAAACCCCATCAAGTTTGCTTGTGCCGCAGATGCTGACGTTGCTCCTGTACCACCATTTGCAACAGGGAGTGCAGTACTGGAATATCCAATACCCAAAGTTCCACTTGTCGTAATGGGGCTACCAGTAACCGACAAGAAAGAAGGAACAGTTGCAGCAACAGAAGTTACGGTGCCGCTACCACCGCCTCCAGTAGAGTTAATGGTTTGATTTGGCCAAGAGCCGGTAATGGTGACGTTTGTACCAGCTACCAAAGAAGGCGTAGTTGTACCTGTTCCACCATTTGCAATTGGCAAAGTTCCAGTAACACCAGTTGACAAAGGCAAACCCGTAGCATTTGTCAATGTTACTGATGCTGGAATACCAAGATTTGGCGTAACCAATGTTGGCGAGGTAGACAAAACAGTATTGCCAGAACCTGTAGACGTTGTAACTCCTGTGCCACCATTTGCCACAGGCAAAGCAGTTCCAGAATAGCTTAATCCCAATGTTCCATTGCTGGTAATTGGGCTTCCGGTTACCGACAAGAACGATGGAGCAGTAAGCGCAACAGAGGTTACCGTTCCCGTTCCACTGCTAGCACCATTTGATGCCGCAGTAACGCGACCATATTGATCAACCGTTACATTGGCATTGGTGAAGCTGCCAGCAGACACACCAGAATTTTTCAAGGATACTTTGATGTTTCCTTGAGGGACGCTGGCGGTAACATTTATCCCATCGCCCGCTGTGAGCACTTGGCTGTTGGCTAGGCTTGATTCTTGATTAACGGTTACATAGGTTTGTGTCTGCGAATATGCGTTCGCAATTGCCCCCACCGTGGTTTGAACTGTGACCCCATTCTGCACAATTGGCACGGACTCTGTACCAGCAAGTGTAGTTGCTGCGGGTAGTTGCGATATACGAATGTTTGCCATACTTGTACCGGTATTTTATATTGCTAAGTTACAGTTATATATACATCCCACCGCTGACTGTAACAGTAAGACCTGTTGCTGATGCACTGCCTTGTAAAGTCCACAATCCTGCAAGTATTTGCTCACCTGTCCAGCATAACGTTTGCCCTGCAGTAAGTGAATACCCGTAATAAATTGCATTGCTTGTGCCTGCTGTTGCAACAGGCGAGACAATATACAAGTTAAGTGTTGCCGTTGAACCTGAAGTATTAACAACTACAATGTCACGAATGGCTGTCAACGCCTGCACAGGCGCAAGATAAATTACAGCAGCAGACGTGGTTAGGGCAGCTTGCCCCAAAAACATTGGGGTAAATGTTTGATACTTTGCACGCGGAACAAATAAATTATTGTTGTATGGCATTATGGGCTCAAATTGTCAAGGTTGCCATCAATCGGGTTTTGCGACGTCTCAGGTGCAATGCCATACTCACCTGCCGTTGTGTGTGTAATAGTTTGATTTAAGTTGGTTACAACATTAGGGTCAGTGGTCAGCGCGTTATCAACTTCTGCAACATCTTCGTCAGGACGTGGGAAGCGAATAGCAATCTTTTCAGGCTGTCGTGCAGGTAAGCGGTATGGGTCACGCTCGTCATTGCAGCCTTGATTGCATACACGTAAACCCGGAATGTTTCTATCTTGCGACATGTCACTGTAGGCGCGCTTCATCTTGCATCGATCGCAAATAGCAATCGACAATACAGCATTACCTAAAGTATCAAGCCATTTGCTCATCGTGTGTACACACTAATGTTAGGCGCAAAATAAATTGGCGACTTGTCACGTTCTTCTTGCTCTGCTTGCATCCAGTACTTTTCAGCCTGATTTTCGCAATATTGAATTCGTGCTGCATCAACGCCAGGTAGCTCCATGGCCATCTGGTGCGCAAGCATATTCTGGATGGCCAGATACCATCGCTGGGGTATTTGGATTGAACCTGAGAGGTTACCTACATCCTGCACATAGTATGAACACCACGCCACAATCTGAGGTGCGTAGGTATTTGGTGTTGGCCATAAGTACATGGACGGCTGCGGAATAGTACGATCAAACCAATATTGCAGCGGGTAGTTGTTCAAAAAGTTTTTGTTGGGCAAGTTCGTGTAGTCATCACGATTCAAGCGTGCAAGTGGGATTTCAGTTGCGTTAGACCCAAACACAACTTGGTACACACCCATGTTTACGCCGGCAGTTTGCTGAATTCTCCAATATGGCGCAGACGCAGACGGGTCCAAGTCGTAGTAAACCCATGTGCCCGCAACCCAAGTAGTGGCGCCAGGGCTGTAAAGTGTTACCCAAGTGCTATTATCAAGCGAGTATTGCACACTCAGAGTCACAGAACCCGACACGGCTGGTAGGATACCCACGGAGCCCACGTAGACCGGGCTTCCAGAGCCATTGTTGATGCCAATAACGCCTGTATTGCTGCTAAGTTGGCAAATATTTGTGTATTGCCCATCAAATACGTTGGCTGAATTACCTGAAGAGCTGTACCCGCCTGATGTGTTTGCAGTAAGTGTGCGGTAATTTGAGTTTAAGATGTCATTGACACCAACAGGCATATCATAAATGTATTTGTCAGGCACTAAGCCCAGCACTACTTTTTGGATGCACCAATATTGAATGCCGCGATTAACAAGATTTGACAGTAGGTAGTACAAGCTTTGCTTGGACGCCTGTATTTGCTCAGACGTAAGCTCTTCAGCAAGCTTTCCTGCACGACGAGCACCACTGTCAATAAGATTTTGTACAGTGATTACAGTTTGCCCAACAGTACCGCTTGTTGACATGTGGGATTACCTAGTAGTTTTTAACTGTGCCGCCTGTAGCGCAATGCCAGCGTTTTAGCGACGCGGCTTTGCGTGTTGGGCGGCCTTTATCATCTTTCATAGGCCCAGGCATGCCACTCATTCTTGCGCAAAATGAGTCATGTCTGGAGCCTTTTGCCTGCGGAGCCTTAAGGTTGCTACCAGTTGCGCGGTTAAACTTGTCACGTCCTTTTTGCGTCAAACCTGCGCCTTGGCTTGTAGGCAACTTTTCACCGCGGCTAACAGACAGCACAGGGTCGCCGCCGTTTTTCATTTTGGCAGGCTTAGCTGATGCTTTAAAGTCGGCAGCGGTTGGCGCGCCTTTTGAGCCGGGCTTGCGCATACGCTCGCCAGATCCATTTTTAATGCGCTCTTGCTTAGCGTGAATGTTATCCCACAAGCCACCAGACTTTTTGCCAACAGCATTCTTAACAGAGTAGGCAATGGCTACCGCTTGCTTTTGCGGCTTGCCAGCTTTCATTTCTGCAGAAATGTTTTTGCTGAACGCTTCTTTTGATTTGCTTTTGACTAGTGGCATATTAGGCCTGCGCTTCTTTCCAGCTCAAACGAGCCAAAATATTTGTAGCTGATCCTGCCGTATTAGTAGCAGCTACATACAAAATATCAGGCCCATCTGGGTACTGCCCCGATTGTCCGGTTGGAACCGAAGAGGTAGTACCGCCCCCAAGGATAGAGTTACCCAAATCCCGAACTCCACTTAAATCTAGTGTAGTTTGCCCGCTTGAATTGGTGAACGCTGCAGCAACTGATTCACCGCCGCTAATTGACGCTGTAGTAGTTGTGTTAACCGCTACTTGCGCTAATGAAGAGGTGTACCCATTGGAGACTGTAGGTGAACTCCATGACCCGCTAAAGCTAGTGCAGTATCCATTCAAAACCAAGTTAATTAGAAACGTACCAGCAGAAACAATACCCAACTCAACCAATTGCAGTTGCATACGGTTGACAATTTCTTTAACACCAAGCAGGCCAACCTGTCCGTTGTCCACAGATGGTGCAATACGAATCGCAATAATAGGGACGGTTGCCCCCGCAGGAACAGCAAGCTGCGCCGTGGTTCCGTAGTTAAAGATCAGCGACTTGTCATCATTGAACTGCCCATCCATGATGACCGAAGAACCCCAGTGAGACAGAGCCGCAGCAGTGTCAGGTGATGCGTATTCAACTGCAACCGGGGCGGTAGCAGAGTAAGTAAATGACTGCGCGGTAGCAGCGCCACCAGTGGTTGCACGAGTCAACCCGGTAAACGTGGTGTCCGTCTTGCCTGTGTAGGTCATGTACTCAATTACACCAGACGTACCGCTTGCTTGCACTTTTAAAGTACCAGTAGGCGCAAATGCTGTGGTACTTGCCACGTTCAATGTGGTATCGCTTGTTCCTGCAGACGCAGTAATGTAGGTCACCAGCGACTGGTTGTTGGACTCGTAGTGCGCTGCCATGTTGCCAGAACGCATGTAGGCTTCGTACTTGATGTTGTTGTTTTGGATCTGATGCACATAGGTCACCGCACCGTCTTTACCGCGAAATCCAAAACGAACATAGCCAGCGCCATACCATGAGTAATCGATATACCACATTTGCATGCGCGTCAAATCAAGCAGATAGCCCGAAGGGTTATTGATACTGCTTGTGCCATCACATACGTCAAACCACTGCGACTGTGGCGTACGTGTATCAATTGTCTTAGAAATAATTACACCGCCCTGGCTGATCGTGCCACCTCGGTACTCTGGGGAGACTTGCATGGAGGTGTCGCTGGTGATTGTGATCACCTTGTACGACTGACCGCGTATAACAATATAGTCGCCGGGTTTCAGTTGCGTGCTAAACTGCGTTCCTGTTCCTGTAATGGTTCCAGAACCCGTAGTTACAGTTGACCTGCCATTAATTTGGGTTGTAGAACTACGTAACACTGCATACAGTACTTGGCCGTCAAACTCAAAAAACATTCCGTTTTGTTGATCAAAGAAGCCAATGCGATTGCCTGATCCATACCAACTAAACGGGCTGACCTTGATGTTCAATCCAGTTGCTGTTGTAGAGGAAGGGGCGGTTGTTGCAGTGTAAGTAAATGCAGTTGCAGTCAAGCCCGTAGAAAGAATTGTGTATGTGCCGTTGTAACCCGTTTGATCCACGCCTGCAACCGTCACAACTGTGTTTGCAGTTAGGTTATGAGGAAACTGCGTGGTGACCGTAATGGTTGCGCCGATAGATGTTCCGCTTGCACTCAACGATGGGTTGAACAAGTAAGGCTTCAACGAGGAACCTGTAGAAAACTGGATGCCCTTTCCCGATTGGTAACGGAAGTAGCGACGAGTTTGGCGGATCAACTGTTGGTTTGGAACAGCAGAGCCAGCAGAGAATGCAACGCCACCGTCAAAAGATCGAGTTTCAACATAACCAGCAGGTCGTGCGTATATGTTGGTTGCGCCTGCTGTGTTGGTGATGGCAACTGTAGGCGCTGATGCGACTATGTAGGTGAACGTATTTGCTGTAGGTACAGTAGCAACAATATACGCGCCATTTGGGGCTGGTGTACCACCGCCCAAGCCAACCACGTAGATCAAGCTGTTTGCATTCAAACCATGCGCGCTTGTCGTGGTTACCGTGATCGTTGTACCAACATTAGTTACCGCGCTGGTGCCTGTCAGGTTAAACCCACATGACGAGTAAAAGTAGCCTTTGTAGACGTAAGTTCCTGCACTGTTGTAGAAGTTGGTTGCAGGGATTGTGGTACCTACTGCTGTTTGAACATTGACGCTGGTTGTTGAGGTGGTGGTGACATACATCCAACCATTGCAATCCGTGTTCAGGGAGTTTTGAATGTAGATGATGTCGCCTGCGGTCAAGCTGAAAGTGCCTGCTAACGTGAATCCGCCATTCAAGGTGTTTGCGCCCGTGATGCCCGTGATTGTCAGTGGGGACTGCGCAATGTAGTAGCAGCTTTGACGATTGTTTTGAAGACCGATTGATTCCCATTTGGTTGGCTGGGTGCCATACTCAAAGTCGGTGTCAATCAATGCTTGAGGATTGGATGTGCGCAACTTGTCCACAGGGTCATATGCAGCCGAACGCTGTGAAGTCTGTGTGCGCAGTTGATTATCGGTTTGGCTGCTGGGGCCTGTGTAGACGACGAGTTGGGACATTTTTTCACCTAATAATTAAAAAGCAGGGGCCGAAGCCCCTGCTGTTAGCACTTAGCGCCGCCACCGCGTTTTTTGGCCATAGGCGGGTTCACCATCCCACGACCGGCTCCCGCGCCAGGCTTTCCTCCAAGCAGACGTTTGACAGCATCATACGCCCTTCCTGGTGCCCCCAAGATGGCTTCTCGGTCGCGTTCGTTTTCATCACGCTGGTTCTTGTAGGTTCCAGCATACGCGCCATTGGACAGATCTTGAATGTCGTTGCCAGTGCTTCCACCGATGTCGAATTTCTTGACCTTACCGCCTTTTTTGTACAGCTTGGTAGCGCCGTTCGGATTGTAGGCAACCGGCATTGGACGCATGTTACCCATCGGAGGACGCATTCCGCCCATTGGGGGGCGCATACCACCAAAGCCACCCATTGGGGCACGCTGCATTAGCTGCTGCTGACTCATAGGTGGTTGCTGCATTGCCGCTTGCTGCATTGCCGCTTTCTGCATTGCCGCTTGCTGTCCTTGTTGTTGCAGGTCAGCGGGAACTGGCGAAGTTGTTCCCATGGTTGGCATGATTGTTGCGCCGGGTTTGCCGATGTTGGGATTCATGCCTCCAAAAGGATTCATCGGTGCCGGGCCATCAAAAGTTGCACCTATAGGTGCGCCCGGCACTGACGCAGATTGGTTTGATGATATTGCGTAATCCATCGGCGTAGTACCACCCGTGCCGCCCATGCCACCACTAACATTACCGCCATCAGCATACTTCTTGACCTTGCCACCTTTTTTGAAGGTGCCAGATTGCAAGCTGTTTGCTACGGGACGAGACACAGGTTTGCGGGGCATTGCCACGGCGCGGCCAGCATCATTAACGCTGCCCCCCGTGGCAAAATGCTTTTTTGCAGCACCGCCTTTTTTGTAGCCGCCAGCGTTGCCTTCGCGCACGCCACCAGTACCATGAGCCGGGTCAAAATGGTCGCCATCATCGGCTGGGCGATTTTCCCAACCAATCTTGCCGCCCTTTTTGAAACCAGCAGGCTGGCCCTCTTTGATACCCTTGGTACCGTGTGCTTTGTCGGTCTTGTCGCCACCAACCACTTTGGTCTTGACAAACTTGCCAGCGTTGCCTTCAATGGTTCCGCCGGTTTTGTAACCAGCGGGCTTGCCCATCTTCACAACACCGGTGCCCTTGGCGGTGTCTTTTTTGTCACCGTCAACGACTTTGGTCTTAGCAAACTTGCCAGCATTACCCTTAATGGTGCCGCCAGCAGCAAACTTCTTGCCTGCCAGGGCCTTCTTGATCATGGCGCGGTCCTGCGCGGCATCTTCATGCTTTGCAACTTTGCCACCCTTCTTGGAGTTAAGCAGGGCACCGGACATCGCTTTGCGACGTTCGGCCATGGACGGCTTTTTGGGAGCCGCGCCATCTTCTGCCTTGTCCATGGCGTACTTGGCCTTGAAGGCATCACCCTTCATGTTGGTGTGGCCATGCTCGTCCTTGTGAGCCGAAGCTACGTGGCCACCTTTTTTCAGCTTCAGAATGGCCGAGGGCTCATTGGTCATCATCTTAGGCATCTGGGCGAAACCGCCGCTAGATTTCTTTGTTGCCATGGTATTTCACTCCTTAGGCTTGGGTTACACCAAGGGCACCAGTGCGGGTTGCATTGGGTCCGACTGCGATACCGGGCACAGCGATGGACATGACCAAACGCTTGGTGCCATCAGAGGCTGTGGTAGGCAAGAATGTGCCGCGCACGTCACCTGTGGTAGTGGTAGCTGGCAATGTCATGTCGGCGGCCGTGAAGGTACCAGCATTCTGCAGCAGGGCGTTGTTCCAGCCCACCTTGATCACGTAGCCTGCGTCCGTCACGCGGACTGGCAAACCAATCACGTCGGTGGTTCCTGCGGTTACCGCAGTTCCGGTTGCACCTGCGCTGGTGATAGAAGAGATCTGGTAGAACGCTTTCTTGCCGCTGACTGCGGTGCTGACCGAAGAGCTGCTGGTGATAACCTCGCTCATGGCCTGGCCGTAGTAGTCGTAGCCCGCAACCGTCATAGCGCGGGGAGCCGCGCCCAGGGTAAAGGTCAGGCCAGTAATCGTACCCGCGGTAGATGCAACAGCACCGCTTGCGGTGGTCAACAGGGTCGCGGTAGTAGCGGTTACGGCAGACAGGATGTAGGTCGTAGGGTTGCTGTAGCCAGTAATCGAACCGGTACCGCCTGCGGTGCCAGACACGGTCACGTACTGGCCGGTGTACACGCTGGTATTAGACGTGAACGAGATCTGGCCGCCGGTGCCAGTCGTGGCCACGCCAGCCAAAGCCGTTCCGGTTGCTGTACCGGTCGTGACGCTGGTTGCACGAGGAACGTCCAACTGAATCACCGTGGTGCCATCGCTGCGGGTCACAGATCGAGCCGAGGTACCGGCAGTCAGGGTCAACGCGCCTGCAGCAGTTTGAGTTTGCGATGCAGCGATGTTTGCGGCCTGCAGGGTCTGGGGCACGGTGTCAAACACGTAGATGCGGCCCAAAGGACCAACGCCCAAAGACATCGGCGAAGGATCGCCCAGCAAGGCGTTGCCAGCGGCCGTCATAGTTGTGTTGGACGACACGGTAGATGACTGAGACAGGGTATAAGTATTGCGACCAGAGCTATCCTGTCCGAGGTCAGCGGTGATGTAGGAGTTGGCGGTTACGCTAGAGCCGGTAATGTACTGGCCAACTACCAAAGGGTCACCGGACTGGGTCGAATATACGGTAAGGGTGGTCGTAGCAATACGGCCGGTAAATACGGACGTGGCAGGGTAGTTGCCGGTGCCCATGTAGGTCTGGCCGTTGTTACCGCCCAGAAAGATGTCATCTGCGAATTGAGGCATGGTCTGCTCCTTGAAAAGTTTGACCGATGTTAAAAATGGGGCGGGGGATTAAGGCCCCCCGCCAAGGCCTTTGCTGGTATTAGATACCAGGTGTGCCGTAAGCGCAACGGGGGTCAGTGAAGCCCACATCATAACGCTCGGTAGCCTTGTAGCGCATCGAGTCGGTCTCGAAGTCGCCTTCCATGGTCTTTTCCAGACGACGACGCATCAAGAGCTTGAAGCCCTCGGGTGCATCGGTCTGGACCCACCATGCGTTGGCGCTGGTCAAGCGAGACAGAACGGCAGCGCCCTCATCCAACAAGCCGATGGATTTCACCGGGTTGATGTCGTTGTTGGCGTTGCCGGTGCGCAGGACCGACTTCAGCAGCACCTCAGCTTGGAACACGTTGCCGGGGGCAACGACCAACTGACGTGGCACCAAGCGGATACGTTTGCCGTTGTTGTCCACTGCCTGGCGGATCTGGATCAGCATCTGCTCAAGAGATGTCTGGGACAGAACAGCGGCGGTGGCCAACTGGTTGCTGAAGGTACCGTTCACGATGGGGTGGGCGGTGCTGATCAAAGGCACGCCGTCGCCACCGGGGTAGGAGCTGTTGAATGCCACGTTCAAGACGTTAGCGGACAGCAGTTCCTTGGTCTCCACTAGCGACTGTGCCAAATGACGTGCGTACACTTGGCCCAAGCGGATGTGGTCGCCGTCTTCCACCAGGACCTTGGTCAAGGCAAAAGCCAGACCGTAGACCTTGTAGACATAGCGCTTCAGGAACAACACGCCACCTTGTTGGTACGTCACCGGGGTGCCGTCAGGCAGTTGGGGTGCCGCGCCGAAACCGTAAAGGACGGGTTCTTCGTGGTAGTTGCGGGGGATACCGTCTTCCTCGCGGAAGACACGAGACCATTCATCAGCGCGTTGGTCGTAAACGCCGTCGAAGCATTCGTTCAAAATCGGTTCGACGATTGAACGAAAGTCCGTACTTCTCATTGGTGCAGCCATTATTTATTCTCCTTATGCGATAGCAGTGAAAGCGCCGAAGAACTGCGACTGCGCGTTAACGACACGAACAACGGTGTAGGCGTCGCCCCACGCGTTATCCACCGCTTGACTAAGATCAACCACGCGCATTTGGCCTTGGGTACCGTTACCAGCAGCAGTCGAAGCACCCAAAGTGCATTGCGACAGACCGGTTGTGGAAGAACCAGAGGTGGTATTGGTGAAGTTGTACTCGTTACCAATTGTGGTTTGAGCCATCGAACCGTCTGCTTGGATTTCGTAAACGATGTTGTTGTCGTTGTAGAAATAAGCGACGCACGAACCAGTTTGGTACGCGGTGCTTGCGGGCCAGTAGTTGGACACGCGACGACGACCGGTGGTATCGGTCCACTCAACGCCAGCAAAGGCACCGGACCAGGCTACGGCAGAGCCAGCAGCAGGGGCGGTAGTGAGGGGAACGATGACACCTGCCGAAGCCGAGTAGGCAACGGGTTGGCCCTTCAAGATTTGGGTTGCATAACCCGATGTAATACCGCCAGCCAGCGCTTGTGCGCGATCCAGACCCGAAGGGTGAAACGCGGGGCGAAGGCCAAACGGAGCAGAGGTAGCACTCATATTAACTCCTTAGTTAACCGGCAAATACCGGTAGTTTGTTTGGTTGCCTATCAAAATTGCCCAATCCTTCGCCTTCAACGCCTACCAACGATTTACCATTGCTGTCGCGTGCACCTTGGAGTTGTTCCACCTGGACGCGAATTTTCTCCGCCTCTTCGATGGGTTGATCGTGGTGCATGTGCATCATGATCTCTTGGTAAACGTCCATGGGTAACTTGAACAGCAACATCTCGTTACAGGAAATGTAACCAACATGCTCGCCGGCCTTTACACGATAGTCTTCATAACCCGGTAACTCTTCAGATTTAACTGGAACGTACCCTAGGCGAATCCGCTTATCAATGGAGTCGTAGCTGTTGGATGTTGAAAGCCAGCAAAGATGCCACCCGTCAAATGTGGGCAGTTTGGGCAGTGCTGATTGCGTCCACTCTTCGCTCCACATCTTGCGACGTTCCTGCGTTGAAATGAACTTATCTTCGGGTGCTGCGCGGGTTGCGTCCTCGCTTGCGCGATCTTGGCGTCCACCAGCATTGAGAGATTTTTTGAGACGTGATTCGGTCATGATTAGTTACTCCGGGAATTGTTACGGGATTCTGCTGCGTATCGTTTGATCATCTTTGCGCGTTTTTCGGGGTTATCCCACATACCCGCGTCCTTCATCGCACGCACTTGTTCAGCGGTGAGGGTAAAGGTGCGGTTTGTGCCCCCGTATGCGGCTGATGCTTCACGTCCTGAGCTTCCCACGGTGTTCCTTGGTGTTCGTCGGTCGGTATCACGTTTATCTGACGAATCATTATAGCGATGCGGCAATCTTTTTTGCAAGCGGGAGTCTAATTCGTCCCAATAATCGTCAGTTCCGGGGTTCCAGCCCTCTTTTACGAGGTCTTCGTCGATTACTTTTGCGATTTTGCTGTCAGTATCCGATAAATCGGGTTTGTACCATGAGTTTCGCTCAATCCAGGTGGTCGCGTGGCGTTGCACGGTGTAATCTACGGCCGGAGCCGCGGGTTGCGCGGGCTGATTTGCCTGCCTGCGCAGGGCATCGAGCTGCCGAAGGCTGTCTCGGGCCTCGTAAAGCAGTTCCTGCGCCTTTACAGCGCCGTCGCCGTCACCAGAACCGGTTGCCTCGGCCAATTTCATGCGCGCATACTCCATGCGCACCTGCTGGTCCTCAATTGCCTTCTCAATTCGGCCCACGTCGTAAGCCTGAGTCTTCTGTTCCACGCGCGAAAGCCGGTTTCGCAGCTCCTCGTTCTCGCGTTGGATGGCCTGCAGGCGAATATCCTTCTCTTCGTTGGTCTTGCGGATGAGGTCTTTCTTGGACCGGCGGCGTGCGCGGCGTGCTGCGCGCACCGCGTCGCTGTCGTCCGGGTGGTCGTCATCGCTTCCGTCGTCGGATTGGGCGTTATTGGGCGTTTTATCGTCGTTGTTGTCGTCTTGGGGCAGGATGCCCTCAGGCAGTTCTACCGTGGCGGTGCCGTCTTGGCCTTCCTGCACGTGCAAAACATCATCTTTTTCGGTATTTGTAACCATGGTATTTCCTTAAACGTAGGCTTTAAATGACAACGGGTCGTCAGTGACCTTCGCAATCACCTCGTGGTCGTTGATTGTCATGAACAGGACCGGGTTCAGGTCGCCGTTTTCTTCGTTAAGCACGGGTCGCTCCCAGCGATCCCCGCCCCACCGAGGCACGCGCACGTAGTCACCGATCTCAGCCCAACTTCCTTCGGGCCACACCTGCATGGTGTCGCGGTTGCGGTAGGCCAAAGGACCAATCGCGACCACCCTGCCGATCATGTTGTTCCACTTCTCATTCTCCTTGGTCTCCTCGACCAGGATAATCTTTCCGGCATTTTTCTTGATGCGGCGAAGTTGGACAATGACGCGGCCACCTAGCGGGGCTTGCCCGGGTAAAACGTCTGGAAATGCCCACGCCAGCTCAGTTGGGTCGGACTCTTGTTGGACACCACCAATGGTAGGTATCTTTTCTTTCTCGCTCATACTCACTCCTATCGACAAAAACCATATTTCAGGTTTGAAAATGCGCATATCTCAGCGCGGCTTGGGGCATTGCTGCCTTATTCGTTCTCAGCGAGTTTTTGGTTTAGTGCGTCCATTACCCATTGCAGGCCCTGGTACTCACCAACGATGCGTGTGTATGTAGCGTGGTCGCCCACGGGGTTTTGAACCAGCGCCAGGCGAAGCTCCGCCTGCCTGACCTGGATCTGGTGAATAAGTTCAGAGATCACTTATTCTTCTTGGCCAGCGCGCTCAAGCCGCCAGCGGGCTTGCTGGTGCCGCCCTTGGGCTGCAGGCTCTGGCCGTTGAGCTTCTCACCCATGGCCAGGCGGTGGTGTTGCTTGACCAGCTCGCCGGTCTGAGAGTTATTCGAGGTTGCCATCTGGAGCTCCTTGGGGTTGGACCATACTCTGTATGGTTTCGTGGGTTAACTTTGCGTTTGTAATGTCAATCTGCGTCTGGTCGTGCATGCGCTCTAGTTCCAATTGTAGTTGCGCATTGCGCATGGACTCTTGCTCGCGTGCTTGGATATCGACCTGCGTGTCCTGCAGCTTGGCCTGAGACGTTGCCTGGAGGTCCTGCATCTTGAGCTGGGCGTCCTGCTGGGCCTTCTGCATGTTGACCTGCGTGTCCTGCTGGGCCTTCTGCGCGTTGGCCTGCATCTCGGCCTGGGTGCGCTGTTGGCTGTCCTGCAGCTTGGCTTGGGCGAGCTGCATCTCCTGCTGGTCCTTGGCCGCTTTGCGCTGGGTCTCGGCCATCGCGGTGTCCTTGACCACCTGGGCATCGGGCGGCAGTTGGGGTTGTGGCTTGTTCTGTTGCATTGCCTGCTGCATCTGTTGAAGTTGCGGCAGGATCTGCTGGAACACCATCTGGCCGTCCAACGCGACGTGCTCGCCGACGGTGGCGTACAGTTTGTCGATGGTGGCGGTCAGGTGCGGATTTTCATAGTCGTCCACCGGCTTGCCGCCGCGCAGGTTAATGACGTAGCCGTTCATGCGGTTGAGGTACCACAGCGTAATGTGCTGCTTGATGTGTTCAATCGCGTTGGGCTGGTAGTTTGGCGCGATTAGCGGGTTGCCGCCAAAGCTCGGGTCTAGGCCAAACATTAGGTGGCCTTGGATGTGCGCGATGTGGTCCTGCTGCATGTAGGCATACGCCGGGTGGCCCATGGACATCGCCGCGTTCTCGTCGGCCAAAGTGCGCTGCTCGGGCTCGGGCACGTCCTTGAGCAGCTCGCTGACGTTGGGAATCTTGATCTGCTTGAGGAAACGCTCCTCCACGGCTTTGGCGTCGTACAGGTCTGGCTTGGCGTCCGCGCGGGCCAACACGGCCTGCATCTGCGCCATGCGCTGGGTTTCGCTAAAGATGTGCGGGTCGCTGACCGGGATGACGTCGGTGTTGCGCTCGAAGTCCTCGCGCTCGATCTCAAGGTCCGCGACCATGTCGCCCTTGCGCATTTCCTTGAAGTGCCAGCGGTTCAGGCGGCACAGCACCTTGATCAGGCGAGCCTGCGACTGGTGCAGGCGCGCGTGGATTGCGGAGTAGACGGCAGCGCCCTGCTCAATCAACGCTTGGGTAGTACCTACCGGAGCGTTAGCATTGACATCGGCGATCTTCTCCTCGGACGTGGTGACCACGCCCTTGGCCGCGCTGTCCAGCCAGCCCAACAGCTTGAATAGCGTCTCGCTGGGTGGGTTGAAGGGCATGGGCATCGCGATCTTGCGGATGTCATCTACGCCGGGCGCGCCCTCGATCTCGGCCACCTGAGTGACCTCGATCTGCTGCGTCTGGCCGCTGATCTTGGCACCCTTGAGCTTGAGCATGGTCGCCGCGTTGTTGATGTGGGCGCTGTCTAGCAGCGCGCGCAGGGAGCCGGTCAGGGCCGCGCTCAGGCCGCCGATCAGGTGGGGCAGGCCGATGGCAAACACGCCGCGCCACGGGATGAACTTGAACTCGACGATCCAGTCGAGCTTGGTCATCGTGTCGTCGCCCTCTTCCCAGTTGCGGTACAGGCCGATCACCTCGCTGGACTGCTCGTCCACCATCATGATGTAGGGGGCCATCTCGCCCTTGGATTGCCGGTCGTCCTCCAGCTCCAGCCAGGTATAGATGTGGAACACCTTGCGCAGGCCGTCGTCGTTGTCCTGGAACTTGCGGCCCTCAATCTTGTCGTTGGCCTTCTGCGCGCGCGTCTGCTCGGGCTCGTTGCCGGAGGTGACGTGCGAGCCGTCCTTGTACATGCCGCTGGCGATGCGCCGGTCGTATTCCCACTCGGTGATCTCGTGCACCTCGGCCGCGCGTTGGGCGGTGTAGAAGTTGCTGGCCGCAAACGGCAGGATCATGCGGTCGATGGGCAGGAACTCGATGACCGGGCGCTTCTTTTGCTCGTCGTACCACAGCTTGAGGTACTGCGAGCCGCCAAGCGGCAGCTGGGTGAGCATCTGTTCCTGCTCGTCGCGGAACTCTTCGATTTGCTCGGTAATCTGCCAGTTCAAGAAGTCGCGCTTGCGCTCGGCGCGCTCTTGCTTAAGCTCGTCGACCTTGCCAATGATCTTAGTGCGCACCGGGCCATCTGGTGGGAACAGCTCCTTGATCGCGCGGCTGGCAAAGTCAACGCAGCCCTCGGCCATGACCGGGTGCACGGCGCGGCTTGCGCCAAGGAAGTTGGCACCGCCGGGGGCGTCCTTGCCTAGGCCAGTGCGCCGTAGGCCTTCCTCGTACTGCTTGTCGCGCTCCTCGCGGGCGTTCTTGTCCTTCTCCAGCAGGCTGACGTAGCGCATGCCGAGCGTGTTGAGCTCGTAGCTGTCCATCTCCTCGGCCATGTTGGCGTAGAAGTCGGGCGTCTCTTCTGGGCCGGTTGTCTCCGGCAGGTGCACCACCGCCGAGCCGTCGGGCATCTCGGTGACGTCAGACACGTCCTCTGGCAGCTCAACGTCCGCGGACCCGTCTTCGTTCAGCTCAGGGTCCATGTCGTCGTCCCCGTTGTCGTAGGTGTCGGCCATTATTTTGCTTTCCTGTTGATCAGCTCGTACTGCATCGTGTCCATACTGGGCGGCATTGTAACTTTAGCTTTGATGGAGCCGCCTTTGGCTTTCTCAAAAGCGGACTTCACTTCGGTGCCGTTGTTCCAAGCGTATATGTCGCTAGGGTAACTGTACAGCTTGTCAGGATCAGTTTTGACACTAGCTCGCGGGCCCATGTCAAACACTTGCCGCGCCACCAACGCATGGCCGGGCTCCAGTTGTTGAGCGCGTCGATCAAACTCAAATTTGCTAAATTGGCGAGACCCATGCTTATTGGTGGTCACCGGAAACTCATGCACCGTATGCACCTTGATGTGCATAGGCGCAATTGCGCCGACCAGGTCTTGGGTACCCCACGATTGATCCCAATCAGGATGCGCGTAGCTTCCAGCGACGTGCGGAGACGTAGAGGCAAAGGTAGAGTAACCTGGCCGTGCTTTGCCTTTCAAAAAGTCTTCCGACATATCTGGGTGCCCGATACCACCACGGTACAGCACGTCAGGCACTTTGCTTTTGCTGATGAACTCTGCTTTGGTTTCACCGGAAACTTTGCCGCCCTTAGCCTTGTGCAACTTCACGCCCTGCACGTCCGAGCCTGTGGGCGCCACCAGCAACTTCTCATAGACCGGGTGGTGTTTGCCCTGGATAGAAATGCGCCCAACCTCGTCGCCCACGCCAAAGATGTCACCGCGGCTGTGCGGCCGCAGCGTTGGGTTTTGGCCGGTCATTGTGTTCACCAGCTCTGCGGGTGATGCGTAGTGCGTCGACAGGCCGTAGTGGTGGCCCTTGCCGCCTTTCTCGATCGTCGCGAGGAATGCAATGTTCTTGAGCAAGTCGTCGCCGCCCTCGTGCTTGAACAGGCCCTTGCGCACCAAATTGCTCCGGGTGATGGATCCGTACTTGGGGTCGATGGATGTCAGGTCCGACTTGACGCCCGACATCATTGGCCGCCCGGTGGCGGGGTCGATTGCCACGCCCAGGTCGTGCATGATGTCAAAGTCCATGGGCTCGCCCGTCTGCGGGTTGATGTAAGAGCCCGACGGGAAACCCTCGCGCCCCTGGCCAGTCTGCGCCAGCACGCGCTCGATCATCTTTTGCTGGAAGGGGTGCTTTACCGGATCCGCAAACCAGCGGTTGGGTGCGGGCACAATGGGCGTGCGCCCGGCCTGCTGCAGGTGCCGGATCATCTCCTGGATGGTTGGGTACATCGACCCGCCGCCGGATTTGTGGACGACGCCGCCCTCGGCGTATTTTTGCTGGTCAATTATTTTTAACTTATTAGGATCAAACACTACATGGGCTGTTGTGGTTTGATTCGGGTCGCTGTGCCAATTATCATTAAAATTATGGATTATTAAGGAATCGTGCTTTTTTGTTTTAGCTTCATGCACTAAATTGTCAACGACATTATCCCAACCCATTCCCCCCGATAGCAACTCCTGTGCCTCGTAAGCGTTTTTTGGTGCTGGTTCGCCAATTTGTTCCGCAACTTTTTTGCCTTCTGCCAAAATATCAAAATACATGGGGTTATTGTGGTACGCGCTAACCCGTAATACCCTTGGGGCAGTTCCTTTTTCTTGCTTTGCTCTTTCACGAGCCATCCAATTTGCGTAGTTTTTGTCCTGTGTCAGCCATACACCATTGACAATATGGCTTTTGTCTTTATCAAAACTTTTGAATTCTTTGTTGGTTCCGTGAAATAGTTCGTGCGTTGGCTTGACCTCGCCACCTTTATCGTAGCGCGGTATGCCGTTCTTGAGCACGTCCTCGCGCATGGCTGGGGTGATGTCGAATGTGTGTAGTGGGGACTGCCCAAGTTTTGCTGCGGCCTTGTAGGCATCGTGCATTGAAAAATGCCGTGACACCACGTTTGAAGAGCCCTCGGGGCGAACCGCGTACATATTTTTGGGGTCGGAGTAATCCATCACCACCTCATGTGGATTTTCCCCTGTGTCAATTGCACCCGGTTGCACCTGCACGCCATGCTTCTTGCCGAACTTGTTCAGAAAGCTGGGCACCATTCGGTCGTAGAAGCCTTTCATGCCCTCGCCACCAACTTCAAGGTTTTGGCCTTTTAATTCACGGTAGCCATGTTCATCTGGCTTTTGCCCTAATAATTTTTGCGCCCCTTCTTTGCCAATGTACTCAGGAAGTTGGGAATGGGGCACGTTGTGTTTTTCTATTATCTGGTGACCAGATGGATCAAAAGCAAACAAAATGCCGCTATCAGGATCATCGTGATGCGTCATGTGCGTGATACGTCCAACGTGCTTGCTCAAGTCATACCGCTTGGCCTGCTCCGCGCCGGGCGTGATGGCAATCTGGTCGTAGCCGTTCTCGGCGGCGTGCTGGATCATGGCCTTGAGCGCCAATTCGTGCCAGTCCTTGGCGTGGGGGCCGTAAGGGACGCCTTTTTGGGATTTTTCGTATTGTTGGATTTCGTACGCTTTGTCGGCGGGAAGCAACTCATCAAACGGCACTGCGTTGTGTGGTTGAGCGTTATATGCTTTGCGAACATCATCTTCGGACGTTGCGGGTCGATACCCCTCTTCGCGCCCGTGCTGGTGCCAGTCGGATTGGATCTCCTCAAGGTGCAGCATCTTCTTGCCTTCTGGCGTGGTGCGATCCTTGACGCGAATGCTGGCAAGGATATTGGGTGTGCCGCCAAAGTGGTGCGGCACGCCGAGGAAGCCTCCGCCCTCGGGCATTGGTGTGTGCAGCAGGATCTCGCGGTAGTTTTCACCACCGGGTAGGGTGTAGTCCTCGTGGTGCGTCTGTCTGCCGGTCAGCTCTCGCTGCTTGAGCGGGTACTTGTTCTTTTGCGCTTTGAGCTTTTCCATGAAGGCCGCACGCGCCATCTGGGGCAGCGCCATGAGCGCCTGCAGGTCGCGGTCCTGCGCCTCAGCGGGCTTGTAGCCGGGCTTCTTCTGCAGCTCGGCCATGTACTCAGCACCGGTGCCCTTGGGGCGGGTGATGGACTCCGCAGCGCGGTTAATGGGTGAGTACATTCCGCTCATAGTGGGCGCTCCGTGATGGTGATGTAGTCCTTGACCGTGCCGCCGCCTGCTAGCTTGTCAACAATTGCGGACTCGGGGATGCGCATCTTGTGCACCTCGCCTTTGTGCTCCCTGCGAACGTCATAGCCCGGCTCGTATGGTGTGCGTTTGGTCTTGCCGGTTGCCGGGTCCTTGATGAACTTGCCCATGTTTGGTCCGAGCGTTGGGTGGTCCTCACGCATGGGGGAATTCCCCACCAATGCCCTGCGGATCACTTTGAACGGTGGCAGGTTGTTTTTGGCGCTGTGGGCGGTAAACACGTCGTGCCCCACGTCGTACTTAAACGGCATGGACTCGATCATGTTCTGCATGTCGGCAGCGCCCCCGCGAATCCTGTCCTGCAGCGACTGGTGGGTGTCCTGCAGGGTCATCATATTGCGCGTGTTAGTCACGGGCGCCTTCATGCCCGCCGACGTGGCCGCGCTGGCAATGGCCCGGCGCATCTCCTCCACCGACGGCGGGGTTGATCCGCCGCCTGCCATCTTGGCTTGCGGCTGGGGCGGTGCGATCGCGTTCATGGTCTGGCCTTGGCGCGTCATCTGCAGGATGTTGCTGGGCGGCTGGGGTTGCTGTGGGCCCTGTGGTGCTGGCGCTGCTTGCTGGCCGGGCTGTTGCGGCTGGCCGGGCTGTTGCGGTTGGCTAGGTTGTTGCGGCTGGCCAGGCAGCATCTGCTGGCCGGGCTGCTGGGGCTGGAAGTCTACGCCACCGATGGGAAAGCCCTTGCCCGGACCCGCTGGCACGTAGGTCTTGACCGGCATGTTGGGCGCCTCGTTGGCCCCGACGTCCTTCAGGCTGCTGACGCCCTTGAGCATGATGTGCGCCAGCATCTCGTCGTGGCTGGGCTCGTCGTTCTTGACCTCACCGCCCTCGGCGTAATGGCCGGTGCGGATCTTCTTGTCGCGCGCCATCAGGTACTTGCCGTAGCGGTCCAGCGTCTCGTTGTCCAAGATCTGGGATACGTTTGCTTTGCTCTTTTCAAGGTCCCCCAACGCCATGTTACGAAGATTCCCTTTTTTCCCAGTGTGCTTTGACTGGAGTTGCTGCAGAACTTTTTCAAATAACACCTCGGCCGGAAAACTGTGGCCAAGCGTGCCCAGGTACTGGCCGGAGAAGTTGGTGTCGTACGCCTTATTGCTGGACGGTGTCAGCGTCATGTGGTCGGGGTCGCTGCCAATGACCGTGTTGCCGATGTAACCCTTGGGCACGCCGCGCAACGTGGGGTCGGTGACCGCGTTGACCAGGTCTTCAATGTTGAAGTCCAGCGCCTTTTGGTTGTGCTTCAGGTAGCCAACGCGGTTTACGATGGCCTTGCGCAGGTTTCCTGCTGTCGTGTCGACGCCTTTGCCTGTGACTATTTGCTGGTCAAACTCGGGGTGCTCTAGGCCAACAAAACCCCCAAAGGGTTGGACGGATTTTTTGTTCAAAATTATTTTGTGCGCGCGGATTTCGTTGTTCATGCGCTCCAATTCCTCTGGCGGCAGCATGCCGCGCATTACCAACTGGTGCAGGATCTCGGTGGGTGTCATGGAAAAGTCTTCGCCACGCTCGCCCATGGTAATGGGCATGTGCAATATCTCACCGGTGCCACCTTGGCCGAGATTTTCTATCCGGGCCTGCATTTCGCGGGCAGCAATACGTTTGGCTATCCCCTCGTTTGATGCGCCTGCGATGCCCTGCAGGATGTGCTCAAGGTCACGGGCGTAGTCCTGGCCGCCGTGCGTGGTAATGTGCTCGGGCAGCTCGTGGCCGGATATGCTGCGCACCTGCACGTTGCGGCTGGTGCTGTCCCACGGCATGACCATCAAACTAGCGCCCTTGTGCTTCTCTAAGTCCACGTCGTTTTTTGGGGCAAGGCCGTATGCCTGGTCTACGTCATAGCGCTGGCCAACGGCGGCATGAGGTTTTTTGGGTGTGTGCTCTATGTAGCCGTGCTGGGCCAGCATCTCGCGCATCTGCTCGGGGGTGGGCTCCACGTCTCCACCCTTGGCGTAGCCGCGCATGGCCCGGATCAGGTCCTCGTGCGTCGTTTTGGTCGGGCCGTTCTCGCCGCGCTGGTCCCAGATGTCGTGGTGGATCAGGTGCTGGGCGAAGGGCGCCAGCTCGGGCGGGATGGTGTAGCCCAGGTCGTTGTGCCGGGCTGTCAGGCGGTCCACCGCCTCCTCGCCGCCCAGGCCGTTGCCGCGGTCCATCACGCTTTGGGCCACCTTGGTCGGGTGGTACAGCGAGTGCAGGGCGATCTGGCGGGCGTCCAGCGTGGGCTGGTCACCACGGCCCAGCAGCGAGCCGATGAACCCGCTCTTGGCGCTGTTGATGCCGTGGATTGCCCGGGCAAACTTGCGGTAGTCTTCAAGCGACCCGGTCAGCGCGGCGTTGGCCGCCGCGGTCTGCTGGGGCAGGTGCTGGGCCGCGTACTCCATGGCCTCGCCCTGCACGTTCTGCTTGCCGAAGGGGGAGAACTTGGCGACGACGTCCCGGATTGACCGGGCGTTGACCTTGCCCCGCTCGGCGTCGTCCAAGTATTTTTGGCCCTCAGGCGAGCCCAGCCACTCGGCAAACACGCCCTCGGGGCGGAACTCTTCGCCGGTGTCTTGCAGCTTCATGCCGTTCTTGGTGGCCGTGGCGTGGCTCAGGCCCCCGCGGCCGATGCTGGCCTGCGTGATGGTGTAGGCTTTGATCAGGTCGCGGGGGCTGATCTGCCCGGCCTGCGCCTTGCTGGCCATCTGCTGCATGTGCTCGGCGTAGGGCATCACGTGCTCGGGCAGCTCGCGTCGGGTGCTGAGTTGCTGGCGGATGTTTTCCATGGGGTGCCAGATCCAGTCCTCGATCTTGGTGGTCTTCGGGTCGCGGTAGGGTCTCTTGGCCATGGCTGGGTCCTGCGTGGTTTGCGGGCATTTTATACCGCGTATGGGTTTTCCCTCTTGCGCGGGTTGGCGTCGGCGTAGTCCTCCTCGTCCACCCACTCCCGCGGGAAGTCAATGGTCAGCCACCCCGCGTCGCGCAAGTATCGCAGAGCCTGGCTCATGGCGTCAACAAAGTCGTCGTGCGCCGTGCCCTCGGGGAAGCTGCAGACCTGGCTGACCATGCCCTCGGCCCAGTCGCGCACGAAGCCCTTGCGGTTGCCCGACTCGGGGATCCAGACGCGCCCGGCCTTGATGATGTTGGCCACGATGGACAGGCGCTGGATCTTGTCGGCCCGGCCCGGGTTGTAGGCCTGCACGGGCACGCCGGCCCGGCGCAGGTCCTGCAGCAGGCTGATGCCGGCGCTCTTGTCCTCGATCAGCAGCAGGTCCACGCGCTTCTTCTCGCGGCCCTCGCCGTACACCGTCTCGTACTCGTCCAGGATGCGCGGGCGCAGGTCGGGGTACTGCAGGTGGTCCTGCCAGCAGTCGATCACCATCGCGCACATGCCGCCGTCCTCGGGCTTGAACACGCCGAAGGTGATGTGCGCCGTCGGGTCGTTGTGCGTCTTCTCCGAGGCCGCGCAGTCCACGCTCTGCACCACGTACTCGAACTTGGGGAAGGGCCGGCCGTTGGGCCACAGGCGGAACCAGTCGCGCTTGACGATGCCCGACTCCTCCGGGTCAATGATCTCGGCGTGGATCTCCTGGCGGCCGAGCTTGGTGCCCTCGTACTGCAGGATCTGCTTTTGGAACGACGGGGCCAGGTTCTTGATGTTGACGTAGGTCGACGCGGTGGTCACCACGACGTCGTCGCCGTTGCGGTCGATCAGGTCCATGACCACGGGCTTGGGCTTGGGCGTGGTGGAGCAGATGATGCGCGTGTGCTGCCCCAGTCGGACCGCGAACTGGATCATGTCCCACGCCTCCTGCAGGTAGTCCCACGCCGCGAGCTCGTCGCACCATGCGCCGTGCCACTGGCCGCCGCGAAAGCGCTCGGGCTCAGACGCCGGGATGCCCTTGATCAGCGAGCCGTTGACCAGCGTGATCTCGTGCAGCGAGCTGTTGTACTTCTCCACCAGCGTCGGCGGGATGACGGCCAATAGGCCTGACTCGCCCTCAATGCAGGTCGCCCGGATGTCCGAGCCGGTGGGGGCCGCCAGCAGCCACCGCGTGCCGGGCTGCTCCCACGCCCACCAGCCGATGGTCTCGGCCGACGTGCGCGTCTTGCCCGAGCCGCGGCCGCCGAGCATCAGCCAGATCGACCAAGGCTGGTCCATGGGCTCAAGCTGGAACTTGTGCGCCTTCATGAGCCACCGCGCCCGCCAGTCGAAGGCGGTGCGCATCGTGTCGGGCAGCTTGGCGTACTTCTCGCGGACCGCGGGGTCCTGCAGCAGCTCGGCGACCTGGCTCACTGCGCCACCTTCAGCCACGCTCGAATGTCTGACATCTCGCGCTGCAGCCAAGCATTGCGCGCCGTTTTGTCCAAAGCGCGCCGGTAGCGCCCGGTTTCTGGGTCAAACTCTACGCCCTCGGGTATAGGTAAGTCGTCGTCCACCGGCGGGGTCCAGAACTCGCCCCAGACTATTTCCGGCATGGGTACCCTGTCAGTCATTGGCCTGGCGCGTGAGCGCGATGTTCTTCAGCAGCTCGCCGAATATGTCGAACTTGACCTCGGTTACCAAAGGCGCCTGATCGTCGCCGGCCACCACGGTGCGGTCACCGTACTTGCGCGGGTTCCACTTTGCCAGCAGCTTGATGCGCTGCTCGGCGCGGTTCTTGTTCCACGCGATGCTGCCGGAGTCGTAGCGCTTGTTGCCGGCCTCGTCGAACACCGCAAGGGGCTCCGCGTCAATAATTGCAAGGCACTCGTCGGCGATGGAGTCCGAGCCGATGTCCCGAGCTCGCGCGATGCGTGTGGCGAAATCTGCGTCTTGCGCCTCCCAATCGTATATCGTTTTGAACGACGGGCGCTCCTCCTGACGGCAGTAATCGCGCAGCGTCTTGCCCTCAGACAGCCACGCGACGATCTCGTCCTTTATCAGCTCTTTGTTGGGGTAGATGGAGCCGCCCGGCGGACGACCCAATTTTTTTCCTGTTGCCATACTCTGCTCCTTAGCGCATCTCTCAGCGCGTTGGGGCGGAGTTTATCGCAAAGCCAACCTCTCGAACGCCAGGCCCATCTCTACGTGGTCCGCGTTCAGCATGAACACTGACGTGAGCGCCACCTGCTGCGTCTCCCCATGGCAGTCCGCCCGGAACACTCGCACATCCCGAGTCGGGTCGTACTCCACGGTGAAACTGTCCACGGGCCTACGGCAGACCGCGCAGGTTGGAATTCGGTCGATGTTCATGCCGTCACCTCCCACTCGCTGCCGACCCACATCTCGGGGTCGTTGTCGTAGTACGCGGCCTCAAAGGCCTCCTGGCCCGTGAAGCCGTAGGTGTCCATCAGCCACTCGCGCCGGGCCAGGTACTCCTCGCGGCTCATGCGGCCTCCGCGAAGGCGATCAGGGTTGCGGCCAACTCCTTGGCCTGGGCGGGTGTCAGCACCACGCTCGCGCTGGCCATGGGCACAGCGATGCTGAGCCAGACGTTGTCCGGGGCGCCTTTGGTGTCCCAGTTCTCGTACGCGTCCACGCTGACGCGGGTGCCGATCTCTGTGGTGATTGTGGTGTGGTCCATGGTGATCTCCTGTGTGGGTGTGTTAGGCGGTGGTCTCAACAACGAGCACCACGCCGTAGCGGGTGCCAGATGTTGCGGTGAAGTAGCCGTAGGTCTCGACGAAGGTGCGTGAGCCTTCAGCCCAGGTGCGCAAAGGCGAGCCGTCCGGTGCGCGTCCGATGACTTTGGAATCGGTGATTGGGTTGTGCATTTTTTACTCCAGTGTGTGTTGGTATGGACGAAGTATACAACCCTTTTGTTGTATTTGTTGGGGTCAATTGTAAAGTTTTGTAAAGACGGGGGCCGAAGCCCCGTTTGATTTATGCCTGAAACTGAAATTTCTGATTTTGCTTGAAGCCATACTTCATGGCCTCCTCGCCCTCAATTGCATACTGAACGCAAATATCACCGCACTCATTGCGGCGAAAGGGCAAGATCCACTTAGCTTCAGGCCAATGCTGTTTGACCTCTTCAAGACCCATATGAGGGCCATTAACCAAACGCAGAATCCATGCGTTATTTGCAATAAGTGCTGTAAAAGTGGTGGTTTGCATGATGGTTTCTCCTGCTCGGTTGATCAGTAGTCTTCGCCAATCCGTGCGCGGTCTGCGCCACGGAACTCAGGGTTCAGGGGCGCGTTGTGCTTCCATGGCGTGCGGGCATTCAGGAAGGAATACAGCTCAGTGTGGTGGATCGTCACGCGGTTGTGTCCGCCGTCCGCGGGCACCAGCACGGTGATGTAGCCACCGTACATGTTGGACGGCGATGCGCGGTATCCTGCCTTGTGCAGGCGGCTGACAGCAATTTCGAGAAGGGTCTTGGTCATGGTGAACTCCAGTGTGTGTGTGTTGAAGAGCCTCTACTGTAACACGAAGTTACAGTTTGAGGCATGCTCAATTGTAAAGTTTTGTAAAGTTCAATGTGCCGTCGGCCGCTTCCATCGGTTGCGGATCTTGTCGGCCAGCTGCTCGATGTCGACGCACTGCTCGGCCAGCTCTGCGCAGGCCTCGTTCTCGATCGCGATGGCGTGCTTGGTGGTCTGCACGGCCACCGCCATGATCTCGGCCTTGGCCAAGGCCAGCGCCTGGTCGAACTCCTGCTGGGTGTAAAACTTTACGTGGTTGTTGGTGCCCAGCAGCTGCCGGGCGAGGGGGCTCAGTTCTTTTTCCATTCTTTACTCCTGTGACTGGCCCATGACCCGGGCCTCCATTACCTTGTTCGCCCTGCGCAGCTTCGCGTTGGTCTCCTTCAACTCCAAAATCTGGGCCGCCATGAACGTGATACGGGCCTCTGCGCGCTTGATCCAGTCCGCAACCTCTGTGGGCATGCGGTACTCGGCCACGGGCTCAGGAACGGCCGTTTTGGCCCGTTTGGCGGGGGTTTTTGTGGCCGCGGTGCTCATGCCTCCACCTCCATGCTGTCCACGCCCTCGGGCACCGTGATGCCCGTGCTCAGGGGCTGGTACATGTCCAGGACCGACTGCACGTACTCCTTGTGCCCGTAGATCTTGCCCCTACCGTCGGTGGCCGTGTAGACCCCGGCGTTGGCGATGTGGTACTCGCGGACATAGTCCGCGGTGCTACTCTGCGCACCGTAGCGGGGGAAGTTGCGGGACACGCCGCCCTTGGCCTTCACCGGCTTGTGCTTGCCGGTGCACTTGAGCGCCTGCTCCAAGAACCCAACGCGGTCGTCGCGTATGGTGTAGCGGGCCTTTCCGATAATTACTGTCTGCATGGCTATCTCCTAAAAAATGCCCCCGAAGGGGCGGGTTGTTTACATGTACGCGTGCTCGTACTTCGCGATGAACGCGTCGGCTGCCTGGGACGTCTTCAGGGCCGCCATGCTGTCGGCCAAAGTCCACAGGGCCTTGTTGAGCTTGACGTTCTCGGTGACGCCGCCCACGGCCCGCGTGGTGGTGCGACGGCCGGTTGCGGAGCGCCCGGGCACGCCGCCCTTGAGCATGTTCTCCTGCACGCGGTTGAAGGTCGTCCACAGGTCGTCCTTGCGGTCCTCCCAGCGGTTGGCCTGCAGCAGGCGGGTGGCCTGCACCGGTGCCTCGTCGCCCCAGCGCAGCTGCACGGCCGCGGTGGCCAAGGCGCGCTGCTCTTCACCGGTCAGCGTGATGCCCTTGTACTCGTCGATGCGGTAGCCGATCTGCTTTGCGTCCTCGAGGACCCGGGTAGCGCCCTCGATGACGTCGTCCACGACGTTGCCGGTATGACGGACGCGCACGTTGTCGAACATGTCGCCGGCGATCAGGCCGTTGGAGCACACGAAGCGGAACACGCCCGACAGGATCTGGTAAGACGAGCTGCCGTCGTGGCTGTTGAGCAGGATGATCTCGGGCACCTCGTCTTTGGTGGTGATCTGGCTGTGGTGACGCATGCGCACCATGTGCTTGGTGTGCTCACGCTTGCCGGCGTCGCGGACCTTGGTCTGGCGGATCTCGTAGGGCTCGAAGCCCTCGGAGCGCAGGCCGTCGATCACCTGGATGGTCGGGATGAAGCTGTAGCGCTCACCGCGGGACTCGTGGGCCTCGGTGGCCATCACGCTGGGCGCGTGGTAGGCGATCTGGGCGTTGGACAGGGGCAGCTGCGAACGGAACTCGGACTGCTTGGAAGAGGATGCGTAACGGAACATGGTCAGGTCTTTCAAAAAATGCCCCCGAAGGGGCGGGGGGTTTAACGGGAGGTGACGCGCACCGAGCGCACCACGATGTTCTTGGTGTAGTCGTCGTACATCTCAGCGCCGTGCTGCTCGATGAAGAAGTCCTTGTCGAAGATCTTGCGGTCGCTGTCAACGAACGATGCCGAGAAGAACACGCCCTCGCGGCTCTCACCAGACTTCTTGATCGCGTCCTTGATCGCGTCAGCCTCTGCGGTCAGGTCAGCGATCTGCGCCAACAACATGCCCAGTCGGTCCACTGAGCTTTCGTTCAACTCCACCACCAGTTTTGCTTTTGCCATTTTGAAACTCCGTTTGTTTGTGTTTAAGAAGCATCGCAGTGTTTGCTGCGATGGATGAAGTATACAACGGTTTTATTGTATTTTTCACCTCAGGCAAAAAAAATTTTATTTATTTTTTGTTTGTTGTTTTTTGCACACATGTGCTTCAAACTTCTGCTTCACGCTTCACCCCCTAAAGGGGGATGAAGCGAATGAAGCAACTTGCACTGCTTCTGAAGCCTTCTGAAGCACTTTGAAGCATTTGAAGCACGCATTTATTTACAAACACGCAAAGAATTACAAGGTCTTTTTCTGGGGCAGACTGACCACGCCGGCGTCGTTTTGGACCAAAAAACCGCTCGAAATGAGCCCCCGCAGGTCCCGTCCGACGTTGTTTTTGCGCTGGTCGCGCTTGGTCTCGTCGCCCCGTGGGTACAGCGGCCAGACCACCGAAACAATCTCATTGAACGTAACCCCCTCGCCCGCGAGGTCGATCATGGAAACCGCGTTGTCCATGATGACCTTCTGGTTGTCGCCCTTGGGCCCGGCAGCGGCCACCACGGTCGCCCGGCTGCTGTCCGTGTACGACACCACGCAGGTCGTCTCAGCGTCGCCGTCCTCGTCCTGGCCGACCACCACGGTCTGCAGGCGAAAGCCGTACTCCGCGCCGTCCTCGCCGCCCTTCATCTTGGTCACCGTCGCGACTCTATCTTCGTCCACGCGGATCACCTCAAACTCGAAGTCGCAGGCCGCCCTGAGCCCCGACCAGCCACGGGCGCCCCGGCTCTCGTCCTTGCCGCTGTGGTGGACGGGGGCGACCATAGCGCCCGTTGCGCGCGTGATCTCCTTGCAGTGGCCCATGACCATGCCCATGTCCTCGCCGCTGTTCTCGTTGCCCCCGGGCATGACCTGCGCGAGCGTGTCGATGACGATCAGGTCGAACTCGCCCTTTTTCTTGATCTGCTTGATCAGGGCCTTGACGTCGACCAGGTTGCGCAGGTCGGGCGCGTCGCTGATGAACGACATCTCCAAGTCGCCGGGCTCGATGCCCTGCGCCATGCAGTAGCCGTGCACGCGCTTGCGCATGTCTTCCTGGCCCTCGGCCGCGATCCACAGCACGCGGGCCTTGGTGGTGCGCTTACCCCGCCAGTCGACGCCCCGGGCGATGGCCGCGGCCAGGTCAAACACGAAGAAGCTCTTGCCGCTGCCTGAGGCACCGTAGAACACGCCAAAATTGGCCCGGGGCAGCACGCCCTTGATCAGCCACGTCGCCTTGCGCCTGACAACGAACTCCGCGGTCGTCTCGATGTTGAATCGGTTCTCGTGAATGACGGCCGCGGCCGCCGCCTTTTTTGCGCTTGCGATCACCTCCAGATCGGCTGAGACGTCGTCGAACTCGCTCAGGATGTCGGTGGGTGTTGTGGCCTTGGGCTTGGCCTTGGTGCAGTGCTCCAGCCACAGGTAAGCCAGCGCCCGGTCGGGGTCCTGCCGGCGGTGGGCCAAGGCGATGTCCATCACCGGCTGGCTGGCCGCCAGTATGCTCAGGACCGTGGCGTCGTCGTAGCCCGCGCTGTAGAGCTGCACACCGGCTGCGTGCAGGGCGCCTGAGCGGTCGCTGACGTCGGGGCCCGGCCCGTGCAGCAGCAGGTCGCGCGTGGCCTCTGGGATGGGCATGTCGGCCACGTCGGGCAGCGCCAGCTCGTTGACCAACTCGGGCATCTCGAGCGGGATAACGTTGGCCGAGCTGATGGTGGACTTGCGCATGCCGTCGAACAGGCCCTGCAGCACCTCGGGGCGGGCGGCGGCCATGGGCCGGGCCAGCTTGGTGTCGCCGGTGATGGTGAGGAACCGTGGCGTGTGGCCGCTGTACACCTCGATGCCCACGTCGTGGTTGTTCCAGTCGGTGTGGAACTCGCCAAGGGCCAGGATCCGCAGGCCCGTGCCGCTGGGGCTGACCTCGGTGTAGCTGCCCATGGCGTCGACGATCTCGCGCGCCCACGGGGCGATCTGGCCGTCCTTGCGGCAGTTGTCGAGGTCGATGCCCACCACGTCGGTCATGCCGGTGAGCACCAGGCCAAGGCCGGAGTAGCGCGTGGGGTTGAGGGTGAGGACCTTGGAGGCGGTGTCGAAGTCACCCCACTCGGAGACCTTCTTGGTGCTCAGGCCGAAGTGCTGGGGGCTGTAGGGGATCTTGTCGTACTTCTGGCGGCCCTCGTTCCACACGGCCTTCCACACGGCCCACCGGCGCAGTGCCCTGAGCTCGGCGGGGATGTTGCCGCCGTTAAAGACCTTGCCGATCGGCGGCAGGTCGGGATTTGGTTGTGACATTGCTTATCCAGTTGCTATCCAGAGAAAGGAACGACGGCGGGCGTGGATAAGGCGCTTTCGGCGTGGGGAGCTACCCCACCCCTAGCCGGGTTCGGACGCGGAGTCTATCAGAAGGCCTCGGGTGGGGTCAGCAGGTCGCGCAGCTTGGGGTTGACCAGCAGCTTGCGGTCCACGCCCGTTGCCTGCTCAATCTCCACCACGCGCTCAGCCGGGGCCCAGCCCCGGCGCAGCCACGCGCTGACGTTCTGCTGGCTGCAGCCCAAGAGGTCGGCCAGCTTGGCCTGGCTACCGGCCGCGTAGACGGCCAGCTCGATGCCACTGAGTTGGTTGAGCTGGGTCATGCGGCCACCAGCACGATGTGGTAGGGCGACGCGCTGCGCGGGCGCACGAAGCGGGCGTGGGCGGTCACCGTGGTGGGCTCGTCCATGAAGACGCGCTTGGTCATGGTCTGGTACGAGCTGTGGAAGGCCTCGGGGTACTGGTCCCGGAGCTCGGCGATGTACTGCTCCAAGGCCACGTTGGGCATGATGGGGTAGTTTTTGTCCCCGCGCACCTTGGCCAAATCGCGCAGGCGGGTGCGCTGCGAGTCGTTTAGGTTAATCATATCTTTCCTTCGGTAGGGGGTCGGGTCGGGGGCAGTGCGGCGGCGGCACTACGACGCACCAGATCGCCTCGCTTGTGACGTAGTTGTGCGTCAGGGTCCACCGGTCGATGTAGGCATCGGGCATCTTGTAGGCCGCGTCGTACAACGACGCGTAGGGGGCGTTGATGTGCACGCACATCTCGCCAAGTGTCAGGCCATCGGGCTCGTTGCGCAGCAGCTTGCGAATCTGCTGGGCCCAGGACTCTCTGCGTGAGGTCATTGTGTTTGTTCCTTAATTTTTTTGTACCCAGCCCAACTAGGGTGAATATTATCTGGTTGTAGATTAGTGATGGGCAGTACGGTATCGCCGTGCTCTGCTGCAATTTCTTTAACAATATCCTGGATACTGGGCTTGATGGCGGGCAGGATCCAAAACACTCTGCTGCCATTGACCTTGGCCCGCATGGTCTCCAGCTCTTGACGAGTTTTAACCCCTTTGTGGTCATTGCTGCCTAGACTGATGATGACAGTATTAGCGGTTAAGTCATTCTTTAGATAGTCTCGAGTCCATTGCCAACTATTCCAGCCACCTTTGGCGTAGGCTGCACATTCTGGCTTAAATTGGTGCATTCCCACCGCGATACTGTCTCCGAGTATTAGACAATCAAGCATTGTTCTTACTCCGTAATTTGGCTTCTGTTAATTGACCAATTCGTTCTGCGTACTCACCTGCTGTCATTTCCCAGTGGTAATTTGCTTCTCTTGCAATTTGCTTTTTGTCATCATCCGTCAGCCCTACCCACGGGCGCTGGGGTGGGGTGGTGTAAAGTGGGACTCCAGCAGACCCATCGGTTACTTCGCGCCAAACTCCATCGGTGAATTTTGCGAATTTACCGACAGGCTCCTGCGCTGGCTGTGCTAGGGCTTCTTTGATTGCGTGACGCACGTACTTGCGTTCGTGCGCATCTGTCTCAATGTATTCGAGACACATTTGTAGTGCTTCGTCTTTAGTCAAAATGGGGACTCCTCGTAGTTGTCAGGGTTGGGTTTAAGCGGCGGTGCCTTGGCGGGCACCGGCCTTGGGAATTGGGGAAATGGCCAAGTCATGACAACTCCACTGCTTGCGCGTGTTCGTGTTTGGGCCACTCATTCGTGCTATCAACTTGATCGTGTGCCCCGTAATACCATTTTTCGCGGACGTTAAGCGCAAGCAGCATTTTTGTGGCGTATTGCACCTCAGTCATGCCGCCTTCGTAACCCGGGCGAACTACCATCAGCTCGGGGTCAAATGCTTGCAGCTTCTCAATCAGTTCTTTAACTTTCATTTCTGTGCCTCCAAGAACGTCTCCAAACGAATGATGCGCGCATTGTTGTAGTCGACCACGCTCTTGGCGTAGTCCACAGCAGACTGAGCTTCAAGACGGTATAAACGAGCCTCCTGCAGCTCGCGTAGGGCTTTCTCGACAGGGGTAGGCTGGCGCAGTTTTTCTTTCAGGAACTTGATCATTTTGCACCCCCCTCAGCGGCCTTGGCAGCGCGTTTCTTGGCGTAATATTTGCGAGCGTAAGCCGCGCGCTGCAGGCGGCGCTTGGCTTCCTTCTCTACGTCGGTTGCGGTGAGGCTGACGGGCGTGTCGGGCCGCGTTTGATCATCACGATAAATTACATGGTTCTGCTGTTTGAGCTTGTTGCTCAGGTCGTTGACCTTGTCGGTGAGCGCGCTTAAAACGGCAATGTTTTGGGCGTGCATTTTTTCCAGCTCGGCAATGCGTTTGAAGGGGTTCCAGTTCATGTGTATACCTTTGGTTTACGGCAGCAAGATCGCTGCCGGGGCCGATCATACAACAGCTTTTTGTATTCCACAACAAAAATTTTTTATAAAGTTACAGCGAAGGTCCAAAAAGCCGTGTATGATCCGTCCGCAACAATGATTTTGTTGTTGCTTAACCCGGAGATACACACATGAGTCTTGAAGACAAAATCCAGGGGCTGACCAACGCGGTCAACGCCCTCACCGCCGCCCTGGCGCACCCCTTTCCCACCCTTAAAGGCGTCAAGCCTTGGGCAGGTGAATTCCTTCCCGCAGACATCCCCGCACCGGCCAAGGCCGAGGTGGCGCCCCCAAAGCCCACGACTACACCGGAGATCATTCCCACGGTCTCTACCACCACTACTCCCGCTGGGTCGTCTAACACGATTGACTACGCCCAGGTGGCCAAGGCCATCACGGACACGTTCAAGGTGGACCGCGCCAAGACCATTGAAGCGCTGGCCAAGTTCGGCGCGACCAAGGGCCCCCAGCTCAAGCCTGCGGAATACGCGGCCTTCCTGAAGGAGTTGACAACATGAACACCGTAGTCCTGACAATCGTAGACCACCCGGACGACCCCAACATGGTCAACATCAAGTGGGACGTGACCGAGGGGGGAGGACCCAGCGCGGCTCGAGCGCTGGGCCTGCATCTGGTCGCGTACTTGGAGAACATGCACACGACCAATTCGGCGAGCGCGGTAACCGACGTGGAGCCCAAGGAATGAGCGGCCACGCCAAGCTATCCCCCAGCTCGGCCGCCCGGTGGATGACCTGCCCCGGCAGCGTCACCCTGAGCGAGGGCATCCCAGACACCAGCTCTGACAACGCCAGCGAGGGCACGATGATGCACGCCTTCGCGGCCGAGTGCCTGAAATCAAACCTGGACGCATGGAGCTTCGTGGGCCTGCAGGAAAAAGAGACAGGGCTGGTCCTGAACGAGAAACAGGCCAAGGACATCCAGTTCTACGTGGACCACGTGGTAGAGATACTTGATGCCACTGGCGGCGCGCTGTACGTCGAGGAACGCCTGCCCATCGGCTGGCTGACCGGTGAGGAGGGTGCGCACGGCACGGCAGACGCTGTGATCACGACGCCCGACGAGCTAATCATCGTCGACGCAAAGTTCGGCTTCCGCGAGGTCGAGGCTGAGGGCAACCCCCAGCTCATGATCTACGCCGCAGCCGCGTGGGATGACCTGAAGGTCGCCTACGACTTCAAGCGCGTGCGCGTCGTCATCAGCCAGCCCCGGCTCTTGGCCAAGCCCGAATTCAGCTTCAGCATTGACGACCTGAGGATGTTTATGGCCGATGTGGCGTTCTCCGCTGAACTCACCCGCCAGCAAATCGACGTCTACGTGCCGTCCGAGAAGGGCTGCCAGTGGTGCCGCGCCAAGGCGATCTGCCCGGCGCTGCGTACTAGCGTCATGGACGACTTCGACACCGTGGTGCCGGAAACGGCGCACGAGGACGATTTGGCGCGTGTCATGGCCAACGCCAACCTCATCGAGGGGTGGATCAAGGCAGTGCGCGCGGAGGTCGAGCGGCGTCTGCTGGCCGGTGAACCGGTGCCGGGCTACAAGCTGGTGCAGGGCAAGAAGGGCAACCGCATGTGGGCCAACCCCGAGGAGGCCGAGGCGACGCTCAAGTCCATGCGGATCAAGCACGACCAGATGTACGACTACAAGCTGGCCAGCCCGACGAGCATTGAGAAGCTGGCCAAGGCCGACGAGATTGGCCCGCGTCAGTGGACCAAGATCCAGACGCTCATCACCCAAAGCGAGGGCCAGCCATCCGTGGCGCCCGAGTCCGACAAACGTCCTGCGCTGGTCACATCGGCAGCGGCGTCTGATTTTGACGACGTGACAAACCCTTAAACTTCGGAGTACCCTATGAAAATCAAGCTCAACAAAGTCCGCCTCTCGTTCCCCCAACTGTTCGAGGCAACCACCGTCAACGGTGAGGGCAAGCCTGCCTTCTCCGCGGCTTTCCTGATCGACCCTAAGGACCCCCAGGTCGCGGCCATCAACGCCGCCATCGACGCGGTGGCCAAGGAGAAGTGGGGCGCCAAGGCCGAGGCCAACCTCAAGGCCATGCGCGCCGCCGACAAGGTCTGCCTGCACAGCGGCGACCTGAAGTCGAACTACGACGGCTTTGAGGGAATGCTGTACATTAGCGCGCGCAACCCCATGCGCCCCCTGGTGATCGACGTGAACAAGAGCCCGCTCACCGAGCAGGACGGCAAGCCCTACGCCGGGTGCTACGTCAACGCCAGCATCGAGCTGTGGGCGCAGGACAACAACTACGGCAAGCGTGTCAACGCGACGCTGATGGGCGTGCAGTTCTACCAGGACGGCGAGAGCTTCACCGGCGGCGGCGCTGCCAGCGTGGACGACTTCGACGACCTGACGGCCGAAGACCTGGTCTGATATTCGGGGGGAAAGCGGATGCTGTGAGCCAGTACGCCCAGTCCTTGCAAAGATTGCTCGGTTAACCTGAAGCAGACGCAGCGAGTACCCCCACCTACAAACGAAAGACATACATGCACAAACGCGAACAGATACTCGAGCTGGTGGAAGACGCCATGTTCATGGAGCCCGCAACCTACGACGACGCCATTTTGGGCGTTGCCTACCGGTTCGGCATGCAGCCCGTGGTTGCGTACGACAAGGACCGGGTGATCACCATCATGGCCGAGGACATGGACCTCGAAGAGGCAGAAGAGTTTTTTGAATTCAACACCATCGGCGCGTGGATGGGGGACCTGACGCCCCTGTTCATCACCCTGATATAACGAAAGACATACACATGAGCGCGATGAAAGAACACTTAAATATGGCCGTTGAGGCCGTGGACGCCATCTTTGGCGAGGGCTATGCAAAGAAGAACCCGGAACTGATCGGCCGCCTTATCCAAGGCGAGATGGTGGGCTTCGGCCTGTTCCAGATCAGCGAGGCGGTTCACTGGCTGGCCGACACCGAAGACGAATACGTGATGTAAACTGGCGGCGCAACACACACGCACATGCGAACGCTTTATTTTGACCTGGAGACATTCTCCACGACGCCCATTACGCACGGCACCCATGCCTATGCCGCAAATGCAGAGATCCTGCTCGCGGCATGGGCATGGGATGACGGGCCGGTGCAGGTGTTAGACCTTACCGCGCCCAATACTCGCCCCGACGGCCTGATGCAGGCTATTTCTGATCCCGACGTTGAGGTGGTAATCCACAACAGCCACTTCGACCGCACGGTGGTCCGGCACGCGTGGGGCATCAACATCCCCACCGAGCGCATCCACGACACCATGGTCCAGGCGATGGCGCACAGCCTGCCGGGCAGCCTTGGCATGCTCTGCGAGGTGCTCGGCCTGCCCACCGACAAGGCCAAGGACAAGGACGGCAAGCGGCTGATCCAGCTCTTCACCAAGCCCCTAGGCAAGAACCGCAAGCTGGACCGCGCCACCCGCGAGACGCACCCCGAGGAGTGGGAGCGCTTCAAGGCCTACGCCGTTAGCGACATTGAGGCCATGCGCGAGGTCAAAAAGCGCATGCCCATTGTCAACTTCACGCCCGCCGAGCGCGCGCTGTGGCAGCTTGACCAGCGCATCAACGACCGTGGCGTGGCCATCGACCTCGCGCTGGTGGACTCGGCCATCACGGCTATTGACCGGGCCAAGCACGACCTGGCCGGGCGCACGCAGGCGCTGACCGACAACAGCGTGGCCAGCACCACCCTGAACGAGGTATTCCGCCTGCACGTGATGGAGGCCTTCGGCGTGGACCTGCCCGACCTGCAGATGGCGACGCTGGAGAAGACGCTGGCCCTGCCGGACCTGAACCCGGCGCTGCGCGAGCTGCTGCTGATCCGCCTGCAGGCCTCCAGCACCAGCACGGCCAAGTACAGGGTCCTGTTGCGCGGAACTAGCTTAGACGGTCGCCTGCGCGGGCTGCTGCAGTTCTGTGGTGCGCTGCGCACCGGGCGGTGGGCCGGACGCTTGTTCCAGCCCCAGAACCTTCCCAGGCCGACGCTCAAACAGAAGGCCATCGACGCGGGGATCGAGGCGCTGCGTGCCGGGTGCGCACACCTGACCACCGACAACGTCATGGAGCTGGTGAGCTCGGCGATCCGTAGCTGCATCGTGGCCGCTCCCGGCAGCAAGCTGGTAGTGGCCGACCTGTCCAACATCGAGGGCCGCGTCCAATCGTGGCTGGCCAACGAGGAATGGAAGCTCAAGGCCTTCCGCGACTTCGACGCCGGTCAGGGTCCTGACCTGTACAAGCTGGCCTACAGCAAGTCCTTCGGCGTGGCACCAGACAAGGTCACCGGAGACCAGCGGCAGGTGGGCAAGGTGCAGGAGCTGGCGCTGGGCTATGAGGGCGGCGTGGGCGCGTTTGCGACCTTTGCCGGGGCCTACGGCATCGACCTAGATGACCTGGCCGAGAAGGTCTTGCTGGACGCCCCTGAGGGCGTGGTGGCCAAGGCCGACAAGTTCTTGGAGTGGACCAAGAAGGACAAGCGCCCACGGTACGGGCTGTCCGAGGACGCCTTCGTGGCCTGCGATGTCCTGAAGCGCATGTGGCGCGACGCGCACCCCAACATCTCCGGGTACTGGGCGGCGCTCAAGGATCTGGTGATCAAGGCGCTGGTAAACCGCGGAAACACCTTCAACGAGCTGGGCCTGCGCGTGCGCGCCAGCAAGAACTGGTTGCTGCTGGGCCTGCCGTCCGGGCGCGCGCTGTGCTACCCGTCGCCCAAGATCGAGGACGGCGACCGCATCACGTACATGGGCATCGACCAGTACACCCGCAAGTGGACGCGCATACACACGCACGGCGGCAAGCTGTTCGAGAACCTGTGCCAGGCCGTGGCCCGCGACATCATGGCGGCCAACATGCCCCTGATCGAGGCGGCCGGCTACCGGATCGTGCTCACGGTCCACGACGAGATCATCGCGGAGGCGCCCGACGAGCCGCGGTACAACGCCGAGCACATGGCCGGCCTGCTGGCGGCCAACCCGGGCTGGGCACCCGACATCCCGCTGGCAGCAGCGGGCTTTGAAACATACCGATACCGGAAAGGTTAATATGAAAGAGTCAGACATCGAGGATTATTTGGTCAAACGGGCACGCGACAAGGGTGGCGAGGTGCGCAAGGTCAAGTGGGTCGGCCGCAACGGCGCGCCGGACCGTCTGGTAATGATCAAGGGCATCCACAACCACGCCGTCTGGGTGGAGCTCAAGGCGCCCGGCTTGGCCGCGCTGTTCCCCCACACGCCGCACGAGCGGCAGCAGCACCGCGAGCACGAGCGCATGCGGGCCATGGGCCAGCGCGTGGTAGTGCTGGACAGCTATGAGGGCGTTGACGCGCTGCTGCCATGAGGGACTGGTTCGTGCAACCCATCACAAAGAAACAGGCCGAAGCGTTTGTCACGGCCAAGCACTACAGTAAACGCGCATCCATATTCTGGGCGGCCTTTGCGCTGGTTATTGACGACCTGATAGAGGGTGTGGTGGTGTACGGCCAGCCATCACCACCGATACAAAAATACGCCTTCACCAACCGGGAGTTCAAGCTCTACGAGTTGGCCCGGCTGGTGGTGCAGACGGACGCCAAGAACGCCGCCAGTTTTCTGGTCGGTAGATCCTTGGCCATGCTGCCAAAACCCAATGCGGTGGTGTCTTACGCGGATACCGAATGGGGCCATTCAGGAATAATTTATCAGGCCACCAACTGGCTGTACACCGGTAGCACGAAGTCGCACGATCATGCGTACATCGTTGACGGAAAACGCATCCACCCAATGACCCTGCGTGATCAAGGCATCACAAACCCAAAGCAGTGGGCCAAAGAGAACAACATCAAAACCGCACCGCCCATGGAAAAGCACCGGTACTTTTACATAAACGGCACCAACAACTACGAGAAGAAACGCATGCTCAAGCAACTGGCGTACCCGGTACAAACCGCCTACCCGAAGTCGAACAAGACAACCTATGATGCTGGCCCTATCCTGCGGATCATGGCCGCCGACACCGACTGCACGCACGAGGGGTTGGTATGAGGTCTGAGTTCACACCCCGCCCCTACCAGGGCATGATCATCGACCACATCCTAGACACCCCCCGGTGCGCGATATGGGCCGGCATGGGCACCGGCAAGACTGTGGCCACCCTGACGGCCCTAGACACGCTCCAGATGATCGAGGACGGCCCTGTGCTCGTCGTGGCCCCCCTGCGCGTGGCCAACGATACCTGGCCCAACGAAGTGCTGAAGTGGAACCACCTGCGCGGCATGAACGTGTCCGTCATCACGGGCACCGAGAAAGAGCGCATCGCCGCGGTCCGGGCGCCCGCGTACCTGTACGTCACCAACTACGAGCAGCTCGTCTGGCTGACGACCTACTGGGGTGACAAGTGGCCCTACCAGACCGTGGTGCTGGACGAGTCCACCAAGGTCAAGAACTTCCGCCTGCGCCAAGGCACCAAGCGCGCCCAGGCCTTGGGCAGCATCGCCCACACCCGCATCAAGCGGTTGATCGAGCTCACCGGCACGCCGGCCAGCAACGGGCTGAAGGACCTATGGGGGCAGACGTGGTTCATCGACGCGGGCACCCGGCTGGGGCGCACTTACACGGCCTTCGAGCAGCGGTGGTTCCGCAAGGGTTACGACGGCTTCAGCGTGCTGCCCATGCCGTCGGCCCAGACCGAGATCCAGGACAAGCTGCGCGACGTCTGCCTGACCATCGAGGCCAAGGACTGGTTCGACCTGCGCGAGCCCATCGTCAACGACATCATGGTGGACCTGCCGCCCAAGGCGCGCAAGCACTATCGCGACATGGAGGACGAGATGTACACCGAGCTGGAGGGCATCGAGGTGGAGGCATTCAACGCGGCGGCCAAGACCATCAAGTGCCTGCAGCTCGCCGCGGGCGCGGCCTACACCGACGACACCCGCACCCGCTGGACGGAGACGCACAAGGTCAAGCTGGAGGCGTTGGAGTCCATTATCGAGGAAGCCGCGGGCATGCCGGTCCTGGTGGCCTACAACTTCAAGAGCGACTTAGAGCGCCTGCTGAAGGCCTTCCCGCAGGGCAGGCATTTGGACAAGAACCCGGGCACCATCCGGGACTGGAACGAGGGCAAGATACCGGTGCTGTTCGCTCACCCGGCAAGCGCCGGCCACGGCCTGAACCTGCAGGACGGCGGCAACATATTGGTGTTCTTCTCGCCCAACTGGAACCTCGAGGAGCACCTGCAGATCATCGAGCGGATCGGGCCCACCCGGCAGATGCAGGCCGGCCACGACCGACCGGTGTTTATACACCGGATCATCGCCCGCGACACCGTGGACGAGCTGGTGCTGGAGCGCCTCACGACCAAGCGCAGGGTGCAGGACATCCTGCTGGACTCAATGAAGAAGCGGAGAAAAAAGAATGGCTGACTTTTATGCCTGGAAGCACGAGAACCTGGCCAAGTTCGCCACGGAGGTCAACGACGAGAACGTGCGCCTGCGCGAGGAGAACAAGCTCCTGCTGGCCGCGTGGCGGTGGGCGGTCAGCGAAAGATATCTGGCCGAAGCTCCTGCCGGGTCACCAGGCCTTGCGTCGCCTCCTCAATCTTCAGCGCCAGCACCGGCGAAGGCTGGCGGGACCCGGCAATGAGCAGGGCCATCCACGTGGGCGTGATCTTGAGGTACTCGGCCATCTCGGCCTTGGCACCCCGTACGTCGGTCTTAAAGTATTCAGCGAGCGTCATGCCCGCATTATAATCTAACCCCAAGTTACATCAACCGGAGAAAAAAGCATGCTTTCTGAACACGACCTAAAGATGGTACTCATGGACTGCAAGAGCCAAGACCCCAACGAGCCCATCGACCCCAAGGGCCTGTACACCGACAATTTGGACATCATTGAGTTTGGCCAGAAGGTCGAGAAGAAGGTCGCCCTGACCTACGCGCGCAAGGAGCGCGCCCTGTGCATTGAGTTCGTCGAGTCCCTCAACCCCGAGGTGGCACGCGCACTGGCCGAGAAGCGGGGTGGCATGTGAGGTACTTGATTAAAGCCGTTTTTGCGTTCCCATTTTTGATGATGAAGTTCGCGTTTTTAACGGTCTTTTTTACGATGCTTTTGATCCAGCGAAACTACTGAGTAGGCAGCGCCCCCTGCGGCGTACCGTAATTTCTGAGATAGTAATCTCGGGCGGCATTTATTGCGGGGGGTATAACGGCAGTTGCGGCCGCAGCGGGTAGGGCAAATTCGGGGAAAAGAGCCGCAGCGGCGTAAGGGCCTAATGCCCCAAGCGCAGAGAGCGAAGACCCAAGGTAGTCACCCTTGCTACCACGGGCAATCGAATCCATTCCCTGGACAGCGGCATTTAACGGGCCTGCTGCTTGTTCAGGAATATACGACAGCGCCGTACCTACCGCAGAGCCCGTTCCCAATTCCTGAAGAGCCCCCGAATAATCATCTTTTCTTGCTTTTTCCACGGCACCGGGTACCGCAAAGCCAAGCCCCGCGCCTGCAGAGGCTAAACGGCCCGCAATATTTTGGAACGGAGGCACTCCTGTACGCCACCAATCCAATGCCTTTTGCTTCAGTAAGTTGCCTAATTTTTGGCTGTCAGCTTCGGCGCTGGCGGCGAGTTCTTGCCCCCTACGGTAGAGATTTTGCCACTGCGACCCAGCTTGGGTTGCGGCGTTTAATGCTCGGTTTTGTCGTTCTAACCTAGCGTTTTCTGCGGCGTTAACACGCCTATCTAGTTCTGCTTTTTTTTCATCTTCAATGGCATTTACAACATTCTTAGGTGCATATATTCCGCTTTTAGTGGCTTCTATATCAGGGTATTCTGCTAAAGGTTCATTAACGTTTAACCCCAAAGAATTTGCATTTTCTCTAGCTTCATCAATACGAGCGGCGCGTTGCCCCGCTTTACCCTGTTGGTTTAATTCCCTTTGAAAAGGCGTTTCTCCGTAGTCCACCGCGGGCGCGCCATTCATAGGGATGGTAGGATTGGCAGCGGGGGTATTAGGAGTAGAACTAGGGCTCCAAGGCGAAGAGTTTGGGGTTTCCGTCGTTGTCGCAACAGGCGTAGGTTGGGCATCAGACTTTGGAAGAAACTTGTCTATTGCCCTTTTGGCAAGATATGCCTTAGCTGCTGCGGGCCCTATGCCTAAACTTAAACCTAACCCCGCGCCTGTCACTGCCCCCACGCCACGTTGGATAGGCAGGGGTATTTGGTCAAGTATTGATCCGCTGTTACCGGTGCCAACGCCCACGGGTTGCACGAGTGGGGCCGGGGCTACCAGACTCGGCACGGGCAGAGGATCTTTACCGGCGTCTACCCGCGCCTTATTTGCGGCTTTAAGGTCTTCTTGCGCCACCCCTATGGCCGCGTAATCTTTTTCGGCGATGGCAGCTTTTAAGCGCGCCAAAGCCTCCTCGGCATTGGGAATATTATTGGCTGCTTCGGGCGCAGAGGCTTTTTCAGCCGCGGGCGCAGAGGCTTTTTCAGCCGCGGGTGCAGAGGCTTTTTCAGCCGCGGGAACGGGTTCCCATTCCCCTACCTTTTGACCCCCCGGCGCGGGTTCCCATTCACCAACTTTTTTTTCAGTCATAGACTTTTCTCCGTTGAGTACGATCGGTGCTGTACTCGTAATGGAAAGGGCGTTGGGCATTTGCCGCAGGGGCTACAGCAGGAGCTGCTGGCGCTGCTGGTGCTGCAGCAGGCGTCGTTGCAGGAGCCGTAGCCCCCGGGGCTTTCCGGCTTGGGTAATAGAAGTCCGGCAGTTTTGGGTTCACACTAGAGGGGCTGATTGCAATTTGTCGTTCCTCTTCTTGACCCATATCCGTCAGAGCAGCGTACCCAGACTTAGGATTGGAGACGAAATCATTGTAATCCCCCGTCCACCCCATGCGCAGAGCCGCGGTCCTGTTGATCATAGAGGTATCGTGCGCCATTAAATCAAGCATCTTAGCTATGGCCAATTGCGAATTCACAAAGGAACTTGGGTTAGCTTTTGCGACTTGTATTTGCGATCCTACAGAAGGATTTTCCATCGCTGAACGAGCGCGCAACTGATTACGTTGCAGGGTCTTGTTCAGTACATCAAAATCAGCAAATGCTTGGGGATCCGATGCGCTTAATTGCGCGGCGGCCCTATTTAACGAAGACGCAGTTCCGTCGGTGGGATTTGCAAAGTAACCAAACATCGCAGACATAGCGCTTTGGCCCGCGCCAATACCTAAAATTTTGCCCATACGGGGACTGGTTACTATGTCTCTTGCTATGGCAAGATCTTTCAAATCCCCTTGAGTAGCCTCTACAACCTGGCTTGCGGTATCCCGGTTCTTTATTTTGGAATTGATGTAGTCCGAAGATACACCGTTCATTGCGGCCTGTAATTTGTTATCCGAAAACCCTTTTGCATTTTCTGGCGTAACTAAACCTTTTGCTACCAAAATATCTATTATATTTTTTCTAGTGGCATCCCTGTTTACCGCCCAATCTATGGGCAAAGATCCGGGCGGCGCTTTAATAAATAGGTTGTCAAGTACCGCATTTTGCGCTTCGAAACTAGTTCTCTGTCGTACTTGCGCGGTTTCTACGTTAGTCAATGCTGTCTGAGCTCTCGTATTAACTATCTGAGCACCTGTTAAGTTTGTTCTTGCAATTGCCTCTTGAATCTGCTGCGCAGTCAAATTGTTTTCGGTTATCTTGTTTTTGAGCTCTTGGGTTGTCAATCCCAACTGCGCAGCCATCTGTTGTAATTCTGCTTGCGCACGTGGGGTACCGCCCAAAAGTTCTTGAGTTTTAACGTCCGTATTTAGGGTGCTGGACGTGGTCAATCCAATATCGGACAGCGCTTTATTTGTGGACACCTCTTCACCGATACCCGCGGCCAGATCAGGTGCCCCTAGGTTTGTTAATTCGCGTTTAAGGGCGGCGGCTGTTGATGGATCTGCAGGTTTGGCATTTGGATTGCTTGGATTCTTCCAATCCTCCAATTTTTGTGCAGCGGCTTCGCGGTTTTTTCGTTGAGCTTGCAAAGCACCCACCTGGGCGCGCACGTTGAACAGCGGGATCTGGTTGGCACGTTGTTGTTCCTGCCAGTCCCCCAAAGCCTGCGCGGCGCTGCCCAAGGATGCGGTAAAGCCGCCCAGTTGGGGTTTGGCAAAGCCGGCGGCCACGTTAAACCAGTTGGGGTTGGCGTAGCGCGCCTCTAGCGCGGCCTCGGCATCCTTCAGGCTATCCAAATAGTCTTGGCTGTTACTAGGCGCTCCGGGGCCCGTCACGGGCAGGCCTTGTATAGCATTCAGGCCGGGGGTTACGTCATTCGTAATAGGGGCCGATTTAGTTTCTGTTCCCATAATCTATTCCTTACGATAGGCGTTGGCCGTTAGCATCATACAGATTGCCGTCGGTGTCTTCAAACCCACCCATCGGGTTGGGTATCAGGGCGTTGCCACTAGCATCGGTAAAACCTTGAGATTGACCACCGCTTCCCCCGCCACCGCCTGCACCGGTGGCTGTGCCTGTGCCTGTGCCTGTGCCTGTGCCTGTGCCTGTGGCTGTGCCTGTGGCTGTTCCGCCATTGCCGCCACTTCCGCCAAACACCCCCTTGAGCCTATCGTACAGGCTGGGCCCGTATTTGTATGTGCCATCCGGATTCTTGCCGATGACCGGGCCTTGCATGATACCGCCTGCAGTAGAACCCAAAGTAGAAATTGACGACAGCGTTGACGGGTTGAACTGAACGGTGCTGGTCGTCGGAAGATTGGCCCCCGACAGCACGCTGGTCTGCTTGCCGTAGATATCCAACGGGGCAAGCAATTTGTTTTGGGCAATGGTTTGCTTCTGCCCGCCAAGGGTCGACAAGGCGTTCGTGTCGGCCAGGCCTTGGTTTTGGGTCTGTTGGGCCAAGGCTGCTTGCGCCTGGCCGGTATTGCGCAGGTTTAAGGCCTGATCCGATGTCAACGTGCCGAGCACGTTGCCCGCGGTTACGTTGTTGGTGTTAAATTGATTCTGCAAGGTGCCCGCGGTGCTTCCAGCGGTGAGCTGGTTTGCGCGTTGCGCTTGGGCTGCCGCAAGGGCCTGAGCGTAGCCGGACTGCAGTGCTTGGGCCTGTTGACTGAGCGCCCCAATGTTGGCGTTAGAGATGCCTAAGGCCAGTGCGTTAGCACCGCGCTGAGAGCCAAATTGGCCAGCGCCCACCGCGCCTGAGGTAATGCCGGGCGACAGGTTCTGCGCGATGTTCTGCTGGTTTGCAAGACCGATCTGGTTTACCACGTTCTGGGTGTATGGGTTCATGTACCCATTCACTAGATCAGCGGCGCTGCTAGTGCCCGACGTCAGGTACTTGTTTGCGGCATCAAGGCCGCTGGTGGTCGTGCCTGCCGTTATAAAGGGCTGTGCCGCACCGGTGATGTTTGTGGAAGCTGCCTGATTGAGCGTGTTTCCGGCCTGCGCAAGGCCAGGCTTGTAGTTGCCAACATTTGTCACCACGTCGTTGAACGCTTGATTCTGCAGCGCGTTGGGATCGTAGGCCGAGTTGGGGCCATTGATGTTATTTACCGCATTGGTAGCCGCGGTTGCCGAATTCCTAGCAGCATCCGCAATGGTTTTGTTATACCAGTCCGGCGTCGTAGTCGCCGTTGTCTGCGTACTTTGGGTTAAATCAGCCATTCTTTTTCCCCTTTGAGGACTTCAGGTATTCTAGCGGGGACTTGGCATCTGGGGGTAGCTTATCCGGGGGCGCGGAGCGCGCACGGGCCCGGATGGCATGCACCATTTGATTGAGTCGTTCTGCACCCGCTTTGTTGGACCCGTTGCCCAAGGCAGACACCACGTCAGCGCTGAACACGTACTCGCCGTTGGCCAGCATAGCCGTGATGTCGTCGCTGGTGCCGTCGCCCTTACCTTCTACGTACTTGCCGCCCAGGCCTTCCAAGCCGCCCGTGCGAAACACCGGCGTGCCATCGTAGTTGGGATGCTCATGGTCGTTGGGCTGGCCCCCATCGGCCAAAGTCATGCCACGGGCGCGCAAGACCGCGGCGAGCTGAGGCAGAACCTTGGGCGTGTACTGGCTGACGCCAACATTGCCGTTGATCATCATCTTGTGTGGGTAGATTTTGCTAATCGTGCCGGCATCGGCCGCGGTCTGCAAGGACTTGGCCAAGTCGGTTATGTTAGAAAATCCTTGGGTGTAATCGCTTTGCGCGGGGTCGGGCTGTGCGCCAGTATTAAAGTGCTGGACCGGGCCGCCCGTCTTGGAGAAGTACATTTGTTGCTGGGGTTGCATGAAGGGTTGTGCCTCCATCTTGGCCACGTCCACTGATTGGGGTGCAGAGTTGTCATAGTTGTAATTCTCTGTAGGTGCCGCGGTCAAGGACTCATAGAGTTGTTGTAGCTGGTGCTCAGTCATATCGGATCCTACTTTTCCTAAGTGCATCGCCTGGCCCGGGACTACCGCGGGGGGCGCAGACGTGTCGGCTGTGCCGGCGGTTGATGTCGTTGGGAGTCCGCCAGTAACACCAGACAGGTCCACGTTCGGCAGGTTAAGGTTGGGCGCGTTTACGGTGGGCAAGTTAAGGTTGGGCGCGTTTACGGTGGGTAGGTTGCTGGTGGCCTTGGCCACCGCGTCGCTGACGGGCTGCAGCGCCGTGGTAGCGGCATCGCTGATAGGCTGTGCAAATTTAGTTGCGGCGTCGCTGATGGGTTTTATCGCGGCCTTGAAGCCCGACATGTCAATCGACGGCAGATTTGACGTTATACCCGACAGCGGATTGTCAATCCCAAGATTGGAATTTGCAAGTGTAGTCGCGCCGGCGTCCAAGGCGGCTTTGCCTACGTTTTGGTTTGTCAGTGCGGCCTTGGTACCCGCGGCAGCGGCGTCAGAGGCGATCTTGGCGATGGTTGGGTCGTCAATGTTATTCAGGACCGTCTGGCCAACCTCCTTGCTCACGGATCCCGCCAAGGACCCTGTAGCGGCACCAATTGCCGACTTTAAAAGCGTGTCCCCAGACTGTCCGCGCAGCGCGCCTGTAGCAATGCTGGTCGCGGCATTGGTCGCCATGTTAGCGATGGTGGGTGAGCTGATAATGCTCTTTATCTCGGAAGATATCGCGGGGTTTATGTACTGCCCGGCACCAAAGGTCACGGCGGCGTTTGTCAGCGCTTGACCGGGCGGCACGCCCTGCGCAATTTGCACGCCGGCGTTAATGATCGCCGAGCTTGCCGCGTCTGCTACGGCCGCGCTGCTGATAATACCCGAATCAAGCAGCGCACCGCTGATGGCTGAACTCGCGCCCCCGGTGGCCACCGCAAGACCAACAGCCGCAATTGTTTTTGCGATCGGGTCGTTAGAAACAACATCGCTGACGTGTTGAAGCCCCCCGCTGACTGAGTCTGCAACTTGTCCAAGAAAACCCCCGCCGCCAGTAACACTTGGGTCAGTCCAATAGCCTTTTACAAATTGATTTCCACCCTGATGTTCGTTGGCATATTGTATGTGTGATGGAACAAATGTTGAGCCGGCAACAGGTGGGCCTTTGGCTCGCAAGGCAGCATCTTCTGGAGATAGTGGAGATGATGTGGTTTGATTGAGAGCCATTTTTATTTTCTGATCGTGTTGGCAAGGGCAAACGCCCAATCCTGCCATTTGTCAAAACCAAGAGCGCCCGGTGCGCCGGGAAAGCGCCCGATACCGGACAGAGCATTAGCCCACTCGCGCCATTGCGACTCGGGCGACGTGCCCAGTTGGTTTGCCGCATACTGTTCCGCCATGAGCGCGCACCAGGCGTCCCACGTAAGGTTGCGGGGATCGTAGACCTGCGCGATCATGGGTTGCCCGTGCCACGCACGTCTCCGGTGGTTAAGGACAACAGCACGCGGCCCGTTTGGTAGGTCCCGCCGGCCACGTTGGACTCAAAGCGCAGACGCATCTCGCGGCGCTGCTCGCGCATGTCGATCTTGAGGGTGGTCGGGTCAAAGTAATAGGGCGCAGACTCGACCGTAGTATCGTCGGCGTAGCCCTCACCGGTAACCACGACGCTCATGGTGCCCGTCTGCACAAAGTCGGGCTCAATGCGCTCGAGGCGAGTCCACAGGTTGTCGCCTGGCTGCTGCTGTGACCCCACCAGACCGCCCATGGTGCCGATGCTGTTTGTCTCAAAGTAGCTTTGGATTGCGGTCACGTTGGTCAGGTTTATTGAGTCGTACCCGGTCTCGTGCTGCCACAGCGTGGCCGTGCCTCCGCTGCTTAGTTCATTACCTGCCCAAATAGGCTTTGGGAACACCTCAGAGAACACGCCAGCAGAGCGGCGGGCACCAAGGGCTTGGCCAGCGTCGTACCACGACTTCTCGCGCACGTTGTAGATGATGGCGTCGGTGCATTCGGTGGCCGTTCCTTTGGGGTAAAACCACCAGATCTCGCCATAGCGCGGGACTTTTGTAGCCCACACCTTTTGGCGTTGGGCAATGTTGACGTTATCAAAAAAGTAGTTCTGGTTCAACCCGTTGGGAATCTCTTGGACCTGGCCACCGTACATTAAGAACCGGTCCACCCCGCACCAGTAATAGATGCCGTCGTACTCTATGACGCTGCTCGACGACATGATGGAGGTTTGGCTGCTCACTAGGTCGTACGCCCAGTAGTAGTTCACGCCGCCCGAGCTTGATGGCTGAAAGCTGACACGGATCAGGGCATCAGCGGCCCAGAATAGGCCGCTGGGCGACGTGGAACCCCCACGGATGGGTAGGCCCTTGACAATCTTTCCGGTAGCCACGTTGTTGGCGTTGGCGTCCGGGGAGACCCAGTTGGAGAAGTCCCCTGCGCTGCAGTTCTGGATCAGGCCATTGTTGCCATAGATGAACAAATACGGGTGAAGCACCACGCACCCGCCACTGACGGCCAAGTTGTTGTCAAAGGTGGCGATGATAGTGGCCGACGCCGTGGCTGCCGCCGACAGGATGACAGTGGTACCGGTCACAGATACGACCGTGGTGTTCGCTGGTATGCCGGGGCCAGTAATACTCTGCCCCGCCCCGACACGTACGTTGGCAGCGGAGAGGGTAAACGTCGTCGTGCTGTTGGTGGTTCCCGTGGCCGTGAACACGCCCACCTTGGACAGAGAGCCTACGGTCGTGTAGGTGAGGCCAGTCGGCGTCCCTGCGGTCGTGGTAATGGCGGAGCCACCAAGGCTGGCAGACAGCGTAAACGTCGTCGAACCATTGGTGGCGATGATGAAATAGGTTGTGGGGTTGGTGTAACCACTGATTGAGCCGGTACCGCCAAACGTACCGCTAATTGTGATCTGCTGATTTACCACCAGTGGCGTGAGTCCTGACGCCAGCGCGGAAAACTGCCCAGCCGTTCCGGTAATGGCCACCCCAGACAGGATACCAAAGCTGCTTGGAAACACGCCATATAACACCGGGGTGTTGACGGTGGACGTAATGTAAGACAGATTTTGGCCGGGGTGGGCAACCAAGTTGTTTGTGTTGTTGCCGGTTGAATCGTAGGCGATGTCAAACTGCCACAGGTTGTCGCTACTGGCCGTGAAATTGTTCAGTGTGAAGTTATAGGGGCCTGAGCCCACGCCGCCAGACGGCCCGGTAATCCACTGCTGCAGGCCATTGTTGTAGCCAGAGACCACATAGTTGTAGCCATTCACAGCCGTCATGGCCATGCCGCGGGATATGCCAGACGCATTTTGAAACACTGCGTCGTAGCCACCAATCTTGCGGGGACGGTTGCGTTGGAAACGAACCCACATGCCGTTTGTATAGCAGGGCGCATCAAAACGTGTACCATCCCGCTGGATGCCCGGCGGGATCTCCATGGCAACAATTTTTTGGGTCATTAGAACGCGCCCCCACCGATGCCTGCGCTAAACGTGCCGGTGCCGGTGATGTTAAGGCCCGTAACGGACCCCGTGTTGAAGAAATAACCTACCGCGGTATTAAGCACGGATATACCAAACTGCCCCGTCGTGGGGCGATAAATGCCGGTCGTTGTTTCGGCGCTAAAAGCGATAGAGGGATTTAATGTTGAACCGTTCCCCACCGATAAAGTGGTAAAGCTGTTGCCAGTACCCGAAGCGGCGTTGTACACGTTTGTGCCGTCACACACCAATACCAACGAAGACCCTTGGGGCACGATAATGCTTGCGCCCCCGCTTACCGCGGTTTTAACGGTAAAGCTATACGACCCCGAGGTATTGTTGGTAATGGTATATAGCTGAACCGTAGACGGGACAACGATTGTCTGCGCCGCTGTTAGCACGCCTCCGTACACCTGGATCGTGTTGGACGCCTGTGTAGAGGAAAGCGTGAGCGTTCCGCCCGTCACCGACAGCGACAGCAGGGTATACGCAAACGAGTTCGACCGGCCGTAGCCAAAACTGTTCCAGTTAGCGCCGTTGGACACCAAGCTGATCGACTCGGTTAGCTGCAACTGCTGGTTGGCATTCCCGTCGATGGTATCCGTGCCTGCCGGGGTGATGGTGAGTATGCCGGTGCCATTGTTCTTAATCGTGATGAACCACCCGGTTCCAACAGCAGAAGCTGATGGCAGGGTAAATGATCCCGCGCCGCCGGTCCACACACTCAAGTCGGCGCTGTTTGCTACTGTCAGCGTCGTTGTCGTGCTGTACGACAGGACGGGGTACACCTGGTTAAGGGTTAACCCTGACGCAACGAGCCCGTAGCCGGCCAAGGTTGACGCGTTGGCCGATGACGTGCCAGCACCAAACAGGACGTAGGACCATGTCCCGTTTGTCGTAGTGTTATCGGTCAGGAAGATGTAGTAGGCCAACCCCGACGCAATCGTCACGATAGTGTTGCCAGACGTGTCGGTCACCGTGAATAGGTTGGACCCCACATTGCGCACCAGCGTGGACTGGCCGGTGGATACCTGCTGGGCGGGCGGCAGCTCCAACAGCCACCCAACAGTCGGCGCGGCGCTGTTAGCCGTTGCCGTGACATCGATGATGCTGGACACCGGCGTATTGGTGTTGCCGTTCACCGGCCACTGCAAGACCGTGTTGGCAGTTACCGACAGCGACTCATAGCTGACCGTAGTAGGGTATACCTGTTGGCCGGAAAACGGGCTGGTGTATGTTGTCATGATTAGGAATCCTGGACGATGGATTGGCGGTCACCAACGCGTAGCTGGTCCTCTACCTTCAGCGCGGCCATCGCGGCGTCAAATAGGCCGCTCCAGACTTGCAGGCGGGCGTCATCCTTGAGGAATGGTGCGGTCTGTTTGAGCGTACCATACAGCATGGCGTTGGGTGCATTTTGGGTCAACCAGTTGGTCTGGTTGTCGGAGGCCAGGGGCTGCAGGCGGGTGTACACCAGCGCCTCAAAGGCAAAGTTGCTGCTGGGCGTGGGCGCCACAAACCAGTGGTCGGCGTCGTAGTCGGCATAGTAGATGGGCGTGCCCGTGGCCGTCACGTCAGGGGCATAGGAGCTAAGATACTCCAGCTTGCGCAGGTACATGGGCTGCTTTTGGCCGGCCGTGGTCGTGAGGGTCATGGACACCGTCTTGCGCCACCGAGCGGGCTTGGCGATCACCGGGTTGTTGGTCGACATAGTGCCATCGGCTACCAACATCTGCCCAAGGGTCTTGATGTCCTGGGCGATTTCAAACTCAGCCAACATGATGGCTGTGGGGATAAAGTTCACTACCGCCGCATCTGTCCGCTCCAAATACTGGAGGACGGTTGACGTAAGGTTGTCGTAAGTAAGGACGGCGGCAGGTGTGGTCATTTGTCAGCCTTTGCATCGAGCTTGTCAAAGATCTGCTTGCAGATTGACTTCAGTTCATCAATGTCGCGGTGGTAATCGTTCTTGTGAACGTACTCCCTTTGAAAGGCGCGGACATCTGCATCAAGTTTATCAAGGGAGCGCGTGATGCTATTCAGCACCCAGCCCCCAAAAAATGCAACCAGTCCGACCGCAATGTTAAAAAGCGCCTGCATTTCCATGATCTTTTCCTGTCATGCAAACAAGCGGGTGCCCGTTTTGTCGATTATAAGAGCCTGCTTGCGGGGTGCCAAGCTAGTGGTAAAGTGTTCTGTCAAATTCATTTCAGTAAATCCTTTTTTATGGTTTATGCTTGGCTAGATGCGATTTGCTGTACAGATGCAACTCGAGTAGACCAGCCTTTACCAAATGTCCCGAATGTTGGCAGGCTTTGCAGGAACTTCAAGCGCCTATCGTTGTATGCTTTGATAAGGTCTTGCGGTTTAAAAGTCGCTACAGCAGCCAAAGTGCCTTTGCCAATAGCACCGTCAGCAGTTACGCCTACGACCTCTTGTAGCCACTTTGCAGCCCGTCCCGGCCCACTATTGATAGCGGCATCAAAAACGGCATAGTCCAGTCCCGCAGGAAGGTCATCACCAGCAACCTTGTCCCAAAATTTACGCTTGTAAAGCGGCGCAACATCGTTTGGCGTCAATGCTCGCATATCAGCCTCAGATACGGTATGACCGACAAATTCTTCCCAAGTTGCTTGAGTGCAACCCAAATTAGTGCGCCCCCCGGGATCGCGAGGGTCATTAACATACCCTCCCTCTGATTTAAGTACATGGGCTAATGCGGCTTCAAAGTTTTGTTTCATTTCAGTAACTCCTTACTCATGGTGTCTGTCTTGTCTTTGCTGGATTTGCTGGAGCCGTAAAAAAAGCTAATGATGGTAGCCACGGCAGTGCCAAGCAGGAAGCCCAAAATGATGTTGCCAAAGTCCTTGCCACTGGCTGGAACTTGCCCAAAGGTAATGGCAAAGAAGTACACCATCGAGCCGACGCTCCAAAACCAAGCAAACCAATAAATAAAATGCTTGGAAAATTTGTCGTCTTGTTGCAAGGCAGTCTCCTGCATACGACGAGCCGAGTCACGGTCAGCAGCTTCCGCTTCAAACTGCTTGAGGTCTAGTTCAGCTAGTTTGGCTGCCGCTTCTGGGTCTCCAGCAATTGCGGTTGCCACAGCTTTAACGTCATCTGCCACACCAAACTTATTGGCAAGAGCAGTAACAGCAGCGCCACCAAGGGGGCCAGCAACAACAGTTGCAACGGCAGGCGCAACACTTTTAAGAATATTGAGTAACTCATCCATTTTATTTCCTCATAAAGTCAATGTATTCAACCGTACCCCAAACGCCCAAGGTAATGATGAGTGCAATCAAAGCCACCAGCAGTACCATCTCAATCACTTCCTCAATCTCTTCTTTACGCTTGGCCTTGGCTTTCTCAGCCGCAGCCTCGCTTGCCTTGTTCTCAGCCACGATGCGGTTGCGCTCACGCAAGAAGTCCATCCACAAATTTGTTTTGCCGCGACGCATGAAAGACATTTTTATTTGCTCTTCAACTTGCTGCATTTCTTCAGCAATTTGAATAAGTTGCAAAGCCTGTGAGTTAGCGGACTGAAATGGATTTTTGCTTGGCTTTGCTTTTTCCTTCATAACCGCGTCTTTGACATCAAAAAACTGATGCCAAAGGTCGGACGCGTCCTTTCCTAGCGCAATTGCCTGTTTGACCCCGGCTATCGTGGCCTTGGCGGTCGCAATGAGTGTGATGGGGTCGATCATGATGGTATTAACTTAATTGTCTGGTCTGTTGGGTCGTAATACCATTGATTGGCTACAACATCATCAGCGCACTCTAACCAGTATGTTGGCTGTCCAACTGGAAACGTAATAGTTTCCACTTGAGCAATACGATAGCCATTTTCAACAGATTCGTTAGGGCAAATTAGAGCGTACTTCATTTTTACTCCTAGTATTCAAAAATCACAATACCACCAGCGCCCGTGCCCCCGGTTTTTGAAAGAGAAGTACTATTTGCGCCGCTGCCACCGCCACCATAATTTCCACCTGGATTACCATTTGAATTTGTTGAAGAACCCAAAGCACCCCCACCTAAAATAGATGAACCACCACCACCACCACCACCACTGCTAGCACCAGCACCCCCTTTTATATTTATAGTCCCGTTAGAGCCAAGTCCCCCAGCTCCGCCACCACTAGCGCCAGAAGAAACGCTTGTTCCACCTGTTGCAGAAACTGTTGTGATTGTTTGTGTTCCAGAAGCTATGCTAGACGTTCCAGCGTTGGAACCAACAGTCACTGTAATAGTGTTTGCAGGGGTCAATCCAGTAAGCCAAACAATTGCAGCACCGCCGCTGCCACCACCACCAGCGGATCCAGACCCAGAAAGTCCACCACCATCACCGCCACCACCAACCACAGTGACTTTGGTTTGAGTAATACCGGCGGGGATCGTAAACGTGCCGCTTGCGGTAAATACTTGTTGCCCACCAGAAACGCCAGAGGCCGCAGATGCAATACTGATGCTGCCTGCGCCGTTAGTAATCGTGATGTTCGATCCAGCCGTCAATGTGGTGCGCGTGAATCCTGTGCCGTTACCAATGTCCAATGCACCGTTGGCTGGAGTAGTAGCCAAGCCTGTGCCACCGTTGGCAACGGGTAGTGTACCGGTAACACCAGTTGTGAGGGGGAGCCCGGTGGCGTTGGTGAGCGTTGCAGATGATGGTGTGCCCAGGACTGGGGTTACCAGCGTTGGCGATGTAGACAACACATTGTTACCTGTACCGGTGCTAGTCGTAACACCCGTCCCACCGTTGGCCACGGGCAGCGTACCCGTCACACCAGTTGTGAGGGGAAGCCCGGTGGCGTTGGTGAGCGTTGCAGAGGACGGCGTGCCCAAAGCTGGGGTTACCAGCGTGGGGGATGTAGACAAAACATTATTGCCGGTGCCCGTGCTGGTTGTTACGCCGGTCCCGCCGTTAGCTACCGCCAAAGTTCCTGCAAGAGTGATAGTACCCGTTGTAGCGGTGTTAGGAGTTAAACCCGTTGTTCCTGCGCTAAACGATGTAACACCTCCCGCGGTAGCGGTACTTGATGCGAGCAGGGTAACCACGCCGCTGCTGTTCTTGAAGTACAGTTTTCCATCGGCATAGTTCAACGCCAACTCAGCGCCGTTAGCGCTATTGGTCAGGTTTGACGCGCTTGGCACGTTGGAAGCAGTGCCACTGGCGTAGATCAGGATGGGGGTAAAACCGCTTTGTGCCATTCTTGGCTCCTAAAACAATAAAAAGAAGTTGCCAGTCGCAGTGGGCGCACCACTAACTATACCATTGATGTAGCTTACGTTTAAGTAAGAATTGTTTCCAGTTCCACTGCTTAAAAAAGTTATGCCTGTATTGTTTCCGCTATCTGTACTGTGATCTAACGTCCACGCATTTTTTTTAGTTAATGTGCGTTGCGTTGTTGTATCTGATGTTACGGTAATTAAATTTCCAGAAGTTCCATTAAGATTAAATGTATCAAAAACAACATCTGATGCAAAAGTTGTTGTTGCCGGTTGTACGGTATTGCTTAAATTTTGTATTTTAGCTGCCGCAATAGAAACGCTACTTCCAGAAACAATTACATTATTAAAATTTGATGTACTAGCAACTAATGACGAATTTCCAAGCAATGTAATAGATGATGTTCCGGCATCAAATGTTACGCCTGAATTTATAGTAAAACTTGTAGAAGAGGTAACGGAAATACTTGAACTATTTAAAGTTAAAGATCCACCTGTTTGAGTAAAGTTTTTAAAAAATATTTGGTTACCTACGCCACTTGCTTGAGTAAAAGTAGTTGGAACTGAATAAGAAGATGAACTTAAAGTAAATGTGGTACTAAAAGCAGATGTCTGCGTTACAGATACAGAGGTGCAAGAAGTAAAGTCATAGGCGTTATACAGTTCAATGTTTTCTTGGTTAAAAACTATGTCACCAACAAAGTACGTTCTATTGTTTGGTGTGTATTTGCCGGAAATTCTTCCTGTGTTATTAAATGTAAATGAACCAGTTGTAAAACCAGTAAAACTTCCTATCATGTCTATGTTGTTATCAATGATTCCTTGTTGAACATAAACAGCGTCTTGAGTAAATACAAAAGTAGGCGAGGTGGAAGCGGTAGAAATATTTAAAGTAAGTTTTTTTGATGTTGTACTAGCCCCAACAAATCCAAAACCATTGTAAAAAAAACTTGGTGTTAATATTACGTCGCCATAAACATAAAATGTATTTGGTAAAAAATTAAATGTTAAAGAACTTGTACAACCTGTTGTATCTATTCCGGCACAATTAAATAGTGTTCCAACACCGGCAACAATAATTGTTATTGTGTCGCTTCCATTAGTAAATTTAAGTGCGGGAATAATTGAAGTAGATACTTGGTAACCTGTTCCTGTAAAAGCAATGCTTCTTCCAGTAGCAGTTCCAGATGCAGTTAACGTAAGAGTAAACTTAATTGCTGAATAAAAAATTCTACTTGAGTTTGTAGCCCAGTTTACAATTGTTCCAGAATTACCAGTAACCGTGATACCAGCGCCAGCCGTTGTAATGTTAAAAGTTGTTGCAACACTACTGTTAACAACTAATGAACTGCAAAATATTTGGTAAGAAGCAAAATTAATTGTTCCGCCATTAAAGTTTAATGCGCTTGTGCAATTAACATCGCCACTAATGGTTAGCGCAGCATTGGTAGATGACAATGTAATTGGGGAAGATATTGCAACCCCATTTGTAGTCCAAGTAGATGTTGCTGAAGTACCTAGGCTTAGTCCCCCGGTACAAGTCCATGTAAATCTACTTGCAGGTAAAGTTAAAACAGAGCCTGTATTTAACTGTATTGCACCTGAGCCAGAACTGGCAAGAGTAATGCCATTTGCCCCAGTGGTAATGCCAGAAGCATTAATTCCGTTGATGGTAATTGCGCTATCAACTGTTACGGTGATTGCTGCACCCAAAAACGAGTTGTTATCAAAAATAGCAATGTCAGCGCTTCCGGGTGGGGTAGTAACAACAAGACCGCCAGAAGTCGTTCTCCATCCGGTTGATGAACTCCAATTTCCAGAAGCCGGTGTAGTTCCGCTTACAGACCCAACCCAATATTTGTTTGCCATATCAAGCCACCGCTACGCAGCGCCACTTGCTTGTGGCTACGTTCCACACAAAACCTACATCCAACCGAGCCGTTGTCACAGTTGTTGAAGGTAAAGTTATTGTTGACGATTCAAAAGAAGCGCCCCATGTGATTGCAATTGCTGTAGTTCCAGTAACAGAAATCCACAGCTTTTGACCGTTGACGGGTGTCCCAGTTAGGTTTGTTGTGAATGAAGTGATGGCGACAGATTGCGCTGTGATTACAACAATGTCGTAGCTGTCTGTGTTTATTGTAGGCGTTGCGGTGTTTGCAGTGCTTGCTAGAACACGAGGCTGAATCCACTTGTTGGTCAGCGTCTGCGTGTCGTTTGTTCCTACTACAGTACCGCTTGGTGCGGTGACAGTAGTCATAGCGCTGGTGCCATTGCCTACCACAAGACCAGTCAATGTGGTCGCACCTGTGCCGCCTCCACCAACAGTCAGCGTTCCCCAAGTAGGAGTTGCGGCAGAACCTCCAGACAGAATGGGCTGACCAGCAGTGCCAAATCCTGTTGTGCCAGATCCGGTGCCCGCCGCCAAGTTGGTGTTTAGGCCAAGGGCACCAGATGCATTGATGACGTGAGCCGATTGCCCTGTAGTGCCCCAAGTTAAGTACAGTTTCTTGCCGTTGCCAGAGCCTACACTAATGTCACCATCGTGGCCGGAAAAGTACAAGCCGTTGTTAAGACTAAAAAAGTCAGCAGGGACGCTTGCACCTGAGTACACCGATGAGTTCATACCAAACTCACCGTAGTAGGTAGAGTCGGTTCCCAAGTCGTTGCTCAAGACATAATTTGTTGACGCGCTTGCGGTGCCACTGCTGTTTTGGATAACGGTTTGCAAGTAGCTGCCAGACACCGCTGCGCCAGAAGTAAAGCCCGAATTGCTGGCATTAAACGTCAGGTTAGGCGTCGTGCTGGTGGTTGAATTGACACTCAATACCGGCGCTATCAGCGTGGTTGTGCTGGCGTTGTAAGTAAACCCAGAAGAAGACGCAAAGGCGCCCGTGCCATTGCCGTAGGGGATGTACCCCGCAGTCAAAGACGTGACGCCGGTGCCACCATTTGCTACTGGTAAAGTTCCTGTGACGTTTGTTGTGAGGTTGACAAACGTCGTTGAAGTTGATCCTGTACCGCCGTTGGCAATTGGCAAAGTACCCGTCACATTGGAAGTGAGGTTGACAAACGTCGTTGAAGTTGATCCTGTGCCGCCGTTGGCAATTGGCAAAGTACCCGTCACATTGGAAGTAAGGTTGACAAACGTCGTTGAAGTTGATCCTGTGCCGCCGTTGGCAATTGGAAGAGCAGTTCCCGAATAGCTGATGGCTAAAGTTCCGCTAGTCGTGATGGGGCTACCAGCAACAGACAAAAATGATGGAACTGTTGCGCCAACCGATGTCACAGTTCCTGCATTTCCACCGTTGGATGCGGATGTCAGACGACCATAACTGTCCACCGTAATGTTAGCCGCGGTGTAACTACCAGCCGTTACACCAGAAGTTTTAAGCGCTACCGTTATGTTTCCTTGCGGGGCACTGGCTGTGACATTTATTCCATTGCCCGCTGCTAATGCTTGGCTATTGGCAAGGCTTGGCTCTTGATTGACGGTTATAAAGGTTTGCGTCTGCGAATACGCGTTGGCAATAGCCCCGGTCGTAGTTTGGACCGTAACGCCGTTTTGGACAATCGGCACGGACTCTGTGCCAGCAAGGGTCCCGGCGTTGGGCAGTTGGGTGATCGTTACGTTTGCCATTATTGCCCCGGTGATAAGCTGATAGAGTCAAGGTTCCCGTTGTTTCCAGGCGTTTGGGTGTTCTGTTCAGGCGACAGCACAAAATTATTGTTGCCCCCCGTAATGATCTGATTATCCACCACGGCGATGTCGACGTCGGGTCTCGGAAACCGCAAGTTTATCCGTTCTGTTTGACGCGCGGCAAGCCGGTATGGGTCAAGCTGGTCCGCGCACCCTTGGTCGCACACGCGCAGGCCTGGAAAGTTTGGATCCGAGCCCAGAGTCGAAAACGCACGCTTCATCTTGCACCGGTCACAGACGCCGATGGCCAGAGAGGCATTGCCTTCGGTGTCGAGGAAGCGCGGCATTTTTACCTCGAATAGACGGAAATGTTAGGGGCCAGATAGATCGGCGACTTGTCGCGCTCTTCGCTCTCGGCGTCGTTGAGGTATTGCGCGGCCATCTTTTCAAGGTAGCCAATGCGCTCCAAAGGTACGGCCGGCAGCTCCAAGCTCATCCGGTGAGCTAGGTTCATCAGGACCGCCTCGTACCAGCGCTGGGGGATCTCGAGCTGGCCATTAAGCGCACCCACGTCCATGATCTGGCGGGAGTACCACACCGTCATCTGGACGAAAGTGTTGGAAGGCACCGGCCACAGGTACATCGTGGGCTGGGGGATCGTGCGGTCAAACCAGAACTGGAAGGGCTGGTTGGCCGTGAAGTTCTTGTTGGGCAGGTTGGTGTAGTCGTCGCGGTTCAGGCGCGCCATCTGCAGCTCACGGGAGTTGTTCCCAAAGTACAGCTCGCGCAGGGCCAGCGTGGTGCCGCCGGTAGCCCGCATGCGGTAATACTGCACGTTCTGCCCCGGGTCGATGTCAGTCCACACCCACTGCATATCTGCCACCGCAACACTGGTGCCGGTGGCCAGGTTATTCCACGTGGATCCGTCGGTAGAGTACTCCAGCACGTAGCTCCAGGTCCCACTGCCGCCGCCGGCGATGTAGGGCAGGAAACCGATCGAGCCAATGTACTGCCCGTTGTTGGTGCCATAGGTCACCGAGATGTTGCCGTTGGGGGAAGTCTGCTGGCAGTACGTCGTGGTATCGCCATCGGCCACAAATGCGGCCGTCCCGCCTGCGGATGAGGTGTAGCTACCCACCGGCCTGTCCATCGTGCGGTAGAGCACGTTCTGGGCGTCTACGGTGCCTACAGGCAGGCTGTAGATGTACTGGTTCGCGTTGAGGCCGATGACGGTCTTGTTGATCGCCCAGTAGTTAATGCCAAGGTTGGCCAGGTTAGACAGAAAGAAAAACAGCGATTCTTTGGCGGACTGCACCTGCTCGACCGACAGCTCCTCGGCCAACTTGCCGCACCGGCGTGCGCCATGGTCAATCAGGGTCTGTACTGAGATGACTGTTTGACCGACGGTGCCGCTGTATGCCATGGTGTTTCCTTACCAGCCTGGGCAATCCCACCGCTTCAGCGATGCCTTAGCGCGTGGGGCGTCCCCCTTTGAATGTTCTACTACGCCGCTCATGCGGGCACAAAACGAGTCCTTGCGGGCACCGCCCTTCGGCTGTGGAGCCTTCAGGTGCGATCCCGTCTCCCGATTGTACTTGGCGCGCCCCTTTTCGGTCAGGCCAGCACCCTTGTCAACCGACAACTTCTCGCCACGGCCAACGGCCAGGCTTGGACCGCCATTTTTCATTTTGGCCGTCTTCGCTGATTTTTTGAAAGCCTGAGCCGTCGGCGCACCTTTGCTACCAACCTTACGCATCTTCTCACCAGAGCCATGAGCGATGCGCTCTTGCTTTGCGTGGATGTTGGCATAGAGACCCGCTTTCATAACAACCTCTTACCAGTTAGGGGACTTCTTGGACCGTGTCACCGACGACAAACGCCGGGTGGTGATGTGGCCACCCTTCTTGAACCCCGACGCGTTCATGGGTCCAGAACCGTCAGGGTTCATGGGCACCTGCGGCGCGGATGGCAGGTCATCCCGCCTGCCGCCCTGGGCCATGGCCGGGGGCGGATTAATATTGGATGATTGCCCCGCAGAGGAGCTGGGCGTGCTGGATGTCATGCCACCTAAGCTGGCCATGCCACCATCGGCCATTTTCTTGGTCTTGCGCTTATCGGCAGACACAAACTCTTTGCCGACCTTTTGGGGCACGCCGCCGTACCCGCCCTTGGTATGGGCGGCGGCCTCCATCAAGCGGTGTTGGGCAGGGGATTTAGAGGGCATATTAGGCCTGCGCTTCTTTCCAGCTCAAACGAGCCAGAATATTTGTAGCTGATCCTGCCGTATTAGTAGCAGCTACATACAAAATATCAGGCCCATCTGGGTACTGCCCCGACTGTCCAGTTGGAACCGAAGAGGTAGTACCACCCCCAAGGATAGAGTTACCCAAGTCCCGAACTCCACTTAAATCTAGTGTGGTTTGCCCGCTTGAATTGGTAAACGCCGCAGCAACTGATTCACCGCCACTAATTGACGCTGTAGTAGTTGTATTGACTGCTACTTGCGCTAACGAAGAGGTATATCCATTGGCGACATTGGGTGAACTCCATGCCCCGCTAAAGCTAGTGCAGTACCCATTCAAAACCAAGTTGATTAGGAATGTGCCAGCAGAGACAATGCCAAGTTCAACCAACTGCAGTTGCATACGATTGACAATTTCTTTGACACCAAGTAAGCCAATTTGGCCGTTGTCCACAGACGGTGCGATACGAATTGCAATAATAGGGACGGTTGCTCCCGCAGGAACAGAAAGCTGTGCCGTAGTTCCGTAGTTAAAAATCAGCGACTTGTCATCGTTGAATTGACCATCCATGATGACCGAAGAGCCCCAATGCGATAGAGCCGCAGCAGTGTCAGGTGATGCATACTCAACTGCGACCGGGGCAGTAGCGGAGTAAGTAAATGACTGCGCGGTAGCCGCGCCACCAGTAGTTGCACGGGTCAGCCCGGTAAACGTGGTGTCCGTTTTGCCTGTGTAGGTCATGTACTCAATTGCACCAGACGTGCCGCTTGCCTGAACTTTCAAAGTACCAGCGGGTGCAAAAGTTGCGGTACTTGCCACGTTCAATGTGGTATCACCAGTACCTACAGATGCTGTGATGTAAGTTGCCAAAGACTGGTTGTTTGACTCGTAGTGCGCAGCCATATTTCCAGACCGCATGTAGGCTTCGTACTTGATGTTGTTGTTCTGTTGCGCATACACGTAAATGATGGCACCACCAGTAGATCGGAAGCCCCAACGAATCACACCAGCACCGTACCAAGAGTAGTCGATGTACCACATCTGCATACGGGTGAGGTCAATGTTGTACCCTGAAGGGCCAGTGCCGTCGCAAGGATCAAACCATTGAGACTGAGGAACGCGAGTTTCAATGGTCTTGGAAATGATCACGCCACCTTGGCTTATTGTGCTGCCACGGTACTCTGGTGAGACTTGCATGGAGGTATCGCTGGTGATTGTGATCACCTTGTACGACTGACCACGAATCACAATGTAATCATTTGGCTTCAATTGAGTGCTAAATTGCGTATTGGTGCCCGTAATCGTTCCTGAGCCTTGTGTAACGGCGGAACGACCGTTAATTTGAGTCACAGAACTACGCAACACCGCATACAAAATTTGACCATCAAATTCAAAGAAAATGCCGTTCTGCTGGTCAAAGAAACCAATTCGGTTGCTAGACCCGTACCAGCTATAAGGGCTGACCTTGATGTTCAATCCAGTTGCTGTTGTGGAGGAAGGGGCGGTTGTTGCAGTGTAAGTAAATGCAGTTGCAGTCAAGCCCGTAGAAAGAATTGTGTATGTGCCGTTGTAACCCGTTTGATCCACGCCTGCAACCGTCACAACGGTGTTTGCAGTTAGGTTATGAGGAAACTGCGTGGTGACTGTAATGGTTGCGCCGATAGATGTTCCGCTTGCACTCAACGATGGGTTGAACAAGTAAGGCTTCAACGAGGAACCTGTAGAAAACTGGATGCCCTTTCCCGATTGGTAACGGAAGTAGCGACGAGTTT
>Ga0209189_1000046_pt1 | contig 113776 bp, 115 predicted proteins | sample C_130820_EF_Meta_FD_187308 | JGI IMG/M metagenome (GOLD analysis project Ga0209189, IMG submission 187308) | Freshwater microbial communities from Lake Croche, Canada to study carbon cycling - C_130820_EF_MetaG (SPAdes) (version 3) | ecosystem: Environmental > Aquatic > Freshwater > Lake... | reverse complement strand
AGGAGCCTCAGGAGCCTCAGGAGCCTCAGGAGCCTCAGGAGCCTCAGGAGCCTCAGGAGCCTCAGGAGCCTCAGGAGCCTCAGGAGCCTCAGGAGCCTCCTCGGTCCCGTTTGACACACGGTAATAGGACATAATAATAGTCGAAGTCATTCCAACCTTTACCTCGATGACATCACCCTTGTAGAATTCTCTATCATCGTAGAACTCTCGAAGTGCCTCCTTGAGCTCGGCAGGGAAAGCATCCTCCTGAGAAGACAGATATGCAATCATCTCTCGAGTGGTATCGTACTTCACAGGAATCATAATCTCTCGAATGGTAGCCTCAAACTCTGCGAGAGTCTTCTGACCCTGAGGCACTGGCACCTTGCAGAGAAGAATAACACCATCGGTGGTTTTCTTCTCAACATCTTCAGTGTGGACATTCTGCTCGTCATTAACAATCTCTGCAAGAGCGACAACTGGCCCAATATACTTCATCTTCCACGTGTCAAGAAGATCCCAGAGTAGGTCACGAATGTCAGGAAACGGTTGTCTCACGATCAGATTCTCAACCTCGCTCACCTGCATCGTCTTTGCAGCCATACGGGGCTCAACGTAGTTGCTAACATTCGTGATGAGTCTCTGGTCGAGGATGGCGTGGAAGGTCTCAGTCTCCTCGTCAGTAAAGGCTGCAGAATCTAGATAGCCATCGTAGACATCAAAGATTTTTGTCTTATTTGGAGACTTGATATTCGCAAGCTGTATAGAAGAGATCTTGTCGATGACTGCTCGCCGTTTCCGTAAGGATTTGGAGTTCATCTGGGGACCTTAAGGAAGCTAGGTGGTGAGAGTCAATTTTTTTACTTGGGTACGTTTTACTTGGGTACGTTTTACTTGGGTACGTTTTACTTGGGTACGTTTTACTTGGGTCCGTTTTACTTGCGTGTCACTCTACCATAGCAAGAACCATATAGTCTTGTATCAGGGTAATTGTAATCGGTCGGTTTACCTCCCTTCTTGATCCACTCTCTCTGCAGGCAAGCCAGATTATTCTCATTAATAATTGTCTGCTCATTCATCTCGGCACAGAAGTCGTGTTCCTCCAGATTCGTTGCAAAGACAGAAATATCTCTGCTGGGGCGCGGGTACTCATCGTTACCCACGGGTTGGAACGACTGAAATGATTTCTGCCAAGAGTCCTTATCATTCGATCCAGCATGAGTCATCGCCTTAGTAAACATGGAATAGGACGAGCGAGTCTCCATGCTAGGATCACTCATACCTCGTTCAGAGTCCTGGTACAGGGTTGCTACCATGGCCCCTGCATTTGTATTCACCTGAATAAACTTATCTCTCGATATCGGGGTGGTAGAGGGAAGAGGATATTTATGGATAAAGGGGGTTGTAAACTCATCGTCTACTCCTGCAAATTTGCTCGAGACGTTAGGGTTGGTAAAGGCCTCCTTGCTACACCTTGCGGAATTTCCCGACGGAATGCACTGAATTGCATTTACCCAGTTATTTGCAACAGTGTTTGATGATGTTGTCAGAAGAGGAGGATAGTATTTAGCCGATGCTGTAACCCCAGAAGGCATAGGACTTATCACAGAGAAATTAGTTCCTAAGACAGATCTTCCTGAGCTCCCTGCCTGAGTATCTTGAATCCATCCACACGATGTATCCGTCGATGTGACCCCCTTATTCATATTCATGGTTTTCACTTGCTGAAAGCTGAGTCCAGAGCAGGCTGCTAAGGCTGCATCGAAATTAGTCATATCGACCTTCGTAACACCGAGCAGACCCTTGCGTGCTGTGGCATTGTCGAGTGCAGTTACGTTAACCCCTTGCATTCGTGGGATGTTATTAATATTATGTATACCGAGCCCAAGCCCTGTTATAGCGACATTTGCACTGTTTGCCAAACTAGACATCTATATTCTGAGTATAAAATACTCTCTTATAGCTTTTCAGACATCTATAGGTTGTCAGCTCGCAGGATTCCCGTAGAGTCGAACTCGCGTGTGATTACACGAAAGGCGACATGGACTTGACGGCTCTGATTTAACACACGGCCGGAAGTCACTGCATTGTTAATGAGATAGTTTGCGGAAGACCCGGCCCCAGCATTCGCATCATCTGCGGTACCCCCTGGAGCATTCGGTGTTAAGACACCCAGGGTGGCCGTAGCATTCGGGTCAGGGAAGTCTCCACGGACCAGGAAGGCATTCACATACCCTTGCACAGGTGTATCGCTGAATACAGTCGATGCCCCAGTGCCTGTGACCATGCCTACCGACACTATGATATGCCCTGATGCCCGCTGCAGGAAGTTCACAATCGACGTGAGCTGGTTTAGCTGGGTTCCGCTCGGGTTCAGAGGAGTCCATGAGGACCAGGCGATATTCTTCAGTAAGACTCTGTCGCCCGTGTTGAAGGAGGCAATGTTAAAGTAGTTCTTTGTCTTTACCCAATAATATGATGAACCAGAAAGGTCAACTGCGGAATCTCTCTGGTACACTGTACCTGTCAGAGAAGCACCCGCTGTAAATACTGCAGAGTTCACTGCAATACTAGGATATATCGTCTGCACATCAAGAGTGTCGAGAGCCGTGCTCAGCAGTGTCCCATCAGGCCTCTGTAACTGAATGGTCAGACGCTGCAGGGTCGACAGGGGGGTGGTATACACCTTTTGACACTTCATGAACTTGGGGATCATGGCGAGGTACCCACGCTGTGCCCCGAGAGAAGAGTCATTGATCCAGTTCGCATCATACTGGATGAGGGCAAACGAGGATGTGATACTCTGATTTGTTCCGTAGCTGTTCGTATCAAGTTCGGGGACACGTACCTGAATATAGGGAAAGGACAGGGCATTCATGTTCGCATTGGCGGAATAGGCCGTTGCACCGCTCTTTGTCACAAGGGGGTCTAGACCCTCGCCAGGAATGATGGCCTTGATGAACTCGATGCGTACAATATTACGGAAACGAGTGGGCACAGAAGGATTCTGATAAAACGGAGTCGCACCAGGAAGGCCTGCCGGGTCGAACACTGTAGTGAAGTTGTATCTCGTTTCCGTGGAGTTTGCCACCCAGTCACGGTCGCCGCTGTACAGGAAGAGATTTGTCTCGGTCTCCCTGAAGGACATGACATCGGGTTCACGAGTAATCATGGCCTGGGGAAGATTGGCCAGAGTATCCCTGGGACGATTCTCTGCGACGGTGGGATTTCCAGCGGCGGCGTTCGGCGGTGCTGCGGGTCTCTCATAGATTGCTCTCATGTCAGGCGGTACGGGGAGTGCAATGGCTGCCCTTCTCTCCAGCTTCTTCCGCTCCTGATCGGCGAACATGGCCTCAGCATCTTCCTTGGCCTTTCTTGCTCCCTGGGAAAAGGAATCAGAGGCTTCCACAAAGGGATTGACAGAGGGTACTACAGCAACCACCTGAGACGCCTCCTCCCTCTCCTTCTTCATCCTCTCGAAGAGTTCCATCGACAGGGGAGGCTCTTCGGACAGGGAAATCTGGAAGTCCTGCATGCTCGGCCTTGCGGTGGTCTTCACCTCCTGTCGCTGAGTCTGGAGTGCACTGAAGGCATCGTCGATGTCTTGAATCTCTCTTCTGCCCTGACGTTCTTCCTCAGCAGCAGGAGGCGGCCCTGCCTCGATATCGGAGACTGTAGATCGTGTAACAGATCGTTCATTTCTCTCAAGATATGCCATGTAATCAGGGAGAACCACCCCAAGAACCTCCGTATTCAGAAACTGGATATTCTTGTTGCCGTGAACCCGATGGACCTCGCCGACGTAAAAGTCCACTGTCTTAATGAGACGACTTGCCTGCTTCTCATTGAGATCGCCACCGTACCGACGGCAAATATCCTTATATAAGACCCTCTGTAGCACACCCTTATTATCGGGATGTAGAAAGGGAGACGACATTCTACAAAGAGAAGTCAAGAGAAATGCGGATGTAGGACGAGCTCCTACGTCGAATACATCCATGTTCTTAGCTTGAACATCAGGGCATCTGGAGGACGGCCTACGCAAAAACGTTGATAGTCCATCCCATATAACATGCTAACAATGAAGTACATGCAAAACATTCCACACTCGGACTTGGACCGCTGGAACCTTGCCCCATTCCTGGCAAGTTCCATCTTTGGCTCTTGGATGGTCAGCCACTGCATGAAGCGATAAATCTGGTTGGGAGGCCTCATTCCATAGGAATCAAAATAGTAGCATTTATCTTTTACAATGTCAATATATGCCGCTACCCAATGTGACCCGTCTCTATCATGCCTGTCTAAGTTGAAGATTATACCAATAGATTTCTTACCCTTGATTTCTTCACGGTCCAAATTTAATTCACACATTTCTTCAATCAGGCATTTAGTCTTATCTTCTGATTTCTCATAGGGGTCGGGAGATGCAAAGTCAATGGGGAAGGGTCCGAGGAAGATAAACTCGGGGTGGGCTTCCTGATACTGTTGCATGACATAGCGTATATCATTGCTATCGAGCCATTCATGTGGTGTCGTTTTCCACGCCTCGGGGCGGGCTGGACGCAGATTCTTGGCGAGAATGTCTTTCTTCTTTTGGGCGAAGGGGAGAGCCTGTAAGAGGGAACGCTGATTGTTTGCGTCGACACCGAGTTTCCGTGCGAGGGCCTGTATGTGTGTCTCTCCCTGGGCTGTTATACCAAGCATCTTCATTGCCTTAGTGATATCTTCGGCGGGTAGACATCCGGTCTCCTTACTGAATGGTATGCGTGGATGACATTGATATGGCCCGGGCATTGGCCAAGGTGCTGTCTTTTTTACCCTCCTAGTCTTCCGTGAGACCATTCTATATATAGATTAGATGGGTTGCACAGGTACCAATCCTGCTAAGTACTCTATGGCTATTACTTCTCCTCTTCATATTCCTACGGCAATTAATGCAGGCTTATCGGTCGCATTACTTATCGTATTCGCATACATTAATCGTGATCGTACTAGGGTGATCAAGGGAACTGCGGTGCCTACTGCTTAGGCTATGCCGTTTGCCACAGGCTAGGCTATGCCGTTTGCCACAGGCTAGGCTATGCCGTTTGCCACAGGCTAGGCTATGCCGTTTGCACAACAACCCAGCTAGGCAGCTTGACTCCTAGCTTTGTAAGAAGAATCGGAAGGCTTATATAGACTGCATCAAAGGTCAGGAGCATACCCGCGAAAGAAGCAATGAATCTATCATAGAAGTCTAAGCCCGCCACGTGTTGAAACGTAAAGAATACCATTAAGAAGATTCCAAGTGATAATTTAAAGATAATATCACATGCAACGTAGGATATTTGATTTGGATTTTCCTTTTGCATGAGGATAAGGACAGTTTGGATAATGAGGAGAAACTTCAGAAAGAAGAAGTATATGTGGTAAGCTTTCATTCTGTCACTAGTATAGAAAATGTCTTCTGCTCCTGCTGCTCCTGCTCCTCCTCCTACTGCTCTCACTGCCCCACCCGTTGAACCCTCTAACCCACATGGGTTTGCAAAAGATCTAGCGGCGAACATCCTCTTCCTCATCAGACAACCGTGGGCATGGAGTACATTCTTTGCCTTTTGGTTTCTCTTCACCTTTGGCTCAGTACTTGTAACTTCTGGGATAAATAGTCTCACGGCAAATTCCCCTCAACCTATGCAGGTGTGGTGGGTAGGAACTCTCTTATCTTCCATCCTTGTACTCCTCCTCTTTTTTGTCGTCTATCAAACAAGTGCCAATCTCACGAGGGGGATGCTCATCCTCATTCTGTTCTCATTACTTGTCACCCATATCTCCCTTCTCTTAACTCAAATTAATCTGAGGGTAACCTAGGTCCACAGTCAACAGTCCACAAGTCAAAAAAATAACTCTTATCAGTAGACATGCTGGCCCATATATCAGTAGACGCAGGTGGACAAGTAACCCTAGGATTAGTCTTCTTCGCCTTTTTCATAGCTGCTTCTTCGATTGTATCTATTACTGCAATTACAAATGCAATGTCCGGCCATGAGTCTATAATGACGGATATGACACCATATTTTGTAAGCTTCCCCTTTCTTATCGCATTATTTTGCATAGCCTTCAGTTATACAGTAGGGGCATTGAAGAATGACGCTGACTACAGAAAGAAGATCCTGTTTTTCTTTGTAGGTGTTGTGTATATCTTTTCTATGATCGCATTACATCTATCTAGCGTTATTATGAATCTTTCGTACGCATAATTCCCTCGTATACGTAGAGTACAATGCCAGATGCAACAGCTGGAGCTCAAGCAGCCATGGCCATCAATTTAGCATCAACAGGAGCCCTTCCCTTTGTAGTAGGGGCATTCAAAGATACCATAGGGGATAATTTTCTCTATATCTTTCTTGCATCTCTTGGACTGATCCTATGTGTATATCCTCCAACAATTGCGACACATGTTAATTTACAGGGGAAATCCTATTCCTATGAAAATTACATCTTACAGGTCTTCTTGCCGATGGCGATAGGGTTTGCCCTATTTTTCGCAATTGTCTTCTTTGACTTGTTAAAGGATTTTGGGTCTTACTATGAACAGCTTATTATCTACCTAGGGTGTGCGAGTATCTTATCCTCGTCGCTCGCTATCACCTTCATCCTCTACAGGATGAAGTATTTCGGCACGTGAGTTCGAGATCACCTACGGCTGTACCAAGATACCCAAGATCTTATGCTGGATACGAGTCTTTCCATTCCAGGTAGCACGGGTATCGACCCCTTCGGGCACCTCGGCCAGTAGATTCACGTGGTTGTTCTTGTTGTACAGGTAGGAAATGCCGTGCAGTTTTACGGCCACCCGAATCCGCCTACCAGGCTGTAGCTGAGAGTAGTCAGTATCCCAGGCACCGTTGGCGTAGACGCGTGGGCCATGAGATCCAGAATACGTTGTTACAGGGCAATGAAGAATGAGTCGATTGTCTTTATATATGGGAGTATATTTAGACCTGATTTCCTCAATGCTATACTCGGTGCCGAACCAGGCCGACTGATGACACAGAATCGACTGGAGGATTGTCTCCTGAAAGGCTGCTAGCTTCGTGCAGGCAAGGCTCGTCTCTGAAATATCAATAACTAGGCGACCCGAGGAAGGAACATATTCCACAATAGGAAGCGGGGGAAAGAGAATAGACAGAGAGGGCAATCTGAACTGTGCACCGATATAAGAGAGTGCAGACATTGGGTTAGACTTTACATCGTGTTTAGATTCACGCAGCCAGGGCGAAGCAATGTAGATGCTTCCCACCTCTAATTTTTGTACGGGGAGCTGCCATTCCATCCTATATATGAGCACGCTATCGGGTTTAGACCTTTGGTCAAAAAATAGTGTTGCCTTGCGGGCCAATGCTCGAAAGATCCAACGATCCAAAGCCCTAAAGCCCTGAAGCAACCCTTTAACAGTGCCCATGTATAAGACAAAATCCCTCTGTTGGAGGGGTCCTCCAGGGTCCGGTAAACGTGCCCTCCTCCAGCGAGAACTCCAGACCTGGGCATCTTCGATGCACCAACCCTTCGTCCTTCGCACCCAGCCATGGAACGCTCCCCTGCAAAAGGATGTCCAATCCTCCACTGCTGACGTGGAAGAGGACGGGGAAGACGACAAGGCCCTTCTTCCTATGGAGCTTTCCGTTCTTCACTGGGGCTTTGATATTGCTCGTATGTCTCTGCAAGACAAGCAGTACATCAAGAGTATTCTGACCAAGTGGGGGCGTGGAAGCCAGGTACTGAGCGACGGCCATGTACAGCGGTGTCTTGTTCTGTATCATGCCCATCTCCTCAGTAGTGAATCTATCATCCTTTTACAGGCCTTCTTGGAAGAGAATTCCAAGGATACAGTGCTCTGGATGACGAGTGAACATCCCCTACCCCTACGTCTCGCAGACTGGTGCCTAGAACTCCCCGTGGCCAGCCCCGGTTATGATATCTCATTAAAAAAGATCAAAGACGAAAGTCATGCAAAGGGCGACCACTCATCCATTTTACATATAGGCGATGAACTCCAGAGTATCTGCAAGGAATGGATAGCGAATGCTCCACGACTGTCAGATGTGAAACGGATTCGCTCCATTGTCTATGGACTACTGCACAGAAATATTCGCTGGACGGATGGATTCCATCTTTGGCTCTTTGCCATCGACTCGCTGGATATACCCTATGAGAAGCGTCATGCAGTTGCCCTGGTCTGTATGAAGCAACCGTTTACAGGAGCTGGCCAGACAGTCCCCTCTTACCGAATCCCCATCCTTTGGGAACACTACCTGTGTTCACTGAGGAATGCACTTGCTCCTGCAGCCCTTCCAGAGATGGTGCAGATACCTGCGGCGAAGGAAAAAAAACCCAGGAAGAAGAAGATATAATGCCAGAGAATCTGGTTCTAGACACTATATTACCCCTCATCCAAAGGAAACCTTTTCCTTGGGTTGATGACCAGCCGACAAAAGACGATTTGGATCACATCTTCAATCAGAGGAGTGACGAGTTTGATACACTGAAGCTAAAGGATACCATGCTGGCTGATCTGCGTACAGGCAAGGCAATGCTTGTAACAAAATCGGGGCCGTTTGCTAAGGTTCTGGCAGTGGTCTACCCTGACACTGTCATTCCGTGGAAACTGTTTGGTGAGATCTTTGTTGCCTTTGGTGAGCCGAAGGCGGGGGCTGCTTGGCGTATCGTGTGGTTCGCTCATCCTAAGAAGCGAGAAATTAGTCCAGGGGAAGTGCCTGGACCCGAGCACGTGAATGGTGGATATACCTATCCCTGTGATAATGAGACTATTGTCATCTACAGAGAAGAAGAAGTCTGCCGTGTCTTAGTCCACGAACTCTTACATGCCTCCTGTACCGATGACCAGAGCCTCGATATTATAGATCAAGAGGCAGCAACAGAAACGTGGGCAGAACTCTTTCTCATTGCGATTCAAGCGAAGACGCCTCGTGCTGCAGAATCTCTCTGGGCCAAGCAGGCCAAGTGGATTGCCGATCAGGAACATCTTCTTCGTACGAGACACAATGTCAATGACCGAACCTCTTATGCATGGCGGTACACAGTGGCCAGGCGTAAGGTGTTAGAGGGTCTAGGAATATATCTTCCTCCTGGTGTTCTACCCACGAGCAATTCGATGCGGTTCACGCATGCTGGGCTGTGATTTGCACCAGTAAGTATTGTACATAAATAAAGAAAATAATACCATTAATCCAGAATTATAGAGTATAAATATGCTCATAATTATTTTATTTGTGTACGACTCTATGGGATACCAAAAATATAAACACAAAAATGCACTGGAAAATTGTGTCATTTGCATCCACGTAATATAGGGTTTTACTTCAGGTAGTTTAATTCCAAGAACATTTAGTAAATAATATAAATACATAATGGAGTGAACAAAGGAATTAAAGAAAGAAGCCCAAATAACGGAATCAACTTTATATATCCACGCATAATGCCAGCAGACTACTGCACCCACATGGTGGTATTTTTGTAAAAATATTGGCTGTTTCCCTTTTGCATAAATAATAAATGTATCTAGGTATTCATAATACTTAGACAGATAGAAATAGAAAACAAGAGTATTTATATGAGGGTCGGCAAGATAAAAGTTTGTTTTTACATGAAATCCCTTATTCCATATTGCATTTCCCAAGGATATGCACATCCATGTACTAAATATCTGTAGTGCAGCATTATGTGCAATAATAAAATATTTATTATTCCATGGATAAGAGAGATAGAGAAGTGTTCCCACTAGAGGTGCCAGATGGTACATATATCTTATACTCTAAATGTCCTTAGGCTAAAACGATCATGTGATGTCCTACTGATGATAGTGTATGCAGGAGTGAATGATATAGGTGAGAGGTTTCTTCATCGGAATCATAACAATATGAACCAGTATAGTATCCATATGTATATAAGTATATAGTGGCAAGGAATGTTTGTATAATAAGTCCTTGAAGAAGCCAGGACATGGTTGGCCGTTTTATAAGAAAGAGTGAACCGCCGTAGAGTACGATAAGATAGATAAATACCTTATCTATCGCCATTATAGTATCAGACTCTAGTAAGCGAAACGATACCGAGGTGCAAAAGAGTAGGGCAAACAGAACCATGTATATCCAGTCATTCTTGTAAAGCGCAGTTACTGAATTTGTAAGAAGGAACCCTGCCGAAAATAAGGTTGACCGCACAACCATCTTACTCTTCTAAATCAAAAAAGAAAAGCTGAATTAGACGCCCATCGTTGTTCGTCTGGCCAAAGTAGGTATCCGCTGCATGGATGAGCTTTGCGTCAAAGAGAACTAGGCGATTGTATACATTTCCCACGACATCCAGTTGTTCAAAGCGGGTTGAGTCATAGAACCCGCCTCGAAAGACTTCATCGTGGTTACTGGGGTCAGGCTTACGTACCCCACTCAGTGACCTGTAAAACTTCGTCCCCGCTTCACCTGGTGCACCAGGGGTCAGGAAGAGAACCCCTGCATACGTCTGGCAATCAGCGTGATACACAGCCTGATCTCCTGCAATATTGATCTGGAAACATCCATTGGTGCCGTAATTCTCCCAGCCGGCTATCTTCTTTCCGAGGAGCTGTTCGAAACGCTCCTTGAGCCCAGGGAAGCGATAGACAGTGTCGCTGCGAATTCCCTTGTGATTCTTTGGGTGTGCAGTAAGAGGTTGCTCCAGGGCGAAGCTGCGGACTGAATTAGGATCAACGTAGAAGTTGTCGACCACGAGGAAGGATGGCATGCCAGTCTGAACGGTGGTATTCAGTACGAGGGTCTCCTGCTTGAAAATAGTCTGCCATATAGTGTATACTTTCATCCGCAGCTCGTACCCCTCATTGGACTCCTGCTCGAAGGCCCACCCACACCCTTTTACAGAAATCCCAGGAAGCCTTTCCTTGTAAAAGGCCGTCACATCTGGGCGGTCAATCGTCTGAGGAACGACGATACGACCAGAATCAAAGTGTACCTCTAGAGGAAAGCTGTTCCCTGAGATGTGAAAACACCATCCCTTGACCATCGTATCTTGCTTACCTGACTCGGTGAAGCCGAGGACGCCTGGGTAGAGAGTCTCGTGCATGTGTACTGCATATGAATATGGACTGCCCTTTAGGCAAAACAACGAAAAAAGATTCGAAGCGAATCTGTTTTCTTCGTTTAGTCGGCATATACGCCTTTAGAGATCTAGTTCACTATATACGAGTGGCCAGTCGGCTTACGCGGAGGCAGGGGCCTTCTTCAGGTAGTGGGGGTTCAGGTACTTCTGCAGGTTGAAGTACGTCAGCTTCTCGTCGGCCTTCACGTTCAGCAGGCTGCGGAGCTTGGCATCAGGGTTGATGTCGTGCTTGTTCTTCAGGTTCTGCTCCTTCACGTAGGTCGTCACGAACTTGGTGACGTTGGAGCGGCTCTCCTGGCTGCCAGCGGGGCGGCCCAGGAAGGCGCACAGCTGGGGGGAGATGTCCGTGGGGATCTGGAAGATGGACACGCGGGCAGGCTTGGCCTCCTCGCCCTCCACGGGGGCCTTGCGCTTCCTGCGCTTGTCGGCCAGCTTCTGCAGCTTGGTGGACTTCTTCTCCAGGCGCTTGGCCTCAGTCACCAGCTCAGACACCATCTCACGCAGGGCCAGCAGGCGAGAGGTCACGGCCTTCACCTCGGCATCCAGACGCACCTCCTCGACCACCTCCTCAGTGGCAGCGGCGACGGCAGTGGAGGCCACGGCGACCGTAGTAGAAGCCACGGGTGCAGCAGGGGCAGCGGGTGCTGCGGCGGCCTTCGCGGCCTTGGCCTTGGGGGCGGCAGCGGGGGCGGCGGCCACAGGGGCCACCACGGCGGTCACGGTCTCCTCAGTCTTCTTGCTGACCTTCTTGGCGACGGACTTGCTAGGAGTGGAGCTCATTATATTACTGGAGGAGGTAGAAGTAGAGGACATTTTACGCACTGGACTTATGCTTAGATCCGCTGGCCCGATCAACTTTTTTGCTCATGGAATGCCGGGGGAAACGGGAGAAAGAAGTGCGTTCGTTTTTATTTTGAAGCGTATCAGCTGATGACTGCGTTTAGGCGGCCCCTATTCTTTTGCAAAGAGGCCTTCGCCCTTCGCCCTTGGCCTCAAACGGGCAAAAGACAAAAGACAAAAGACAATCGGCCAAATTCTGGCGGCAGAGCAGAAGGTATGCAGGCCAAGTGTCAGCATGTAAAGTCCAAAAAAGAGCCAGAAAAACAGTGTGACCATTCTGCGACCAAGGGCACCTTCTGCAGTGTACATGATCGGTGTAAGAAGAAGCTTCTGTGGACACGGCCCATAGCTATGCTCACACGAACACAACGGGCAGCAGGTCAACGAGTACTCCGTTTCTTACTCCGAACTACCCGGGCCCAAAGACTAAAGAGACATGGTCCAGCATATTTTACACCAACCATTGCAAACAATGAATCAGATATATATACTCTCGATCCGGTATCGTCTATCCCTCTTACCTACCGGTTCAGCTATCTCGATCCAAACTCGAATGTATGGCTCTTTGACAGTCGCTTTCTCATGGGTTCTATGCAATATGAGCGTACGGTCATGAACCCTTTTACACAAGAAGAGATTCCTGCACAAGTCCTCTCACGGCTGCAGGGTCTCTCTGAGTTCTTACAACGCCACTCTCTTCCCCTCTTATACGTTACAGAGGACAGCCTCACTCCCGAGCAACGGTGGAATCAAAAAGTTCTGGATGTCTTCCTGCGTATACGCACTCATGGGTATGGAGTTAATGTGGTCTGGTTTGAATCGATGACCATTTCAACTCACTCCAGATTCTATACTCGCCTCTATGACCTCTGGAATACAGAACTCAATTTAACAGAACAGGATAAGGAACGGATTGTTCCTCGGTATTCAACCACTCTTTTTACACAACATCCCAACAGGTTGATGTATGAATATCATACATTAAAATGGTGGATGAAACATAATCTTTCGGTAATGCACACCCTTCTTACAGCGAGCCCTGAGAAGGGAAATAGAGGGTGTGGGGCTCTGTACATCCTTACTGCACTGGCTCAAGTGAATCCGGATGTAGCTCAGGCATATCCGTGGTTGTAACTGTGGCGGTGTAGTATTTTACCATGGTGCGAGGGATTGCCCATGTATTTTGGGTGAGGGTGTACTGTTCAAAGTAACAGTAGCTCTCATCGTATCTGAGAAAGGTCCAGAGACCTCTGCATGGCTGAACCTCTCTGCTCTCGTCGTTGTATCCGAGGTAGGAGAGTTTGTAGGTCTCTTTTTCCTGGAAGGGACCTGTAGACATTGGACTGACTCAGGGTGAGCGAAGTATCTTCATTTTTTTTAGCGGTGGTTAGCCACCGGCTCTTTAGCGGTGGTTAGCCACCGGCCCACGAAGGCTCTGTAACTTACTGGGGAGGTTGTACTTTGTACGAAGATCAGCCTGGCGTCCCTGGTCGGCAATGAGTTCCGTGGGATTGCTAAAGATGATTCCAGGACTTATCAGACAAGGCTGTGTGCTCGGTGCATTTGTTACGGTACTCAGCTGGGTCTTGCACGGTAAGACTGTTACATTGGGTGCCTGGTTCTGCGAGAGGGTGGCCATTTGAGCGTAACCTAAGAGGTTCTGGCGAGTATCAGCATTCTTGAGTCCATTAGCCACTCTTACGCAAGAGTTCGGGTCGGACGTCTGTGTAGTAAGAGGTACTCCAACGAAGCCATTACCTGTGAAGCCAGTGTAAGAGGAGAGGAATGATGTGGTAGTAAACGTAGTAGCAAGAGCCTGTCGCTTAAGAGTCACCTGAGAGGCATCTTCGCCACGCTGAAATCCGATCACCTTACTTAACGATTGTTCCTTCCTTCTCATGTATTCCCCGTAGTTCATTCTGCTGACGGACTTCAAAAAAAAATCAGGGAGGTAGGTCGGGCACAACATCGTGACGTGGAGCAGGAAAAAGTGGAGCGAAAAAAGTTGACGCGGCCGCCGGCCCTCCTAGGAAGTCCAGACCACGAATGTCCTCCCCTATCGTCCAGCCTAAGAATTTCAAGCTTGCCAAGCTCACCGTCACTGCCCCTCGTCCCATCCCTGGGTCGGTGGGTGCAAAGAGTGCCTACGTGAACTATGGTGGCGACAAGAGCAAGCTTACCTTCCAGACTCCCAGTCTGCCGTCTCCCTTTGGGTTCAACGCCTTTGACAACAAGACTGGCGGTCCCCTGAAGCACTCTATCGATCTGGCCCTGGTGGGCTACGACGAGGAGGGTTCCAAGGCGAACGAGTTCTACAATGCACTTACAGAGATTGACGAGTACATGATTACCACGGCAACGACCAACTCGAAGCTGTGGTTCAAGAAGGAGCTGTCTCGCGAGGTCGTGGAGAACAACTACACTCGCTGTGCAAAGTTCAGTCGTGACAGGGAGGGCAACCAGTCTTCCTATCCCCCTAACATTAAGCTGAACCTCCGCAAGAAGAAGGACGTGGATGAGTTTGAGACCCTGGTCTTCGATGCGGAGTCACGCTCGAATCCTAACGCCTCTCCCATCACGAACGTGCCCTTCAAGGATCTGCTGACCAAGCGGTCTGAGTTCACCTGCCTGATTGAGTGCACTAGTGCATGGTTTGCAGGGGACAAGTTCGGCCTGAGCTGGAGGGCGGTGCACATGCGTATCGACAAGGTGGCGGGTGGCATCTCTGGCTACAGCTTCGTCGACGACGATGCTGGTGAGGCTGAGGAGACTGCTGCTCCTGCTTCTGCCTCGCAGAGCAGGCCTGCTGCTCCTGTTGCTGCAGCACCTGCATTCGTCGAGGATGAGGACGAGGATGAGGAGGTGGCTCCTGCTCCCGTGCCGACCAAGACTTCGGCAACGGTCAAGAAGGTGCTGAAGAAGCCTGCACCGAAGGCGTAAATGCAGCGGCACCGAAGGCTTAAATATACAAAAACACTACACGTAGGGAGTTGGAAGCCCAACTAAAACGAGGATGACCGGTCTGCTTCCTTTGGAAGCAGCGGGGTCATCAACAAACGAGGATGACCGAGTGGTTAAGGTGTCAGGCTTAAGATCTGCTGGAGAAATCCGCGTGGGTTCGATCCCCACTCCTCGTAGTTCGGCTTAACAGCCAGTTTTGGCTCTGTAGCTCATCAGTAGAGCGCTTCCTTTACACGGAAGAGGCAGGGAGGGCGGCACTCCCCAGGGTCACCAGCGGTCCTCAGACTGCAAACGGTCCAGTAGCTCAGTTGGTAGAGCGTGGTGCTTATACACTTGTGTATACTTATAGCATAAGACACGCCAAAGTCGCGGGTTCAATCCCCGCCTGGACCACACGGAACACTAGTCAGGCCTCCCCGTGGCTGTTCTGGATAAGGTGCATGGGCAATCAACAAATTGACTGTAAACGCGCTAGTAATTTAGGGGTAGAATATGAGATTTCCATTCTCATAACCCGGGTTCGAGTCCCGGCTGGCGCACTCAGGTTTGGGGATACCTTAAAAATCACCACGACCTTCTCACAAGGTCTATGCCCTCTTAGCTCAAATGGTAGAGCATCTGCCTTGTAAGCAGAAGGTATTGAGGTCGATACTCAAAGGGGGCATTTATAGCCCTAGTAGCGCAACGGATAACGCGTCAGCCTTCTAAGCTGAAGATTGAGGGTTCGATTCCCTCCTAGGGTACTTCTCCGATATGGTGTAACGGTTAGCATGCGGCCCTTTCAAATGAAATGAGAGGCTAAGACCCGGGTTCAACTCCCGGTATCGGAAATGATGCGTAGCATCACTCTCCTTGGGAGCGTCCGCTCCCTCGGAACATATAGTTAGGGTGCTCTCTAAAAGCACTCATTAAACTGTCTTAGCTCAGCTGGTAGAGCGTGTGGCTTTTAACCACAATGTCGCGGGTTCGATCCCCGCAGGCGGTACTTTTTTTGTATCTGCCTTTGTTCAGTTCATCCTATGATCTTTACAAAGTTACTAAACCCTTATAACCGAATCATTGTGGTCAGCCTGAATCCACTCAGGCGTGATCTTCCCCTGTGACTCCAAATATGCCCATAGATTGACTTCCCATGTTAAGGGAACACTACGATACTCACTACAAACAGCCTCATAGAATGCAAGTAAGGATGCCTTGTCGCCAGCAAAGACACCCCCACAGAACCGCCAACATATCCTGTTAAAGTAATCGTAATTGCCCTTATCACAGCACCCAGGAATAATGAGACCGTCCCTGAGCCCCTTGGTCGAGAGGTCGACAAGATACTTCTGAGCTGCCTCTGTATCCTTGATTACATGGAAAATACCAAAGTCAATCCAATAATAATGAGTAGCAGGAAATACATGTGACTGAATGGCACGAGCCACAAACTCTGGTTTTGCATTAATAAGAATAAAATAGTTAAATGTATCTTTTTCAACTGTTCTTACTTCGGGTATCTTGGCTTCTGTCACATATGTGCTCAACTCCGTAAACTCGATATACTCGACATGAACATTGGGAAATGGTGTATACCAGGTACATGCTCGATTCAAGAAGAGATGAATATTTACCCCTGTTTCTGCAAGTTTCTTAAAGTGGTTCATATACGTCTCAAAGGAACGAAGTGCTGTTCTATCTTCTGACAAATCTAGAAAGGCACTGACAAACGTTATCATTCTTTAGGAGTGTTCTTTGCGTGTTTATGTCTTATATACCGCACTTAATGACCCCTGCCCGCACCACCAGAGCTAGGATTGAATACACCAATATTAGGATCCGTCTGGGGAGTGTTGTATGTGAGGCATGCGGAGCATCCCACCCTTATTTCAGATACAATGGCTGCAGACACTACGGCCGGTGCCTTCAGTCCCTGTTGCGGATTAGGCCGATTTACGGTAGCAGCAGTCCACTGAGTGTAATAACTATTCTCGGCCATTCCTCTGCGCTTCTGGGTTAAGATCGAAGAATCACGATTTGTCACTCCCATTCTACTAGTTACTTAGTATTAATACATAGCCTGGGGTTGGTCCCGGGAATATATGGCGGTGCAGGGGGTGGAGGAAGAGGGGGGCAGACCTCAAGAGGTGGAATGATACTGCTAAAGGCTGGTTCATAGCCCGGACACTCTGCAGTTTCCGCAGCTAGACGCACGGACTCTGAACCATATTTTACTTTCGATTGTAAGGCGAGCAATGCCTGAATTTGCTCCTGGGAGACACCTCCTTGATACGTTGTCCGATAGTTCTGTCCTTGAATACATTCCTTGAATGAATTTGCCGTATACTTTGAGCTTTCTGCAGGAGTGAGTGCAGTTGATAGGGTTGTCCGGGGTACACAGCCGACGTTAAGGACAGCAGGGGTTCCAGAGTAATAGACCTGTGTATGGATAGCTCGGTTAAGACGCCCGCCTTCAGTATTCCCCATCCCTTAATCTTCTCAAGGTCTAGAAATGGATGGGTTGGACGCTGTCTTTTACCTTCTTGTCGTACTCTTCATCCTCACGGTGGGATACCTCCACGTGAAAACCCTTTTACAGAAAACGGAGGGGTTCGCCGACGTGGCGTCCTCGAGCCCTAGTGCAGAACCCTCGGACGTCGAAACAAAGATTCGTGCAGCACTTGACTCCTATCTTGATCCTGCCTTTTGCGACGTGTATGCTGAGCTGCGTACTGTCGTCGGCCAGAATATACAGGGAAACATGTTGACTCCCACGGACGATACCCTGAAAAAGGTCGATGCCTATTTAGCAAAGGAACTCACGGTCAAACCTCTTCCCTGCCCTGTCTTCACCTATCCGACAGGAACTGACTTGGAATGGCTGATCTTCTTGAACGATCTGCCAACTGACATCGGAGCCAAGTATGTACTCATGTGCATATATGCACAGAGAGAGATGAAGTTCCGTGCTGGCAATGTGAAGATAGCTCTGTCCCGTGGTACGCCGGTTCCTGATGAGCAGAAGGATGCTGCGGAGAAAATACGTCTTATGAAAAAGGTTATTCTCTCGGCCTTCCCTACGGAAGGATTTGACTCAATTATTGGAATCTGTCCCGTGTCGGTACAAGATACGAGAAGGATGGAGGCAAAGTATGCAGGATGTAAGATGCCTGACGATATGAGTCCTGAAGAGATTGCTCAGTCAGTCGACAACATCCTCAAGAAGATGGAAGAGGATAAGAAGAAGACCTTAGCCGAGAAGTACATCTCTCCTGATATTGATGTGGACCCATTTTTACAGGATGCAAAGATAAATAGTGATTATGTGAAGAAGATGGCGGCAAAGGCACTGGATGGTACCCTCATCTACGAGATGCCTCAGCCAAGTCCTAGTTCTAGCCCAACATCTTAACGGGTGCATACATCGAAGGCAGTTATACGATGAAGGCACAGCTTGGCTTACTCAAGGTATTTAGCACTGGCCTCACCGCACGTCAGGTGTACGATGATTTCACAGCGACTAAGGCGGCCTTTGGTCTATAAAAACCCATAATACACTCATAGTCTATGAGTTAGTTATGTGATTATGTGATTATATTATTAGCTGCCTTGACCTTTCACAGATGTTTTTTTACAAAATCATGCAGGACCATCGTATTCATAAGCATGACGTTTAGATCATGCTTGCGATCAGGATCCTGGTACTCGCCCATTACGTGTTTAATCGTATCAATTAGGCCTCCGATTTCCTTCTTGTATGAGGCTACCTTGTAATCGTAGCCCTTGGCCTTTGCCATCACCATCCAACCGAGCTTCTCAACCTTTGCAACATGCCATGCCTGGATACCGGCCATCGTAGACGAATGAGCAGGTAACTGCCCACGCTTCATCGTAGATCTCTTCGCCATTCTACTTATACCCTTCTGTTTCTTCTTGTCCTCCTTCTAGCTCCTAGGGAGCGTCTGGTACGTCTCCCTCCCTTCTTTCTTTCAGCCTCTGTCCTCCTTGCCCTCTCACGCAGAAGGGTGGCTATTCCCTGCTGATGGCCCGAGCACTTGATCGAAAATGCAGGAACGTAGGCAGTAGGAGAATTTCTCGCCTTGGCTTCAATTGCATGAAGCTTCTGTATGAGACAGATCACGGGCATTGCAAAGAAGGGCTTTTCCTTCTTCCCGAAAATCATGAAACTGTAGTATAATTGTAAGAGGAGGTCGACGCTGCCTGTCCTGATCCCCACTCCACGAGCAACCTCTAACATATTATACGAGTGGCATGCGTCTTCCTGGATAAGAAGAGCAATAGGACGCTTCATGTGCTTCACTATGGTGAAATTGAAGAGATCGGAGTACTGAGTGATTACCTCTTCGACCGTGACCTTGCCATGTCCATTGTGTAAGATACGCAGCATATCTCCAATATCTTCTCCATCCACCTTGGCCTGGGGGCTTAGAAGAAGTACTGGTCCTCCCATCGCCACGAGTGCATCGAGTGGCTTCTTCCCCGTTCCTTCCTCCATGAGAGGAATACACTCTGGGCCTATGAGAACTCTCTTTCTCTTAATCGCCAGGTCAAGAATGGACGCCCTCTCTTCATTTGACACATTGGTAGGAACACGAACAGGATCGCCACACTTTAACGGAGGATATTCAGAGTTCAGCAGGGTGAGACGCTCATATACCTTCTTCCAGCGATCCACCTGTCCACGCGGTCTACTCAACTCGAGGTACATCATCATGCGAAGGAATTCAGGGTCGGCAAAGTAAATTCCATTCACCACCTTTGCACGTGCTTGGATGATCTTGAAGAAGTTGGGGTGGATGTCCGTGCAATCAGCGACAGGGATGAAATTCATCAGAACCTTGCTCGTCCCCTCGTGAACGCTGAATTTCAGGTTCACGTCCTCGAACCCCTCCTTCTTTAGCTCTTCCACAAGCTCGTCAGAATCCTCCTTGTATGTGGGGGTGAAGAAGTCATAGTCGGGTATGGAATACTTCTCATCGTAGAACTTCCTTTCCTTCGATAGGAGGGCATTGATGGCCTGGCCTCCGTAACAGACGCGACGTTTCTTTCTGAGGAAACGCTCAACAACTTGAATGGCCTTTTGAATCTCAGGGTCATTCGCCACAGTGAAATCGACACGCTTCTGGGCCTCGGACACTGCATCTCCCAATCGGGACAGTTGTTTCTGGATGACCGGTTTGTTCAAGATAGGACTGAGAATATCTCTAGGAGATTCCTCCATTACTACTATGAGCCATTTTAATTATTCACTACCAGATTACCAGGCTTCTGTCCCTGGATACTCGCATTCAGGCTTGTGCTGACCTGGGCGGGAACAACGGGGCTAGGCTGTGTGTATCTAGCTGCCTCCGCCTTCAGCCTATAGGACGCACCCTTCCACAGAGCCCATATGTCGCTGACCGAGTCCATCGATGCCGAGATAAAGGGTACAGGTACGCACTGCAGACCAGAGTCAAGTGCAAGTTGCACGGCAGTCGCAGTCGGTGCGACTAAGGGGGTCTTAGAGTTTGCAAAATACCAGTTGATACGGGCGGCCGTCACATAGTCCTTAGTGGTTCCAGGAATTTCTTCCATACCCACAGTTCTCACGTCACCTGTTTCATTAGTATAGATGAAATTAGCATACGAAGCAAGCTTTAACTGAGGGTCCAGTGTGACATCAAAGTCAGTGAAGATGATGATTTTGCCATTGAACGCTGAGAGGGGAATCTGGGTTAAGAGTTCATTTTGTTTTTGCCCTCCTACCACGGAACCGTAGGAACCTACAGAGGTCAGCCTGTACGAGTCGAGAGGAGACAGGGCTGTCGCAATCTTCTTCATGAAGGATACGTAGTCTATCTTCTTCCTGTCGATATCGGATATCCTGTCCTCTAACATGAGAAAGATAGGATCGGAGCCGTAACCAGATACAGATTTGTGTTGAAGGAGGGAGGCGATTACGCTATCAAGGGTGAGACCGTTTTCACTGATCACCGTATCGGATACATCTCTTGCAACGAGGGCGGGTTCTCCAGAATAAGGCCAATCAGGCGGGGTCCTCGATGCATTGATATAGGTGGATATGGGGAGGACGAAGGAACGAATGCCGGCCTGGAAGGCTGTTTGGAAATAAAAGTCGGCATTCATAATTCCGAGAGATGTATGGGGTCTAGCACCAAGATATCCGCCGAGGTAACCTGTGAGAGGGCAGATGTTGACGAGGAAGGATTGGTTGGGAGGAAGCTGGGGTGCGGAAGAGGTTTGTGTAAAAAAGGTGGGGGTTCTCTGCCTTTGTGTAGTTAGTTCTCCCTTAATGAGTGTCTGTATTGCGGTTACATCGGCGGAGGTGGTGAATCCTTCAACAGGACTCTTGGTTAGAATGGTATATGCATAGACAATTATGCAAAGTAGAATCCCATAGACTACAATATCTTCTAGAAATTCAAGGGTTGAGGATCCCATCTACCACGTCATAGGAAAGATCTTAGGTAGAATGTATATCAGCAAGATACCTAAAATGATCTCTGTTGGAATGTCTAAGACTATGTCAATCCTGTTCTCTTAGACCTGGGCCTGGCCCTTGAACTCTGTCATCGAGCAAGTCTTGATCCCATCTGCTCGAGCCTTGCGGAGTTTCCCAGACTCAGCGGCGGAATCAGAGTGGACGAGGAGGGAGGTTGACTTTGTAAGAGAGTCTGTCATACCCCACCCGGAACGTGTCATAGCTGCAAGAAGGGCTGCATCTGGGCGACATCCAGTGAAGGCGACTGACCTTGTAGGCTTGGGCTGTGGGATTGTTTCCGCCAGAGGTGCTGCAGATGCAGACCCAGGCTTCACACTCTCACACCACTCTAGGACCCTCGGCACCACGGCGAGGAGACCATCCAGAGTCTCCTTGCTCCAACCATCAACATCCCCTAGGGCCTCCCTAGTCCATCGTCGGGGCGACGGTTCCTTGGCAAACAGTGGGCGGAGCTTCCTCTCACCGACCCCTCGGGGCAGGAGATTACTAGCGATCATGAGGGTTCCGATATCAGCCGAAGCGACTCTGGCCGCTGCCGCCGCCTTCACAGTCACGTACCTACCCGGTCCCAGGGCCTCCTTTAACACAGCATCGGATGCCCCCAGCATTGCAGGAAAGGATAGTACCCCACCTTTGACAAGCCCAGCAACCAGACCAGGTCCAATCCCCTCAATCTCCATAGTCTGGAAGGCATGGAGCAGAGCCTTCTCGGCAAGCGGTAGTGCCCCCTCTGCCGACCCCTGAATCATCACCGCATGCACTCGATTATCATCCCAGGTCCATGCACCAGCGGGAGGCATCCACGGACCCGTGGGGCATGGGGTCACCACAGAGTCCAGTGTAGGAATCACATCACCGCTACGCCTGACGATGATCCTCGCCCCAGGCCCGACAACTAATTCGGTTATCATCTTTGCACTGTGACCGGTGAGCCACTCGATCTTCGCCCCGCCGATGACGACAGGATCAATCTGGATACGGGGAATCCAGACACCCAGGCGACTGACATTCCACTCGACAAACACCACTGTCGTGGCCTGCTTCTGCTCCTCGAGCGATGCCTTGAATGCCACGGCGTCAGGAGGATTCTTAGCCTCTGAGCCGCCCGTCACAGGTACGGTGTCCGTCCCCACGACAATCCCGTCAAGGGGATAGGCCGACTCCTCCTTTGACTTTACGAGGAGTTCATAGAGGGTCGACTCGGTCAGAGGGGTGAGTGCAAGCTTCTTCCACGCAGGAGTACGGAAGCCGTTCGAATTCAGCCACGTCATCTGCTGGGACCGGGTCATGCCGGCGGGAGTGATGACCTGATAGCCGACAAAGTGCACCTTGGCCAGCTCCTTGGGAACGGGGGCAGACGTGTCGAGGGAACGGTGCACCCACCCGTTGATCAGGGACCGGCCAATGGAACCAGCGGGCGTATCGGCCTTGGGGAGAACAATCTCCCCACGGACCATACAGAACTCCCGTGTAGGCACGGAGACCGGACCGAGCACTCGGCTCACATCAACCCCTTTTACACCATTCCCACGGAGATAGAGCGACCGTGAGCCAGGCTTACAAATATAGAGGCCAGAGAGGCCATCGAGCTTCTCACTCGCTACACAGGTATCAACACCCATGATGCCTCGACGCTTCTGCCACCTCTGAAGACCGGTCTCGCCCATGCGAACCTTGTCGAGCGAGGCGAGAGGCACGGGTAACAGAACCCCTGTAACAGGGTTGGCACCCACAGTGGTGAGAAGGGGGTGCTTTGGTGCAAGAGTGCGGAGCTTCTCTAGCAGCATATCGTACTCGTCATCAGTCATATTGGGCGTATCAGTATTGTAATACGCATCAATAGCTTTCTCTAGCTTTGCGGCAATCGTGGGGATGTCCATGGTGGGACTTTGGGAAGGGTGAGGCGGATCATTCAATTTTTACAGACTACAGATTACAGACTCATTTATTCATATATGCATCCATTGCTGCCTCGTAGGCGGCTAAGTGGTCGTCCATAGGGCTTGTCTTTTGTTCTTTATCTTTCTTCTTCTTGGGAGCAGTCATCATCTTTGGCTTCAGCTGGGAGTTTACGGGAAGAGGTTTGAAGGCGAGAACTTCTTGGAAGAAGCCTGGGACCTGGGAGACGGCTCGGGCCAGTCGACCAGGATCTTGGGTGAGAGGAGGAGCAGCAGGGACCTTCCACCGAGGCACCTCGCAACAGATGGTGGCCAAGAGGACAAGGAGATCCTTCTTTACGGAGGATGCCATTCTCTTCTCTCCACTCTTCCAGAGGCGGGCGATTTCACCAACCTCTTCGTGCATACGCACCAGTTGCTTCTCTGCGAGTTCCTTGTACAGTTCAATAAAGACAGCGATAAAGTACAGACCTACATCTGTCTTCTGGGCTGCAGATCCCACCATGAGACGTTCCTTCCTGGTGAGGCCTGGACCCTTCGTCTCCTTGCGAATCCGAGCATCTTCTTCATACGCCCAACGGATCCAGAAGAGAGCACGCTCAGTCGAACCCTCTTGCACAGCCTTGCAGAGTTCGTTCGATACGAGGTAGAGAGGAGTACTATCTCCATCGGAGGACCAGATGGTTCGTGTCGCCTTTGTCTCGGGAGCAGAGGCCACCCCCCGAAGCCAACCGGGTACCTTGGTGGTATCATCGACCTTTGGCCAAGCGACTGCTGGCTTCTTTGGACAGAGTTGGAGGAGGAAGATAGTTTCACCAATGAGGGCCTGCACATCGGGATTACTGAAGAATCCTTCTTGGGGAAGGGCAGCCACCTTGGCATCTAACTTTTTGACCACGTCGCGGAGGTACACGAGGATTCTTGGATTCCCTAGGCCGACTCTCTTGATGCAATAGTTATATGTGGAACGAATCCATATATCTAGACCGCCACTACAGATAATGTCGGCAGCGAAGTGAAGGGCCTTTGCACTAGCGGAGGGACCGGCCTCTGTGAGGGCGACCTGGTAGGCATGGAAGGCATCGGGTACGAGGTAGCCGCAACGGGTGCGGGCTCTCGTATCTTCTGGTTGGAGAATGTCAAAACTATCCGTTTGAATGGGGGCTCGATGAACAATCATTCTAACGGGTAATATACTTTGCTAACGGCGACTCTTACGTGTTTTCCTCTGACTCACACGTCTCGTCCTTCTACCGCCAAAGGTGCCACAACCGCAACGGGTCTTTCGGCTACCGCCACTCTGTGCTGCCCTCTTTTCAGTTAACCTTCCCTTTATAGTAGCTAACATCTTCGGTATTACTCCAGAAAATGTAGGTGCTACCTTTGTAATAAGATTAGACCTTACATTAAGGTCTGTTTTTTCATACAGGTCTCCAGGGATAGGCTTGTCAAGTGACTTAATAAAGTCAAGATCAGGAGAAGTGGCTAAGGTTAAAATGTAGCGTAAGACGGGGATATGTTTTTTGTCCATTTCACCTTCTAATGCAGCCATCGTCTGACCATCGTATTTCTCTTTTACATAGTCCAATAATGCCTTGCTTCTAGGCGTATCGTCCTTTTCTAGAAATTCTCTAACAAACTTTATAGAATTTTCCATCTTATCTTTACGATTCTCCTTGCCAGTTACTTCCTTGTTCATATAGTTCTTTATCTTTTGAACCTTGTTAGCTGTTTCAGGTGTAGGCTCATAGTTATTAGTATTATTACCAAAGAGGCCAGAAGGGCTTGGCTCTGCTTCTGCAGGTGCAGGAGCAGGAGCAGGAGCAGGAGCAAGCTGTTGTTCTTGTGCTGCCTTTAGAGCAGAAAGACGTGCGGAAGCGTTCGCAGCGGTTTGAGCACCAGCAGAGGGTAAGTTGGCATTTGGATCCCATGCATTATTCTCGGCTGCTGCAGCGGCTGCTGCTTGAAGCTGCGGTGCCCTCAATGCTTCAAGTCTATTGGCAGCAGATGCTGGGGCAACATAGGCTCCAGGAGTAGGGGGATTAAGAAGGGGCTGTCCAAGCACAGGAGCCGTCGCTAACGGGGCTAGAGGTGTAGGGGGTCTCAGAGCGGCACGCCCTGCTGCTAAATTAGCCAGTAATTGTTGTTGGGCAGTAGGAAGAGGTGCGGGGCTTTCACCAACAGGCTTGAGTACAGCACGCTGTGCTTCTATATTCGCTAGGAGGGCAGAACGAGCATTCGCTGGGGCTGCAAGTGCTGCGGCTTGGGCCCCTGCTTGGGCTGCTAGAGCAGGAGGCACGCCAGCGGCGGCTGCGGCTGCTTCAGCTGCTTGGGCAGCATTTGCAGAAGCAACATTGCCACCAGCTGCGAGGACAGCTGCTGCAGAACTATTCCCTGCAGAACTGCCAGAGGCGAGGGCAGCAGCATGTGCAGCTGCATTTGCAGCAGCGATAGGAGAACCACCAGCGGCAAGTACTGCATCTTGGGCAGCTCCTGCTGCCGCCGAAGAATTAGCAGCTGTGACAGCCGCTTGGGCTGCTACAGTAGCATTCCCACCAGCGGCAAGCACTGCTTGTTGAGCTGCCTGAGCAGCGGCAGCTGGTGCAGCTCTAGCTCTAAGCTTAGCCAGCCCTCCAGCTAAATTTGCCGGGCTGAGACGAAGCTGAGCAGGGCCTGCAGGGCTAGAAGCTGCGGCAGCAGAAGCTGCGGCAGCAGAAGCAGCAGCAGAAGCGGCAGAAGCAGCAGAAGCAGAAGTTCCACCAACAGCCAGAACAGCAGCATTTGCAGCTTGAGCTGCAGGCATAGGAGCAGAGGAACCTCCCTGGAGAAGGTTCAGAGCTTGTTCAAGCTCACCCATGGCAGCCCCTAACTGAGTAGCTTCCGTTGTATTCAGACGTCCTAAGCTATCTCTGATTCTATCTTTGAATGCCTCCACCCTTTTACGGATTTCTCCAAGTGTAGATGCATTTACATTAGGGTTTGCGGCTAATCCCCGTACCTTCAGAGTTAATTTCTGGGCTGTTTCTATCAGGGCTTTCACCTTGGCCGAAATAGTGGTAACAAGGGCATTAATACTTGTATTATTCAGACTTGCATATAACTGTTGCAGGGCATTTCCCTGGTTACCCCCTTGAGCAGCAGGAGCTACCGCCTGAGGGGCAGGTGCCGCCACCTGAGGGGCTGCAGGAGCAGGAGCAGGAGCAGGAGCAGTTCCATTAAATGCATTTCTCACGACAGGTTCAATACCATTAGTCATCATCTTCTGCTTTACTGCTGGAAGCGGTATACCCATCTTTAACATTTTCATGTACTTACTAAGATTTGCTGCTCCTGCTCCTGCCCCTGCTCCTGCGGCGGCGACAGGAGCCGCACCACCTAATGCAGCTAGAGCAGAAGCATCTAAAGTTCCCACCACACGATTCGGTTCAGGGCCACCAGCCTTCACCCGTCTAGCAGTTGCATTCCTTTTTGCATTGTTGAGATCTTTTTGTAGAGCATTTTTCTCAGGACCCGTTGCAGCATTAACCTTCCTCTGTAACCTAGCAATAGCTGCATTCTGTGCCGCACTTGCAAGAGCTGCCGCCATTCTATCTTAGCCTATACTTTAATCCATATCCTCCTCCAGCGACTCCTTCAGCCTCTTCACCAGGGGCACCACCGCCCTCTCCCAAGTATACTCGAGAACTTTCTTCCGTGCAGCCTCCCCGTGCTTCTTACGCAGATCCGCATCCAGGTACTTCTCCATCCCCAGGAACAGGTCATGGGCATCAATTGCGTGCACCTCGCCGCCCACAGGGGAGTAGACCGTCGGAAGGTAGTACCGATACTTCGGCTCGATCAGAACCGAGTTGTCCTCCTTGCAGAACTCCTTGAACCCACCCACATTTGGCACGACCTGCGGCACACCCACACCCATCCCCTCGAAGTTGCACAGTCCCCAGCCCTCGCCCTCCGCAGAGTTCACCCCCACATCAGCAATATTGTAAAACTTGTTAATCGCCTCATCCGTGAACGTCATGTCCTGGGACGTCAGCATCAGACGAGACATGAAACGGTCGACGCCGACGCCACGCAGCGAAAGCTCCCTGCGGAAGATGTCGAACAGCCACCACCCACCCTTATCACCCTTGTCGCAGATGCACAGCAGGCAGATATTCTGGTTAGGGTAGGCCACAATCAGCTCGACGAAGGCCATGATGAGCAGATCATATCTCTTTCTCGGCTGGTTCCTGTTCACATTCAGGAATAGGAAGGCATCCTCGGGAATCTGCAGCTCCTTCCTCACCTGGGCACGGTCGAGGGGCATGTAGGTCTCGGAATCGAAACCGTGCAGAAGAACATCAAGGGGGCGATTCACACCCTGATCCTTCAGGCACTTCTTCCAGAAGGGAGTGAAGGCGAAGATACGCTCGGCCTTCAGGTTCAGCATATCAATGAACATCTGGTTCTGACAGTTATACACCTGGTCACAGTAGATCCAGAGCTTGAACGTCTTAGGTGCACCAGACTTGTCGATCTCGGTGATGAACTTGCTGACTACGGACATGTCATTATAGATCATCACCACATCAGGGCTCAGCTTACGAATCACATCGGGCAGCACCGTGAAGCCGAACCCCTGCTCGAAGGGCCTCTCGAGAGAAGCGGCGTCAATGACGCGTACATTCGACGGGTAGGAGCGATAGCCAGGCTGAAACTGCTGCTGGGGGAACTTCTGAAAGCCGAAGTGGGTGATAGACAGCCAGGGGTTCTTGGCGAGCTCCTTGAGAATGCCCCAAGACACCTTACTGTAGCCGGTGTACTGCTGACAGTGAGTGGAGACGAGAAGGAACTTGAGCTTCTTCTGACTGCTTCCGCTTACTGTGGAAATACTTACGGAAGAAACAGGAGGAGCAGGAGCAGAAGTGTCCATTATGTGTTTCCTTTTACAGATATCCTTAGACCTTTACTCTGTGGCTCGACGCAAGACCAAGCACCCTTCTTGCCTCCCCAGACGCCCAGGCCTTCATCGAGGCCCATCCTACCATCAAACTCTTCCTGTACTCCTTGTACAAGTCCATCCTCTGCGAGAGGCCGTGCATGACTCTGGCCGCAGTAGGCCAGTCTGGAGATGTTGCAATAGGGATGAATCGTTTCAGAAAGGCCAGGTACTCTGTGGACCCTTCCTCTTCGACCACGATGGGTACAGAACCAGACTCTAAGGCCTCATACAAGCGAAAGGTCTCAAAGTTCACTCCACCAGGACACGGGACACAGAGACTTCTCTGGAGACTATCAACCACCTCCTCCTCTCCACACTTATCAGGACTATTCCATGTCTTCTGAAGCACACACTTATTTGGCTGAATACCCTTGAACGGCTGTAGCTTCATTGTTCTCCCACCATACTCGGCTCCAATGAAGGACCAGATCAGATCCTTCATGTGGCCTTGCTTCACGGAAATAGATGGACGCCAGTGATAGCCAAGGGGAATCGTCACAACCTTTGACAGAACAGTCAAGGGGATGTCCCTTCTGATATAATTACGTAGGACACCCTTGCATGTAGGCCAAGAATAGATATCAATAGGGTCCTTCCCATCTTCATCGCTGAGATGGATTAGGGTGAAGGCTGGCCATGTAGCTAGTAGCTCCTTTAACTTATCGCAATATGGACGCTGATAGAGAACAATGGGAACTTCGGTGTTTATATCGACTAACTTCTTACCGAGGAGTTCCTCTAACCACTGCTTTTCAAAGAGGGCATCGATGGTGTGAAAGACTACGGGATATGTCTTTGTTCCTGGAGTTGTTTCCGCGGGAGTTGGAGCGGGAACTGGTTCAGCAGGAGCGGGAGTGGGAGCCTTCGCTTCCATAGAAGCAGACGCCTTCGCTTCCATAAAAGCAGAAGCAGACGCATCCTCGAGAGCCTTCTTTAACGAAAACTCGCTTGACCCAGAGGCAGAAGCAGAAGCTGACGCAATCTCCTCCTGGCTAAATCTCTCCTCATTTCTCAAATCACTATCATATTCCTCCTTGCCAAAGCTATTGAAATTACTCTCGCTATACTTCGGATCAGTATCCTGGTAACATCCTGCAACAATCGGAATAGTAAAATAAATGTTCAACTCCTTATGAGAATTGCAGAGTAAATGATCTGCCGGTGCCCAGCAGCCACGTGCCTGAATCATATCACACAACTTCTTCGCACCTGACCGACGAAGGATGTAGGAATAGGCACAGAAATGAAAGTACCGAGAAGGCTCGGCACTAAACATGCTATTCTCTTTTACACGACCAATGCACTCATTCACGGGCTCAACCACGGATTTGAACCCCCCCTTATTCGGCGGTAGAATTCCTCCAAGGTACAGTACATCACAGTCCTCAGGCATTAGGCCCTTCTGATGAATATAGTTCAGCATGTCAGCAGTCTCAGGCTCAAGCACAGCATCATCCTCTAGGATCAGATACGACTGGATATCGGATTTATCGTTCACCAGCTTCATCCAGAGAGAGATATGACTCAGGGCACATGCAACTACACCCTTACTCCAATTAATACTCTTGCAGGAAGAAAACATCTTGACGATATCAGGTGTTAGGCGGAGCTTCCTCCCATCGATCGCAGGGAAACGAATTGCCTTATCAGAGAAGTTTCCTCTCGTCATACGGTCTGGGCGACGGTCCAAGTTTATTACCCATGTGCTATCAACACCCATTGCAATAGGATCATTCACAACGAAGAAGCCACGGTGTACGTAGAGGGATAGGCCCTTCAGAAAGGTGTGTCTGAGACTCGTGTGACAGTATACATCGCCCAGGGGGTGCCGAGCTATACCATGTCTCATCGAAAGGACAGATAGAATGCTCTGGTCATGACGATGACCCATGGGCTTGTTCGCTGCATCGACACCGGTCCACTTCTCGCCCACGATGATTTTTGGATTCTGCCCCAGGACCCATGCCTCATTAAAGAGACGGGTGGCAGTAGGATGTCCTGCAAGAAAGGCCATGGAACCTGCCCAAATCTGTTGACTATTCAGTTCAGCCTCAGTCAGCTTCATTTCCTCAACGAAGGACTTACTGCACATGTGACGATTGTCATGATTTACATCCTCGAGGACACAGATACCCTCCTCTTTCACACGGCGGAGCCACTTACTCGCCCATCTACAAAAGTACGCTCCCGTATCAAGGTATACTATAGGAAACCCAGCTTCCACAGAATCGCACGTCTCCTTGAGTACCCACAGTTTCCATAAGAAATGCTGAGGATTCCAACAGTCAGGGAAGTAAGAGATCTGGGGGAGGGAGAAGAGTTTGACAAAGGGGAAGGCTGTACGAATAGATTCCTTCTGAGCAGCAGAGACGTCAAAGAGATAGATATGGACTTGAATATTTGTTGACACGGCTTTCTGGGCAGCAATAGGGGGGAGCCAGTACTTTAACAGGGTGTCGACGAATCGACCATTGCACCCAGTGACGAAGACACTATTTCCGAGGTTTGACTTTACCTCGGACTTCATCGCGGACACGGACTTTACCTCGGACACGGCAACCTCTGAATTCGCCTCGGTCGAGGCCGAGGCAACCACGGACTTGCCCTGTGCACACTCTAAGATAGCTGCAGCCACCTTCTCTAACAGAGTAAACAGGGGCTTCTTGTCACGAATCAGCGGAGTATTCGCCATTTTCAACCAAAGCTCATCGTCCTCATCGACCCGACGAACCTCAGCGATGAGCTCAGCATCCGACTTTCCTCTAGCATCAATTACACCCTCCATAGTGAAGTCAAGCTCCACATCGGGAGCACCCCAATAAATGGGTACACATCCCGCCGCCTTCGCATGAAACAGTTTCTCTGTAACATATCCTGGGGAAGCCGCATTCTCGTACGCAATGCAGAACTTGTACTGGCGTAAGAACTCCACCTTCCTGGCCTCTCCCCCGCCTCCACCAAGTCCAGCGAACAGTTCTGAGCCCACCGTGTTATAGAGCTTTCCTGCAGAATCGACCTCCTTGTACTCGCAGAGTGTGCGAAAGGCACGATTGCGGATAGGCTGGCACGGATTAGACACGATAAAGGCACAGAACTTGTTCCGAGGAACAATCGGCGGAGGATCTATAGGGACAGGAATAGGATTCTGGATTTTCGCAGGGTCAGCACTAAACCAATCAATCTCGAGCATCCAGAGAGGAAGGCGGATGTAGCCCTCGGCCTCGCGTCTGAATCCCAGATTTAACACCGCTCCCGCAACAGGCCCCGTGTTCTCCCCCGTAAAATGAATCTTCGGGCAACTGTACGACTTCCAGCTGTCACCAAAGGGTCCAAAGATGAGTATATCGGGCGTCTCAGGCAGTTCAGATACTTCCACAGTATACGTGGGAAAGGTGGTCTGTAAGAGAAGAGTAAAGAAGTTATACTGCGGATTAAACTTCTCCCACATATCGGAAAAGCCGATACGTATCTTCTGTTTCGACACAGGTGTCACCACCGCACTCGCCATTTCTGCATGACATGCCTCCTTCCACCGCATCCGAAGAGATTCATTCAGGATGCCAAAGCGATGCAGAATACTCTTTCTCAGATGAAAGAGTTCCGTCTGACTGATCCATCCCCTCATCAGCCCCTTCGCTGCGTCAACACCTGCCAGAATATCATTGTTCGGGTAATACCCTTTTACTGCATATGGAAGTTCCTTCAGCAGTACCGAGTTGTGGACAACCGGTATACCACACCAGAGGGCATCGAGGATATAGGGACGAATATTCATGAACCTCGAATGGGCAAATAAGATTGTATTCTGCATGGATGGAATCTCAACAATCCTCTGACGACCCACGAAGGCAGACTCTATCGTCAGATCTCCTGTAACATTCGCCCAGACATTCTTCTGGAAGTACTCGGACTCCTTTAACACATCAGTATTGTGGATCAGGAGACGAGTACCCTGGACCTTGGTCTCGCGGTAAATGCAAATGGGTATCACGCAGCTGGAGGATGACGATGTATTCGTCTCGCAAATATGTACCGTAAAGGGCTTTCCCTCCTCATAGGACTGTAGCCAGATGGGAAGAGGTTTCTCCTTGCGATAGGCCTCAATAGCGATAGCAGACCACAGGAAGGGTAGGGCACGTACCGGCTTACGAGTAATGAGTTCCAGGTACTGAATATCATCTGCAGTTGCTAATTCCTCCTGTACCCACGTCTCGGCAATGCCTACCAAGTCCCTCTTTGGCAGAGGATAGGGGACAACACATGCTTCCATGTCATGGAACAGGGGAGCCTTACGGCAAATCCAGATGCAGGGGGCCAACCCTCTAAGCAGAGGACACAGCGTCACCTCAAGAATACGGTCAAACTGGCCGGCCACCACGTCGGTATGCCGTACACACGGCCAGGATGACCGTAAAGAGGTAATATCCTCCCACCATGTCTCCTCTCCAGTGTGGATAAAGCTACATGTGTCACCTAGATAAGAAAAGAGTTCTGCCAGAGCCAAAGATGTCTGGGAACTTCCACTACTGAACACCGAGTGCTGAAAGAACACGGTGATTCCTATCTTCATCTTATCTCTCGTAGATTGCTTACCCCCCTGTTTAGACGTACCTGGCTCCCGCAAAGTCCATCTGCCTTCGATCCGGGTCCTGTCAAGTATATTCTCGGCCAACGGCCTTGAGGTAGTCCATCCATTCCCTTATGACAGGCCAAGCAGTTTAGCCCATCCTCTCTGCACGTCAGGATTGTACGGAGAATGTCTCCACGTCAGTGCCTTCGCATGTGACTTGAATGTCTCTACATTCAGAGGCTCAGACAACATCCCCTCTAACACCTTCACACCCGCCGCAATATCAGAGTTGGGGTAATAGTATCCGTAGACCGACCAATCGCTGGCGTTGTGCAGGACGGGGTAACCACAATGAAAGTACTCGAGTACCATATAGTTGTATTCATTGTTCACCTGATGACAGATAGGTATCGCAGAGGGATAGGTGGTCATGAGATCAATGATACTTACCCTTCCTTCGAAGACAATTCGCTTGTCCCTCACCAGGTCAAACGAGTCTGCGAGAGAATTCATAAAGAAGGGAAGGACCTCAAGACGATTTCCATTTACGAGAACTATCTTCCCCTTCCAGGAAGGATTCTTCCTGTACCACGCCTCCAAGATACACAGGGGTACGAGAGATGTTTTCTGGAAGCTGATGTTTGGCTCGATCAGAAGGAAGATCTCTTCTCCTTTTACAGGAGCTGACCATTGAAAGGAACGTGAGCCGCCGGCAGTAAGAATACAGGGATCCCAGACGTAGGGGGCTATACATTTAGCATCTTTATCCAAAACCCTATTTATTGATCTCGCATAGTGCAAGTGTTGGGCGTAGTGGGGTGACACCCAGACATCATCAATATCTCCAATATAATGATGCACAAAATACATGCCAGGGTAGCACAGGGGGCTCTCGATATCAATATTCAAGATGTTACCGAGATATAGCTTGTAAATACGACTCCCACCCATACGTAAATACTGTTTTACAACGACGTCGATGCTCATGGCGATTTCAATGTAGACATCAACCCGAATGGCCGCAGTGACAAAGGACTCGATGGTAAGAAGTGTAACATCTGTCATATACACTGGGACAGATGCAGGCATTTCCTGTACTAGGAGGATGGGTATGTACCCCATTGATTGAAACATGCGATAGAGAATGTACACGTTTTGCATGAGACCATTGTTGAACATCGTGCTCATATTAATTGTAGAACTGCCGATCATTACCACAGATCTCTTTGCAGGGTGAAAGGGTGTTACTGATGTATTGCTTTCAGTATACTCAGTCATACCTGGTAACTTCTCCGGAATTGCCGTCATTACTACATATCCTTTCACACCTCCTTTAACCAACTGTATATCTATACAGCCGTACCTTCCAAACTACTTACACGGGCGTCGATACTCTTGACGGTTGTTTGCAGGGCAGCCACTGATGCCTGGAGTGAACTCACTAGACTCTGTAGACTTGTTACAGCAGCCTGTAGGGCTACTATGTTTGTCTGCATCGTCTGTTGTACTCCCTGACCTGAGATATTGGTCTGTACGTTTTGCAGCGGAACGATATTTGCAACAAAGGGTGAGCGAGTGTTTTGCATGTACTTTATACAAAGATGTTTACTTGAGACAGAGATACGCAGTTGACTTCTTCCCTCTTCAGGCCAAGGGCCAGGGGGCCAAAGACAAAACAAAAACATACACACCCAGTAAATGAGTTCGCTCATCCAGGTATCGAACTCAAATGCTATCGTCTATATATCCTCAACACCATTCTTCGGACAGCTTGTCACAGTTCGTGATATAAGCGGTAAACGATCATTGAGTAATACAATAACAGTAAGTACGGTCGGCATCAACTTTGCCGACGGGACCTTTGCAAAAACGATTGATACACCCTATGCGACGATCACCGTCGACTCTTCTGCAAAGGTGGTTCATCAATTCCCTTTTACATACTCTGCACCACAGGATGCCCAAGGTCTGACTACGGAGTCTTATCTCACTGTTACAGGGCCTACCCGTATTTATGACTCCCTATTTACCTATACTTCCATATCAAGCTTCGGAAACATTGAAGCGAATGCAATCTATGTGGGCGATACAGTGAATTCGATTGCCACCCGCTCGACCCTAGTTTCGACGGTTGACGGGCTCGGCCACTTTTATACAAGCAGTATTTTAATTCCTATCGATAGTCTACAGTCAAACGGGTATATCATACGATCGAACCTTATATCGACTGTTGATAACCTTGGAAAATACTACATCTCTGTTGCCACCCTCCAGTCCACGATAGACGGCCTCGCTACATATAAGTATGTCTCTACTGTAAGTCTTGCCTCTACAGTACAGTCTCTCTCCACATCTTACATTGTGAACTCAAATCTAGCGTCAACGATTGACGGTCTAGGTAGCTTCTGCTATGTGTCGAAAGCCGACTTTCTCTCTACTGCCGCTGACTTTCGTGGAGGATACATTCGTGATTCTAGTTATCAGTCCACTATCGCAGGCTTAGCAGCAACAAAATATATATGCACGAGTCAATTAGGATCAACAATCGATGGTCTTGGCTTAACCTATATCTCCAGTGGATCGCTTATTTCTACAACACTCGGCCTAATGAACTCGCACCTACCTGGATTCTCAACTCTCTATGTATCAAGTACTCAAGGTGTAGGACAGACCTATATCTCTTCTGCCTGCCTCGTATCAACCGTTGTCGGTCTAACAGCATGGAATGCCTCGAATCTCAAGTCGACAGTCGATGGTCTAGGCACATCACGCTATGTTTCTACTTCTGAACTCACGTCGACTATTGCAGGGCTGGGTCAGATTTATATTTCTACCACAGTCCTCTATTCCACGGTAGGAGGCCTCTTCAATTCTAACTATACACAGTCCTTCATCTCTACTGTGAATACTCTCGGCTACGGTTCAAATGGCTACTTGTCGACGACCACTATGATTCCTACAGCTTCATCGATTATTGGCTACGAGGCGGTACAGATGAGATCGACGGTCGCTGGTGCAGGTACCCCCTATCTGTCAACCACCCAGCTCTTCTCCACCGTAGGAGGACTGTGTAATATCTATGCTACAATTCCTGTGTTCCTATCTACCTTTGACGGCGAATCATACTACAATACATCAAATGTGGTCTCAACCGTTCAAGGGCTAGGGAGCCTGAAAGATCCATACATATCTACAACCCAACTCTTTTCTACAGTGAGCAACGTACTGGTTATTGATAGCAATCTATTTTTCCAGACGATGACGAATCTTGCATCGGCATCATACTTTTCCACGGCATCTCTCTTCTCTACCGTCCAAGGGCTCTGTAACATCTATGCTACTCCATTCAATCTTATTTCCACGGTCGCAGGAATCGCCGATTTTGACACAGCGGTTCTGGTATCAACGGTCTGTGGACTGGGTTCTACTACAACATACGTGTCTAGCACCCAACTCTTTTCCACAGTGAGCAATGTTACAGTGATTGATGATCTCCTCTTCTACCAAACGATAAACACACTTGGTTCAGCACCCTATTCATATGTTTCTACAACTTCATTATTCTCTACTGTAGAGGGACTCAGTGACATATATATCGTTGGTTCAAATCTCACGTCAAGTGTTGGTACGATCGCAGCCTTTAACTCAGATAGCCTCGTATCGACAATGGTTGGAATGGGAAACAGTTCCTATATATCAACACCTCAACTCCTATCCACTGTTTCAAATGTAATGGACGCAGATCAATTATATTATTCCATTGTTCTTCCTAGCCTGGGCTCACCCCCCTTTAACTATATTTCCACAGTATCCTTATCATCTACCATAGTAGGCTTGAACGCTGCAACAACCTCTAACGGATTTAACTATATTATGACATTTAACTATGTCATGGGAAAACATGTTGCGTCAACCATTGCCCAGGTAAAACTTGATTTTGATACTAGTCTCTTATCGACCAATAGAGGCCTCAGATATATTGGACAACCCCCAGACCTGGGCGGACCACCTGTCCTAGGAAGTGAACAAAGTTTATTCTGGGCCTATGAATTTATGTCATCGATCGTGGCTATAAATGCCATTGATGCAAATCTCTATTACACGACTACGAATAAGCTAGGAAACATTTATGTGAGCACCCAATCACTTAATTCAACTGTAGATGGACTTATTGCATTCAGCTTTTTAACCGTCAACAATGAGGTTGCCCAACTTGCCTCGACAATGACTGGTCTCAAGGCATCGAATGCCACCGTTGTTGGAAACTACATGAATTATTTAGTGAGTGGTGGTATTATTCTAAATACTGATTTCATTGCCACGGTATCGAGCGTAAAGGGATCGAATACTGCATATCATGTCAATCTTGTCAATACTCTGGGATCATCTCCATATTCATACATCTCTACCCCCTCCCTTGTCTCCACCGTCCAAGGACTAGCTAGTCTATATGCTACAGTCTCTGCCACAGCCTCGACCGTATCGAATCTTTCCAATTATAATGCATCAACTCTCGTCTCAAGCGTCTGCGGCCTGGGGAATAGTTCTTATGTGTCTAGTACCCAACTCTTTTCCGCGGTATCGACGGTCTCTGGCCTGAATCTTGCGGCCACCTCGTCTACCATTGTAGGGCTGGGTTCCTCACGATATATTTCGACTGCATCTATGGCTTCCACGATTCAAGGTATAGCCAATACCTATATTTCTTCCCCAGCACTCGTCTCGAATGTATCAACATACCTTGGTTCTCAACGATACACCAATGATCAGCTAACGTCTAGTATAGCCAACCTGGGTACAAAGGGATATGTGTCTACCGCGTCGATGCTCTCAACTGTCGCTGGCCTCGGATCTTTCTATATCTCGACCCCTCAGCTCGTATCAACCGTCGTCGGTTTACCGAATACTTATATGAATACAACGACTATTCCTGCAACTACAGCATCCATACTAGCCGTCTTGCTTGTATCAACACTTGTCTCTACAACGGTCGGTCTCGGTAGTCTAGGCTATATCTCTAGTCAAGATAATCCTGATAATTACACCGTCATTTCAAAGGAATCTGCAATACTTAAGGCGGCAACTGCACAGTTCATTGCTTCTCTCGGCAGTACTCCTGCCACAGCCTATTCCAATTTTACGATTCCCAAGGCGAGTTCTACTACTCTCTTTCTCTATCAGTCCAATGCGATTGTCCCTTCGTCGAATATTACCGTGCTCGGCGATGGAATTCAAACTGCAGATATCTACTGTACGCAAAGAATTACAGCGTCAACTGACTTTCGGGCAAAGGCCTTCTATTGTGATGGAACCAAGTTAAATACTAGCTCAGACAGACGCTTGAAGTTCGATATTGTTCCACTGTCGAATGCACTACCCTCTTTAACAGATATTAAGGGAACATCCTACAGACTTATTGATGACCCAGAGAGAAAGTTGCTTGGCTTTCTTGCTCAGGATGTGGAACTCGTGTACCCTGAACTCGTGTTTCAGTATACTGAACACAAGAGTATAAAATACGATTCCATTGGTGTCATTCTTCTGGAAGCAATCAAGGAGTTAAATTGCGAGTGTGATGAAATGCTTGCAAGTCTTTCGGCTCCCTATAATAAAGGAGTATGACCACCTACGCCTCATTCCTACTAAGTAATCTCACTCTTACTCCTGCCCTATATTCCTCCACGATTACTCTACGTGTACCTTTGACGGCGACTTCTGCATTGCTTTCAACCATACCCGGTACAAGCTTTATTGATGGTACAACAAGTATTAGTACCACAGGATATGTAACAGTCTGTTTGAATTCTAATGATCCCGCATTCTGGAATATTCAGGATACCTTTCCTTATTCAAATTATGCAGATCTCGAGAGGTTGACAACCTCTGCACTTGGAGTTCGATCGACCATGTATGTAGGAGGACATCTCGATATTACTGGTTATGTGTCAACGTTCAGTACGATGTATACCAACTGTAATTATACCGAGAAAGGAAAAATCATTCCCACGAGAAACTTACTCATATCAACTGTCAATGGCTTGGCTTCCTTTGGGTATATCTCTTCTGGACCCTACGCCACTGTCTCTACGATGGCTGGTCTTGGATCTATCTGTACAGCCACGACCTACATCTCCACAGGTGGTCTAGCCTCGACCGTGAATGGCCTAGGACCTCTCTACGTATCCTATGCCTCTCTTACATCTACTATTTCGGGATTTACGACATTTATTCGCATGAGTAATCTAACCTCCACCGTCAATGGACTCGGATCTTTCTATATATCAACTCCAGGAGTTATATCAACTATTGGGGGCATATCAACACTATATACTCCATTTAGCTCGAACATCTCTACCGTATCTTCTCTCATTGCCATGGAAGGGCTTTCTCTCGCATCGACTGTTAGCAGTCTCGGTGCATTTTACATTTCTACTCCAGCACTCACGTCTACCGTGAATGGGCTAGGCAACTTCTATTTTTCTTCCGCCTATGCGAATTCCTTTATTAGCTCAGCAGATTACACATATTCCCGAGATCTACTCTCCACCATGTATGCCAGGCTAGGTTCTGGCCAGAATGGCTATATGTCGACGCCTCAACTCTTCTCGAGTGTAACAGGCATTCAACTCTACACTCCCCAACCTCTGGCATCCAATGTACGGGCATTGGGATATGTCTCGACGCTCGATCTCTTCTCGACGATCACAGGCCTGAGTCCTCTCTTTGTCTCATCGTTGACCCTGCAAAGTACGGTCGATTCTCTTCAGTTAAAGGGAGGGTCTCTTTTGACATCAACCTATAACGGCTTAGGAACGGCGGGCTACATTTCCATGCCCAGCGTTGTATCGACGGTAACCTCTCTGTCTAATCTGTATTCCTCAAATCTGACATCTACGTATGTCAATATAGGGCGTGTCTATATGTCGACGGGACAAATTGTGTCTACTGTTCAGGGGTTGGGTTCACCGAAATATATTTCCACTGCATCTCTCACGAGTACGAGTCTTGGATATATAAACTATGTGCTCCTCAATATTGTGAAACAGGCTGGGCAGAACTATGTAAGCACATCTGGTTTCGTATCGACGACGACGGGCCTTCTGGGCACCTTCTGCAATCAACTCACCTCGACCGTGAATGGGCTGGGTATAAAATATATGTCGACGGGCCATTTTACATCCACGGTGGCTGGCTTGGCCACCCCTAACTACGTCTCTATTGGATCCCTGGTAAGCAGTTCCATCCAGTATTCCAATTATGAGAATCTACAGTTACAGGCAATGGTAAATACTCCAAGTAATTATGTAAGCACCATAGGCCTTGTATCGACAACCACAGGCCTTATAGGTACTTTCTCGAATAAGCTCATTTCGACAGTAACGGGCATAGGTCTAGTGAGAAATGGACGTGGTGCAGTAACAACGGGCCAGCTTGCCTCGACAGTCAATGGCCTGGGAACGTCTACATATATCTCTATTGCATCTCTCGTTAGTTCATCCCTATACTATGTCAACTATGAAAATATTGAATTGCAGAAATTCGTAAAGACTTCTGGTAGTAATGTGTATACTGGCTATATAAGTACTACAGGTATTGTAAAATTTACTACAGGATTCTTAAATGAGTATATTGGCTTTTTTATGTCTACACTCTATGGATTAAAAGATACATCATATATTTCTACTCCTCAGCTTTTTTCGACAGTAAACGGACTTTCTTCACCAACCTATATTTCGACTCCACATCTAACGAGTACTACATTTGGATACAGTAATATTGGTAAACGGCAGCTCATCGATATGATCACCAATATTGGACAAACCTATATCAGTCGTGGTGGTCTGATGTCTACAACCACAGGCTTACTTGCTGATTATAGCAATTGCTTTCTTTCTACAATTGATGGACTCGGCACCACTTCCTATATTTCTACAGGCGATCTTGTCAGTACAGTTCTGGGCGTTGAGGTACCCCCTATTCCCTTACCCACATTTATTGCGATTCTTTCTAACCTGGTAAGCGATAATTATTCCCAGCTTTCGGGCCAACTTACTGTGAACTCGAATATGATTATAGCTACGTATTTTCCTGCTTCAGGCTATGCGAGTACAACGTCTGGATATCTCTCCAATTTCAGCACTGGTCTTACCTCAACGGCGGTTGGCCTGGGAACATCTGGCTTTCTTTCTTCAGCCCAGATTGTCTCGACGGTGAATGGCCTAGCCTTCGTCTCTTACATCTCTACCGCATCTCTCTTGAGTACAACGGCGGGGCTCCAAGCAAACCAGCTAAGACAACTCCAGGGATTTGTCAGTACTCCGCAGGTATACATTAGTACACCAACTCTTGCCTCAACTAGTACAGGTATGCTAAGCAATTTCGGCGTCCAGCTGATCTCTACCACGGCTGGCCTAGGATCCACCTACATCTCTACTCCCTATCTTGTTTCGACGGTCCAGGGACTAGGTCTATGCAATGTATCTACTGGATCAATGGCCAGTACGATAACCTCTCTTACCGCATCCTACGCACTTTCGTCGATCACACTGTTCGAGAACAACCTTAGTAATTATATTAGCACGTCTGGTCTCGTATCCACTGTTGTTGGTCTATCCAATATATACGCTTCTGGATCTAATCTACAATCTACGTTCGCAGGCCTCAGTAATATAGGATATATCACATCGAACAATGTGGCTTCAACCATAACAGGATTAAGTATACAGCAGAGCAATGCACTCCCCCTTCTTACATCAACGGTGGCAGGACTTGGTCAGATCTATTTTTCTACTCTCACTCAACCTCTTGCTGATTCACCCGCCTTATGTAATGCTGTAGCTTATTTTGGGGGAGGATATATTAATACTCTTGCTGCAGTTCCTAATGGATACGTCTATAGCGATTCTGATACAATTCTAAAGACAACAAACTTTTATGAAACTGCAAAGCTATCCTACTCTGGCCAAGCGATAACTGTTACCAATACAATTTTTGCAAATATAGTTCGTAGCATAGGCTTTAGTGCAACAATTGGAAGTGGTCAATATTTTACCATTAGTTCAGACAGTAACTTGAAACAAGATATTGTACCGCTCTCTCCTTCGGAGTCACTTGATCAAGTGATGTCGATGCGTGGAGTATCGTATAAGATGATTGGTGACTCCACCCCATATATAGGATGTATTGCTCAAGAAGTCGAGGAAGTCTTTCCTGAAGTAATCACGACCCATACAGGCGAGAGTAATTTGAAAGCCATGAAATATGAATTTCTTCTTGCCCCGCTAGTAGAATCAGTAAAAGAATTGTCCCATATTCATAGCACGCTTAAGTATTTTGTTCGAAAAAATCAAGGGAACATACAATAGTATGGCTACACACCTGATCGACACGACAGGGTGTAATAGTGATTATGTCGTAAGTCTTTCTATACCCCATACCACAGGAACATTTTTAACCGTTCTCACCATACAGGATAGTGGATTAAATGCTTCCTTTTTTGCATCAAACTCCATCGTCATATCGACAACATCCGGCTATTCCTTTTACGGTGGTGGAAACTCTGAATATATCCGACGCTCAGGGGATTCTCTCACCTTTGCCTCGATGACTTCGAACTGGGTCCTCATCAATACCTACGCCTATTCAGCCGCAGGGTATGCCTTTCTTTCTACGGTGTCTACGACGAACTTCTTTGGCGTAGGGGCTGCTTCTCTTAGCACAGTTATTATTCAAGGTATTCTTTCCAATACTGGCCCTACCGATGAGCAGAATATACCTAGTGTTAAGGGTATCCCTGTTACAAGTCAAAGTAATCTCTTCTCTACGGTGGTAGGTCTGGGTTCTCTGGGGTATTTCAGTTCTATACCTGCAATGATGTCCACATTTACCTCGACAGTGGAGGGGCTGAGTGGATATTCTATTGGATATATTTCGTCGACCCAGTTTCGATCGACAGTTGCTGGTCTCGGGCCCACCTATGTATCAACAGGTGCACTTACGTCGACCATGGCTGGGCTAGGCTTACTCTATGTGTCGAGTAAGAGTTTGGTCTCCACTGTTGCTGGCATGGGCACGGCGGGCTACATCTCTGCTACCCAGATTGTTTCTACTGTCCAAGGGCTTGGAACCTTTGGCTATATATCCACACCCCAGGTGGTCTCTACAGTGAATTGGGCAATGTCAGTTACAGCGTCAAATAATGCATCGACCTTCATTAATCTGGGACTTCTGTATATCTCTACCCCCTCGCTCGTATCTACGGTAATTGGAGCATCAAATTACTATATTAATTCCAACCACTTTACATCGAGTATCTATGGAGTTACTGCCTATTTTAGTATACCCATAGTCTCCACTGTTGCGGGACTTGGATCGGCTGGATATATTTCGACCTATTCTCTGTACTCCACGGTTGGAGGGGTTATCGCCGATAATCAATCGAACGTGTCATATACGATCAGTAGCCTTGGATTACTATATGTTTCTTCTCTCTCTCTTCAATCCACCGTGGCAGGGCTAGGATTAGGGTTTGTTTCCCTTCCACACCTTACGTCGACCACAGCAGGTGCCCTCGAGCGATCGCAGAGTAATATGAATAGCACGGTAGCGGGTCTGGGCCAAACGTATACCTCTACACTTCAGTTCTTCTCTACGGCGGTAGGCTTATCTAATGTGGCAGCGGTGGCGTTGCCCTCTACTCTTGATGGACTCGGTATAACCTATATCTCATCACTCACTCTCCAGTCGACAGTGGGTGGACTTGGGCAGATCTACGTGTCTATCGATCAATTGATATCGACATCATCGAACGTCTTGGCTGGTATCGCTGTTTCACTGCCGTCTACTCTTGATGGCCTCGGATCGGTTGGCTACATCTCCTTTGCACAAACCATATCGACGGTGAGTACTATTGCCACATTTAATCAATCGACCCTGATTTCCACTGTAAACGGTCTGGGGCAACCCTATGTCTCCACTCTCACCCTGCAATCAACGGTTGCGGGTCTGGGGCAGTTATATATTTCTCTTGATCAACTGACCTCGACTACGTCGAATGTACTTTCTCTAGGAAAGAGTTATGTGCAGTCGACCTTTGCCGGCCTTGGTACAGCTGGATTTATTTCTTACCCCCAGACACTGTCGACCGTTATCGGATTCTGTAATCTAAATCGGTCGAATCTGATCTCGACGGTGGATACCATTGGTCCTCTCTATATCTCTTCTCTCAGCCTCCAATCGACGGTGGCGGGTCTGGGAACCTTTGGCTATGTCTCTCTCTCCCAGCTGACCTCGACCACCTATAGCATTACCAAGCTAGCCTCTGACTATATTCTATCGACCTTCTTGGGTATGAGTAATGTGGGATATGTATCTATCTCTGAACTCAGCTCTACCTTGACTGGGCTCAGAGAGATGGATGTCCGTGATTTCATCTCTGCAGTGAATAGTTTTGGTCAGACGTATATCTCTTCGCTCAGCCTGCAATCAACGGTGGCTGGTCTGGGAACCTTTGGCTATGTTTCGACAACATGGATTGCCTCGACCACAGATGGTCTTACCTTGGCCCAGTCGAATACGATTTTTGCTAATGTTGCTGGCCTGGGGAGTAAGACCTTTATTTCTACTTCACAGCTAGTATCTACTGTTGCGGGCATTCACTCGAACACTGATGTTACTGACACGTCGACAGTGAAAACCTTTGGCAGAAACTATATTTCGAGTCTATCGCTCCAGTCGACAGTTACAGGTCTGGGGACGATGAACTTCGTCACCCCTGCTCAGGCGACTGCTGCATCTGATCTAGTACACGACGATCGCTTTATCGTAAATCCCACTCTTGATCCAACAGGATTTTCTAATCTCGATGATAAGGTGAGTAGGCTTGTTGTGGGTAAATTCCTGACCATACCCCAGGCGTTGTCGACGACCTCTAACTTTAACGTAACCTATAGGTTGAACCTTGTTTCGACGGTGAATACCCTTGACTCGTTTTATATTAAAACAGGCCTTACGTCAACTGTTGTTGGCTTAGGAACGTATGGATATTTATCGGTTCCTGATATGATCTCTACAGTGTCGACCATGATAGGAGGATCGTCAAATGCTATCCAATCGACCTTTACGGGACTGGCAACGGCTGGATATATCTCTATGTCTCAACTGGCCTCAACGACTGAGGGAGTATTTTCCAATGCTCCCTTCTTCGGTTCAACGGTGGCTGGCCTTGGTTCACTGTATATCTCTTCTCTCTCCCTCCAATCGACCGTAGGAGGTCTCAGTAATTATTATGTGACCACGAGTCAACTCGTTTCTACCACCCTTGGTCTATCGAATCCGACGAGCATCCCACCCTCGATGTTCAGTTCGGTCGCTGGCCTGGGGGGGACCTATGTTTCTTCTCTTTCTCTTCAATCGACGGTGGCTGGCCTAGGGGCGACGTATGTGTATAAACCTAATCTTATTTCTACTGTGACAGGTCTAGGTAGCTACGGATACCTTTCTACTCCGTATCTGGTATCAACGTTCGTCGGATATTCTAATCCAATGCCACAGATTATCAGCACTACTGCTGGATTAGGCAACTACTATATCAGCACTCCAACAGGAACTATTATCTTTCCTGATCAATACAGAACGCAGACAAAGTATATGGGGAAGTCAGTTACTGCAATTGCTTATTCGCCATCATACTTATTTTTTGCTGATGCAACAACTATTTACAAGTCTGCCTATTCTCCTATAACAGCCACTGTATTTGCGTCGCTTGCCAATGTAACTGATATGGTGTGTGATAGTACATATGTATATGTCTCGTATGGAAATAAGATTGTCTCTTATGTAATTTCTTCAGGCTCGGGTCCTACTGATATCGCAAACTCGGGCAATACTGCGGGATTTGCGAATTCTTCAGATTCGAATGTTGCATCCTCTGTGGGCAACGTTAGTTTTCGGTCGATTCAAGGAATGTGCATTGATAAAGGGTATTCGAATCTATATGTCTGCGATACGGGAAACAATCTCATTCGTCGTGTGCAACTGAGCCCTCTGAGCGTAACAACGATTGCCACGGTAAGCCAACCCTTCTCGATTATTGTTGATCCTCCCAGTCAATATATCTACGTGTCAGGTGCTGCAGGGATAACAAAGATATCTTTGTTCCAGTCGAACGGTACTCTCCTTACCACACAGGGAGCGTATTCTCAAGGTATGTGCATTGATCAGTCTGGTACTCTCGCCTATGTTACGTCTCAGCTATACAGTTATGTGATCGAAGTGAATCTATCGAATGGAATAGTAAATACTATAGGAGGAACGTCAGGCAATCCAGGCTTACTTGATGGAACAACGTCTCTCTTTTACTCTCCACAGGGTATAACATACAACCCTGGAGATACCTGTATATATGTTGCTGATACTGGAAATATGGCAATTCGTCAAATTGCGAGTAAGATTTATTATTCTACCATCCAGGGAATGCTTTCTAGGGGCTATTCTTCAAATGTTTTGATGAAGGTTCCTTCTGGGGGTACCTCGGGCCAATTTATTACAGCATCCTCTCTTCAACTCTGGCTCGATGCAGCTGATCCGTATGCAACTGGAACTGCTCCAGCAAACGGGACGCTCCTGACCATATGGAATGATAAATCGGGTAATTCGAATCATGCGATACCAGTGAATACTCCCTTATACTCTAATGGATATATTCAACTTCTTCCAAATTCCTATTTTGTGTCTCCCTATGTTATGAATTCTAGCCAACATCACATCTTTATTGTGTGCCAGTATCAAACAAGTGGCACCTTTCAGATTAATCTTCTTTCAGGCATGTCAAATGATTGCATCCAAGTGTATATTTATAATAATACTCTTGTGCTGGGGTCTCCCTACAGTAGCCAGAACCGTGCAACAGTAAGTCCTTCTATTCCCTTTGTTGTAGAAATAAAAACAACTGCATCGAATTCAACCATATCTATAAATAATGGGACTGCTGTTACAGGTGGAGGATATCCGTATGGAATATCTCGGACCCAGATTGGAGGCAGTACAGTAAGTATGTATGTATGTGAAGTGTTGATGTATAATAAAATCATGTCAGGGTTGACTGTTTATTCGCGATTAAATACAAAATGGATATCACCTGCAACTGGTGTTTCTGGTACGGTTACTGCAGTGAATGCCTCAAATGCTATAATAACTACATCAAATGCTGCCCTAGTTACTAATAATGCAGCCAACGCAACTTTAGTAAGGCAGACAGGAATTACTCTTTGGTTGGATGGTGCAGATCCGAATGGAACAGGTGTACTCCCAGCAGTCGGTTCAGCGATTACAACCTGGGTAGATAAGTCTGGATATGGAAACAATGCTCTAGGTTCAGGTTTTGTATCATCCAATGGAATCATCTTTAATGGGGCTGATTTTTTTAATACCCCTGTTGCAACGAATATTTTAAATACATACATCTATATAGTATTTTCAAATTCACGTCTTGCTTCAACTACACCTCTTATAGGTGTATCAGAAGGATTTAATGTTGGCTATGAACTTCTCTTAACTCAGGATAAACCCACTATGCAAATGTCATATTATCCTGCGTCTGGAACAACATATTTTACTACAAATGTTTTGCCGTATCCTTTTGCGGACCAACAATTTTTTAGATTAGCCAGGGGTCTACGCATTATTAATGTGCCAGCAACTTCAACATGGCCTAAACCTGGATTAAAACTTTTCGTAACTGATTTCGGTCAACCTTGTTATTATGCCTACAATATTGAAAATCCAATTGGAAACCCATATATATTTTATGAAAATAGTACCTTTAATCCACGATTCGGTATTACCTTAACACTTCCACAAAATATAATTGGTTTACCATTAGGTTATGTTGTGCAAACCGATACATCTCAGGAATATCTTATAGTTGCAAATTATACTAGTAATACTAAATCTCATGTTTCTATTCAGATTCGAAGTTATGCGTATGGTATTACAGCTGGTCCTTCAGATTTAGATACTTTTGTTTTTCTGGTTGCAAGATTTGGTGGTTCAGGAAATTATATAACAACTGTTACTATGACTAGAGACTCAAGTTCAACATATTATACCGACTTTTCTAGTTCCTACTGTCAAAATGTTGAAAATGACCCTGACAAAAATTTAAATGGTTCCGAACACATTGTATATAATCCTGTTACAGGATATTATTATTATACTAACACATATACTATATGGGAAATGCACAGTCTATTGACCAGTGATACGCATACTAAAATTGCAGGGAATGGTACAGCCGGTTTTGCAAATGGCGGTGGAACGAATGCAATATTTAATTATGCATCAGGTATAACAGTTGATTTAGATGGAAACCTTTATGTAGCTGATAGATTGAATGGTAGGATAAGAAGGATAGATATTGACAGCTTGGAGGTTACGACTCTTCCTGGTCGTTATGCAGGAGTATTTGATATAACATATAATAAAAGAAATGGTATTGAATATCTATATATAAGTGCTCATGGAAATACAAGTGAAACTTACAATGCCAGTAAAGTTATAGAAATAGCTTTAAATAATCCAGTAAATCTTAATAAGGTTGTAATCTCATCTAATGCTATAACTTCTACAAATACTATAATTAATGCCAATTATATTGGCGGTTCCGTATCAGCTAGTAATTATTATTATGGGTCAAAAATAATTAATCCTACAGCTTTAGCAGTGGGTGCCGATGGCTATCCTGAATATGGCACCCCAGGTACATATCAAGTCGGCTTATATTATAATCCTTCACCTATATATTTGATTGGCTCTATACAAGAAGTAATTATCTATACTTCTCCAACTCCTCTAGCATCGTTATTATACAACAGTTCCATTATGACCTACTTATATAACAAATGGAATAGGAGCTCTCCATCATATATTCCTCCATATGTTATACCATATCTTCCCCTCCCCCTACAAACTGCACCAGCCTCAGGCGTAATCATAACCCTAGGTACCTCTTCAGGTACGACCACAACAAACAATATTAGTTTTTCTGGTTCTATACTTTCAATGGGCACCAATCTCTACGCTGGAAATATAACAGCGAACGGTTTAACCGCAGCCACTTTTTACGGAGATGGCTCTGGGGTTACTAGTATTTCTGATAGACGGTTAAAGGAAGACATCCGTCCTATCATGAATGCATTAGATAAGGTGAGTTCCATGCAAGCAGTAAGGTACCGTCTCTACAAGGACCCGTCGCACGTATGGATCGGCTACATTGCCCAGGATCTCGAAGTGATTCTCCCAGAAGTGGTGAGAACAGATGAACAGGGGTGGAAGTCAATTCAGTATGCAAATCTACCCGCACTCATCATTGAGGCCGTCAAAGAACTCAATGAAAAATACGCACGCATCAAGTACCTCCTGTCTACCTCGACCTAGCCACTTCGTGGCGTCGTCCTCTAGCAAAAAGGGTAAAGACCATCTAAACCATATATATGGTCTACGATAGATGGCTTCGACGCCGAAGTATTATCGACCCTTCTATCTATCCGATTCCGAAGAATCGGATGCATCGGCGGATGATTCAGAGGCAGAGTCCCAGCTCAGCGACGAAGTACAAGACTTACCAGACTACGTCTCCTTCGCCCAGGGTCTCTTTCGTGCCGCCGGTCCTCCCTTCCAAACCGAAGACAAAGAAATCTCCTATGCCATCAATGCACTCGACAGACGTACGGTATTCGGCCCCATGGTGGAAGGACAGGACGGCTATGACCTAGTGACAACAAACCAACAAGTCGATAACGTCATCGTTCTCCAATCCCTCGATCGAGACAAGCTCATCTATCCCCAACCGATCAACTGCCAACTCATGTTACCGAGGACCTATACGAACGTCACCCGCTTCGAAATCGCCGATATTAGCTTCGTCGCATCCTTCTTCTATTTCCGTGCCGACAAGTACAATATCTCTCTTCTCTTCAAGGAATCTGATCGCGTCACCTTCTCCAAGTCCTTGCTCAACCCAACTGTAGTATCGCCTGAACTCGACCTCACCATAAACATCCGTGAAGGAACATATACGATTGATACTATCTTAGGGGAAATCTCCACCCAATTTAATACACCCCCTCTCTTCTACGATTTCATCAACGGTTACTCAGATTTCTATAAACTATTTAACAATGCAGGAGATTATTCCCTGATCTTCAATTATCCCGGTGATTATTACTATGACGCCGTGAGCAGGGTCTACGTTGCAAATCCAACCATAGAGCAAATCATATCGTATTATTTTCAACAGAGATACGCCCTCCCCACGACAGCAAACAGTATCTATACCGATCTCCAGACAAAGGTCGCCTATTACTACCCCGTCGTAAAGGAACTCCTTCTCGATACCATATATAAGACCCAGTATAACCCACAACTCACCTATGCTGGCACCCCCCTCACTGCATCAAATAAGACTCAACTCCTCTACAGTTTCGCCGGTCTCGATGATCCTATTATGTCCGATATTGTCACTTCGCCCGCAAATATTACCGTCCTGGAAGCCTATCGTCTTGCCCATACCTTTCGGTACTATCCCGTGAATAAATACACCTGTACCTACTCGACCCAGACAAACTACGTGTGCATCCAATCCACCAGTCTGAATACCTCTCTCACCAGCCTTCTCAATGTGACCTATAGTAACTTCCTGGCTATTCAGATTCAACGTGCAGGAATATCCCTACCCACCTTTAACAGTTCAGCAAGTCAAATCACAGCATACAAATCCATCTTATTCGATATGAATTCCATCTTTCAGAGCAACCTTGCCTATATCTTTGGCGTAAACTACGGGCAATATGCCGACACCTACTTCCTCACCTTTTCCAACGTGGTTCTGCTCAAGAATGGCCTATACGCATCGAACGTTGTGTATGACTACAATCAACGTGTAAGTCCCTCTATCACATCAAACATACAGGGCTTCTTTGTTCAATCTAATACAGCCTACTGGCAAAATATGTACAATCTCACGAGTGGAAATCAGGTGCACCCCAACACCTATATTGATTCGAATTTTGAACTAAATGTCTATAACATTAAAACTCTCAGCTCCGACTTGCGTAACTTATTCCAGGATGCTAACGGTAATATATACGTGAACCCTGTCGAGCATTCCAGCGATATTATTCTCACGATCAATGCTGGTGCATACACCATTCTGCCCCTCAAGTCAAGCTTCCGCCAGACGGCACAGATCGAGGTCCTCCCCCGTCCATCCATCTATCTCTACCCAGAGTGGGTTTCAGCAAATATAGACGTCATCGGAAATAATCAATATATCTTCACGGGGCCGAGCTACAGTTTCGGCTTTCCCACAGGCATTGATTCCAATGCCATTGGATCGAATATTTCCTATGTCCTAGATCCACCCCTGTCCAATCTGGGTAGCGTCCCCACCATTAACAGTCCTCAGTCAAATATAGGAAGTATAACTACCATTGATCTTACTCCTCTCTCTCTCAACACGCTCACGATTCAGGCTACCCCCTACGGTGCCTATTACACCTTTCTTACTCCACCACATAACCCTACGACGGGAAGTATATATAAATACAAAACCGCCGTCTCTATCTGCCCAGGAATCCCTCAGCTCTCTACCGACTTCCCCCCCGTTGACGCCGCCAGCAATACCTTCGCCGACTCGGTCAGTGTATTCATCTATCACGACCAGGCCGCCTTTTACGCTGATGCTGGACCCGTTGGTCGCTCGAATGGAGAGAGTCCCTTTTTCTACAAATATACGACGGTAATCCCTGCTGGTGCTGGAACCCAGACACTCACCTTCACTGCCTACGAGGACCAGCAATACTATATCATCTGCCGCCCGACGAATGTTCTCTCCTTCACTCCCACCCCCTTCACCATTGTTCCCTTCATCTCCTCAGACCCACCGACCCCCTTGTATGCTGACGTGAACTTCGACCCGAGGCCCCCAACCTTCAATCCTTACATGGTAATGCTATCGAATTTCTACGTGGCCAAGGTACATGACCCTGATTATATCCGCCTACCGATTATCGATTCCAATGGCTACTACTATAAGACGAACATACTCTCCTGTAACATAGGCTTCTTACCAACCTTGTCTACCCCGTCGAATGCATCAAATGGGTACCTGGGTCCAAGCCCATCCAATGCAAGCCTGAACACCCTCTTACTGAAACCTACTATCCCTCTTGGATATTGTTCCAATGTGAGCGACGACTTGACTGACTATATCCCTATTCTAAATACCTTTCCACCGAGAGCCTACGATCCTACGAATACATATCTCTTCAGGTATACGCCCGATGTACCCTCTTACAATACTTCTACTCAAACGTACAGCATTGGTAAGAATGGCAGTGCGAATGCCATTCTAAATCCCGATGGAACAACCTATCAAGGGTCTAATACTATCTACCAACGAGAGAAACGCATTGTACAGTACACAGGCACTCACTATATTTTCACTGATTCCAATGATTTTACCGATCTAACCTTGTCTTCTCTATCCCCCCTGAAACCTCTCAACTCGAACACTGTTCCCCGATTGAACACCCCCTTTATTCTCCTGTCAAATGCACTGGGTGTGAGGCAAGTCGGTCCCTGCGGCTTTCTCTTCATGCCCGAGGAAGGCACCTGGCTCATCAATCGCATCACCATCCTTTTACAGACGTCGAACACACAGGTAGATTTTCTGGCTATTTTTCCTTCTGCGTATATTGATGGCATTTCCCTCAAGAATGCATCACTTAGTTCCGCCATCTGCTTCTGTGTTCGCACAGCTGCTGTCACCTACACTTCGAATTCACCTGCACCCACGGGTGTACCCTATGGTACCTATTACACCTATTCTAACGCCTATGTGCTACAGCCTAATTATATCATCTCAGGAAAGACTCAGAGCTCACCGGCCTTTATTACAGATACCAATTCGTATTATTCCGCCATTGCGTATTCATTCAATGACCCGAATGTCGTAAGTCAGCAATCCTTTACGGCGAGTGATTTTCTTGGCACGAAAACTACACTCCGAACTCTCGAGAATATGACTGGCACCTGTGTGCCATATCCTGATCTTGGCTTTTATGTGTCATCGACATTCTACGATGGAACTCCAGCAATTGATACATATTCACTGATTCTGTCCTCCAATGCACCCTTTGGCAGAATTGGTTCTCATGGCTACATGAATCCACTCATAAATCCTAATTTCTTGTATTCAAATTACTATACTAGCCAATATGCCCAATCATCGCCCATTGTGAACAGCCACATGCATTTCCTGCAAACCCAATACTCTATCACGGATTTCCAGAATTACACGAACTTCTTTCTTCCCTGGTATAATATTCCTGGTATACCTACGAATCTGACGGCGACCATAGACGGCTATGTCATGTTCCAGACATCGGTGTTCCCTATTGTCTCTTATCCACGAAACTCCGAATCAACCACCTTTACCCTGAATTCCACTGTCTCTCTTGATTCGGTGTTCAACCTGGTTACGACGATTCCCCTAGCACAGGCAGGTAATTCCAACTCCTACGTCTTCTTGGGAGCGACCAATAATAACCTCATCTTTGCTGAGTATTTCTTATCAACTGCAAGTCTTTACACTCACTCGACGATCCCCGTGACCTTCGATACGAGCAGATACACTGTTCACTCGCTTGCCATACAGGATACACAGTGGTGGCTCGCCTACACGGATACGACGGGCCTCTACCTTGCCTTTGGCACGAATTTTACAGATGCCTACATTCAAATGAGTGTTCCCTTCCGTGGCTCATTCACTGCCGCAGAATTGTCAATTGATTCAATTAATGGATCAAACGTGTACTTCGCCTATACGTCTAATGCAGAAAAAACATATTCAAATATCTATTCGTATCCGATGAGCTACGGTTTACCGCTTACAAATGAATTACTTGATTTACATATAATTCCTGTAAATCCGACCACCACCCATTTTACCGTGCAGACTACAAATACCAGGGAATATATCTACCAGATTCGTTCAGACAGTCAATACGTCTATCGCATAGATACGGTAACAAATGCACTTGTTAAATCAGAGCAAAATTTGGGCAATCAACCTGTGAAATGCATCGCAGGGACGAATAATGCGTTGTGGATTCTCTTTAGCAGTCCACCCTACATCCAGGCATTCGTCTTTACACTAGAGTCTATCCATATTGCATGGCAACAGTTTTTCCCTGTGTTAAAGGTGGAGCTGGTGGCCCAGGCCGAGCAGAGACTGTCTATACCCGATACATATAACCTGACTACACCCGAATGGGGACACACTGTCGCCTTTGGATACAATAGTCAGTCAAATCTGAATAAGGATCTTTACTTCATTAAACCAACGATCACCCAGTCAGGTATAGGACAGTGGGGTAAGGAGTCCTTCTACCAAGTGTCTGATACGAGCTTCCAGGGGTATTACTTTAATGCATACCTGGGTGACATGCCCCTGCAGGCATCGAATACCTCTTACGTGGCCCTGCGTGGCTTCTCTCCCACTGAATCCTTTCAAACTGAGGTGAGAATTTCTCTGCCAAATGTCTATGATCTGGGGTATGCATCATTCAATGACATGATCACGGAAATAGGGAATCTTTCTGCGAATCCTTCTCAGTACTCTGCAGTATATAGTCGACAACTGTCAACCTTTGACGGTTTATTTGCTCGGTCAAATGTGGATGCCCTCTACGGAATTAGTAGTTTGTCCGTGCCGACGGTAGGGTTTTCCAACTTTATTGTACAATACTCTACGCTTTATGGGCAGTACGCAGTGCTGAAGTCGACGACAGATGTTATTAATTCGAATCTACGCACGTCGATGCAGAACTTTATTCAGAACGATATGCAATACATTTTACCGAGTAATGTGCTTACACGTACACGCTTCACGGATGCACTGACCTTTTCTTTCTTGTGGAAGACTGGCCTTCAACAGACTCCGCCGAACTACGCCAACCTGGTGGATGGATGGGGATTGGGATGGAACTTGGGCTATCCGAAGGAGGATGATAGTCAGCCGGCGACGGTTCACTTCGCCCCGAGCATGTACAAGATTATTGATGACTTCCTGTATCTGCGCCTGAATCCCGAGTTCAATCTGAACCGAATGAGTGCTGGGACGAAGGAGAATTACAATGACTCGAGAGAACCTTCGGGGCTGACGTCGTATTACTACTGTAAATTACTGCTGAATGGCTACGGGCAGAGTGCAACGACCTTTGTGCATTCTCCTATCGTGCTGAATCCTCCTATTCCTAAGATTTCGAAGATATCCTTCCAGTGGCTGGATGCTAGGGGGAATCTGTTAAATATCCCGTCGGCGACTGACTCTGATTGGCAAATGACGGTGAACATCCAGGAAAATGTTCAGACGACGAACTTCGTGCAGACGTCGAACCTGAAGGCGGTGGACTTCTTGAGACCCACGAGTGAAAAATAAAATTCCAGGCAGTGTGTAATTTATGATTGGCCTTGGTAGATGGCAGCTATAGTCCAAGATCCTAGACCCCCTCTGCCATGGTCTGGCCCACGCTCGACTGAGGGCCTTGGCCAAGGTCACAGCGTTCCGACATATGAGACAGCTGAACACCCTGCATCGTTTCCTATTCAGGATGCCGAGAACCCCAATCTCTTCCCTCCCGTCTGCCTGAGAACTCACTGGGATCCTGAGATGATTATTCGCCGCAGCCTGCCCTCGGCACGGATCGGCCTTCCTCTTGACCCTCGCCCTCTGACAAAGGTGTGCATGGAATACGTGACAGACGCACCCTTTGAAATGGCCCCGAAGGTCCCCGACTCCCTTGTGTTTCCTTCTGGTGGTGTCTTCTACCCGCCGACGAGGTACAGGGCGGCTGTGGACCGTGAATCTGAGCTTCGTCGCCTTGACCGTCCCCTGGGGATGTGTGAGGCCGAGCAGTTCACTCCGCAAAAAAATATGTACACGCCGAATGCGACGGTGCCTGATAGGGGCAAGCCGAATGATAGGTTCATTCAGGAGCTGGCCTTTCCTATGGCACTCATGCGCACTGGCACATACGACTGTAGGAGGGAGAATGATCTAGAGGCTGTGGCCATCAATGGGAAGATGTTCAATAATGCCACCAAGCAGAACCGTTTAGCACAGGATAGGACGAGACACTAGGGGGTGGCCTTTGGCCTTTGGCATTAATGCCGAAGAGACCTGGGTGCAGGTGCAGGCTGAGGCTGAACAGTTGTGGGAGTAGTCTTGTTTGGCCGACTAGGGAGAGGACGGCTGGTGCTATTGGGTAGCCTGTACCCCTGGGGAAGCCTGGTCTGTTCAGAAAGCCTGGTATCATTGTACCTCGTCACTCTAAGAGCACACATCGGCTTCTCACTGGAGCTCGAGGAGAACAGACGGTGCACCACAACAGAACGGTTGTGACGGCTCATGTCATACACATATGCAGAGGCAGATGCAGCAAGTGCGAACACAGCAAGGATCAGAAACATGTTAGGACTCTACGTTAGGGGGCTGACACGTTTCAACTTTTCTACAAGCCTAGATGCGTTATATGCCGCAGCTTATGAACTTAGCATATAGTAATGATAGAATTTTTATTCTTACTCGCCGTCCTATACTTCATTGCCGTCCTCTTTTACAGGGATAAGAAAGACTCCTTCGAAATCCTCCAACTCGAGGCAGATCGCATTGATGAACTGCCCGACCTGTACGCCGAGAAACATCCTATAGTGATCCGAGGACTGTCTCTCCCCTCTCTCGGCACCTACGCCGAGTTGAAGAAACGTCCCCATATTCTCCAGCTAGGAGTGAGTCCGACGCAGAGCCTCGACTCCCTCTTACATTCTCCTGCACTCTCCTCGTTCACCTTTAGTGAAGAAACAACCTCCTTCCTGGCAAAAGAGTCCGGTCTTCCCGTGTGGTGTACCCCCAACCTCTACCCGAAACTCATTCCCCCCTTTGGCAAACAAGTATACTCGACAAAGGAATTCCTCTGGCCCTCTCATCGTGGCCTCTGGAAGACGAAGGCCTATTATACCTACTGTAGCCCAACCCAGGGAATGGCTAGTGTGAAACTTCTTCTGCCGGCAATGATTCCCTTCCTCCCTGTCCACTGGGAAGGACGGGACTTTGATTCTCTGAAAAAGGAGGACACGCCCCTCCTGTCTCATCTTGAATTTGTAGAAATTAAGCTCCGTCCTGGAAATGCTCTTATGATCCCTGCACATGTCTTGACCAATATTACTCAACATCCAGAATCACCTGAACCCCTCTTCACCTACTTGGCAGAGATTCATCATCCGATCAGTCGCTTTGCGTGAGCAAAGCCAGTCGTTTGAGCAAGGCTCAAGCTAGTCGCTTTGCTTAGGACAGTCGCTTTGCTTAGGACAGTCGCTTTGCTTGAGCAAAGCCAGTCGTTTGAGCAAGGCTCAAGCGAGTCTCTTCGCCCTTAGGCAAAAGCAAAAGCTAAATTGCAAAGACGCCCGCAGTTCCTTAATCTCCTCCGCATGGGCTTCCTTCAAGTCGCGGATTGCCCTGTGCTTCTCATCAATAATTTGCTGCATCTGATTCTGAATCGACGTAATCATCCCTTTAACATCACTCTTTCGATATACGGGTTCAACGCACACCTTATAATTACTTGCATTTAACCGGTATATAATAGTCCCAGCACGTGTCATGATATCGAGAGGTAGTCCATTATTGGTCGCCTCAATCATGACGATATCTCGTTTTTCAGGCTTTCCTAGAACAGGAAAGGTCCTAATCTTTAAGGAAATCTTGGCAGGATTAATAGGTTCACCGTCCTTATACACGAGAGAATTGAAACACGAGTCAACCCAGAGATTCAACTTGTCTAGCCCGGTTTCTGTTAGATCCTCCACTCCCAAGATTGTTCCATCGTCTAAGATACCCATAAACAAACAGCCACCACCAGAGTTGAGGAAGCCGATCAAGGTCTCCTTGTACTTGGGTAGCCCCGAGTTACTTGAGGTGTAGACGAAGAGACCAGAGAAGATAGATACTCGTTTAAACTCTACTGTATTTGATTCTGTGAAAGGGACCTTCTCCCCGTAGACCCAGATATTTGGAAAATTTGGAATTCCCATTATATTCTTTTTGCGGCTTTTGTTTATACTTAAATTCTGACCCCCCCCAATAGAATGAGCAATAACTCTAATAGCAGTGGTGTAGGCTCACCGGCCGTTGGAGGTTATACACTCTGGTTAGATGCAGCAGACCCCCTAAATACTGGGACCCAACCGTCTTCCAATACAAATTTAACAACATGGTATGATAAATCTGGTGCCAACAATCACGCTCAGGCAGCAGGTTATACAGATAAAAATCTAACGCCAAATACAGTTGTTCCTTGGGTGAAAACCGGCTTTAATGGCAGCTATCCATATGTGAACTTTAATAACTTTACACAACAAGGTTCTAACCAATGGGGTCAGTGCTTTTTAGGTCCATTAAACATCACTACCAACGTAATCACAGTATTTGGCGTGGCTACATCACTTGATGTATTAGGCAGTGGCACAGGTCTCACTGAACAACCTAATGGCTCAGGTGACTTAATGTCGTTTGGTGTTTTAAATGAGCGTGATTATAATAATAACTCCTACTTTGCTATTCAAGGAAATTCAGGTACTGGCTATGCATTAAACAGAAATATTGGTGATAGTGGTGGACCACTTGTAGCAATCGATAATAATCCGCCAGCATATAGAACAGCTTACATTTGGACATATCAGTTTGATGGCACAACAGCAACAGCATCTGTTCAAACTGGAGCATCAACAACACAATTCAATACATCAGGTTCTACGGGCAATTTTAGCATTTTCAATTATGGCGTTGGGTGTAGTGTTGCACAGGACCCCTTTATAGGAGCCGGCTGGGGCAGTTATTTATATGCCCAAGTAGCTGAACTCCTGGTATATAATAGTGCATTGTCTTTATCGAATAGGCAACTAGTAGAAGGTTATTTGGCTATGAAGTGGGGCCTACTAAGTAGATTATCATTGGACCACCCGTATCGTCAACTGCCGACACCAACAGCTCCCTCACTGACATCAACAAGTATCACTAGCAGGGGTTTTACTATAAATTGGAGTAATGCTACAGCTGCAACAAGTTACAGGTATTCAATATCGCCATCTGTAGGTTCATATAGAGCAAGCCCAGGTGGTACATCTGGTTCAGTTGTATATAGAGGTCTAAACGCCTTAACCTCATATACAATAACAGTTACAGCAATAAACAGCAGCGGACAAGCACCATCAAGCTTGTCTGTATCAACAATATCTAGACCACCCTGCTTTCTCGAGGGAACGAAGATCCTTTGTTTCGTTGATGACAAGGAAGTATATCTTCCTATTCAAACGCTGCAAAAGGGGACGCTCGTGAAGACACGGACATCTGGCTACAAGGCTGTTACATACCTTGGCTACTCTAAACTGAATAACGAAGGTCTTGATTCTCGTGGAAGGGAACAGCTCTATGTTTGCTTGCTCGAACAGTATCCTGAACTTACGGAACCCCTATATATTACAGGATGCCACTCGATCCTTGTGGATAGCTTAACAGAGGAACAGAGAAAGGAGATTATGAAAGTATATAAGAGAGTCTTTGTAACTGAAGGAAAATATAGACTCGAGTCTTATCTCGATGAACGCGCATCCCCCTGGTTAGCCAAGGGCGAATTTACAGTATGGCATGTTTCTCTTGAGAATGAGAATGATGTATGCAATTATGGAATTTATGCCAATGGCTTACTCGTCGAGAGTATTTGCAACAGGAGAATTAAAAGCTCTAACACTCTTACTCTTGTCTAATGTAGTGTTTATGTAAACTAGAAAATAATTCTATAGCCTTCCCTTTAAGGGGATAGCTAAAGAATGTGTAATAACAGCGGACCCAATAGAAGTACATTTTACCACCTCTTCGCACAATGACTACTATGTCCACCGCCACAGTAGTCTTCTTGCTTGAACCCGTTCTCCTCCCTACAACACTCGCCGTGTTGGTCCTTCGCATTGGCACACCGAACCCCTGTAACAGGATCATAGTACGCTGAGCAGTATTTTTTACCGCAATCCCAGCACCAGCTTCGTCCACATCCAGCCTCCTTGTGGAAGCCTTGTGCATCGAGTCCACATGCAAAAATATAGGAACACGCATTATCTTTTAGGCACCACCTACTGCACCAGGGGCATTGCTTGCCGTCGGCCATCTACTTCCTGGGAAGTCTAAGCATTTAGCCTTTCACCCCCTAAAAGTCCGTACTCGTCGAGAACACCATGTCCTCCTTGTCCTTGCCTACACCCGCCATGCCGTACGTCGTCACCTTCTTCTCAAAGAAGTTGTCCTTGTTCTCCAGCGAGATCCTCTCCATGAACGGGAACGGGTTGGCCGCCGAATACGCCTTGGGGTAGCCCAGCTGCAGGAGGAGGCGGTCGGCCACGAACTCAATGTACTGGGACATGAGCTTCGCATTCATGCCAATCAGGTCGCACGGGAGAGACTTGGTGATGAACTGCTTCTCGATCTTGACCGCATCGCGGATGATCTTGTGTGCCTCCTTCTTTGACAGCTTCCCCACAATCTTACTGTACAGGAGGCAGGCGAAGTCCGTATGCAGACCCTCGTCACGGGAAATGAACTCGTTACTCAGGGTCAGGCCAGGCATGAGGCCACGCTGCTTGAGCCAGAAGATAGCACAGAAGGCACCGCTAAAGAAGATGCCCTCGACGGCAGCAAAGGCGAGGAGGCGGGTGGCTACCGTGGACTCCTTGTTCGATATCCACTGCAGAGCCCACTCGGCCTTCTTTTGCACACACGGAATAGTCGTAATGGCACGCAGCAGGTCGAGCTTCTCCTTCTTGTCGTGGATGTAGGTATCAATCAGCAGAGAGTACGTCTCACTGTGAATGGCCTCCATCATCAGCTGACAGCTGTAGAAATACTTGACCTCCGGATGCGGAATCTCATTCATGAAGCGAAGGGCCAGGTTCTCCATTACGATACCGTCAGAGCCTGCAAAGAAGCCGAGGATATTCTTAATGAAGTATCGCTCGTTGTCACTCAGTTTCTCCCAGTGAGCCATATCCTTGGACGTGTCAATCTCCTCGACTGTCCACATCACGGAAATGTGCTCCTTGCCCTTTTTGAAGATATCAGGGTAGTTCACCGGGAAGAGGGTGAAGCCATTCTCGGGGGCGGTGAGGAGGGGCTCCTGGGCCTCAGAAGCCACCACGTGGCTAGAAGCTACAGTCGTAGACTCGTCAAGAGTAAGTGCAGGCGGCTCGGATACAGAGGAGGAACGCTTCTTCCCCTTCAGACTAGGGCTTGACTGAGAGCCCCTTCGTGACTTAGTTTGCGTCGTTACATCAACGGGCAGTGCGGGGTCGAACGTGACGGAATCCATCTTCTTAGGGAGAATATCTTGGGAATCCATTTGTGGACTTTTGGGGATGGGCCACAGGAAAAACAATTTTTACCCATTCCTTGTAGTAACAATGCCTCCATGGGTAACGGCCTTGCTCGTCCTTGTCCTTATAAGTGGCCTTGGGGCATATATTGTTTTACAGGAGGGGTTCGAAACGGCTGAGATGAAATGCAAGACAACATTTAACACATGTGTTGCAGCATGCTCGTCCACAAATGGCGGATGCCTCCAGACCTGTGGAGATGCCAAGACAACGTGCCTGCAAAAGGCAGTGGCTGCAGCAACGATTGCAAATACTGATCCTCTCAATGGACCGTTTATGAATTCTAGTATGGCGTGGGCGGCGGCACAGACACCTGGGGCCCTAGGAAATGGCGATCCCACTTACTGGTATAAGTCTGCCTACGGCTCATCTTCTGCATCTGGATCTGTATCTAACACAACTCAGACCGTAAGTAAGAATCCTAGTGCTACTCTGAGTACTAGTACAAACAATACTTCGCATACCCCGTCGAGTCCCTGGGACAGTAATAGGAATACGTATACTAGTGGCTGGCCCGAGCAGAACCATGATCTCCAGGACGATGATTCTTACGATGCAAACGCTCCTGTAGAAGGTTCCTACGTTGTGAACGTCAAGCGCTGGAAGCCCCACGAAACACCGACCCAGCAAGCCCCAGGGCTAAAAGCAAATGCCCCAACGGACGCTGGAACCCAGGCAGATGAACTAAGGGATCATCTCCCCTCCCTTCAACAGAACGTGAGAAGTGATGTATATGTCACAGATGATATAGTCCCTAACAGTATTAGAGGGCTTATCGATGAGGACGTAAAAGATACGATGGATGCCCTGTTCAGGAATCAGTATGAGATTCAGTACTCTTAGAGGCCAGCTCTGCCAGAACATCGTAGACATTTTTCACCTCTCCGCCTATACGAATGGATCTACCCCCATCGAGGATAGATCCGTTCGTCGACCACTCGAGAAACTGCGGCTCGAGATCAGACTCCATGGCAACCACGGTCTCCACAAGGGAGTCAATCTCCTCTAACATTTGCCTAAGGACCCCAATCATTTCTTCAAACATCTGGACGTAGATGTTAGTATACGCACTAATCAACTTTTACTGTCTTACTGCATTACTGTACTCTGGTCTAAACTCGGAATACCCTTTTGCATAGAATGGAAGAACACGAAGCCATACTTCGAGAGGTTATGGCTAGAGGGGATACGGAAGAGATTCGTACGGCCATGGTCGAGTTTAAGGAGGATGCCTTTATTGAAATTAATCGTGAACGCAACAGGGATGGAGATAACGTGGTAGGGATGACCGAACGGGCACTGGCCCTGTTCAATGAGGCCTCTGCACAGATAGGAGTTCCTCCCGAATGTATCCTGTGTCCCAGGCGCGAGGAAAGTGCACGCTATCCTGCTAGGACGAATCACGGCTATATGGAGTTACGCTGTGGACACAAGGTGCATAGCCAGTGCTACTTGAATATGATGATGCGGTACGATATTCATGCGGTTGTAAGCACACGCTGTTACATTTGTGACGAAACAGTTATGGAGCCCCAGGCAATCACCTTCTTTCGTGATGCGGAAGAAGATACTCGTAATGCATCGGTTGTTGATTTGTGGACAAATAATGCAGACTTTCGCAGAGACCTGAAGGCTCTGATTAAGGAGAGATCGGCCTGTGTCAAACTCGCGAATGTCTATGGAAAGGAGGCGAGCCAAGTGATCAAGGAGTTCAAGGAAGTAGTGAATATTCCTGTCCAAACGGTCAGGCTGTATAGGAAGACATATACTGCACGCATTGCAGCGATAAGCTCGAGAAGGAAGATGATTTATCATAACAGTAAATATATAAAACATTTGAATGAGTTTTGCAGAAAGTATAAGACGTGGACAAGCCGATTTCGACCACTGAGAGGAATGGCGGGTGTTCCGAGGTTACCTATGTCGATGAACCTTCCGTGGAAGTATAGATCGAGTGCGGCTCGGTTACTACGCATTGCTTCGGGTATGCGTATGTTTTAGCGTAGCGTGACTCGTAAAAAGTGACCTGGGTCGCCCCTTACATCAAAAGTCCAGCCATGAAGAAGACAACGAAAGTAAGTACCGTAAAGACACTCACTGTGAACGGTATCCCCTATTCGGTAAATGAGAAGGAGGTCTACATGTACGGAACATCCGTACGTGTAGGACTGCTAGACGGGGGAAAGGTGGTTCCCCAGGGTTCTCTCGACACCTATTTGGCAGAGTATAGGGCGGGACTGAAGGCCAAGACTCTTACAGCAATGGAGAATGCTAAGAAGCAGTTTGAGGGCACTGCGTAGCACTGCCCGTAAGGCCTGACGGCCTTGAGGGCACTGCGTAGCACTGCCCGTAAGGCCTGACGGCCTTGAGGGCACTGCGTAGCACTGCCCGTAAGGCCTGACGGCCTTGAGGGCACTGCCTGACGGCCTTGAGGGCACTGCCTAAGGGTATCGAAGTGGTAGCCTTTGGCTACCTAACGGTAAGACCAACTACACCTCTTTTTTAGTAAAAAATGAAGTAAGGGACATTGCCTGGAGCTGTCTCCACATGACAATATATTATGAGCAGACCCACGCCCTCTACTACATCTTTGACGAGGCAGGTGAACTCGACATCCCCATGACCCGCAATGTGCAGATCTACGGTTGGACCCTGTATTATACTAGCGGTCACTACTTCATCACGTCTCCTAGTGGAGATGTTAAGAGGTACGAGCCTGGTAGCACGTATTTCTTCACTAATTGGTACGAGCGTCAGACCCTTCTTGATGTCTTCGTTCGTGCAAACGGTATCCCGAGTCACTGCTGTACTGCTCTTCTTGGTTCTCCTTCTACGACAGTAGGTATTGTTACGCCCACGGCACCTTCTGCATCCGCATACACATACGCAGTGGTGTCTAACACTGCCTTGCCTGCTCCAGCTGCACCAAGGAAAAAGCCAACCAAGCCCCACCTCGTCTCACTTGTACTCACCGCAGCCATCAATGAAAAGAGGCTCTGCCCCATCACCTTCGAACTTATTACAGAGACCTCAACGTGCATTGCACCCTGCTACCACTCCTTTGACACTGACGCAATAAACACCTGGCTCCAGTCACATACCACGTGCCCAGAGTGCAGGGAAACGTGTGTGGAGTAATGCAGCAATCCAAAGGGAATAATCCAGCAATCCAAAGGACAGAATAAAAGTTGAAGCCCGCCTCGTCACCATAGGATAGTCCCACAATGAACGGAAATGAGAACATTCCTCTGACTCCGCAGATTCCCCCGCACCCCATGATCATGAACTATCTGGCTGGCTCTACTCCCGAGATGCCCCAGGCCATCCAAGACCGTCCTCTTACACTCCTCCTTGGGGCCGGCGATACGGTCCACGCTGGCATTACGAACGTCGAGCGGTTTCCCTACGATGTCATGGTCTGCCTCCCCTATAACGCCCAGATGTTTCAACAGAACGTTGACCGACTCACGCCCCAGGGCCCAGTCGTTTGCTGTCTGAATGTCAACGACCCCCAGATGCTGAACAACTTCGTCCAACAGTTCCGTGGGAGGTTCTCTACCATCGACGGGCACTGGGCCCATGTTCCCCACTTCTCCCTTGAGACCCTGGAGGAGCTTTTGGCCGAGGGTGGCACGGCATCAAATATCTTTGAGCTCTCTTCAGGCATCACCAACATCAACACCTTCCTCCGCTGGCTCGAGGAGGAGTATATCAATGCCGCCGCAAACATTCATATGAGCACGACCAAGGTGATTAGTGACGGGGCCATGACTCTTCTCGAGAATGACTGTAGGAGGCTAGAGGGGGTTCTTATCAAGAAGATTCAGTATCTGAACTCTGCAAACAGGAATATCCACCTGTCTGAGGAGGTGCTGACCAATCTAAACAACTACCGGTATACCATCCTGCAGAAGATCTTCGGTTCCATGTTACACGATGCTATCACGCCTCTCAGCCTCCTGGGCACAGTGGAGAACCACCGCCCTGCCTGGGCCAATGATGAGAAGATTGAGCTTGTCTTCAGGAAGTCGAGCCCCTCCTTCTGGGAGAATATTCTCGAGTCGTACAAGGCGATCCACGGGAGGAACGGCGTAGTTGAGAGGGCTGAGATGATTATGGGAGGGGTCAGGGCCGACATGAAGAACTATCTTATCTGGCAGTCTAAGGCGAAGTATGCAACCTTCCTGCGTCACATGCGAACCAGCGTCCTACCGTTCCTTCAGGACCCGGTGAATGTGTAGAGCTTCTTGCCTGAAGGCCAATAAAAATTGTTTTTTTCAGGAGCCATGAAGGCAGTCCTGCAAATGATTGCACTTATCTTCGACACCGAGACCACCGGTCTCCCCCGTGACAAGCACATGCCTGCCCACCTACAGAAGGGCAACTGGCCCGACATTGTGTCCATTTCCTGGAGGGTCTACGAGAACGGAAATGTTAGCTCTAGACACTCGTATGTCATCAAGCCCGATGGCTGGACTATTCCTCCCGAGTCGACGAGGATTCACGGGATCACTCCTGTCGATGCGGCCAAGGGAGAAAGCCTAGCCGTTGCCCTCACCGCCTTTTGCAAGGATGTCGCGAGGGCAAAGGCTATCGTGGCCCACAACCTCTCCTTTGACAAGCAGGTCCTCCTCAACGCACTCAAGTGGCGTATGGGCGTTGATACAGTGGCCTGGTCTCCTCTGGCCGATTTCTGTACGGGTATTCTCTCCATGAACGAGCTCAAGCTAACCTTCCCAGGAAGGAATACACCAGGGTTTTACAAGATGCCGAGCCTGAAGGAGCTGTACAAGGCGACCTTCTCGACAGATGACCCCCCAGGTGCCCATAACTCTGCGAGGGACGTGGAGGTGCTCGAGGATATTATTCTCGCCCGTTGGCCGAAGCTCCTTCTTGGTCTGCTCTAAAGCACCACCTAAAAATTGAAGAAACTGCCGCTACCTTTTTACTGTCCCACTCTCCTACTCATGGCCTCTGCATCTGCATCTGCATCTGCATCTGCAGAAGCACAACACTGCCTTTCTCTTCTCTGTCGTATCTACTTCGAGGGGAAGTATCAGCACTACGATACTGCCTATAACGAAGCCTACACTGTCGAGCGAGAGATCCGTCGCTTGACCGAGCCGGCACAGATGGAGTGTGATAGGGTTCCTACATACATCCCTCTTCTCACCAGCATCTGCCAACAGTATCTGGCTGGAGGTTACGAATGGTTTAGTCTGGCGGACCTGAATAAGAAGATCGCGGAGATCAACCACCTCCCTACAAGTGTTCCCTGGCATCTCATCAAGAAGTTGACCATCTACGGACCTACAGACTATACGTTCTATGTCGACTTCCACAACGATGGCCTCGAGTACATTGTCGAGCGTCTCTCCTATTACACCGGTTGCCCTCGAGAAAGCATTGAGCTCCTTTCTGAAGGGGTTGTCTACACCGGGCCTTTCTTCAAATACGCCTTCCACGCATCAGACCTCTCTTACTGTATCCTGCCGTACTCACTGCCTCCGCCACCCACCCTTGACCTGAGCGGTCCTGTGAGTGACACCATGTATGGGCTTAACTGTGCGGGAGACTTCGAGGATATCGATTGATTTACTGGGGTGCGGGAGTCTCAGTGGCCGCGGGAGTCTCAGTGGCCGCGGGAGTCTCAGTGGCCGCGGGAGTCTCAGTGGCCGCGGGAGTCTCAGTGGCCGCGGGAGTCTCAGTTGCGGGAGTCTCAGTTGCGGGAGTCTCAGTCGCGGGAGTCTCAGTTGCGGGAGTCTCAGTGGCCGACGCCCCTTCAGGGGCTAGAGAAAGCTCCGTCTCCTGCACGAGATCGCCACCACCATTTAACTGGTAGCAATAGGTCGTTGCCTCCCCTGCATCACCATTCGTGCTCCATCCGGTAATGGTCGCCGTCTGGCCATTGTACAGAACCTTAGAATTCATTGCAAACTTCATGCGTGCATAGTGATCCATGCGATGGGCGTCCATTTCTACTTATACCTTTTTTTCTGCGTTTAAGCAGAATGGTCAAGAGGAATGTGAAGAGGAATACGAAGAAGAGGAATACGAAGAGGAGGAATACGAAGAAGTATCAGCGTGGAGGTGGCGGGAATGGTGGAGTAAATAGTACTGTAAGTGGAATGAATAGTAGAGTGAATGGTACTGTACAGAATAATAGCAATAGTTTAATTAATACATACAAGAGGGATTTTTCATCAAATGCAGAAACTCCTAAAATTAAAGAAATCTTACAATTATTTAAACCCGGTGACGTATCTAGAGTAATTAATAAGTTTTTAGAAGTGTATCCGGATTTTGAATACGAACACGATTATAAGGTGGGACTATTCGATGTAATAATAGATCAAATGGTGAGACGACCTGATTTAGTAGAAATTAGAAGTGTTGATGATTATATCAATGTATTAGATGAAATAAAAGAACAAATGAAACAGGGATATAGATAATTTATATATTTAACATTATCTTTTTCTTACACACTAGAATGCAGGCAGTGGCTGTCGCAGTATTTGCCACCAGATCAGTGCAAGGAACAGTGGTCTGCAGCCAAGAGAAGAAGGGAGTCCTCGTACAAGCCAAGTTCACCAAGCTAGAAGGATCTCACGGCTTCCACATCCATCGAGCGGGAGATCTGAGAGGAGAGGGATGTCTCAAGGCGTGCGATCATTTTCACAAGGGACCCGCTACGGTTCACGGAGGCCCGCCTGGAACAACCAAGTTTAGACACACGGGAGATCTCGGCAATGTTACCGCAGGCACGTATACCTATTTATTGGAAGGTCTCAAGGTCTCTGAACTCTTTGGCAGATCCTTCATTATCCATGCTGACCCTGATGATTATGGTCTGGGAGATGCACCGGATTCAGCAACAACAGGCCACAGTGGGAAACGTATAGCATGTGCTGTAATTGGACGGGGCGAGTGTTAACGGGGCAGAGTCTTAATGGGAAGAAGTGTTCCACGTAAAATTTGAAGTAAATCCCCCCTCTAACACAAGTCCCACATGGATAAACCTCGTGTTGTACGAATCGAAGCTCACGTACTCGCCTACATAGGCGATTACCTGAGTGCCTTCAAGGCAGCTGTAAAAAAGGAGGCAGAGGCATCTCTAAGGGAAATACCCTCAACTAATACCCAAACCCCGCAGCCCCAGGCACGGACCCCAGCTGGCCGATCTTGAAGAGCATTCTCTCCCTATCCGTCTTGAAGGTATATGGGGTATTCGGCTTTGTTGCATTGTAGGAGCTCACGAACTGGTAGGTAGAGTTTGCAGCATTCTGGACATCCTTACTCTGGAAGACCATCATAGTACTGATATATCCTCCTGTGGGTAAGGCCTGTATCTGAGGCGATGCGTCCATCTACTCTATCGTTATAAACTGGTTTGCAGGAGCTAGTATCTTACTTGGAACTTTTATAGTACTTAAGACACGACCGGGAGAGTTAGAGTCATATACATCAATGCATGCCTTCTGGCCTCTCAGATACGAATTGAAGTCATCATAGTTGGCAAACGTGTAGCGTTGCCCAGAACCTATGGTGCTTAGTTGATAGTTTACGGACCACACCCGCTGGAAGTACGACCAGTCACTGGCGTACTGAATGTACTGGCCGGCGGTCATATCGTTACGGTTTCTTATGGTCTGGTACGTGGCCATCGTTGATATCCCAGCAGCGAGAGCATCCTCTGCGTTCATAACTATCCATGGAGGGTAAATAGATAGAGGAGTTTCTGCAGGGCACCGATCATCTCGTCACGAAGATTTAACAGAGCCGTGTCTGTCGCCTTGAACCCCTTGACGAACTTCGTCTGGAGATAGGCAATAGCATCTTTAACAAAGACAACGACAGCCTTCTCAGACAGATTTTTTACATGGATCTCGTTGGTTGTTCCGGTCACCTTGGGACGACCGTATTCCCCCATGTACGTTTCCACATACTCATCGATCAGGTCATCGAGCATCTTTAAAATATCATCAGTAGCCTTGTGGGTACTGAACTGGTAGGTCTGCCAGTGATGGAGCTTCAGCTGTGTACGAAGAGTAAATAAGAAGTGGACATTCTGGGCACTCATTCTCCTCTTTTACACAGAAAAAAAATGAATCAAGGGTGTATATTTGTACAAGTCCCCACCTAACATCTCAGCATATGAGGATATCAACATGTGCTCCTACTGCAAACACATCCTCAGTGCTGTTGCCATTCCCCACACTCCCATGGAGTGCAACTATCGCAGGGGTTTCTCTTGTGCTGTCTGCGGACAGTCCTCGGGACATTCACGAGAGGACTGCCCTAACGTCGAGGCCTGGGCGATTCGCCAGGGAAAGACGCCGAGGAGGAGGAATCTGTACCTGGAGATAAAGGACGTCAAGCAGGTGCTGAAGGAACATTCCATCGAGCCTGGTTCAGATAAGATGGAGAACATGAAGAAGATCAGGGACCTGGCGAACACCATGAGGCCCACAAGAATTCCTCTCTTTCTTACAGAGTAAGGATGCCGTCGCGGAGCAAGAGCACTGAAAGTGCTAGTTCGCGGAGCAAGAGCACTGAAAGTGCTAGGTCGCGGAGCAAGAGCACTGAAAGTGCTAGTTCGCGGAGCAAGAGGACTAGACGGAGTAAGAGAAAGACAAGAAGGGTCCAGAGAGGCGGTGATATCAGCGGAATGAACATTCCCAAGGACGCCGTGGTTGCGAATCCCCTCTCAGTAGATAAATCAGCAGGAGGGGTGGAGTTATAAAAGTTGATATCCTTTTTCTCGTACTCCCTAGTCCGAAATGCCAAACGTCAAGGGAGGAAAGGGGTACAAGCGTGGTAAGCATGGTGCTGTCGAGGAGAAGATGATTGAGTGGAACGAGGAAGATGGTCAGATGATTGGGCGAGTCATCGGTGTTCTCGGGTCCAGGCGGTTCAACGTCTACTGTAACGACAATAAGACCCGCATCTGTCGTCTCTGTGGCTCCATGAACAAGTCTGACTGGATCAACAAGGGAGCTATCGTGCTCATTGCAGGGAGAGCCCTCTCGACAAGCACAACTGGTAATAATGGAAAGGAGATTGGTGATGTCACCCATGTCTTTGACACATGCTTCTACAAGGACCTGAAGGCTATGCCGACCACGAACCCCGTGCTCTTTACCCAGGTGGAGGAGAAGAACATTGAGGATGTCATCAAGAGAGTCAAGGAGGATAACGTGGATGTCGATGACGATGACTTCTTCTTACAAGAGGGGGAGGAGGAGGGAGATGCCGCTGCGGAGACGAATGCCAAGGAGGCGTCCGAGAAGGAGTCAAAGGAGGCTGCGAGGAAGGAGTCTGAGAAGATACGTGCTCAAACGATGAGATCAAGGCGTGAGGAGAAGGAGGTAACCTTTGACGAGTTGTAAGGATGTTCTCGATGTACAAGGCCAAATGCGTCCTTAGCCTACCGCATTACTCCTGCAGTAAATGAGTACACATGAGCGAAGACTACGTCCTCTTCGGCCATCCTACAAATAGTTCGACCTACGCATCGGCCAATTTCGATATGCCCGAAACCTACTTCCAGGGACTAGAGGGGGGTACAGAAATCCAGCCCATCGTATCACAGTCTCTCACGAAACATGTGGCCGAGGTACCCTCCAAGCCCGTAACAAATATGAACAATTGGAGGAAACACCTGAGAGAGATCATGTTACAGCAGACGGATACAGTGCTGAATTTTTTAGTGAAACCTGCAACGGAGCAACAGGTGCTGGGCCCAGTCGAATCCCTTTTACGGAAATTCTCAGTTCGCAAGGAAATTGATGCCTCTGCCCTAAAAACCCTCGCAGAACTTTTAGCAGAATCTCCCGGGCCCAAGGTTGAAAAAGAGATTAATGAATGTCTTGCGAAGGCTGGACCATCTACGCTCAATGAAGTACGGGAACAAGTAAGTTCTCTGATTGAGGTCTATAAGAAAACAGGTGAGAGTATTCTGGAGAGTGAGTATCAATTGAAGCTGCGAGTCGAGAAGCTCAGCAAGGTGCACAAGCAGGTGGCGAGCATCCTTGACTTACAGATGAATGACGAGACTGAGGGACTTCTGAAGGGTATGGAAAAATATCTTGAGACGAGTGCGAAAGATCTCTGCATTGAAGAAGTCTATAAGGATCTTATCCATCTCTATGCAAAACATATGGCCCTTCGTGAGGCGATTCAGGTAGTTAAGACAGGCACCTGTCTGCAATCTGAGCCGTGGTGTTCCATTTGCATTTCTGACACTATTTCGTATGCCATTGTGCCGTGTGGACACACCTTTTGCGTAGGCTGTAGCAGGAAGATGGTGTACGACTGCGGAATCTGCAGGACTAGGATAAAGGAACGGTTGAAGATTTATATTTCTTAGAGGGTCTAACTGACTTCCACACTGTAGTTGCTGGGGCGAAGAAAGATATCTTGCATCTCTTCCCAGGTGTCGTTGTCCCAGGCATAGAGTTCTCCTGCAATCTGTACGATCCGTTTGGCGAGCTTCCACCAGATAGTCTCTGCGAACTGTTTTCCATCAAGTATGCGTTGGTCGTTGTCCATGGGGACTCGATTAGCCTTAGACCCTTCCTTCACTTTTTACTATACCTTAGTAGTATGAGTCAAACGAGGAGAAGGGGAACTCAGATTCTGCAGGATGAGATTGATTCTGCCATTGCACTGGTGAAGAGTCATAGCATGAATGTTACGAGGAAGCTCGAGAAGGTAAAGGACATGGTATCGAGGTACTGTAAGAATGAGGGGTCTTCTAGCACAGCGGCTTCTTTAGCATTCCCTAACTCTACCGCAGTAGCAGCACCCCCAGTACAGCCCACGCCGACGGTTAGAGCGGCTCTGAGCCCTATTCCCGAGGGAAATGAAACTAACTCTAATACTGGAAACTCCGTATCCCTAGGGGCGTCTGCTTCAGTCCCTGTGAGCCTGAAGTCAAAGGGCACCGGTCCTAAGCCCTGGTCTAACTTTCGCTCAAAGGTCGGCGAGGGTACTCAGCTAAAGGTGGGTCAGACGGCAACGTCTCAGAAGATTGCCACCCTGTGGGAGCAGGCAAAGAAGGGCTCGTCCACAAATCAGATTGCCCAGTACCTGAAGAACCAGTTACAGGTGGCACCTGCCCTGGCTAATCAGAAGGCACCCGAGCTGGCGAAGATAGCTATTAACTACGCAAAGCCTACCCTGTCCAAGAGAGTCACTCGTACGGTGGGCTCGAACGGCGTATCTGCACCTAGCCCCTTCGGGGCGGCGGCTCCTCGTGCAACTCTCAAGAAGAATAAGGTCACTGGACCTGCCCCCATAAATCCTAACACAGAGACTGACGAGGAGTTCTGGGCACGCATGGGTAAGCAGGCCAATGCCAACGCTGCCCAGAAGAACGCCAAGGCAATGCAACAGGCAGAGAATAGGAGACAGGTCCGCGAGGAAGCCGCTGCTGCCGGCCTCAGAGCCACTCCTGCTCTCACACCAGGGAAGAGCCGCCCCGTCCCTTTAGCAGCTAACACAAACGTGAATAGGTCTGCCCCTATTCCCACCCTAGTGAGAGCCCCCACTGTAGTGAACCCGACGACGGGTGAAGAAGAGGAACTTAGCCTTTAGGGACCTTTGACCCCTACGGGACCTTTGACCCCTACGGGACCTTTGACCCCTACGGGACCTTTGACCCCTACGGAACCTTTGACCCCTGTGGGGTCTAAACATCAACGGCGTTATCGTATAGATGGAGGAAGGTGACCTATCGCAGCTGCCCAATATGATCGTCCAGTGGAAGCAGACTCAGGAGGAGATAAAGAAGCTGAAGGAGCAGATCCGTGAGCTGAATATCCGTGAGAAGGCGTATAGTGATGTGATCATGAGGGTGATGAAGAAGAACAGTATCGGTACCCTCGATCTCCAGCAGTCTCAGAGGAGGATCGTGTACAATAAGAAGGAGAAGCGGAAGGGAATCAGTGTGAAGCAGCTGGGTGGTCAGCTCACTGAGTTCCTGAAGTCAGAGGAGCAGGGTAAGAGTGCAATGGAGTTCCTCCTTGGCAAGCGTGCAGTCAAGTCTGTAGAGACCCTTGTCCTGGAGACCATGTAAGGAACTTTCTCTCCTCCACCCTGTAGAAACAAATGCCTGTCTCTACTGCAGTTGCCGGCCTAGTACAAGGCTTTGCCAATCCCGATAATTCCAAGGAGAAGAAGGAGGGCTACATTGCCTTCGTCACCTTCTTACTGACGTTCATCATTTCCCTACTGATCCTCTCTCTCATAGGTCAGTTCCTGTGGAATTCCTCCATTGTTGAACTGTTTACCTGCGTGCGTCCGGCAAAGAGTGTGTGGCACATCCTGGGCCTGTTCCTGTTTGCCACTCTCCTTCTGTCCTAGATGCATATGCACAAGCAGAGGCAGAGGCAGACGCGTATCACAAGCTATTCTAGCTTTCTTCAAGAAAGCCAGAATGCCCTGTGCATGTCGTAAAGATATTCCAGATTATCCAGGGACAGAGGAATGGGGTCCCATTATGTGGAAACTCCTCCATGGTCTCGCCGAGAAGGCGGGGAAGGGGAGAGATGTGGCAGAGGAGCTGAGAGAATGGAAACGTCTTCTGACTCTGACGACTGATGTAATTCCGTGTGATATTTGTAAGAAACACTACAAGGAAGTACTACTTCAACACCCTATAACAGGTATCCTAAAGATGGATGGGCCCACTGCATCTACGTTTATTCGTACGTGGCTATGGACCTTGCACAATGAGATCAACGTGGCGAACGGGAAACCCGAACTCCCGTTTACAGATTTGGCGGTCCTTTACTCGGATGTTGATTTCCGTGATATGTTCTGGCGTCTCGAACCTGTAATGAAGCTTGCCTCGGTTAAATCGGGTGTGGGGTTCATCAGCTGGCTGAAGTGGTCTACCAGTGGGAAGATGCTGTCATCCTTTTATTAATGACGGGAACGACGGGACTGTTGGGTCTTCTTTGTCTTTCTCGTATTTCTGGTACGGTTTTTCCGCTTGAGACGACTTTTGCGACCGCCTGCTTGTTCCGTATTTCCTTCTTCAAAGATATCACCCCTTTTGTTAAAACTACCAACAAAAAAATCATGCCGTTCCTCTCCCTCTCCCTTAAAGATGTGAAACATACCAGCAGCTGTCTGATGCATACCAGTGTATGTGCCTAAGTACTGTTTTTTAACCTGGTGTTTATATTTGACAGTATATGATGTGTTTACTACAAGTTTATCTTCTGTTATTATATCTTTAGCACCACCCATTCTATATAGAAGCTCTATAAAGAATCAGTCGTCATATAGAATTTTATTGCTTCCTAGTGCTTTCTTGTCTTTCTTGTCTTTCTGTTCTTTCTGGTCTTCCTCCTACCGCCCTCATGTCTTCCCGCAGGATTCTTACCAAGTTCAGGATTTGCAGCCAGAGCAGCTGCATATCTTGCCTTCATTGCTTCTATTTCCTCTGGCGTCATCTTTCCCTTACCGGGATTACTTGATTGATTAGGCTTCGGTGCATTGGCCTTTCTCGGCGTCGCATTCTTTACAACTTTTCCATTTACTACCTTAAACCCCATTCGACTCTTCTACTCTAGCTTAATAATATCCGCTGAATTCGCCAACCTGGGGATCCGTACGCACTGAGAAGGGGCTCGGGTCTCTCGGGCCCCGTTTGGAGACATCTAGGGGTTCCTTCTGTAAACACTTGTCTCGTGCAGTATCATATACGTCACGAAGGAAGGCCTGGAAGCTCTTTTCTATTTGCCCAGCCTCAGCATCCTTCAGGGAAAACGAGGTACAGAGGCGTCGGATGAGAAAGCCCCCACGATCGGTCCACTTGTCCATGGCTATGTCAAGATCCCGGGGAGGAAGAGTCTTTGCAAAACAGCGTCCCGTTGTCTCAGAGATTGGCTCAACATCGTGGGTAGTAATGAAGGGCTGCTTGAGCGTAGCATCAATTGTGTAGTTCGGGGAGATTAAATCCTTCTTGAAGCACGAGAGCTTATTGAGTAGGTGCTTGAACTCTTCTAGATCTCTCCCCCCCTCTTCCGTCGATGATATTCCTTCAAATGAGTGTAGTATAGCTTTTGCCTGATCTGTGTTACAGTCTGGTGGGGGAGGAAGGAAGGAACGCTTGGGGATCATGAACCCTTCTGTCTCTTTGCCCATAGACTCTTCGCCCATAGACTCTTTAGTCATAGACCCAACAAAGCCCGACTTATATGACGGAAGGGGCACGGTGTAGCGTCCGTAAAAAAAGGTAGAAGAGACGAAGTAAGCGATGATGGCTACCAGGAGAATGATTGCTAGAGATGATGGGCTGGGCATGTAGGCGGCTACTGCACCGAAGTACGATGTGCTAGGCTGCATGGCATAGGACATTCTCTTCTATGTCATTGGAAAGATTACCACGACTTGCACGTGCTAGGAGATCAACCAGCATCTCCTCCTTCTCAGCGACCTTCCCTCGCATGAGGGCGTCGATGTTCAGGGTCTCTTCCTCCTTGAGGACGAGGTGATAGACCTGTACCTCCTCCGTCTGGCCGATGCGGACTGCCCGCCCGATGGACTGCCGCATGAGGGCACTCGTCCACCATGGGCTCATGAAGATGATGTGCGTGAAGTGCTGGAGGTTGAGACCAACACCTCCACTCTTTATGTTAATCAGGAAGACCATGTGCTTACCACCGAGGTCGCCCTCAGAGTCCCGCAGCACGTTGGCCTTTTGTTCTTCGGAGAGGTCTCCGTGGTACTGAAGGACGGTGTACTTGTCCATGAGCTCATTCTCGATGAGCCGCATCTCGTCCTTGAACTGGCAGAAGATGATCCATCTCCTCGGCTTGACCTCGCCGGCGAGAAGCTTCTCCATGGCGGCGAACTTGGTGCTCGTCCCCGTCCAGCAGTCACGAGAATAGCCGAAGGGCTCTCGCTTCCTCGCACCGATGTAGACCTGGGGGTGGATGGAGAGCTGGCGGAGCTTCATGAGGAGCTGGAGCTTGAGGGGCGTGGCGTCCTTGTCGAGACTCTTCCACCGCTTGACCAGCTTGCCCTGGACGCCCTGGTAGAACTCACACTCCTCTTCAGATGCAAAGTTGAGGGAGATGGTCGTCTCCTTTGCTGCAGTGGGAAGCTGTGGGAGAGAGTGGCGGAGCTCGTTCATGGAACGGTGAAGAACTGCCTCTGTAACAAAGTGTTCCAGAGGGAGGGCGTCGAGGTCCTTGGCCTTGTAGCCAACGAGGGTGAGCAGGTTCTGAGTGTCCTTGAGCGAGTTCACCACGGGAGTAGCAGTGATGACCCAGGTGGCCTTACGCTTGATGGAGGACACCCGCTGGAAGAGTTTCCCCTGCTTGCAGAGACCCTGGTGGGCCTCGTCCAGGCAGACACGGTCGTAGGACTGGAACAGGTGGGGCTTGCCGATGAGAGAGTCGTAGTTGGTGAGGTAGACCAGGCGGACCTTGGATGCGGTGGAGACCTGCACCCACCGCCCCTTGATGATCACGCGGACAGCGAACCCGCACCGCTGGAACTCGTTACGCCACTGGGGGATGAGGGCCTTGGGACAGAGGAGGAGGGTGGAGAGGAGGGGAGTATTGGTGATGAGGCCGAGGACCTGCTCTGTCTTACCGAGCCCCATGTCGTCGCAGAGGAGACCGCCGGGCTGGGGGCTGGCCTCGCGCCGAATCATCCATTGGATGCCGTCGACCTGGTGGGGCTTGTACTCACGGTTGGAAGAGGTTGGCTTTAGCGGCGGCTTCTGCTTCTGCTGCGCAGCCATGGGGAGGACTTCCCTCGCTAGGTCATTTCTGTTCAATTTTTTCTGGGTCAGAAGGGTCTAAAAAAAAGGTCCTGGCCCTCCACCAACCCTTTTACTGCATATTTTTGTTTGCTTTTTGTTCTTCTGTCTTTATCTTTCATGTCTTTGCCTTATGCGTTCTCAGCGAAGACGATGAGGCACTCTGCCACGAGTGCCTCGAAGGCCTTGGGGTCATTCAGGAGGCGGTGCCCCTCTGCCTCCACCTCGATAGGGTTATCGCCCAGAGAGGCCAAGATGATGCCCGTGGCCTTGCCAGGCGTGAAGCCCTCAGCCCATGCTCCGTTGGCCCTGGCGGCAGACTCGATCTGTGCAAGATAGGTGGTCATCCTGGCGTAGATGAGCTCGCCCACAGCGTTGATCCTCTCCTTGTTCTCGGCAAGGCGTGCCTGGAAGACACGGGTAACGAGGAGGGCGTCGGCTGCGCGGAGGTTGGGCTGGAAGGGGTGGCTCGGCGGGAAGCGGTTGGACAGGGAGAGGGTCTGCGTGTACAGGTAGTCACGGAAGAGGTGAGTCGGGCAGGTCGTGCCGAGCGGTGTCGGCAGGGTCTCCACGAGCTCTAGGTATTTGCGCAGCATATACTGCGTATCGCTGGTGTCAGGGAGGCACATGTGCTGCCTGATGAACTCCATAGGCACCGTGCTGGTGAAGAGAGGGGAGTTGTAGGGTGCAGGGGTCCAGTTGGGGAGGAGAAAGGCGATGAGCGCCTCTGGTGAGGGCGACTCGGGCACAGACGCTGCTGCAGAAGCAGAAGCAGAAGCAGAAGACTGGCCAGATGCAGCACACCAGGCGGGCCATGACATCTTGGCCGTGCGGCGGCGGTAGTAGCCAGGAACGTCGCCCTTGTTCCTGCCGACGAGGCGGACGCAGGGGCCTTGCTGGATCATCTCGCCCGTCTTGAGGTCCTTGACCATGCGGCCTGGGAAGTACAGGCGCTTGATGCCCTCCTCACCTGGGTGGACGCCGTGGCAGTTGTCCTTGGTGCAGTGGATCCCGTTAGCACAGGGCATGGGGCTCTTCAGGCTGGGCTGGTTCCAGGGATCAGTGGACTTACCAAAGCTATAGGCGAAAGACATGCTGACCGAAGGGAAAGGGGACTTCTCTCATGGCTCGCTGGCGGTTCAATTTTTTCAGCGAAGCCGACTTGGTCCAACATCGAAGCAAAAAAAAGACGGCGGGTCTCTTCGGATCTTTTCTTTTGGGCTTTGCTTTTTTGGTTTCATGTATTGGTGGCCTTAGGCGGGGGTCTCAGCGGCCGCAGCCTCTGCGGCCTTCTTTGCCTTGGTGGCAAGCGTCTTGGCCTTCATGATGGCCTTCTGCTCGTCCGTGAGCTTGGCCCTGGGCTTGCGGGGCTTTGCACTACCCTCTGCGGGGGGAGCGGCCTCAGCCTCTGCGGGAGGGGCGGCCTCTGCGGGCTTCGCCTCCTCAGAGGCCTCAGGGGTCGACTCAGAGGCCTCATGGGCGGACTCAGAGCCCTCGGCGCTCTCGGCGGGCTTCTCCTCCTCAGAGGCCGAGGCCTCTGCTGGGGCCACGGGGTTCTCCTCCTTGAACTTGGCACAGAAGGCCTCATATGCGGCCGGGTCCTCCAGGCGAATGGCACCCGCAATGACCAGGCGCTCCTTAGGCAGCGCGGGGGGCGCGAAACGCTCAGGCATAGTCTCTTGCACGTGCTTCACAAAGGCACCCCAGGCACGTGTGCCCAGGGAGGCTGGCTTGCCTGCACGGCTGGACTTGGCCTTTGGCTCCTTGGAGGCCTTTGCCTCAGAGTCGGACCCAGAGGCCATGGCGCTGGCCAGCTGGGCGTTCAGTGCCAGCTTGTCGTTCAGGCTCAGGGCGGACACGAGGCTCATGATGCTTGCAATGGAGGACATTTGTGTATGTGGTGCTCTATTGGTTGGGGGACTGATATGGAGGGCCGCTTCCCATTTCAATTTTTTCGAGTCCCTCTTGGCTTGGCCTCTTGGCCTGGCCTCTTGGCCTGGCCTCTTATGAAAAGATGGTGTAGTGGGTATGCTTTCTCCTTTGATTACTTCTAGTGGCTACTCGGCGTCGCTGTCGTAGTACACGGACTCACTCTTCTGCAGGTCTCGCTCCTCTTGCCAGCGACCCTCCTCGTCATTCCATGTGGCGGGGTGGGTGTAGGCGATGGGCATGCCGTTGTAGCGATCCAGCTTCGCCTGCCACTCCTTCATCATCTCCTCTACGTCAACGTCGCCAGCAGGACAGTGGGCGGGCTGGTAGTAGGGTGGGTCTGGGTGGGGTGCAACAGGCATCCTATTCACCCAGTCGAGGGGGTACGACTTAGGGAAGGGAAGCCTTCCCTTGGGCCACAGGCCCTCCCACCACTCGCGCTCTAGCCTCTCAGAGGCCTCGCCTGGAGAGTCAGAGCCCTCCTTTGACATGGAGAACTTGAGCTTCTTCTCGCCAAGGGTGAGGGATACGCGCATCTTGACCGCCTCGCCAGGCGGCATGGAGAACATGACCTGCGCCATGGCCCCTGTGACTGCGCTTGTGGCAGCTGCCTCCATGGCAACCTGTCTGAGCCTACGGGCCTCGGCATAGGTCTTAGTGGCCTCTGATGCAGGCTCCCGCGGCTTGTGCGCGTGGCTGGTGGGAGAGGACATGTGGGGACCTGCTAAAGGGTGACGCTGAGCTTCAATTTTTACCCCTCTTGGGCCTCTTGGCCCAGGCTCCAGTTTCATAAAAAAGGTTTGTTCGTTTGTTTGACGCCTTTGTTGCTTTTGTTAGACCCTTACCAAGACCCCAGCTCTTGACTACTCTGCCTTGGCAATCCACCCCCTCTTTTCGAAGTCAGTGAGCCACCAGCGTACGACGAAGGTTTGTGCTTTTGTACTTTGTGCTTTTGTCTACTCCCTTACCTCGAGCTATAGGCTTACGAGTTAGAGTGTCCCCCCTGAGTGTAAGAGGTGGCGTGGTGTCGCCAGCCGCCAAAGGCCTCGTACATGGCGGCCTGTTGCTCGCCATAGTGGCTCTGCAAGATCCGCCCGCTCGCCTCTGATAGCGCGCTACGGAAGGCGATGTTCATGGGTAAGCGTGAATTGACTGCAGGTGTTCCAGCAGGAGCAGGAGCGGGCGTTGTTCCTGCAGAGGGCGACGCTCCCGCAGCGGCCTCTCGCAAGAGGCGAAGCTCTCTGTAGGTCTTGGGCGCGGTAGCGGCAGCAGGGATAGAAGACATGGGGGGACCTGCCTAAGCGATAGGCTTGGTTTCATTTTTTCATAGCTCTTGCCCTATGGCTCTTGCCCTATGGCTCTTGCCCTATGGCTCTTGCCCTATGGCTCTTGCCCTATAGCTCTTGCCCTATGGCTCTTGCATATAACGAAAAAGGTTGTTTCTTTGTTTTACACCTTTTTTGCTTTGTTGCTTTGTTAGACCCTTACCAAGACCCCAGCTCCTCCCCGTCCACCAGCTCCACCCCCTTTGCCACCACCTCTGCTGCCCTTGCCGCCACCTCTGCTGCGGTCTTTGCCTGCAGCTCTGCCGCCGCGGCTGCTGCTGCCGCCTCTGCTGCCGCCTGCTTCGCCAGCACCTCCGCCCTGACCGCCGCCGCCATGGTCAGGCGCCCGTCCTTGAGCGCCCGCTCCACCTTGTCTGCGGGGATCCAGGCATACACCTCGTGGAAGCCCCGCCCGCCTACGGCCATGGCACCCGTGCGGGAGCCAATGTTGACCGTCTTCTCGCAGGAGCCCACCATGGTGATGACCACGTCGCCCGCCTTGAAGAGCTCCTGGTGCACGTCGCCCCGCTGGTTGAGGAAGCGCTTGGGCACGACGGTCTCGCCGCCAATGTCCGTCTCAATGATGTAGTCGGTGTCGGTACCGTAGCTCATCGAGACGTTCACAATGCCACCCCCGCGCCCGCCGCTGAGGCCGGCAGAGGCCTGGCTCTTCACATGGGCCATGCTCATGGCCGTCACGCGGGCACCCACCACGGGCTCCAGCTCGCCGGCGAAGAGCTTCTTCAGCCACGCCTTGTTCTCGTCAATGACCACCTTCATCTGGTTCACGCCCTGGACAGGCTTGCCGCCCTTGAGCAGCTGCTTGTTGGCCATGGTGTATGGTTAAGAGTGTAGGTCTTTTTCGTGTGGGGACTCCTCTTTAGCCGACCTATCCGTTTCACTTTTTATATTAGGGTGAAGAGGGGCCAAAGAGAGGTCTTTTGACCCTCTTCACTTTTTATCTTAGGTTGATGAAAAAGACCTCCAAAAGACCTATTTGAGGTCAAAAAGACCTCCCGCCCATGGTAAAAGAGGTGCCCCCGAAGAGCCAAACCATCACTCTTTACTAAAAATTGAAATGGGAGGAGGCCCTCCATATCAGTCCCCCCAACCAAGAAGAGCACCCCCATACCACAAATGAGCTCCATTGCAAGCATCATGACCCTGGTGGCCGCCCTGTCCCTGAGCGAGAAGCTCCAGCTGAACGCCCAGCTGGCTGCACAGATGGCCGGCGGCGAGGTCTCCATCGAGGCCTCTGCCCCCGCCTCTACCAAGGCCAAGGCCACCAAGCCCTCTGCACGCGCCGGCAAGCCGGCGGCCCCTGGCACCAAGGCCTGGTCGGCATTCATTGAGCACTGCCGCTCGACGATGCCCGACCGCTTCGCCTCTGCACCGCCCAAGGACCGCATGGTCATCGCCAAGGCCATCAAGGACGAGGACCCCGAGGCGTACAAGGCATTCGCCGCCAAGTACATCGCGGAGCACCCCGCCTCTGAGGTGGCCTCCGTGGCCTCTGCCTCCTCGGACGCCGAGGGCGAGGTCGCCAAGGCCGAGAAGCCCGAGAAGCCCAAGCGCGTGATGAGCGACGAGCAGAAGGCCAAGATGAAGGCGGGCCGCGAGGCTGCCAAGGCCAAGAAGGACGCCGCCATCGCCGCCGGCGAGACCCCGTCCCCTGCCAAGAAGGCCAAGGCCGCCAAGGCACCCACGGCCCCCAAGAAGGCAGCGGCTCCCGCATCCGTGGGCGGTGGCGGCTCTGTGGCGGCGGCTGCCCCTGCGGCCTCTAGCCCCTCTGGGGCGTCGCCCATCGCCCAGCCCGTCTTCGAGGAGGACGCCGGCCTGACGAAGGTGACGGTGGCCGGCGACGAGTACTTCCTGCAGACGGCCACCAATGACCTGTACGCCGTCGACGGCGACAGCATGGGTGCCTTCGTGGGCCGCTACGACCCCGCCACGGAGGAGATTGACTTCGACGCCGAGCCCAGCGACGAGTAAGCCCGAATGGGCTAGAAGACAAAAAGCAGAAGACAAGAAGACAACAAGACAAGACAAAGACACAAAAAGGACGAAAAGAGGGGAAACCCCACTCTTTTTCGTTGAGGGCTAAATGGAATCAGCCCAATACATCTATGCAGCGGGGCGGTCACAGGGATATCCGTGAGGCAGCAGAGCTATGCCCAGCCTATCAAGCTAAGAGGGACATCTATATCGCCCGCAACGAGCTGCCCCATCTCATCCTCTTTGACTGTGCTCTTGACTACACGCCAGGTGCCTTTGATCAGTTAAAGTGGTTGGTGAACCAGTACGCCATTGGGGCAATCACGGCTGATGATTTTCATACAGCGGTCTGCATTCTTTGTGCAGAGGCCTGCGTGCCTGGCCCTTTGCCCGCCGTGGGCGGCCACCCTGGAGGTCCTACTCTTGCGAGACACGTCTTTGACGAGGAGTTTCATCTGCTCTTGGGAGGCCTTACACGGGAGAAAGAGAAGGCTGCTCTTGACGTCCATATCGCCTGGCTGAATGACCTTGCCTAGGCGTCGCAGTCGTCGGTCTGGTTTTCGGCCTGAAAAAATTGAAGCCCCACAACCCCTCCAACACCTGTCCCCATCAGAATGTCTTTCCCTTCCGCCTTCCCCCCCTCTGACATCCGCGAGATCGCCGAGGAGCAGAATGAGTTCTACCGTGCGACCAAGGCCGACTACATCGCCCGCGGCGAGCTCCTGACCCTCGCCCTCTTTGACTGTGCCCTCCAGACCTCCCCTGGCTCCTTCGACCAGGTCAAGCGCCTGGTGAACCAGTACGCCCTGGGAGAGATCGCCCTCTCTGAGATGCACCGCTGCATCATGGTGATCTGCCTGGAGGCTGGTGCCGACTGCGGCGGCATCTGCTGGCCGCTCAAGGTGTTCCGCCACGAGTTCTACCTGCTCCTGGGCGGGCTGAGCACGGCGCAGAGGGACGCGGCCATCTTCTACCACGACACGTGGCGCAAGAACTTCATGCAGAAGAGCATCCCGCTCCCTCGCTCTGAGCCGACGACACCGACTATGCAAGCCATGGTCTCTCCTGCGGCCCCGCCCTCCATCAAGGAGGAGAGGGCTAACGCCGTTGCCGCGAGGGCTGAGGGCCTAGCACCCTCCACCGAGTGGGACGGCCAGATCTACTGGGGGCCCTATGTGGCAGCTGTGACTAGCCACTTCCACCCTTCTGTGCAACAGGAGCAGGAGCAGGAGCAGGAGCAGGAGCAGGAGCAGGCCCAGCAGTCCGAGTGGGTACGCCGTCCCGCCTACAACCACTTCCGCTGGCCCTCGCCCCTCCCCAGGCTGGTCGCCCTTGAGGCCGGCCTCACCACCAACAAGCGCTGTAAGCACGCGGACGCCATCGCCCTCCTTGCCAGGCGCATGCACTGCACGCCCGAGGCCTTCTGCGAGATGAGCCGTGGCGAGGTGAGCGAGCGCCTCTTCGGCAAGCCGAATTGGTCTCCTGCATGGTCTACGGGCGTGCGGAAGCTGCTGGCACAGACGAGCCGGTACTACTAGACCCTTTAACTGAATAAGAAAGACACAAAGAAACAAAACGAACAAAGACATCTTCTTCACCTCTTTTTGTAGGCTTCGAAGCCTGAAAAAATGAAGTAGATACCTATGGACCAATGAGTCCCCCTTCATAAGACAAATGGACCCTATGGCTGAAGAGATGCGCGAGGCAGAGGAGATGATTGTTGCATACACTGAGTACATTGGCAGCTTCATCGACATGTTCAAGGAGGTTGCCTCCCTCGGCAAGGGCCTTAAAGAGGGGCACTACCAGGCGGCCCTGTGCCACGAACTGCAAGACCGCAACATGAAGCACACTACCGAGGAGGCCATGCCCATCATGTACAAGGGGCGTCCCCTGGGAGGCAACCACACCATGCGCCTGGACATCATGGTCCTCTCCAGCCTGTCCATCATCATTGAGCTCAAGGCCATTGCCAGCAGCCTGGGCAACGAGGAGTACTGGCAGGTCCTGCGCTACATGGACTTCAAGAAGGTGGGCTTGGGTGCAGTGGTCAACTACTGTCAGTCCGAGAAGGCGGACAAGGGTCTGGAGATCAAGTTCGTGGTGCGCATGGCTAAGCACGCCTTCCTCTACGACTACAAGACGGGTGAGACGACCCTGCTGGATGACCCCACCTTCAAGCTGGAGTGATACACAAACGAAAAAAGAAAAAAGAAAAAAGTACCCCTTGGGGCCTTTTTTCTCTTTGGGTTTATCTTATGCACGGTCAGCTCTTACGCACGGTCAGCCCATGCGCCCTCGTCCTCGTGCAGCAGGTCAACAGGACCCTCATTGGCGTCATAGTAGGTCGCCCACTTGCTCTTGCGCCTACTATTGTCCACCACCGTCCACACCTTGTCCGCGTAGGGCGAGCGGACCTTCTGCTGGACAACGGGTGCCTCATCAGACATTCCCGCGCCCCTGTGGCAGTACACCTTCTTCTTGGAGATCAGCTCGGACCCAATGCAGGGGGCACGCCCTGCAATGATGTCGGCATAGTGCTTCTTCACGGCATTGATCTTCTCCTGCTGGGCAAACGTCGCGGGCTTCTGGTTCTGGGAGGGCTTCATTGTGGCGGGGACTTCCTCCAGGGGCCGGCGGCCGCTTCACTTTTTTCACCCTCTTTGACACCCTCTTTGAGACAGCCCAGGAAAAAATTGAAGCCTGTGCCTATCCAATGTACAAGTCCCCCCCAGCAACCATGTTTAACACTACCTCCCTGTTTGCCGCGATGGAGAAGAAGAAGCTGCTGGACAAGGCCCGCCTCGAGCTCCGCCTCTTCCAGGCCCTGCACGAGAAGGCAAAGCACATGAATGTGGTCGAGGAGTTGGAGAAGTGCATGGCAGAGGGCCTTGCACCGAGCATCCCCTTCCTCACCTACAAGTACGGCAGCGTCTACAATGATTACGACCAGCTCGACAGGGAGCAGTTATTCAGCGAGGAGCTGAGGGAGAAGGCGCGCGCAGACACCCTCAGGACTCCTCCAGGGCCCAGGATGAAGCACCTCGCCTATGCAATGAGCACGACCCTGGAGGAGCTGGTGCACGAGGCTCTCCCTCCCCACGAGGGCAAGATGCTGCTGAAGCGCTGCGATGGCGCACGCACTATCCCCGCCCACCACCTCTTTAACAAGCGCTTTGGTGCACTGGGCTTGTTCAGGCACTTCCTGGGCGAGGGGCTCGACGTGAAGATAGAGTACATGAACATCGAGTTCGCCTCTGACCGCAAGTACGAGGCGAACAACATCGTCTCATCAACTATTCGGTGGAACATCGTCTTCACGGGCAAGAAGAAGATGCCGTGGACCATTTCCCAGCACATCCCCGCAGACACCCTCATCTGGTGCACCCTGAACGAGCTCCTCACTACGCCCTTCAGCCCGCACTGGACTCGCCTCTCCTTCCCCTACTGGAAGAACTCGCACATGAGCGACGAGATTGTGGCGTGGTGCGAGGCGGGCAACACGATTACCGAGGAGATGAGCTGGGACATGAGCGACGCGGGCGACCTGGAGGCCAGGCGCGACCCTGGGCCATCTGAGCATGACCTGGGCCTCTGCCAGGTCTTTGGCTGCGACGGCAAGGTGGGCGACGGGGGATTCTGCCGAAAGTGCTCGTGCAAGGTGATTGAAGCTGACTCCTCCTGCCCACACGGCGGGCTTCACATGGCCGTGCACATGGCCCGAGTGACCGAGGCAGGAGAGCCGGTGGTCCACGGCCTTGTCAAGTGCAAGCCCTGTGGCTACCGTAAGCAGTGGATCATTCGGTAAACAAAAGACACAAAGACAGAAACCCAAAGCCAACAAACTTTTTTGCAGTTCTCTCTTGCTTCGCAGTCGGCTCAGAAAAAAATGAAGTCCGCCCCACCACCTTTTACAGTCCCCCTCAAGACAACCCAAATGGACACTGACTACCTCCCCCTCGGCGGCCACCTGCTCCCCGAAGAGTTTCAGACCTTCCTCTCTGGCTGGAACAAGGCAATCGCATCGTATTCATCAGAGACTGGTGAGGACGCCTGGAGGGGCGAGTCGCGCCGCGAGTACCAGGAGGATCACCCCGAGCTCTGGGATGTCTACCAGGCAGAGTTCAGGCGCCTGAACACCCTGTACTCTGCAGACGTGAAGGCCCTGAAGGCCTACCAGAAGGAGTACCTGAAGGTGGAGGCTCTCGAGGCCGAGGTGGCCGCTGCACAAGAGGAGCGGAACAAGCGACGGGCACGGGAGGAGGAGATCGTCTACATGAACTCCCTCTCGTACGCGAATATGCAGGCTGCCGCCGCAGCGGCAGCGGCAGCAGATGCCGAGGAGTCCGTCCTGTACGAGGACGCGCAAGACGCCTACGCTGACGAGGTGGGCTGTGGCTGCTGCTGGTGTGCAAAGTGCAAGGACGAGGGGAATAGCCATTGCGAGTGTTAACGAGCAAAGACGAGTGATGGAACCCTAAAGAGTGAAAAAAAGTGAACTTTCCTCCTTCGCCCTAAGTAGTCCCCCCTCCAATGCAGAAAGAAGTCCAAACGCCCAAGCCCCAGCTGCAGATCCCTGTTACCGCAAACGAGCCAATCATCATGACCCCCAGCCGCTTCATCGCCAAGCCAAAGAGGAGGGTCTACGTTGATGGTGAGGAGATGTCGTGGTACATCGAGCAGATCTCCCTCTCCCTTTCGCCCTACAAGTCCATTACCCGCTCAGATGGGGTCTGGCCAGTGGGATTCCTGTACAAGGTGTGAGACAAAAGACTAAAGACAAAAGACAAAAGACAAAAGAAAACACAAAGCACATAAAACCATCATCTTCACCTCTTTTTACTGATATCTTCTTATCGATATAGCCCATTACCTCAGAAAAAATTGAACCATTCCGCAGCTCCAGCCATGAGTCCCCTCCACAATGCAGACCTGGTCCCCGCCCACCACCCTCCCCAAGCTCCCCCTCGAGTATGCCTCCATCCGCCTGGAGCCTGTCGAGCCCATTCCTCCCTACGTGACGCGTGCCTACGAGAGGTACCTGGCAAAGAAGGAGGAGCTGGTAGCCGAGAAGGCTGCCATTGCCCAGAAGCTCGCCGACCTCGAGGAGAAGATGAAAAAGAGGGATGATGGGAAGTATCGCCCCCGAGTCTCACAAGAGGACCCAGTGGTGAAGGGCATTCGTGATGAGATTCTGAGGGAGACAGCCGCTCTCAAGGGCATGGGTCAGAAGATGGATAGCCTCGATGAGGACAGTAAGGCTGTCCAGGAGTACATGAGCATCCACAAGAAGATGGAGGAGTCTTACGTCACGACCAAGGCCCTCCAGGAGGAGTCGCGTGCATCATGGGCTACCATGTACTCGACTGTTTAGCCTCTATAGGCTGCATAGCCTCTCAAAAAAAATGAAGTCCCAGCTGCCTCCCAGGAGCAGTCCCTCACCAGTCATCAATGTACGTCACACCCTACACCAGCCCAAGCGACCCCTCTTACACCCTTGCGGCGACCTTCTTCGCCTTCCTCCCCCTTCTGCTCCATCTCTTCTCTATTCTGCCAAAGGTGGTGAGCCAGACTCAGCAGGAGGAAAGTTCTCCCGCAGAGGAGCAAGAGCAGGAGCAGAAGCAGACCAGTCACATCCTCGGCCCCATCCTAACCTACCTTGTCTCAGACCTTGAGCTGTCCATCCTCGAGCTACTCGATGGAATCGGTGGCGAGATGAGCACCCGCGACATGCTCCGCCATTTCACCGATATGCCACAGTGGTCCCATGTGGATCGCAGCGACCTGAATAGGTGCCTCTACCGTATGCACGAGCAAAGCATCATCTGCATGCGAAAGGAGGGGTACAAGCCTCTCTGGTCAATGCCGGCCTAACCAAAAAGACAAAGAACAAGACATCATAAAATCACGTGACTAAATAGAATGTTGCCGTTGATCGTTTCGATCTTGGCACCTTTTTTTGGTACAATACAATTATTACCACAGCTACACAAGACATACCATACACGACATGTTAAAGATTTGTCCATTGAAACCATCTGTATGATCTTAGTTACTGATTTACTTTGGCTTCTTCATGGTATGTTTATCTTTGATCTTTCCTTGATTATATCTTGTTCTATTAACTGTATTATAATCCTTTTACTTATTTTACTATATATCCTCTATATCTAAGGACGGTTGCCTCTTCTTTAAAAAAATGAAGTTACCCTCCCCCCTCATGCACAGTCCCCACATGTTCTCCAGAATTCCCAAGTACCGTTCTGTGGATGCAACGCCCCGCCAGGGGCTAGAGGCAAAAGCCCCCTGCCCCACCTGTAACTGTCCCGTAGACTTTGAGTGGCTTCCTTGCACCGAGGTCTGCCGCCAGCAAGAGAGGATTGACCGCCTTTCTCCTTCTGGGCCTTCGGCCCCAAAGCCCAAGCAGGCTTACCCTCCCCTTCCTCTGTCAGATGATGAGTCTGTTGAGAAGCAGAAGCAGAACGAGTACTTCTACGAGGACCGTCAGCCCGACTACGACCTCTTTATGGCCGATGCCTACTGGACGGTGCTCGACCCCTGCTGGCCAGAGTACGAGCACGAGATCGGCTACCTCGCCCACTTCCCCCATCTCATCGACGAGGCCCAGTTCATCTACGCACTTCTTGTGCGAAAGGGTCAGACCAGGGACGAGCTGGTCAGGACCATCGTTGAGCTCGAGCCAGAGGGTCTCTTCCTTCGCTCTTACAGGGTGATCACCTGGCATCTGAAGATGATGGAGAAGGCTGGCATCATTTATGCACAGTAAATCAAACAACAAAAAATGGGATACTCATCCTTTTTACAGGAAAATCTGAGTGCCTGAAAGGCCTGAAAGGGCCAAAGGGCCTAGGTAAGCCGATTAATGATGTCCTGAATCTTGTTGTTCGAGTCATCCGAGTAGATGAAGTCGCGAGGGTTTTTGTTCGGCATCGTCTTAAGGTGTGAACGAAATATGCTCACGTCAATGTTGGTGTGGCGGGGAAGGCAGGTCATTGGCCACCACGCCGTGTCAGAGATTTCATTCGTGTCCCGTGTATTTAAGAAACACGAGACATCAATGTGAAAGACAAAGTAGCCACCGCCCTTCATCATGTAGTAGCCGCAGTGGTTAGTTATAAGACGAACCCCGGTCTCCTCATATAGCTCCCGCAGAGCACAGTCGACTGGAAGTTCACCACACTCACTATGACCCTTGGGAAAGGACCATTTGTTGGAACGTCTTCCTTTAACAAGTAAGACGTTGCCGAAAGAATCTAAGCAAATTGCACCGTAAACAGTCATGGGGACTGGTTCTCTATTATAAAATTCTATCACTTTTTTCACAAATACTCACGCATCAGCATATCCCTCATCTTCATTCCTCTCATGAAAATAGGTAATAATCCCCTTTAACATTTCCTGAGGACACGCCGCCGTAGGCACAAGTAGTCCGTTTTTCTTGGTAATATGCAACTGAGGAGAATATGCATTGTGGACAAGAATCTTCCATCGCTCCGAGTACTGTCTATTCTTCTTCGCACCGTGAAAGTGGTGGCGTATTACTCCAGGCACATATCCTAGACGCATTCCTGCACAGCCCTTCTCGAACTCTCGCAGGGTCTCCTTATAGTCATCGCTCGCATCGGGATTACAGCTTCCCAGGCAGTTTCCAATGAAGGCAAAGGTCATTGCGTGATCACCCGCTCCCAGGATTCCCAGTTCGTACAGGCCTCCCATCCGCTCATAAGCCTTCCGTGTGCACGCCCACGCAAAGCCAGGGTGCCACATATTAATGCCTGTCCCACCGTAGGAAACACCCTTGCACATCTGGAAGCCGAAGCTTGGGAATATACACATCGCATTCTTCCTCTTATCCATGTCAATAGCATGACTGAACAGTTGGATAACATCCCGAGATCCATTTAACACCTTCAATGCATCGGATGCCCAGGTCGTGCTCTCGAACTCTACATCTGCATCAATCCATGCAAAGGCCTTCCACGACGGCGGCAGGAGCCGTGAAACCCCCAGATTAATCATGTTCTCCTTGTGCCATAAGGGGACGTCTCCACGAAGTTGCAGATGTCTCTTATTCTTTGGATCAGTCACGTAGAACTTATCTTTACCATAAGCCAGCTCAACAACGTAGAGGATGATGTTATCCTCCCGTTCCATTCTGGAGATGAACTCCCTCGCCAGGATGTAGCGGCGAGCATACTGGCATGGATTCGAAAGAACGGTTATCACATGCAGCCGAGTATCGAGGGGGTCGTTCATGCGAATAGCCTGACGCGTCTCGTCAGGCTTATACTTTTGTATATCGATTTCTATACCATTAATTATCGTCATAGCCCTCTACTCTATCGGCCTAAATGTGCTATGCGAACCTGCGTTTCCTTTTTACACAAAATCATTCGCCATCCTAGAAAATGTCTACCACGCACAGCACAGAGGCTGAAATTCTCATTGCATCGGTAATCAAGAGTGTCGGAAAGAGAGTGTTTCTGAAGACTGTGGAACAAATGTGCAAACATCAGGAAAAGTCTGCACCCGCAGGCCAGCGTGTAAAACAGGCTGTTCCGGCGGAATGTATGTGTAGTGCAAGAAAGAAGGGTGAGCGTACGGGAATTAAGGCTGGCAAATACGTCTTATATGATGCTGTGAGGTGTGAGAGGAAGGAGGTAGATCCTGTTACTCATCTCTGTGCAGTGCACACCAACATGGTTGCGAGGAAGGGTGAACTCCCCTTTGGCCGTTACTCAGACCCTCTCACGGAGAAGGATAAGAAGGTCTTTGGCGAGCTTTAGATGTCTGACTCTAATAGATGTCTTGGGCAAGTTATGAACCTGTAGTTACACAGCCAACCATAGTCCAGCCCCCAGTATACCAACAGCAGATGAAGCCTGCAGTCCAGAATAAGCCTGAAAATCCGGCGTACAGCCAGCAGCAAAAGCAGAAGCCCCAGGAGCATCACCAGCCACCAACTCATATAAGTAAATGGGCAGACATATCTGAGTATGAGGAAGTTAAGGATTGGTTATTTATCTTCATCGGCATTATTGTCACGGAATTTATCTTTCTGGTACTCATACGTTACTTTCCAGAGTTCTTTGGCAAACAGTTAAATGTCTGGTATAATCGCTTCAAGCTTAGTGCCGTTCTTTCTGATGTACTCGTTATAGCCATTGCAATCGGTATCTCTCGTTATGTCTATACGGAGTTCATTTACCCGAAGCACGACTGGAATCCCCTGTACTTCACGGGCACTACTATATTTGTGCAGGTGCTCCATGATCTCCTCTTTTACATCGGTGTAATCCAGCAGGTGCCAAAGGGTAGCAATGCAATGATTGATGTATTTAAGGAATATTCCAGCTCAGCCGGTACTAGGGCTATTATGGGAGATTCGGCTATGATGATATCCTCTGTGGGAATCGCCATGATTGCCAAGGGCATGGATCTTCACGCCGCTGTCTTCCTGGGAATTATTGGCTTATACGGCATCCCCTACATCCTGGAGACGAGGAATGACTTCTCTAGCTTGTCTTAGGGCCTCTATAATGAAAGCCGTAGAATGTCTCTAGCCATTCTACAATCTGGTCTCTCCATGCTCCCACATCCTGTTCATTTATACCCTCAGGTCTGAATGAATCGATGCAGAACCATCCAGACTGAAACTCGTTCGCCAAGAAGATCATCCACTCGGCTCGCTTTGTAGCAGCCCCGCCCATCCATAGGGTTCTCTCCTCTCCAAGGAACCCCTTATACAGGTCTGGATCATCCACAACCCTGTAACCGATTTCCCCGTTCACGGCGAGGCTTGTTGCCTTCAGTGGGCCGAACACTTCGTAGGAATCACGCAGAGGAACACAGCGTTTAGGGTCCATTGCTATGTATCTGCAAATACTCTTAGACCCTTTGCCCGCCGTGGGCGGGCTAAACTCCGAGACTACTGTGGTATAGATGTCTATATCTGAGTGTCTAAGGGAACTGGCGGCAAAGCACTCGTATATGGTTATACATACGGAACTTATGGCTCTGATGAAGGAGGAGTATACGGCTCTCAAGGCCTTTTTTGATGCAGAAACCCCGAAAAAAAAGAGGGGGCCTCATGCAGCGGCGGCAGCTGCAACAGTGCCTGAAGTGCCTCAAGTGCCTGAAGTCACTCAAGAGGAGGAACTTGAGCGTCCGCCGCCCAAGCTTCTTGCTAACACGAAGATACGGATCATTAAGAAGGCTGCGTCGCCAGAGCCCGTCGAAGGCTCTCTAGGCTCTCTAGCCCCTAAAGGGGCGTCGCAGGCAAGCGAGCAAAAGCGAATGGACTCCAAGGAGCTGAAGGCCTGGCAGAAGGAGCAGGAGGCAAAGAAGTTAGCCGAGCTCACCGCTGCCGGCACAAATCCCGAGACCCTCCTCACCCCCGAGTCTATCAAGCGTTGGATCGAAGATGAGGGTCGTACCTTTGCCTACGTGGCCAGAGAGTATGTGGGACTGCCCGAGGCCACGGTCGCCGATTTTGCCAAGTCCCACGGAGTAAAAAGTAAGATATCTAAGTCGAGAGCTATCCTCTCGGCGAAGAATCGCCGTCCTTAACAGATGTATAAGAGAGACGCATCCGATGTTACATATCGCAATGATTACAGGACTCGGTACATTAATCATTACGTTAAGAATAAAAATACTGTAAATGCTATTATAAATATTGACGGTGGGTCAGGAGCTGCAAATGAGGCAAGCGAGGTAACCTATTTAACTATTGGAAGTACCCTAGTGCCAAATGCAGAGCTAGAAACCTTCGTTGTAGTGGCTCCCGTATCAACAGTAAGCACCATATACTTCAGTGTACCCCCGCCTCTGGCGTCAGTGGTTACGCCCGATGGTCTATTTGTCACTGATGGATCTTCCACCCTATTCAGTCCTTCGTCAAGTAATATAACCTTTCCAGCTCCTATAACATCTCTTGCTACAGACTTATCAGGCAATCTGTATGTAACAACCTCAACGGCAATATATAAAAATACTTCTAATGGTATTGTGAATATGAATATATCAGGGTTAACTACTATTACGGGACTAGCAATTAATTCTAATAGCTTTTACGTGGTAAATGCTGGATCGCAGATTTATACAGCAACTGCAAATACAACAGCAACATCTATAGCAGGTTCTACATCAGGATTTCTCGATGGAGCAGGCTCTACAGCCAAGTTTAATAATCCTGGAACTATCATCCTTGATCCTACAGGTACAAATCTCTTGGTATCAGATACAGGCAATTCTTTGATAAGAACTGTTAGTACGACCCCTCCTTATACCGTAAGCACACTGGCAGGAAATACCACAGGATTTATAAATCCAACACCCACTGATTCTGTAGGAAATAGAGATGGCAGTGGGATACATGGAGAAAGCCTGGTCTTCATTCCCAAAGGAATCACCGTCTCTCCAACAGGCATCATCTATATAGCAGATACTGCCAATAATAACATACGTTCACTCACCAACAGCTACTTATCGACTATTGCGGGCCAGCCTGGGCTTGATCCCGTGTATGATATTTCTCCTGCAGGATATGTGAATGGACTTGCATCTAATGCCCTATTTTCTAGACCCACCTCTATATTCTATTACAACTCTGCCCTCTATATTACGGAACCCTCTAACGGTACAGTCAGACTGCTTACGCTGGTATGAGAGCTTGGGCTTCGCCCTCTGGCTCGGCGACCCCTTCAAAGGCCTTCGTGGCGACAGTCTTTTGTTTACAGACAGGACAGGTAGTGTTTGTCTGGAACCAAATGTTCAATGCCTTCGTGTCAAAGACGTGATAACAGGAGGTCACACTTGCAGTTAAAGGGGATACTTCATCCAGGGTGATTGCACATGTCTCTCCCTTCTTACTGGCATCTTCGGCAATAATCCAGGCAATGCGCATGGGTATTCCTACAGGAGTACGTTTTAGTGCACCAGGAGGAGGAACAGGAACAGGTTCATCGCCCGCTAACGTCCATAGAGGGGGCACGGTGGCCTCTGGTCCAATGGGAATAGTATGACCAGGAAACTCTGCTGCAAAGAGTGAGTTCTGGAAATTGGATGCTGAAGTAACTGTCTTCTGTAGTATGGCAACATGGCGCCCATTATATAAGAGATATTGTCCCGATGCAATGCATTTTACAAATCTGTGCTCATTCGTGTTCCCTCGTATAGTATTAATCTTGGTGGGTGCTACAGGAATGACTTGGGTGCATAGCTGGATCTGGGCCTGGTGATCAGGATCGGTGAGGTGACGCTTCCAGTAATTCTGACCCCGCACCCATTCAAGGATGGCATAGGTCCTCTTGTTTGGCCTATAGATCGCTATGTAGGCCTCTCTGAATTGGTGAATGAATCGCTCGGCCATGTGGGACTATATATACCGAGTCCCATGCCATTCATTTTTTTACAGAAAAAGTGAAGTGCCGGTCCCCCCTTTAACGAGTCTACCAGAACAAATGGGTCAGTATTACTTTCCTATCTACCTCGGTGCAAACGGGAAGATTCGTGCATGGATGGATCCACTGTCGTATAACAATGGGATGAAGCTGACGGAGCACTGCTATAAGGAGAATTCGTTTGTCAATACCTTTGAGTGGGGTCTGGTGGTCGGCGCCCCCTTTTACAGGGCAAGAGTGGTTTGGGCGGGCGACTATGCTGAACCTGAACCCGAGGGTGAGAACCTCCATCAGATGTGCAGTGAGTACACCTTGATCCATCCTCATGCGAAGGGTCCAGGCCCTCGCTACATCCTCAATCACACGAAAAAGCTCTTCGTGGACAAGGAGAAGGTTCCCACCAAGAACGGCTACACCTACCACCCCCTGCCCATTCTAACTGCTGAGGGCAATAATGGGAGTGGTGGGGATTGCGACGAGTCACCGCTGGTCGGTTCCTGGGCGAGGGATGAGATCTCGGTGGCCGACTCTACAGACGACTTCGAGGAGCTCCTCTTTGACATGGTGATTGATTAGGCTAAGAGCCTCTGGTCTCTAAGACCAATCCACAGTAATATACAGCTTATGGAACTGTTTTTTCTGTAGGCGAATCCCGTGAGGGTCCACGCCCAGAGAAGAGTCATACATGTGCCCATCCACCCCACGAGTGAGAACCTTGCGCAGAATGCTACAATCAGGGAATGCAGTATTCAGCTCATATATCACATCGTGTACAATGTCATAGCACTCTACGGGAATCTCAACGGTATAGAATTCCACGTTGGCTGTCTTCGCGTAGTCGAGGACCAGGCTGTAAATGCGTTTGGCCTCATCGGTCACCCTCTTTCTGTATTGGGCAGTGTCATAGTCTACCCTCATCTGTATGAGCATCTCACGACTGAACGGTTTCAGAGACATGGTTGGACTGGCAGTTAAGCGGCAGCACCACTTCATTTTTTACCGCAGTGCCTTACCATTCACATCACGAGATGCATAACAGTCTAGATAATGATGCCCCTCTCGTCCACACCTACTACAACCATCCTTCTCTTTACATGACCTTTCGTGTACACGACAGCCGTATGCAGTACTGAAGGTCCTGTTACAGTAATCACAGCCATACTCGAGTTCGTGTTCCTCTTCCTCTTCCTCTTCTTCCTCTTCTATCTCGCTGGGCGTCGCCACCTCTAACTGATTCCCCTGAACATCTGTCCTTGCGTAACAGTTAGCCACAAAGTGTCCCTTCCTTCCGCAGCGTGTACAGGCATCCGTTGCCGAACGAATCTTCTTGTTCAACTCAGCCTTCTGCTCATCGCTCAGGACCATTTCCACATAAGATCCCCCGCGGACCTTGTCAACCCCGTAGGTTGACATATACTTCAAGGTCAACGAATCCTCTTCGAAGGGGGAGACATTCCTACGTTCCTCTATTACAGAGATTGGTGCGTACTTTCGTGTCCACGCCGACCCCTGTCCATCCAAATGCTGTGCAATACGATTCTTAAGATTCGCTGCCTTTCCAACATAGTAGCGTCCACCTGCGAGGCGTAGTACGTAGAGGTTAGTCGACATGGGGACTTGTTGATGTATCCACGAGTACTTCATTTTTTTAGCCCAGTAAAAGATGAAGCAATTCCACCCCCACAATGAAGTCTACGCATGTCTACCATTGATTCGGAACTCGAGACCTTGCGTCTAAGGCTTGCTGCGCTGGAGGAGCAAAAGAGAATCGAAGCAGAAACTGCTGCAGAGAAGAAGGCTTTCCCTCTGAAGACCCTTGAGGGGATACTCGATGAGAAGAAAAAGCAGATTGAACGTATAAACTACAGACAGGTGAGTGCCTCGCAGTTTAATGCTGAACTACACAAAAACAGGGACGTTGAAACTACTGAATTTATTGGGTATATTATTAACATGCTTAAGAACATCCAGGAGCGGTTAGAGGTTCTTGAGAAGAAATAGACATTCCCAACAAAAAAATGACCCCACCCACCCCGCCACCCCAAGTCCCCGCAGCCAAATGTGCAATCTCTTCAGAGACTTTTACCTGAATGCACGCAAGGACCCCTGTTTCACCGTATTAATGCTCGTCATGGCGATCGTGTCAGTCATCTTGATGCTTATTGGCTTCATCGGCATGTACAAATACCCAACAGACTATGGGTATGCTATCGCAGCCGTCGTGGGTATCTCTGGTCTTCCGTGGCCAATCTTGGTGGCCGTCACCTTCTGTATTGGCAAGTGTGTCCATTCAACGGAACCGCTCGCCGACCTATACGAGGTTTGATTTCTTAGTCTTCTTGGGCTTAGTCTCTTCGATTGGAGAAATAACCTCCTCAGAGTCCCCAGACTCCCCATCGATCACCCCTATAACAGACATCAGCAAGCCCCGCACAGTATTGATTTTTTCCAGTGTAACAATCCCCTGCTTCTCTAACAAATCTCGCACAGCCTTCGTCTCAGCCTTGGCCTCCTTCATCCATTCAGCAGTCCGCAGAAGTTCGTGGCCGAGCAGAGCCTTCGTCTTGAGAAGCTTCTCCTGTAGCCGAACCGACTCGGTATCGCTCGGCGCGGAAGCAGCCAATCTATGCGTCCTGAACGCCACATCAATACAAACATCGAGGAAGGAGAATATAGACCGCATATCCTGCTTGTACATGTTGTTCACGTAGATCATCATCTGAGATGCAGGACTCCACTCAATCGTAATGAAGTCGTTGAACTTCTTTCCCTGTAACCGAGACTTGAGCGACAAGAAGACACCCAGGGGTGCGTCAGAATGCAGAGCCATATCTCTCTCAAACTTGGTGACCTCTGCCTTGGGAATATCGGATTCATAGTTCTTCACCTCGAACAAAATCTTGCACTTCCTCACTATGCAACTCCAATCTGCACACCTGGGCTGTTTGGACGTATTCTCCAAGGGACCCCAACTAGTATACTCTGCCACCAGCTCCTCGAACTCCTGTTCTCCCCTTTGACCGATATCAGAGGATCCCACCTTCCGCGTGTCCTCAGCCTTTGCTAAAAGGACTTGGAGTTCAGCCACACGAAGCTTCATGTCTTCCCGAACTCTCTCCACCTCCTTCCCATATCTCTCCTCTATTGCAAGCAGTGAGCCCTGAAAGGACTTCTGTGCCTTCTCTTGGATCTGGAGGATCTGGGTCTGTAGACTCGCAGTATAGGCTGTCAGCCGATCCATCTCCTTGCTGTGATTCGCCTGGGTCCCCTCCTGCATGGAACGAAGGGTCTCCCTGTACTCGACCTCTCCCCGCCTCTGAGTCTCCTTTTGCACCTCCAGCTCAGTCACAGTCGTGCGAAGCCGTGTAACCTCTTCCTGTTTCTCGGCGAGAACCCGGGCCAATTGTTCCTCGGCCTTCTTCTGTATTCTCTTGGTCTGCTCCTCAACCTCACGGTCGAGAGACTCCTTATACTGAGCATTGGTTGCCTCCTTCTTCATGGAGCTCAGTGATGCCGCAGCAAGACGAAGAAGGGTGGGGAATTCCTCCTTTGACACGGTTTGCACGATATCTCTGATTGACTCTGTATGACGAAAGGATGATGCCCATGTACCATCCTCGAACCATTCTGAGACAAAGGCCTCCATATCCCTCAACCACACCCTTTTTCTAAGTCGTTCTTAGATGGCTTCGAACATATATATAGGCCTTATTCTCTTAGCCTGTGCATATATATTATCTAGGGCCGGCCACAAAGAAGGGTTCTCAAACCATCAAGACAGTTACGAGCTCCCCGCAATCGCCTGGACCCATTGGAACAATGACCGCCCCCCGAAGGTCATTAAAGATATCTTAGAGAATAGGCCCCAGGCCATGCCAAACTGGGAGGTACGGTTCGTGACCGATGAGACCGTTCTCGACTATATCGACCAGAGCGATTTCCCTCTCAACTACAAGGGACTCAGCCCCGCTCACAGGGCCGACTGGATCCGTCTCAGACTCCTCGAACTTCATGGGGGTGCCTGGCTCGATGCGGGCATTATTGTCAATGATGGAGCCGCTCTCGACCGCCTTAGAGAGGAAACGATTCAGAAGCGTGCCGAGTATACGGGATTCTACCCTAACGATGGACTGAATAAGATGGGAACACCCTCTTACATTGACAATTGGTTCATCATGGCACCGAAGGGAAGCCCATTCATTACCACCTGGAAGAAGGAATATGAGTCTGCCATTGATATGGGGTTTGTCCCCTATAAACGGAAGTTAACTAGCTCGGACCTTACCTTCACTGACTATAATGTCAAGGACCCCAATGATGTCTATTTAACACCCCAGGCATCGCTGCAAAAGATTCTCCAGACGATGTCATACAAACCAAACATCATTTTACACCATGCCAGAGATTCGATGATGAAACTGCACGCTGAGTGTGCGTCTAGGCCGGATACTAAGCAACAGGTAGAATGTATACATGATGCTATCCTGAATGACCCGAAGACAAAGGATATTCCTTATATCAAGTTAAGGAAGGAGGATAGGGGGTTTGATATTGCCCCGTACTTTGAACAAGCCTAGCGTCTGGATCTGGACTTGGTCTTTCTGGTTCTGGACTTGGTCTTTCTGGTCTTGGACTTGGACTTAGACTTGGCCTTGGACTTGGACTTGGACTTTGACTTGGCCTTGGACTTAGACTTGGTTCTTCTTCCACCTCTACTGGTTTCATTGGGTGCACCTGTGCTAGTCGATTTTACTTCAACATTGTAAAGATTACCATTGTTACCATTGTTACCATTATTCATAGTTCCATTCAAAGTTGTTCCTTCTTCATCGTCCTCTTCTTCCTTCCCTTCGTCATTAAAAGTAAGTCGCTGAGCATACCCCCCGCGACCCTCTTCTTCCATTGCCTTAGCAGCGGCATTGGCCGCAGCTCCAGCCGCAGCAGCCCTCTGTTTAGCCAGAAGTTCTGCCTGTTCTTTTTCTGCCGCCACAACATTCACTGGCGGTGGTCGAGGAGGAGTATTCATTCTACTCTTACCACTTAAAATAAGTGAACATCTCACATTAGAATGAATATCATCTATGGAACCAAGGATATTCATAGTGATGTTACAGAGGTAGCAAAAGCCAGATGCATGAAATCGTCTATCATTTATATTCCACCGGATGATAATGTACGCGCAAGACTGTTTACAGACCCTATCTTCGGAAAAGTCAAGTCTATCTTCATCAATGACCTCGAATACGACGCAGATACAGCAATCTTCATTGATACAACGTCAAACACTGTTCACACAACCGCTGCATACATACCAGACCATATCGTAGCTATTTACCCCGAGGAATGTGTAACAATAAAACTGCATTCCCTTCACTCAACCCTTACCCTCGTCCATGGTAGCTTCCGTGATGAGTTTCCAGAGCAAAGAATGGCCGTCCGTTTCCTGAAGCCTGATGACCGAGTCCTCGAGATTGGAGGTAACGTGGGACGTAACAGTCTCGTGATCGCATCCATCGTCGGCCAGGACTCGCTCGTCGTACTCGAGTCCGATCCTAATATTGCGAAACAGCTGGAAGAGAATCGTAATGCAAACGGGATGACCTTCGCCATCGAGGCGTCTGCTCTCTCCGCCCGACCCCTGGTCCAGCGAGGGTGGGACACCATGGTATGCGATATAGTGCCAGAGGGGTACAAGAGGGTACAGACGATCAGCCTCCCCGCCCTCAGGGCCAAGTACCTGAATACAGTACCCTTTAACACCCTGGTCCTCGACTGCGAGGGAGCCTTCTATTACATCCTCAGTGACATGCCCGAAATCCTTGATGGTATTACCACTATCATCATGGAAAACGATTATTATGACAAGGATCACAAGGCATTTATTGATTCCTCTATGACTTCACGTGGCTTCACCTGTGTCTATTCAGAGGCTCTCGGCCCCGAGTATGCGTTCAAGAAGTTCCCCTTCGAAAAGAACTTCTTCGAGGTGTGGCAGTGTGCGGAACCATCCCCATAAGGAGGCTGAGGTTAAGGAATGATGTTAGCAGATCTCCCAGCCATAATAGAACAAATGATAAAGATATGATGAAGTGTGTGGCTGTGCAAGTAGTAGAATCTACCTGGACAGAATCTCTCTGGAATCTTTCCTAGAAAGAAGATACCTGCTACAAAGATAAATACGGTGCAGAGGAAGGAATACAGACACGCTTCCCTTACGACCCACTCCCTATTCATCGAGAGAAGCATATTCAGCCCAGTAAGAGGTATCCCGCTTAACAGGGGATACTGGATACCCCAATGATTCCCTACCCCCGAGAAGATTTCCCCAATGCATCGCAGAGCAAATGCCACCTCAGCGAGTAAGATAATTCCTAAACCATCCCACGGATACATCTTATGTAGCAATATCGTATCTAAGAGTTGATGGGAGAGATTCACACATACGATCCCTGCGAAGTCTACTTGCCAGACAAAGGTGTTCCACCTACGGTCGACAATGTAAAAGGTGTGAGCAAACGCCGAGCCCAGTCCCATGGCTACGGGGCCTAACGAAGAGACTGTATGGAAAAGACGAAGCTCCCAAGGAGCATCCACGTATGAGAAGTCAACCATGTAGAGCCAAAGGTAATATAGGCCTGGCACAAGATGTGTATAAATATTCAGCGTCTCATTATGCCATTGGAATAGTGAACGTGCTGCCTGCACCACTGTCGATGGGGCTCTGTAATGCGTGGGAACGAATTCATAGGCTTTGTACCACTCAGGAAGGGCACCCTTCTCCATACCTAGACCAACCCACCACACCTTTAACCGAACCCTAATAAGACAGAAGGCAGTATGCGTCCCGCTCTTGCCAACTTTTTACGGAATCCTACCCCCTTTTCTGTATTAAAGGGTAATGCTCTTTCAAGGGCAAAGGCAGCCCAGGTGCAGACTGACGGTTCCTTTACATCATTCTCTCGCACAGCTGTTCTTCTTAAGACAACAACTCCTGAAGAGTATACTCTTCGCTCGACTTACTTTGACCATATTAACTCGACACAATCTGAATGGTGCTCGATCCTCGACGGTATCCTCTTCTCGAAAAAGAAGGACCAGGGCTCTATCCAGCTGGAAAATGACTGCCTCGGCGTGGTTCAGGCATTATTGCGTAAGAAACCGCCACGAGATGAGCTCCTAGCCTACTTTCACACCAGTATCTACAAGGAAGTAAAGGACCTCGATCACTTTGGGATCCGATGGATCCCGAGAGAGATGAATAAGGCCGATGAACTCTTTAGGGTCTAAAAATTGAAGCGGCCACGCCCAGGAGTCGAACGTCCCTCCGCAGAACAAATGGGTTTTGTCCTGTATATCACCTGCAACTTTAGCATATGTGCCGAGACGGGGAAGCCCTATTACCTGGCCACCGTCGAGAGTGACATCAAGAAGGTCTACGGTATCCCTGACATCACTGTCCCGCCCCCGTTCAGACCCTTCCTGCAGCAGTTTGGCAGCTTCTTTCACGCCTATACGACATCGAGGATCTCCGAGGAGTATTCTCACATCACCTCGATGAGTACCCTCGCCTTCCTTGACCAGTACCCTGACTGGTCTGACGTGGTTATCGACCCCAAGTATGAGAAAGAGTGCGGATGGACGAAGAAGGAGCACGATGAGTTCAAGAAGGCCCTCGAGTGGTTTTCACACCAGCATATCGACTACACGGTGAACTGGTCCTACTAAAGTCGATCTCCTACTACATATAGAATGCTGACCAAGCCGTTTAACGAGGCTTTTTTATGGAAGGGCACTATTCAGCGTGCAAGGTATCCAAACCCTACACTGAAGAATCATATGGATATACCAGGGGCCAACCCTCTCACAGGAAAACCCTACCCTATAAATGACACCCTGCATGATGAGCAATGTGCATCAGCCCACGTGATGAGCCAGAATTACTGGGCTTCGGAAAGAGTAAGAAGACAGGCGTATCGTGAAAAATACGCCGGTCCTCCACCGCCCCCACCCCAAAGGGAGCAAGAGGAGAGGATTTATACTAAGATCTGTCGCTTTCGATCAGCCATGGAGGCAAACCCTAATCCGTATCCCAAGAGAGAAGTTACATCTTCGCCGTAACCTTGGAATAGCGAACAATGTTAGCATATTCTAAGGGTAGATTCACCTTGCACTTCTCACTGTACCTGCGAATCGTCAGCGGACTAAGAATCTCTGAGTGGAGACCACACATGCTTACATTGTATAAGTCGACATACTTGATCTCCATGTCACTCGGCTCAGATTCCCTTGTCCATCCGAGCTCCTCGTTCGTCGCCGTCACTGCAACGAGAGGACCAACTTCTCTCCGTTTTATAGATTCCAGAGTGGCAACTGCAAGAAGCAACCCCTTTGACTCAGACTTGACAAACCATAGAATGTCTCCAGGGAGAGCATGGGCTAGAAAGGGCTTCCCGTGCTTAGAAGAAGAATCGAATCCCCAGGTTAACAGCGATGAAGAGCGGATAAAATCCTGACCATTCCCTACACGCAAAAGCCAGTGAGTTGCCATTTGGAGACTCATTAGGGTGTGAACAAGGTGTTCACTTTTTCGAATCCCTAAGAAGTATGGACAACACGAGCCCTGTAGTCACACCACCCCCTTTCCTTGATTTGGGATTTAGACTAAGTCCAACGATAGATGATGTAGAAGAATTAGAAACATTTTTAACTGATAGATTCGGTACCCCCTTCACCTATGACGATAATCTGGGTCCCAATACATACCGCCATATGCATCCATACACGCACATTTATGAGTTTAACCACGAAAGACCCTATGTTATTAAATTCTCCTCTGACCCTATTCATAGACCTCTAATTCAACATGAGTGGGATATGTATACACAACTATATAGCTTTGACAACCAATCTTACTTTATTAAAGGTGTTGACGGTGGAACCTTCAAAGGATGTGCGTACACAATTTTACCGTTTATTAAGGCAAAATCATTGGAGGAATCTTTACTAGACCTTGGTAAGGAACAGATCATAGATATACTGAACACTGTTGCAGATGCCTTGCTCTACCTCTTATCGAAGGGTATCTGTCACGGGGATATGCACGCTGGGAATATCCTTCTTACAGATGATGGTGTAAAGATAATTGATTTCGACAAGGCTGGTGCATGTGATGGTCAGATGAACGTGGGATATACCTCTGTTAAGGGGAGAAAGGCCTTGAGGAAAGATCTCAACTTCATTGGAGTCCCCTACAATAACCACACGGGCTTCTTTATCATGGTGAAAGATATCTTCAGAAAAAAGGGACTATCTGTCGAACGAATAGATGAAATAATACAAAGATATATGACCAGTGAACATCACACAGAAGATATACAAGCGGCATATCAAGCGATGAAAGGAGGCAGGAGGCGTACCTTCAGGAAGAAATCACTGCAGCGTCGCAGTCGCAGACGCAGAAGCAGAAGCAGACGCAGTCGCGTACCTTCCTCGAAATAGGATGCTATTCAGACCAGCAAATTCCAATGGCTTTACTGAGAAGGGGTAGATATAGTCATACTCTGAACTAGGAGGTGGTACTGCCCCGTGGTCAATGAGTATACTGATGATCCCAAGAATAAAGTGGTTCGATCCTATAATATACCGTCGAACTAAATCATATACCACAGGCTCTTCAACCATTCTGTAGGCAAGGGTCATGGGGCTATACGCTTCCACGAACGACTTCTCATTCACCCTCGCTCCCGCCGAGCAGAGATGCCTTACGATGTTTTCAGTATTTTGCGTAATGCTTCCTTCTACTGTCCTGAAGAGGGCTGGCTTGCCTAGATTGTCAATAGGAACTCCCACGTCGATGAGCAGTCGAACCTTCTCATCATCGTCATCATCTATTGCGGATCCGAGGGCCCCCTCAGGAATACATATGCCCAAGCGAAGAAGTAGTTTCACAGTAGCCATGTGCTTTGCATTTAGTGCACGATCCATAGCACCCTCGGGGAGGACAGCCCCGTGCTCAATGAGTGCCTCTGTCCAGTTTGGATAGTTATAGTCGAGGCAGACATCAATGGCCGTCTGCCCAAACCTGTCGCGTAGATGAACGTCTGCACCCCTTTGACAGAGGAAGTGGATATTCTCGGGTATCGAATACCCATCCATCATACAGATCATATAAAGGACTGACCTCCCATTAGCATCGAGCCGATTCACATTTGCTCCACGTGCAAGCAACTTCTCCATCTTCTTTTTACCGGTTCCGATGGATGCTAAGAGCGAGAGGGGACACCAATTCATCCCTTCAACCCCGTCCACACGCACCTTTGCCCGCTGTGGGTGGACATCCAGGCTGAGAATGTAGTCGAAGATATCCATCTTATAATGGTCACCTTCGAGACAGAGGTCCATGAGTGGAGTGAAGGAGTTGGTGAGATTCGCAATATCTGGATCGGCACCTAGCCGTACCATCCGCTTAATCCGGTTCAAGCTGAACTCAGAGGTAATAGTGTTATATGTGTGAATGCCAATGAGTGTCGACTTTCTAGTCCCTAGAGGTCGATTTACCTTTCTGTAGATGCGGTCATCTTCCCATGTCTCCTTGCAGACCTGACTCCCTAAATATGCTTCATCGTCATAGCCATTCCAGGCTAGAAGGTGGAGTATTGATTCAAACCGTGGTTCCATTGGGGACCTTAGATTGTGTGGATCATATATTCATTTTTTAGTTGATGACCATCCAGTTAAAGGTCGATATGAGACCAGCATCAGTATACACCGCAAAGCTACCAGCGGCGGGTACAACACTTACTTTTTGTGCAGTACCACTATTTACTGTTACAAGTACAATTGAGTTCGCAGTGCATGCAGTAGTATATATAGTTGCATTGTTAGCAGCTAAGGTGCCTCTACCAGCCGATGCTGTCAGAGGGGTTCCAGAACTACCGTTTGTAGAGGCAACGGGACTTATATTCATCTTTGTAGAGGTTACGCTGCCAGAACTTACAAGAATATTACCAGTTGTCGTAGTGATGCTACCCGTGGTGTACACAGGAGCCCCCTCCTCCTGTAGACCACTTGCATCCAGAGCCTCTGAAGCTAGGTTGTGCTGGTAGCTCTTGTCGGTATTGAACGGAGCGAACACAGGGGCGTTAGGGTCAATAAAGCCATTCAGACCAGTAGTAACGTCATATACGCCGATGAGAACATGATACTGGGCCTGGGTATTGGGATCAAGTAAGTCGGGGTGTGTGCCCTTGTTCAGCTTCTTTCCATTCTCACGAAGAATGCGTCCTGCAGCACACTTCAGGTCGGTTGCTCCGGAAAGAACCGCAAGAGTTCCACGGGTCTGTAACGATGAGTTAATATACGTCTTGTACGAGAAGATATTGTTGGTGAAGATACCGGTAGATACATACTGACGGCGAGGAACCGTAGCAAACGAAGAAGAAACGCTGGTCATTTTGTTCTACTAGGTATAAATATTTTCTTTAGTAGAATGTGGAAGTGGGTTACTGTCGTAGCTATCCTTGTCCTATACCTTTCCCTAAGAATAGTTGAGCCATTCCACGGGGGAGCTAGTATGGGGAATGGAGGAGGCCACGGAGGAGGCCATGGAGGCCACGGAGGCCACGGAGGAGGCCACGGAGGAGGCCACGGAGGAGGCCACGGAGGAGGCCATGGGGCTTACACAAGATCCTATGGCGGCGGCTCCAGTGGCGGAGGCTGGGGCTGGCTGTGGGGATATCCAGTATGGTTAGTTGCCGATGAGTACGCCGACGAAGATGTATATTATGGACCGTATTATCTGTACTGATTCCACTAGCCATAAAAATGAATTACCCTATTCCATAAAGATTAGTTCCAGAGATGATTCGTGTAGATTTTATAAAGAAGCACGACCAGAAGGTTCAGTATATCTATGACTTCCTGAACCACCCATTCAACCTAACTCTCACGATCAAGGGCACGAGGCAGGAAGGCAAGAAGACGGCCTTGGAGGATGCAGTGTACCTATGTAATGCACACCACCAGACTATCGAAAACGTGAACTCATCCAAGAATTCCTGGATCTTCCTAAATACACGCATAGGCTTGTTAAAAATTGTGAATGTAGTCTATGCCTGGGAGGATATGCCCACGGACCCTTCAACACAAGTCATTGCCTTTGACCGAGACCCCGCCTACTCCTCGTCGCTCGTATCATCGCCATCAGAGACGTCCTGAATAGCATCGGGCTCGAAGACATTCATGTAGCCTGCCCTCCAACGAGACAGGCTCCAGTTCCTCCCGTTGTTCAGGCTCCTGTGAAGGTCACGCTCGAGTACCCTCTTGAAGGGCAGAGATACATCTCGGCGAACCTTGACGATATAGGTGACCCACCCTGCCTTCAGCCTCTGCCACTCGGCATCTGTGAGAGAGTTCGGCCGATGTTGCCCCTCGTCATAGGCAACCTTCTCGGCTGCCGGCACCCCCCTCTGTGACTCGTCATAGCGAACCCGTGCCCCATGTGAGAGGCTATACGCAATATATCCCAGAAAGTTCCCTGCGTCCCAGTTCCTGGCGTTCCATATCTGACCCGGTGCCCTATACACTGCATCCGCAGCCTCAAAGACCTCCAGAATACGCTGTAGGTCACGCATAACCCCATTTCTATCGAAGTCCTTCGTGAGGAAGGAATTCGCAACCATTCTCTCATACGCCTTGGTCATGTGAAACGCCCCATGTGCCAGGCCTGTCACCAGAGCCACTGCATCCTGGAGCCACTTCCTCTTTTTGTCATTCCCATTCCTCGCCCCCCAGATGGGAGCAGCACGGTCGTGGAGGCCGGCCCCAGGGGTAAACATCATCTCTTTTACAAAGGCAATGAGAGGTGTCGACGCATGAGCATGGTATCGCTCACCCGTAGACAGAGGAGCCCCGTTCTGGTGCCAATCAAAGATCTGAATCCTGTCCTCTTGGGTGGCGTTGCTATAGGAGACTACTGAGATAGGGTAGTTGTCGAACCAATCCTGCTCCCTAACCGAAAGCTGACTGAACAGCTTCCCGTTAGATGCAAACTCATCCTTCCTGTACTTCATGGCGGTAGTGATCCGCTGGTTCCCATCCTCGAGGGTCGGCTTATCGATCCGATGCTCCCCCAAGAGGATGGCGGGACAGGGGAAGCCACGCAGGATGCTCTGAACGAACTTGTCCTTGCGAGACTCATTCCAGCAGTATTCTCGCTGGTGATCTGGGATAATGATCTCGTCTTCCTGCCTCTGCTGGATGATGGTATAGAGAGTCTTCGTAGAGAAGGCGACACGAACACGACTCTGGGCCATGGTTTGGACTCCCTCTCACATGAGCCAACTAAGTCAATTTTTTTGAGAAAAAAATGAACCCTACCCCGCCCCCTACCATGAGTCCCAGCTAGATGTCCACCCCTGCCCCAAAGAAGTTTCTGCTCGCCGGCTGGAAGGCCTTCGCCGAGGAGCGTGGCGTCAATAAGAAGGAGCCCATGGAGAGCTTCGACTGGTGCGAGTCTTATGATAAACACTATCTCTCTGACTGCCGCGAGGCTCTGGAGAAGGTGGAGGGTGCCAAGGAGTGGCTGAAGACCTATACATGCGGGAAGAAGGAGTATCCCTTTAGCACTGGACTCGGCCCTCAGATTGTCCTCACAGATGACCACAGTGGTGCATCCTTTAACGCTACTCTCTGGGCCTACAAGTATCTCTTGAACAACTGGGACACCTACGTGTACGAGCAGAAGAAGAATATCGCACTCGAGGCCTACAAGGCTCAGATTCCTCCTACCTATGTCTACCGTCGCCTCTTGGCAAACTGCAAGATCTACCTCACTAAGAACAGTGCCCAGATCTATGATCTGATTATGGGCGACTGGTCTACCTACTCCCCAGAGGCGGAGGCGGCAAAGACGGTTGATGAGATTCAGAGGGTAATGACTCCTCTTGTTGCTGAGTTGGATGAGCTTGATAAGGAGGCCAAGGCTCGTGAGGCCGAGGAGGTGCACAATGACCTGATTGGCTCTCTCGAGTTCCTCTACGAGCACCCGTCACGCTGGTTCGACACTCCGAACGGCTGTTCTCTCAGTCCCGGTCACCCTATAAAGATAACGTCGAGGGCACTCAACGAGATGGAGCAGAAGTATCCTGGCTACAAGCATCACATTGAGATGGTGGTGAAGGCCATTCCTCGCATGAATGCTTACCCCTGGGATTACCGCAACGATGACTCGTTCATGGTGAAGTTCATGGGCGAGAGGTGCTTTCTACATCCAGAGGCACACGATTCGTAAATCTCTTAGGCAGTGGTTTCCCATTGGAATTAGAATTAACCATTTTGTAATTATAGAGTAGATACAATGGCAGACGGTGAAGGTGGCGGTGGCGGTGGCGGTGGCGGTGGCGGTGGCGGTGGCGGTGGCGGTGGAGGTGGAGGTGGAGGTGGAAACGCCAATAATTGGGAAATGAGCGGACAGGAAAAAGCAGCAATGATCAAAGCTACAGAAAAAGAGAAGGCAAGGCGTGATGAAATACTTGCTAGTATGCGGGCGAAAAATCCATTTTATCCCGGTCAAATTGTGAGTTGGGCTGAGGGGAGAGGACGAGAATTTATCGGAGAATATCTAAGTCTTCCAGATGGTAAGACGGCAGCTCTTATTCTTGTTCTAGAATCACCATCAACATATGTAAGGGCCGGTGAAACAGTGCATGTTGATATTCGCCATCTTAAGAAGGCAAAACAGCCAACAAACAGACTTATGAATCTTAGACAAAAAAGGAAAGCTCTTGGAAATGTGTTAAATGCGAGACTTGGGGAGGAAGTGAATCATTCGTATGGCCCGAGCAAACTTATTGCGAATTTTGCTGGATTAGGAAAGTTGCCCAAAGGAGTTACGATTCCTTCAGGACAGTCTACTCTAAACTGGAAACGTGTCCCCGGCCACCTTAATCGTATAGGCAATGTCTTTAATGCCATAGAAAACACACGCGAACCTAGCCCTGGAGGAGGAGCTCTAGGCCCGAACAATGTTGCTGGAATAAGGAGAAACAGAAAGACTCGTCGCAACACTAGAGGGGGAACAAGGCGTAATAGGAAGCAGGGAGTGTTGGCATGAAGGCTATGGGCCGAGATGAATACAAGATAAGATTGGCTAGATTTGCAAGTATATGAAGCATAATGTGTGCATAGGTGGAACTCAGCGTGTCCCCTTTTTTGTCGTATAAGATTCCTATGGGGTAAAAGGAGATAGCGACTAGAATAATAACATAATACTCTGGCCCAAAGTCTGCATTATATGCCATGATCCCTTGGTAAACAAAGCAGGACTTAACAACTGCCATATCCAAATACCTCCGCCATGAATAATCCGGCTTGTACCAGTACAGAGTTGAAGTGAGAAAGACAGACCCTGGAACAATGGCTAATGCATTTTGCTGCATATAGAGTGCGTAAAAGAAAGAAAGAAGGCTAAGGTGCGATACCCTGTAAATGAGCATGTAGGGCCTCTCGAGGGTCTCCATAGGAGAGGATACAGAATTATCTTTAGGGCCATAAATAAAATATATTAATTATGTAGAAATGGCATATCTACACTTTAACACTCACGCTGCCACAGGTTATGATGATAATTCAAGAGTAGCATATGCACTGGAACAGATAAATTCTACAAAAAATACATATGAAGCTGATAAACATGGTAGCAGTTCTTGGCAGTATAGAGAGCGTTTAAAGGACTTATTATTAAGTTGTAAGAATTACATATCCTTTTGCGAAGCTAATCCTAGGTTTAAGGGCTGTGAAAGACTTAATGATGTGAAAGAGTCATGCGAAAAGAGACAGAAAGAATTTGATAGAATAATTAAGGAAAATCAAAATGCAATGAAGGCATATACAAATAAGGTGGCAGCAAATAAGGCGGCGGCAAATAAGGCCGATGCAAATAAGGCCGCTGCGAATAAGGCCGCTGGAAATGCAGCAATGAAAGCTACATATGGCAATGCGAATGATGATCCATGGGGAGAAAAGGCACCCGAAGGCGGTCGTCGCAGAAGGGGTACTACTCGTAAGGGACGCAAGTCTCTCAAGACTCGTAAGTCTCGCTCCACACGTATGCGTAAGTCTAGACGTGTGTAATATATAGGGTTAAATAATACAAACACTACACATAAGATGTCAACAGCAATTGTCACCTTATGCGATGAACCGTACCTTCACAAGGCTATACAAACGATTAAAGATATTCGTGGAGTTGGGCAGTGGACAGGCGACCTGGTCCTTATTACTGTAGGCTTCACCCTACCTGAAGATATTCGAAAGATGTTTTCGATAACGACAACTTCCTTCTTACCCATCAATACAGATTCTCTTCTTGCCCACTTTCGAGCCAATCCCTTCATAGAACCCACCTGCGATGGAAGAGAATTTAAGAAGTGTACTCAGTGGGAGAAACTGCATGTCTTCGATTCTTACTTTTGCCAGTGGGAGAGAATTCTCTTCGTGGACGCAGGTCTTCGTCTCCTAGACGGAGTGGATAACTTCTTATCTTTAGAGTGGAGGGGACGCTTCTTAGCCCAAGACGATACATGGAACAACTCATCTAAGACATTTAGATGTCAGCTTGAGATACCAAAGAACGAGGAATATCTACAAGTCCTAGACTCCAACTATGGGAACATCCTCGACCAGAAGTACTTCTTGAATTGTATGTTCATCTTTGACACATCCCTCTTAACCAATACCTCTAAGGAAGAAATGGTTATGATCATGAATACCTTCCCCATCTGGAGAACAAATGAAATGGGTGTGATGAATATCTTCTTTACCTTTTATCTTAAGGTTTGGACTCCCTTCCCTACGAGAGCAAAGAATGGGAAATATCTCTTTGAGTGGTGTGAGTATAATCGCCCTTCTACCCGTTGGTATGAGTACTGTGCACTAAAATACCCAGTAACACTGCCCCAGGGAAAGACTCTTGGAGTAGCCATTCCCTGTTACAATAAGCACATTCCGAAACTTCTTGAGCTCTTAGATTCTATAGAGGCTCAGACACATAAGCCAGATGTTGTCTCCATCTCTTGCTCTTCAACCAGGGAAGAGGATTTTCCCAAATTAAGAGAGTATGGCTTCGGCCTTATAGTCTACACGACCCCTGAGAGAAGAAATGCAGGACAGAATAGAAATATCGCAGCACGAAGGCTCGATACACATCTTATAACATTCTTCGATGCAGATGATCACATGCACCCTCAGAGAATTGAGGGACTGTTTGCTGCATTCAGTGAGCCATGTGATATTACTCTACACAGTTTCTACGAAGAGAAAGATGCTCAGATACCATACCCGCGAATTGATCACTTCACCATTTTACGGAATCAATTGAAACAATGTCCTACTGGCTGTATAATTTTAGACCATAGAGCCCATATACACCATTCTCAACCTACTGTGCGTAAAGAGATCTTTGAGCAGAGCCCGTTTTCAGAGGAAAAGGAGGACGAAGTCAAGGAGGATTGTGTCTTCTGCCATAGAATATTTAGTCTTCCAGGAGTACAGACTGCATATATAGCTGAACCTCTTTCAAAATACATTCCATCCCTGGCAATGGCTGCATATAAACAGGGCAATGAATAAACTATTCTACGTGAGAAAACTGATTATTAAAAAAGCCTGCATTCCGCTGAAACTCCTGGTTAAAGTAAGGATTTTTCTCGCATAACATGCGAACCCGCCGAACAACTCCTCTCGCTTCTTCGTGTTTATAATAATAGGAAGAAAGATAGAGATAAAAGTATATTTCCAGCATGATATCATACGAGACATTAATAGCAAACGACTCTATCTGCTGTATTAGGGCTGTACAACAGTCGTAACATTCCCTGTGGTATCCCCTATGAGAATACCCTTTAACAATTTGGTGTAGAATATAGTGAATATTTGCGGTTGGATGAATAATATTATTTAATATCTGGCCATAATCTCCATATCCCCGTGCAATATCCTCGTAGAATTCATCGAGAACCTCAAGATAAAACATCTCTTCTGCGTGGCCATACCCCTGTTCTGTTGTCTCTTCAACAATCTCTTTCAGCCTAGTTAAGATGTTTGTGCCAGTCTTACTGCCGCAAGTGAAGAAGGAACCGCAGACTAACCAGCGATATTCTTGGTAATATTCTCTTTTGTGTTCTTTATGTTTGTATTTCTTGTCAGATACATTAAGGATTTGTAAGTGAAACTTGTCTGTTATAGAGTTTAGAACCTTGTAAAGCATGGTATGAGAATAGTTTTCGCATATCTTTGTCATATTTTCTCTTACAACAGAGTCGATCCATCCGAACTTTGTCGTTGAAAAGGGATTTGACTCTATAGTTTGGAGTACGAAGTCGAACTTGTTGCATGTGATCAAGTGAGTCTCTGCCGAAGTGCGTTCATCTTTGGTTGGGTGGTAGAGAAGACGATTCGCCTTTACCTTTTCTAGGAACTGATATGCCCAGAGTTGATCGAATTCCACTACACGCATACATGTAGCAGAGGCGAGGCCATTGCGTTCTCTCTCTTTGACAATATACTCAGACATTACATTATCACAATAAATAACGAGATAAACAGGTATTTGTAGAACAGTTTTAATCCCATTGAATAGTTCCTCGGGTGTACGTACACCTTTGTGTAGGTGATTAAATGTGTACGAAGCAGTGACTAAGGTGCAATCAGGGTAAATGTGCATGCTATATGGTTGCGTGAGTATTTAAGTCTGCTAAATACGCATAATCCCAAGTGTAGTGTAGTGTAGTGTAGTGTAGTGTAGTGTAGTGTAGTGTAGTGTAGTGTAGTGTATAGTGTGATGATGTGATGTATCATATGATTCCATGGTACAGTTAGTGTGTGTAGGTGATGAATCTG